>Ga0154551_1069_pt1 | contig 196497 bp, 140 predicted proteins | sample RifGroF2_FD_105694 | JGI IMG/M metagenome (GOLD analysis project Ga0154551, IMG submission 105694) | Bacteroidetes bacterium GWF2_35_48
CCAAAAAGATAAAATTTTGTCGGACAACAGTGTTTTTTTATACAAATTCTGTTTGATTTTATATTTATCCGCATAAATCCGCAAAATCAGCGTCATCTGCGTTCCAAAATAGCACAACGATTTGTATTTCCTCTGCGTACATCTGCAAATTCTGTATCATCTGCGACCTAAAACAATACAACAATCTGTGTTATTCGAGTTTTACAATAGTACACTGATCTTACTGATACGACTGAATTATTTATTTTAATCCGCGTACATCCGCAAAATCCGTGTCATCTGCGTCCTCTTATCTGTAATTACAACCACAAAGAAAACGAAATCTTTCAATAATTAATATCTTTGCAAATAGTTAGAATTATGAAGGAGCATTTTATACATATTAAACTTTTGCTAAAACGACTTGTGTTGCTTTTGATTTTATTTGAAGTAACCCGTGTTTTATTTTTCATTTTCAATTACCCGGTTTTCAAATCAATTTCATTTACCGAAACCCTTTCTGTTTTGTTCTGGGGAATTCGTTTTGATTTTGCTTCAATTTTTTATCTGAATAGTTTTTTCATCTTACTACACCTGATTCCCGGAAATTTCAAAGAAAAAAAATCATACCAATTATTTCTCAAAATTATTTTTCTTTTTGTTAATGCGCTTGCTCTGCTATCAAATTTTGTTGATTGCGCGTATTATGAATATCTTGGTAAACGAAGTACTGCCGATTTTTTTAAGCTGTTTGGCATGGGAGACGACATTACAAACCTTTTACCACAATATATAAAAGACTTCTGGTATGTTCTTTTAATATGGATTGCTACATTGATTGCAGCCTGGTTTTTCTATCCAATAATAAAACAGGTTTCTGTTTCTCAAAAACAATCAACATTAAAAAATATTTTCATTCAAACCGGAATTTCTGTTTTGCTTCTTGGCATTTTTTTCTCCATTGCAAGAGGCTGGGAACTCAAGCCCTTACGCATAATCAGCGCTGTGGAATACACCGATGCCCGCTATGCTCCTCTGCTCTTAAATACACCGTTTACAATTCTGAATACTTATAATATTGAACAAATTGAGGAGAAAAAATATTTTCCGGACGAAGAACTTGATAAATATTTTAATCCTGTAAAACATTATCAAAACACAGAAAAATTTGCAGCAAAAAATGTTGTGGTTATTATTCTTGAAAGCTTTTCCCGCGCATACATCGGAGCATTAAATAACAACAAGGGACACACTCCTTTTCTTGATTCATTAATTAAAAAAAGTTTGTGTTTTTCAAATGCCTATGCAAACGGAAAACGCTCTATCGAAGCGCTTCCCTCAATAATTGCAAGCCTTCCGCCACTGATGAGCGAGCCTTTTATTTCTTCAAATTATTCTGCAAATCACATCAACAGCCTTGCAGGGATATTGAAAAAAGAAGGATATAAAACTGCTTTTTTTCATGGGGGAGATAATGGAACCATGGGCTTCGACCTGTTTGCAAAAAGCGCAGGATTTGATGAGTATTGCGGGAGAAAAGAATATAACAATGAAAAAGATTACGATGGCAACTGGGGGATTTACGACGAACCTTTTATGAAATATTTTGTAAAAAAAATGGACATCTACAAACAACCTTTTTTCACTTGCCTGTTCACGCTTTCTTCGCATCACCCTTATTCTGTTCCTGAAAAATATAAAAACAAATTTGAAGGAGGCGAACTCAATATTCTGAAATCTATCGAATATACTGATTATGCACTTGGTGATTTTTTCAGAAATGCAGAAAAGAAAGAATGGTTTCAGAATACAATTTTTGTTATTACCGCAGACCACACCGCACCAGTATTAGAAGAACATTATAAAACAAAAACAGGAATGTTTGCGATTCCCATAATTTTTTATGCACCGGGAGACACTACTGTTTTAGGAACCTTTGATCAGATAACACAGCAAATTGACATCATGCCCACAGTTCTCGATTACCTCAATTACAACAATGCTTTTATCAGTTTCGGAAATTCTGTTTTTGATACTACAAATACTTTTTTCTCCATCAATTTTCTTGACGATTATTATCAACTTGTTCAGAATAATTTTGTGTTGCATTTCGACGGTGAAAAATCAATTGCTGTTTATGACATGAAAAAAGACAGCCTCTTAACAGACAACATTCTTTTAAAAAGCAAAACCCATATTTTATCTATGGAACACAAACTAAAAGCTATCATTCAGTCTTTCAATAACCGGATGATAACAAATAAACTTTCTCTGCAATAATTTTTGTATAATATCAAAAAAGTATTTATTTTGTAATTATTAGGATTGCAACTCAACAACTCAAATATACTTTTTTCTTTCTTTCAAAATTATTTTTGTTAAGGATTACGGATATTATTCTGTAAATGATTTATAAATTAAATAACATGAAATACACATATCTATTTTTCTGTTTTTTATGGGCTTTTTCTTCCAATTCTTTGGCTCAGTCTGAAAAAATATATTTTGATAAATCTGGGAAACCCGCATCTCAGGCAGACGCTTATTATTACAGAACAATAACGGATAAGCCCGGGTTCTACAAGTCCTTTTATATTTCAGATAATTCTCTGTATTTTGAAGGTCAGATTGAAATCGCAGATGCAAAAAACGAAGCAGACAACAAGTACAAAGAAACCTGCACATGGTATTATAAAAATGGGCAGAAAAAAGCTATTCGTTCTTTTAATAATGAAGGTCTTGAGCACGGAACAAGTTATTACTATTTTGAATCAGGAAGAATAGAAAAAGAAATTGAATTTAAAAACGGTAAAATTGTAAATAACCGATACAAAGAATACTCCGAAAACGGACAGGTTTCAAGAATTTTTGAAGAAAAATTTCAGGAGAACAGCAATGAATGGGATTTATATGTAAGCGATAAAAGTTCTGCAAAATTTACCGGAGATGCTCTTGAAATAAATTCTGCTACCGACGAAGGCACTGCACGTTTTATAAGTATTCCTATAGAAAGTAACGATTTTGTGATTGAAGCAATTATGAATTTTGATAAATGCCCCGACAACTTCAGAAGTGGTATTATATGGGGTTTTAAAGACTGGCAGAATTATCACTATTTTTTGATTGGCAAGTCCGAATTGTATATCGGAACAATTTATGAAGGAATTAAAGCCAGTAAGGTAGATGGTATGTTTACAGGAGATGTAAAAGAAAAAGCTTCTAACAATATTAAAATACTCAGTAACGATGGTAAATTAATTTTTAGCCTGAATGGACTGGTGCAGTATAAAATGGATTATTCAACTTTTTTTGGAAATAAAATGGGTTTTGCATTAAGCGGAAAATCTACAATTAAAGCCGAAAAATTAATGGTTAAAGAAATAAGTTTTAAGAATTCTGCTTCAACACCTAACAACGATATGGATGTAAAATCTACAGGCTCCGGTCTTATCGTCAGTCAAAATGGCTACATCTTAACCAATTACCATGTAGTGGAAGGGAGCGGAAAAATACTTATTGAATTTTCTTTCAATGGTCAGGAAAAACAGTATACAGCAAAACTTATACAAAAAGACATTGATAACGATCTGGCATTAATAAAAATAGTGGAAGAAGATTTTAGTATTGATCCTCTTCCCTATGCTATAAGAGAATCCGGAAATCTTGATGTTGGTGCATCTGTGTTTACGGTCGGATTTCCTTATGCCCTTAAAGGTATGGGAAAAGAAGTGAAATTCAGCGATGGGAAAATCAGTTCTAAAACTGGCTACAATAATGCTGTTAACATGTACCAAACCTCAATACCCGTACAGCCAGGAAACAGCGGCGGACCTGTTTTTTCAGACAAAGGACAACTGGTGGGAGTTATCAATGCAAAATTAAGAGGGGGAGACAATGTTTCTTACATCATTAAACTGAATTATGTAAAAAATCTCATAGAATTACTTCCCGAAACCATTCCAATGCCCAATAATCAAGCAATTTTAAATATGCCTCTGGAAGAAAAAATTAAAGTAATTTCAAATTATGTTGTTTTAATTAAAATTAAATAAATATGCGGTTTTATGCTTTTTTTATTGTCCTGTCTTTATTAACAATTTCTTCATTTTCGCAGAAATTAGATATCAAATGGAGCGAACAGATGAAATACTCGAACAAACAAGACGGTTTTTTTAAATCGGTTGCCGGAGTAAATGATAAATATATTTATTGTCTTTTTACCCGCAATTTGAAAAAACGCATTATTACCGACAAATATCTGAAAATAGTCGCTTTCGACAGGCAAACACTTCAAAAAGTGTCTTCAGTTGGTCTAAAAGGATATCCGGAGAACAAAGAAAAACGCGATTTGTTAAAAAAGCTCCATTATTATAAAACAATTATTTTCGATAAAGTGGTTTATGTTTTCTGGACTTTAGAATCAAGTGGGCGTGAAGAAATTTATGTTCAAAGTTTTAATGAATCGCTAGGAAAACTTTCTTCTATTAAAAAAGTGTATGAATTAACTTCAGAACGTTCTGATAATAAAAAAGCAGAGGCATTAGTTCTCGGTACAAAAAACGATCTTGTTCTTATAGGGGGCGAAAAAGCAGCAAAAAAAGAAGAATCTGTAACCCTTTCTTATAAACTGTTAAACTCCGATTTAAGTTTTGTTTCTTCCAACGAAGTAGAACTACCTATTAAAGTTACCGGAAAATCGTATGGACTTACAAGCTATTACGAACTCGGTGATGATGGAAATCTTTACGTTTATTCTTATGTGTCAATGGGCAAAGAAGAACAAAAAGAACTTGGTAAAAACGAATACACCTATTACTGTATTTTTTCAGCTATAAATCTTGATAAAGGTGCTATTAAATCTTACCGTATTAAATTTGATCAGAAAAACATTTACAGTCTGCGTAGTTTTCACGATGGTAATTCTATTAAATTGTATGGCTATTATACAGATTTGACTATTGACCCGAAAGCAGGTGCTACTCATGGTTTGTTTTATTCAAATATTGATAAAAATACACTCGAAATTATTGAAGAACCTATATTTACAGCCTTTTCTACTGAAGAAAAAAATAAAATTAAAAAAGATGAAAAAGAACCTTATCTCGTAAATTCAATTATAACAAAAGTTCAAAAGTATAACGACAGAGACATTTTGTTCAGTTATAAAACGCATAGTTACTCTTATACAAGCTGTAACGGTAAAACCTGCCATACGGTTATTGAATGTAAAAATTCTGATGTTTTATGTATGGCTGTAAACAAAAAAGGTGAAATTGAATGGTTGAATAACCACGACAGATTCTACATTCATAACGGATGGTATGTTGAAGATGTTCAGATTCTTTTTGAAGACAATAAATTTTTCATCACTTATGCCGACAGAAATAAATTTGATGCGAAAAGAAACAGAAAGGTGTCTAAAAGTAAACGAGAACTCCGAGATTTCATAGATTATATTATTCTCGACCCTGAAAATGGTCAAACCACTCAACATGAAATTGTTTTAAACCCTCCCGGAACAAAGAAAAAAAATCGAAAATACGCAGATGCCAGCGATATTGTTGAAAAAAATAATGCTTTATATATTACCAGTACAAAAGTTAAAATGAAACCCGCAGCTATAGCGGTCTCTATAGCGCTTATTCCGGTGTTGGTCGTTGGGTCAATGATCCCATCTTTTATGCCATCCTCCTATTACGGAATTGGTTTTGTTGGAAATATTCAGATAGTCAAGTAAAACAATATAGCATGAAATATTCTATTCTTATAACTGTTATTTTTATTATAAATTCTGTATGCGGATTTTCTCAAAACACACCACCGTCAAATGATCTGGATAACTTATATACTCCTCCTGCCGGATCTGTGCTTGATACCAAAGGGGCAAAATCTACCAGCCAGACAAAACCGGGATCAGTAACTCAGTCGAAAAATATTACATTGTTTAATCTTGCACTCGTACTAAGGTCTAACATTTATGTAACTTATGAAAGATCGCTAAACGACCAGTTTTCTGTACTGGGAGGCTTGGGTACTTATTTTGCAAGAGACATGTTTGAATTTGTTACATCAGAGATGGGGTCTGAGTTGTTTTCTTCAAGCGATGATGGAGGTACTCATTACAGAAGAATATGGAATCCTCTTTATTCTGATTTATCATCAGGAGGAATTCAGTTTGGTTTTGCCGGTCGTTTTTACTTTGAAGACGATTATGAAGATAGGTCTTATCTGGAGTTGGGAGCAAGATACTATCAGTGGTACTTTACTTCTAAAACAAGAACAGGTTCAAGTGTAATCTTAAAACCAGGAACAGAATTTGCCATTTATAATCAGCAATATTTTTTAAATTATGGAAAACAGTATACAACCGGAGATAAAATAAAATTTGCGCATGAGTTTTATTATGGCATTGGTCTCAGATTCTATTCCTGTGATGAATTAGAGGACACAGAAACAACAAATGTTAATGGCAGCTCACTGACGACCTATTCCCCTACGGGTAACCGCCATTCACTAAAAACAATCAGTTTGTTATTAGGATATAAACTTGGCATTGGCTGGTAGTTATACTGTAAACGTATGGTATTTTAACATTTTACTGTTTTTGCAACCCCCACCTGCAACAATTTGTCAACCTTAGTGAATCTTAGTGTCCTTAGTGGCTTAGTGGTAAAATTTTTCTTGTTAATACTTTCCCTGATAAATTTTTACAAAAAAAATAGACTTCTGTCCCGCAAAATATTAAATTTGTATTTAAAAATTATAACCATGCGTTTCTTTTTTCTACTAATTCTGACAGGCATTTTTATCTTGCATTCTGTTGCACAAAGCAATACAGACAGCCTCATCCGTATTATTGAAAAGACACATAAAGACAGTGCTAAAATTAACCTGCTGAATAAAATCAGTGCTGAATTAGTGGGTATAGATAATAATGCCGCTTTGAAATATGCCGAACAGGCAAAAAATCTTTCTGAAAAAATTGGCGACAACAAATATCTTTCTCTTTCTTTATATAATATCGGCTGTGCGTATAAAGATATGGCAGAATATAATAAATGCCTGGATTTTCTCAAACAATCACTGCAACTTCGCCGGGAGATGAAAGATGAGATTGAGATTTCTGCTTCTCTTGCAAATATTGGATTGGTATACAAAGACATGAACCAATCTGATAAATCGCAGCAATACCTTTCAGAAGCAATGCAAATAAGCGAACGAATTCACGATCTCAACGGATTGGCAAACGCTAAAAGCGGTCTCGGAAGCTTGTTTTGGAAAAATAAAAACTTTGCGCAGGCATTGATACATTTTATGGAAGTGCTTGAAATAAGAGAAAGATTGGGCGTGAAAAAAGACATGGCTATCAGCATGAACAATCTTGGTATGGTCTATAAGGATTATGCAAATTTTTCCATGGCGAAAGAATTTTACCAAAAATCTCTTGACATAAGCAGAAGTATTGTTGATATTAAAACAGAAGCAAATACCCTGAATCTCATTGGCGGTTTATTTTGGGATATGAAACTTTATGGAGAAGCTATCGAATATTATCTGGAATCGTTAAAGCTCCGTGAAAAAATCGGAAATAAAAAAGATATTGCCGCTTCGAATCATAATATTGGCAGCGTTTTTAAAAGCATCAACCATAATACCAAAGCACTGTATTATTATGAAAAAGCTTTGGAGTTCCGAAAAGAACTGGGAGACGAATCGCTTCTCTCTTATACCTTAAATGATATGGGAACGGTATATAAAAACCTGAAAAACTACGAAAAGGCGCTTGAACTCTACAATGAAGCTCTTGAAATACGAAGAAATCTTGCAGATAAAATCGGGATAGCCGGATCTTATAAAAATATTGGGATTATTTACAAAGAAAAAAAACAATACGATGTGGCTGTTCTTACTTACGAAAAAGCGTTGGCACTCTATGAAGAAACAAATGATAAAAGAAATGTAGCAAATGTTTTAAATTATATAGGAAACGTTTTTCTTGAAAAAAATAAAACCAATGACGCTTCAGAATATTATAAAAAAGCTTTAAATGTAAGTCATGAAGCCGGATACAAAGAGGGAATCATTTTCAGCAACCTCAATTTGGCTGATTTAACGATAAAAAAAGGGCAAAAAAAAGAATCAATCCCTTTCCTTGAAGAAGCCCTGAACGTTGCAAGAGATATTGATCTGAAAGAAGCCTTATTGCGCATTTACGATCTTTTCAACGATTTGTATTCTGGAATGGGAGATTATAAAAAAGCATGGGATTTTAAATGCCTGCATGCTGAAATTAAAGACAGCCTGATGGCAGAAGAAAATATTAAAAAAATCGCCGAAGTACAGGTCAAATATCTTGTTTACAAACAAGACAAGGAAATGAGTGAAAAAAAGTTCGAATTATTTCAAAAACAATCCCAGCTCGCTACAGAAAAAAATATCAGATATTTTTTGCTTTTCGGTCTGTTGATAATTCTGTTAGTTTTATTTTTATTATATCGGCAGTATAAAACAAAAAAGCGTTCCAACATAAAACTTGCAGCCCAGAAAAACGAAATAGAAAAACAATCGCAATTACTTGAATTTGCAAACGTGCAGCTACAGGAAAAAAATACCCAGATTACCGACAGCATCCATTATGCAAAACTTATTCAGGAAGCAATACTTCCAAGAGAAAAATATATTAAAGAAAGTCTGCCCGATTCATTTATTCATTTCAAACCAAGAGATATTGTAAGTGGAGATTTTTATTGGTTTCATAAGGAAAATAATTTTATATTTTTTGCTGTGGTAGATTGTACCGGACATGGAGTACCGGGTGGCTTTATGAGTATGATTGGCTATACCTTGTTAAACGATATTGTTAAAGAGAAAAAAACATTTGAACCCGCCAAAGTGCTCGAAAAATTAAATCTTGCCGTTTTTCATACCCTGAACCAGAAAGAAAGCAAACAAGATGATGGCATGGATATTTCATTTTGTTGCATTGATACAAATGAAAATGTAATTTCATTAAGCCTCGCGAATCAAAGTGCTTATTTTTGTCAGGATGGAGAAATAAAATCTTTATCAGGCGATATTTTTTCCATTGGTGGAATTTTTTCCAGCAGGGTACAGGTAAATTTCACAACACATTCATTTGCTCTGAAAAAAGGCTCTGTGTTATATATGCTTTCTGATGGTTATGCCGACCAGATCGGCGAAGAAGGAAATGATAAATTCAGTACCGCGCGTTTTGAAAAAACACTCACAGAAATTAACCAACTTCCTTTAGAAAAACAACAGGAAATAATCAATAATAATTTTCTTGCATGGAAAGGCAGCCGTCGCCAGATAGACGATGTTCTAGTAACAGGAATACGGTTTTAGATAGTTATTGTGGCATCTGCGGCATATTAAAACTTTCCATCCAAAACTCCCTCAATTACCTCCGGAAAATAGTTATACTCCAAAACATGAATTTTCTGTGCGAGTGTTTCCGGTGTATCGTTCGCTATAATATTACATTTCGCCTGATAAATAATAGACCCCTCGTCGTATTTTTCATTTACATAATGAATACTGATTCCGCTTTCTTTTTCTCCGTTTTCAATAACAGCCTTGTGAACCTTGTCGCCATACATTCCTTTTCCACCATATTTTGGCAGAAGCGCAGGATGAATATTTATTACCCTGTTCGGAAAAAGCCGGAGGATTTTTTCAGGAAAAAGCCATAAAAACCCTGCAAGAATTATTAAATCCGGGTTAATATTTATAAGTATATCTGATATTGCATTTGTCGAATAAAAATCTTCTTTATTAAATATTTTACAGGGGATATTCAAAATTTTTGCCCTTTCAATAATATAAGCATTCGGATTATTCGTCAAAAACAGGGATATTTCAACATTTTTATCTTTAAAATATTTCGTTATTGTTTCAGCATTAGAACCCGAACCCGAAGCAAAAATTACTATTTTTTTCATCTTAAAACTGAATAATTTATGGCTGCTAAAATATTACAATATTTCCTTAAAAATAAATATTGAAACAGATATTATTTAATGCTGCATAGAAAATTCGTTACTCCAAGTTCGCGCTCGACTTAGTCGGGTGCGTTGCTTAATCCCATTTTAAAAACAAATCAATTTGGGACTTTCATAAATTATATCTAAAACTGAATCTAGTTCAGCATAGTTTCTGGCAGAATTATAAATATAGTCTTCTTGATTTTCAACAAGCCCTTCAACAACCGGGTTTTGGTGAATATAGTTCAACTTTTGATAAAAAAAATGGTTTGAATAAATAATTTCCGGATGATATCCATCCTGCCAAACTTTATTTTTTTCATTCCTGTTGCAACTATCTCCACTGTGCTGAACTATTTTAAATTCTTCTTTTTTTTGATCATCATCCTGTAGCAAATGAGAAATTTGTACAGAAGTAAATTTTTCAAGTCCCTTATGATGCATGATAAATTGTTTTGTTCAGCTTTTGTTATCAGGTGAATATGACTTGGCATTATGCAATAAGCAAACAATAAAAGTCCTTTGTTATGTTGACAAAATCTAAGGGAGTCTATTAGGACATCTGCATATTTTTTATCATTGAAAATTGAAATCCATTTAACTGTAGCGAATGTAATGAAATATGGTTTATCAGGGTCGTGAATTTTATAATGTTCAGACATTAATTTGTTTTTTTTACAAAGATAAAATAATTTTATGATGCACTCGACTAAGTCGAGCGCGAACAGAAACAGACAGTCGAGCGCAAACAAAGACCAAGCGCAAACAACAGAAGGGAAACTGATAAAATCAATACCAGTAACAGAAACCCAAGTTTCCGCTCGACTTAGTCGAGTGCGTTGCTTAATACCATTCAACAAAAATAAAGATTATTCATTAATGCAACTAATAGCTAATGTTTGATGTATCGGATATAGCAGCAGGAGCATATATTATTGCAATAGGCAGTCCCGAAGCAAAAGGCTGTTCAATGAAAATAAATATTATTCATTGATGCAACTAACATGTTCTGTTTAATGTCTTATCTTCGTAGGAAAATAAAATTATGAAAACCATAAAGAAATGTTTAAGAACTTCCTCTTTCCTTTTCAGAGGAAGTTCTTTTATATTATTCCTATTATTCAACCTTTTTCTACAAGCACAAACTATCCGTTTTAATAAGACCTATATTGAAGAAAATCCATTAACACTTAATGTTGTTGCCCTTGATACGGGATATGTTGTAGCAGGTACCGGTAATGATGGCAGATACTATATTCTTATTAATGGAACTGATTTACAAGGAAATTTAAGATGGGTAAAAAGATATAAAAATTCCGGTTATCACACATATAGTGGAGCTCAAAATTCATTGATAAAAACCCTTGATGGAGGCTTTGCTCTTGCCGGGTCAAAACCAGGCCTGGGCTTTCGTTCCGGTTATTTTATGAAATTTGATGATTCGTTTGATACCCTTTGGACAAAAACCTATCTTACTGATACAAATTTTATTGCTTTTTACAATTGCACCCAAACAAATGATAGCTGTTACGTTCTAGTAGGAGAAAAAGGGGTTAATAGTAATGACTCAAAATTTGTATTAGTTAAAATAAACACAGAAGGTGACACGCTTTGGAGCAAATATTATGGAGGTAATTCTTTTGAAACAGGCTTTAAAGTAATAAACACAAAAACCAATGATTTATTGGCAGGTGGTAAAACCTTTAGTTTTTGTAGCCTTTCAACAGGATATTGCGGTGAATGGTATATCATTCGTACCGACAGTGCCGGAAACTTGAACTGGGAAAACCATTATGGAAATCCGAATTATGATGATGGCCCAGTTCATAGTATTATAAATTTAAAAGATTCTGGATTTTTAGTATCCGGCTTAAAAGTAACAGGTTTGAATGGCTCAACCTCTCTTTACAAAGGTCGAATAATCCGGTTTAATAAAAATATGGAAATTGTTTGGGATAAACTATATTTTAATCAAAGCGAAATGACAGATATAGGAATTATTGTTGAATTACAGAATGGCGATTTCGCCACAGTCGGCTACGAATCAAATTCATATTCAACGCACAATCGTCCCTTATTATTTAAACTGAATTCATCTGGCGATATTATATGGAAAAGAGAAATTCTTGCTCCTAATGTTGATACAACTTTTACCGGAGGTTTTCATACTCTGTCAACTACAAATGATGGCGGCTATATTTTAACAGGGAACGCCTATATCAACGACCCGATAAACTACAACCAAATATGGCTTGTAAAAACAGACAGTATGGGCTGCGATGGGTTTAATCCTTGCGATACGACAACAGTATCGAACGATTTACAAATTACTCCACCGCTAGCGGATTACGAATTAATAATTTATCCGAACCCAGCAGAAGAAAACATTTTAATTGCAGCACAAAGTACAGAAGAAAACTTTCAAAACGCAATTGTAACAGTGGTTGATTTAACCGGTAAACCGGTATTAACAGAACCCATAGAAAAAAACACGAATTATCATCAACTAAATATTTCTTCAATAAAACAAGGTTTGTATTTTGTAAAAATTCAAGGAAAAAACTTTGTTTATTCGGGCAGGTTTATGAAGTATTGAACGAACATTAATTTTCATGAATTTTGTCTAATTTATTCAGCAAGAAAAGTTTGTTTTTATGCCCAATTTGAAACAAAATGAACTTTTCTTAAAACTAAATCACATTATAATGTGATTTTATTGTTTTTTTTTAATAAAATTATACTTTTGTGTCTAAAATCACAATATAATGTTAGTCAGCCACCTTGGAGAAACCATAAAAGCACGCAGAAAAGAATTAAGCATTACTCAGCCACATTTAGCAGAATTGGCAGAAATCAGTGTTAATACCTTGTATAAATTGGAACGAGGACAAGGCAATCCCTCATTAGAGGTGTTAAATAAATTAGCAGATGTTTTGGGAATGGAACTGACGCTTGATGTGAAAAAACAATAATAAAGTAAATGAGAGCAATGGAAATTTACCATAACGGAATATTTGTCGGGACTTTAACCGAAGAAAACCGGCAACAATATTTTTTTAAATATGACGAGAATTATTTTAATGATGCAAATAAACCGGCTATTAGCTTAACGTTTCCTAAAACAAAAAGGGAATACAAAAATGCTTTTTTATTTCCATTCTTCTTTAACATGTTAAGCGAAGGTGTAAACAGAAAACTTCAAAGTAAACTATTACGAATTGATGAAGAAGATAGTTTTGGTTTATTAATGGCAACTGCACAAAATGACACAATTGGAGCAGTAACAGTAAAACCGATAACCGTAAAATGAACTTAAATGAATTAAAATATTGTCCCGGAACATTAGCTGAAGGATTTTCAGCTTACAGTCCGAGTTGTTTGAGGAATATGTTTAGCGGTAAAAAAGTAAATTACATTTTGCCTTATGAACAACCTCAGCAAAATGAAGAAGTCGCTGCTCTGTTTATTGAAAACCGTAAACGTATATCCATATCTGGAGTGCAGGAAAAATTAAGTTTTCTTCTTGACAAGAATCTTTTGCGCTTGACTAAAGAAGGAGAAAAAGGAACCTATATCCTTAAACCTATACCAAGAGATTTAAAAAAAGTTGACCAGATTCCGGCAAACGAACATCTGACAATGCAAATAGCAAAACAGGTTTTTAATTTAAACACGGCTGAAAATGCCTTGGTGTTTTTTAAAAATGGCTCACCAGCTTACATTACTAAACGTTTTGATGTAAAAAAAGAAGGAGGAAAATGGGGCAAAGAAGATTTCGCAACACTTGCGGGTAAAACCAAAGATAATGCAGGTGTTAATTTTAAATATGATTACAGCTATGAAGAAATTGGAATGTTGATACAAAAATATGTTCCTGCATGGAGAGTAGAAATAGAAAAATATTTTTCTTTGGTTGTTTTTAATTATCTGTTTTCAAACGGTGATGCACACTTAAAAAATTTCTCTTTGCTTGAGTCATCCAAAGGTGATTATTTGCTTAGTCCTGCCTACGATTTAATAAATACAAGGCTTCATGTTGATGATTCTGACTTTGCTTTGGATAAAGGCTTGTTTGCTGACGATTTTAAAAGTGAAGAATGCAAAAAAAATGGACAACCTTCTATAAATGATTTCACAGAATTTGCCAAAAGAATAGGTGTGGTTGTAAGCAGGATTGAAAAATTATTGAATCCGTTTGTAGAAAAACAATCGTTTATAGAAACTTTAGTAAACCATTCTTTTTTAAGCAAGGCTGACAAAAGAGGATATTTGTTGATGTATAACACGAGACGGAACTACTTGAAAAAAACGATTTGAACAACTTGACTTTTTATCTCCCGGTTTTGTGTTTTCTGTAGGTGTCGGGACTTCTTGCATTACCTCTGACGAATAATAAACAGCATACGCGACTTAAAAGTTATCAACAAACGTAATGTACTTAAAAATAACATTTTAACCTTATGGATTTGATAATAAAAATAAAAAAATCTATATATTTTTTTGTTATTTTAATCTTAAATATATCTTTGCAAGTTCAAAAAATAATTATTAATATTAATATTAACCAAAATTTAAAAATTTATGTCAGACATTGCATCAAGAGTAAAGGCTATTATCGTAGATAAATTAGGTGTTGATGAAAATGAAGTTACACCCGAAGCCAGCTTCACAAATGACCTGGGTGCTGATTCATTAGACACAGTTGAATTGATTATGGAATTCGAAAAAGAATTCAATATTGCCATCCCAGACGATCAGGCAGAAAAAATCACAACAGTTGGTGACACCATTAAATATATTGAAGGAAACATAAAGTAAAAATTTTATGGAATTTAAAAGAGTAGTTGTAACAGGCCTTGGAGCTTTAACTCCTATTGGCAATACATTTGCTGAATATAAAGAATCATTGTTTGCCGGAGTTAGCGGCGCTAATCTGATTACTCATTTTAATGCTGAAAAATTTAAGACCCGGTTTGCATGTGAGTTAAAAAATTATGATCCCAACAAGTATTTCGACAGAAAAGAAGCAAGAAAATTGGATCTTTTTGCTCAGTATGCACTTATTACTTCAGAAGAAGCAATAAAAGACTCCGGCTTGAATTTAGAAAGCATTGATCACGACAGAGCTGGTGTTATTTGGGGTTCAGGAATTGGTGGACTTTTAACTTTTTACGAAGAAGTAACCGCTTATGCAAAGGGAGATGGAACTCCCCGTTTTAGCCCTTTCTTTATCCCAAAAATGATTGCAGATATTGCTGCCGGACATATTTCAATGAAATATAGTTTCCGCGGACCTAACTATGCGACAGTTTCTGCCTGTGCGTCTTCAACTCATGCACTCATTGAATCTTTAATGCATATTCGTTTAGGTAAGGTAGATGTTATGATTACAGGAGGTTCAGAAGCTGCAATTAATGATGCGGGAATGGGAGGGTTCAGCTCTATGCAGGCCATTTCTACTCGTAACGACGATTTCAAAACAGCTTCAAGACCTTTCGATGCAGATCGTGACGGTTTTGTTATGGGCGAAGGCAGTGGTTGTCTTATTCTTGAAGAATATGAACACGCTGTTCGCAGAGGAGCAAAAATTTATTGTGAAGTAGCAGGCGGCGGTATGTCTGCAGATGCATATCACCTTACAGCACCCCATCCGGAAGGTCTGGGCGCTAAAAATGTTATGAAATATGCATTGAAAGATGCTGGCATTGAACCTGAAGCTATTGATTATATAAATGTACATGGCACATCCACTCCCTTGGGTGATATTGCTGAAACGCTGGCTATTAAAGATGTTTTTGGAGAACATGCTTATAAGTTAAGCATAAGCGCTACAAAATCCATGACTGGGCATCTTCTAGGAGCTGCCGGAGCTATTGAATCAATTGCTGCTATTCTTGCAATTCAAAACAATAAAATTCCTCCTACAATTAATCATTTTACAGACGATCCCCAAATTGATAACAAAATGAACTTCACGCTTAATACTGCTCAGGATAAAGTGGTAAATTATGCATTGAATAATACTTTTGGTTTTGGCGGTCATAATTCATCTGTAATTTTTAAGAAAATTTAAGCTTTTGCTTTTTTAAAAACCCGTGTAAATGTTGCACGGGTTTTTTATTTTAATGAATATCAGTAACTTGATACTGAAAAGGCAACATTGGCATAGTATTTGCAATTGCATGTCGGCAGGGTTAAATGAATTTTTAAAAGAGCAAAGTTTTTTTTTAAAATAAAAATATCTTAAATTTACAAACCCTAAAAAAAGAAAATTATTAATTAAATTAATTTAAATTTTTAAAACTATGAAAACAAGAATTTTTGTAAGCGCTCTTCTGATTGGTTTGTTTGCAGTTGTATTTACCTCATGCAAATCAAAACAATCTGCGGCAGGTAAAGGATCAAAAGAACTCACTATTCCTTGTGGCGAATATGGAAAATCAGACGACAACTATTTCAGAGCAGACGCTAGCGCTGAAAGTATGAATCTACAGGCTTCACGTGAAAAAGCTTTAACAAACGCAAGACAAAGACTTGCCGGTTTGATTTCTACCAAGGTTAAAGCTGTTAACGACAGATATATGCAGGATGTTACCGTTGGTAAAAATTCTGAATATGAAGAAAAATATGAAAGTTTAACCCGCGAAGTTATCAATCAACAGCTTGTTGGCGTAAAAGTATCCTGCGAAAAACCAATGCAGACTTCTGATGGTAAATATCAGACTTTTATTGCTCTCGAACTTAAAAAAGAAGATCTTTTAAAAGGTATTGGCGACAAAATCACTAACAACCAGAAACTGAAAGTTGATTATGACAAAATGAAATACGAAAAGATTTTCAATGAAGAAATGAAAAAACTCGAAGACGAACAGAACAGGTAATATTCTTCTGAATGTTTTTAAAAAGCCCCTCCTAAAAAAAGGGGCTTGTTTTTTTAGTACCTGAAATCAAATCTTTATCTTTACTAAAAATTTTAACGCATGAAATATTTAGTTTTATTCCTTATTTTTTTCAATATCATGCATCTTGCTTTCTCAGGCGATGGCATAAAAAAAATAAAAATAAATAAAGCCTTCGGAATTGCAGTTGGCGATGAAAAAACCAGTCTTGAGGATGTAAAGCGCAGAGCTATAAACGAAGCCAAAATAGATGCTTTGAAGCAAGCGGGTATCGGCGAAAATCTTTCTTCTTATCAGAACCTCTACAAAACAGAAGATACTAAAAATTATATGGAACTTTTTACCTCCGATGTTTTGGTAAATATTCGCGGGGATGTGAATGATGTTAAAGAATTAAATGTTAAAAAAGATATTACTCCCGAAGGCTTTATTCAGGTTACTGTTGAGATAAGTTGTACCGTAATAAAATATACAACAGATCCAGATATGACACTTGATGCAGAAGTTGACGGGATAGAAAAATTTTATAAATCCGGCGATAAATTAAATTTTAATGTTTCTCCCAATGTGAACTCTTTTGCCCGTATTTTTCTTGTTGTTCGCGAAACAAACGAGTCATTTTTGATTTTCCCAAACGAGTACCATAAAAATTTTGAGATGAAAAAAGGGGAAAAATACAGTTTTCCTTCCGATAAATATGAGCTTGAATTATCTACTAATATTGACTCCGAGATTGATAATGTAATAATTGTTTTACTGAAAGAAGATATACCCTATACCGGAGACATTTCTTATGAAAAAATTTATCGTTGGATTAACATGATTCCTCTTGATAAAAGAAAAGTTATAACTTCTTCGATAAATATCACAAAAGCAGCCAAAAAATAATGAAAAAGCTTATAGAATTTTTGTTATTATCAATTTTTCCATTATTCCTTTCCTGCCAATGTCCAGCCGTTTTAGACGCAGATAAACTTGTAGAAAAAGATGGGAAAAAGTATTGTAATGGAAAACTATTTTCAGGTACGGCTTATGTGTTTACAAATGCGAAGAAAATACAGATAGAGTCTGTGTATGTTAACGGATTGCTGAATGGAATTGAAACCACCTATTATGCTGATGGGAAAAAGCAATCTGAAACTCATTATCAAAACGGAAAATTTAACGGTCTTTGGATTGAATATTATGAATCTGGGCAAAAAAAATTTGCAACAAATTATAAAGATGATTACAAATTAGGATTAAGCACACACTGGTACCTTAACGGTCAAAAAGAGGAAGAAGGAAATTACGATAATTGCCGCGAAATCGGTAAATGGATCTACTGGTACGAAAACGGTCAGATAAAAGAAGAAGGTTCTTTCGAAAATGCTGAAAAAAAAGGATTGTGGAAAGAATATTCTGAAGATGGGAAAAATGTGAAAGAGCATAGTTATTAAATGGCAAGAAGTCGGCAGTCAGCAGTCAAAAAAGTCAGCAGACAAAAAAGTCGGCAGTCAGGAAGACTGAAGACTGTGGACTGAAGACTGTGGACTGAGGACTGTAGACTGAAGACTGTGGACTGATGACTGTTTAATAAAAAAGCACTTTATGTAACAAGAGTTTAAAAAATGTTCGATCAGCTACAACAATTAGACACAAATCTTTTTCTTTTCCTTAACGGATTGCATTCGCCCGTAATGGATAAACCCATGTGGTATTTATCGCAGCATCTTCCATGGATTCCCCTGTATATTCTTGTTATCTGGTTTGCCATCAGAAAATTTAAAATGAATGCTATCGTAATTATTGCGCTTCTTTTTATTACATGGGGGCTTTGCGATTTGTTTTCAGACACGATAAAGCATGCGGTTCAACGCTACCGACCTACTCACAACACAATTATAGGCGATCTGGTACATACCGTTAACGGATACAGGGGCGGAAAATACGGCTTTGTTTCTTCTCATTCTGCAAACTCCTTTGGCGTTGCCCTGATGATTGTGCTTTTATTTAAAAACAAAGAATGGACCCGCTTTCTTTTTATCTGGCCAGTAATTGTGGCTTATACGCGCATTTATCTCGGAGTTCATTACCCCTCTGATATTTTTTGCGGCGCACTAACCGGTTTTGCCACTGCTTTTGTAATTTATTTGTTGTATGTAAAATTTCTTCAAAAATACAATTTAAATAATCTGCACTTTAAAGAATGATAATCAGACACTATTTTCTTTTTTCATTTTTTCTTGAAAAAACTTATAAACACGCTTGTTAAAAAAGATTTTTTAATTGTTTAAAAGTACTGTTCAATAAAAAATTCTGTACCGTTACAAACTTCTAATTTAGCACTCCAAATTTTTAATACGAATATACAAACAGATGGGAAAAGTTATTGCAATTGCAAATCAGAAGGGTGGAGTAGGAAAAACAACTACAGCCATAAATTTAGCTGCATCGCTTGCTGTGCTTGAATACAAGGTATTGTTGATTGATGCCGATCCTCAGGCAAACGCTACATCCGGCGCAGGGTTTGAAGTTAAAAATATTAAAACCAGTATTTATGAGTCAATTATTGATGAAGTGCCGGTTGAAAATATTATTTTGAACACAGAAATCCCTGGTCTTGATATTATTCCTTCACACATTGACCTCGTTGGAGCTGAAATTGAAATGCTTGAATTGCCTAATCGAGAAAAAGTTATGCGGCATGTCATTGAAAAAGTAAAAGACAATTATGATTTTGTTTTTATTGACTGCTCTCCGTCTCTTGGACTTATTACTGTTAATTCGCTTACAGCTGCAAATTCTGTAATTATTCCCGTTCAATGCGAGTATTTTGCTTTGGAAGGTCTCGGTAAATTATTAAACACAATAAAAATAATTCAGAGCAGACTGAATCCGGAGCTCGAAATAGAGGGATTTTTGCTGACAATGTATGACGCCCGCCTGAAACTTTCGAACCAGATTGTTGAAGAAGTGAAAAAACATTTTCAGCAAATGGTATTTTCTACGCTTATCCATAGAAATGTGAAGCTGGGCGAAGCTCCCAGTTTTGGAAAATCTATTGTTGAATACGATGCTGCTTCAACAGGGGCAGTAAATTATCTGAACCTTGCGCGCGAATTATTGCAAAAAAATAATTTAACACGCGTACCAGAATCTGAAAAAATTATTGAAAATATTGACGAATAATGGGATTAAAAAGAAATGTACTGGGGCGAGGGCTTGATGCCCTCATTGAAGGAGCCAGCAATGAAAACCGGACTTTTGCCGGTCGTATTTCATTTATCTCGCTTGATAAAATAGAAGCTAACCCTTATCAGCCAAGAACAGAATTTGATGAAAACACCCTGAACGACCTTGCTGCATCAATAAAAAGCATAGGAATCATTCAACCGATTACTGTTCGCTCTCTTGGAGGTGATAACTACCAGCTTATTTCCGGAGAACGGCGTATGCGCGCGTCGAAAATTGCAGGACTCGATTCTATTCCTGCTTATGTGCGTACAGCAGACGATCAGGGAATGTTGGAAATGGCGCTTGTGGAAAACCTGCAACGCGAAGACCTAGATCCTATTGAAGTTGCTGTTAGTTTTATCCGGCTTATGGATGAGTGCAATCTAACACAGGAAGAACTTAGCGAAAGGGTGGGTAAACAACGCTCAACCATTTCAAATTATGTTCGTCTTCTTAAGCTGCCTCCCGAAATTCAACTCGGACTGAAAAATAAAGAAATTTCTATGGGACATGCGCGAGCCCTTATAAATATTGAAGACTCGGAAACACAATTGATGATTTACAATCAAACGGTTCGGTACGATTTTTCTGTAAGAAAAACAGAAGAGGTGGTAAGGGAAATTGGCGCAGAAAAAACGGATACAATAGAAAAAACAAGCCGTAAACGATTTGCGACACCCGAAGAATTTATTAACCTGAAAGCGCACCTGACAACGTTTTTTAAAACCGATGTAGATTTTAAAATGAGCGGTTCAGGCAAAGGGCGAATTGTTATTCCATTTAGTACCGAAGAAGATTTGGAAAGAATAATAAACACACTCGATGATTTGAATAAAACAGAATGATTTTAAACGAAAACGCTAACCTCCTGGTTAGCGTTTTTTGTTAGAGGTAATAGTTTGGCATAATATCAGAACTTCTGACCCAGTTACTGATTATCAATTATTTCTGTTAATTAGCCCGTAAACTAAATTGTCGTAAAATTCGTAAAGTTGTCGTTAACGCAATCCTGTTATTGTTGATTATCAGATATAAAATTTCATTAATTGCTGTACTCCCGACTTAATACAAAAACTGCGATATTCACAGGGCGCTCCTAAAGGAGCTTATTATCTAGGACTCTGTAATTTATTATAAACAGTATCGTTCCTATCGGAACTTAAAATACAAAAAATCCGTTAGGATTTTACTGTTTATTGAAAAGTTTGTATGTTAGTTGAATATAAGCTCCATCGGAGCGCCCTGTAATCTGTAAAGGAATAAACATGCTTTTACCATGGCGACATTTTTGTCTGCTGCCAAATCAGGAGTTCTGAATTTTAGCGCGGTGCTGCCGCTTAAAAAAAAGCTGCAGAGCAGCGTAATATTCTTTAAGTGAATTTTTAGATATTTTTACCGGACAATAATGAATTTTATAATATCTATCTACCCGAAAAAACCATTTTATAAAAATACTTAAAAGTTCAAAAAATTGAAGAAAAACCGAAGATTTTCATATTTTTACACAAAAATTCAAATAAATACATCTAAACCAAAAAAAATGACACCGGAAGAAAAAGAAAATGTACGGACAATGATTGTTGAAGCAGCAGCTACAATGTTTGGAAAATATGGTTATAAAAAAACCACTATGGATGATATTGCGCTTGCCTCCCGAAAAGGAAAAACAGCAATTTATTACTATTATAAAAACAAAGAAGATATATTCAGGGCAGTCATTGACAAGGAAGCAAAAATGTTGAGCGAGGAAATTCTTCGCGCTGTTTCAAAAGAACAAAAACCGGTAGAAAAATTAAAAGCATACATTAATGCACGAATGCATACACTGAAAAATGTTGCAACTTTTTACAATGCAATGAAAAGCGAGCTTCTTGATCATCTCAATTTTATGAATAAAACACGATTAAACTATGACAAAGCCGAGCTTATGCTGGTTTCGTCTATTTTAATGGAAGGAGTAAATCAAAAAGAATTTAGTATTAGCGATATTGAATCTACTGCAACAACAATCGTAGCCTTATTAAAGGGAATGGAAATCCCTCTGATTATAGAAACTGCGCCTTCAGATTTAGATGACAGGCTGGAGAAAATTATAAATCTGCTTTACAATGGAATATTAAAAAGATAATATCCAGACTTTCTACAAGAATGATTTCGTAACCTGTTTCGGGCAACCGAAAATTAAATTACAGCCAAACCTGAAATTTACATTTCTTGCGCTATAAGGCAACGGTATGCCTGTTGAAGCCTCGGATCGGATACCAAAGAAATTATCTGTTATTATGTAAAACTGCATAAAAGAGGCTTTTGCTGCAATTCCAAGCCCCATATTCATCCAGTATCGGTTTATCATGGAATAGGTAAATGTTGCAGACAGCCATTTATAGAAATTTGTATTTACAGACAAGGTAAAAGAAGGATGCAGACTGCGCTGGTAAATTTCAGTACGGGTTAACAGACCGAAATTCACAAAATCATTGTATTTATAAGTTCCCCCAATATAAATTTTTGTTGGTAAAAAACTATTGTACGCTTTCTGATTATGCGTTACCATAAAATTTGAATAAACAGAATCGCCCCACGCCTTAATGATGCTGTCTATATTATTATTTTTATTCAGATAAGGCGGAAAATCTACTCCTGTATAGGTGTAATTCCCATTTTGTTTGAAAGAGTAAGTATTCGCTTTCCATCTGATAAAACCGATGTCAATAATACTTGCCTGCACTTCAATTTTATCGGTTATCTGATAAATAGCACCCAGATCGAGCCCTAATCCAAAATTTTTACGATTCAGAAAATATTTTGAATTGAGAATTTCTGATGGAGAAATATTGCTCGTTGAGTCGCCTACAGCAAGGCTGTCTCTATTCCACAAATTAAAGCTTAAACTGTCTGCAATACCGCTGCCATCACTATAATCAATATAAATGGGTTCTGGGAGAGAAGCATTGATTTCAAGGTCGGAAATCATTTGCAAATCGAAGGTATTAGGGTCTGTATGCAGGCGAATATCTGATTTACGCGTATAAACATTCGATTTTCCGAAAAGCCATTTAACATTTGCTCCTAATTTTAGCTTGTCGTTCATTTTGCGCTGAACACCGGTAAGAAATTCGCGATAGTGTGTAAAATTCATTCCAAGACCGCTGAATCGTGCCGGTTCATCAATATAAGCACCGTTACCTTTCCATATAAGTCCTATTAAATCTTTGGGATAACCTAAACTGAAATTAATTTTCTCAGTAAGCCCAACAGAAAAATACCAATCTTCGTATTTAAAACCGCCACCCAAAAGGAGTATCTGAATATCTCCTGTAATATAATTAATCGGGCGCATGGCTTTTAACAAATAATCAAAATCAGGAACAAGAGAATCGGACGTGTTAATCGTATTTCCCGGCCCGGAAGAATCTGCGTCTACAGTAAGGATGTCACCTTTTTTAAATGCTTTTTTCAAAGAAAATCCTGTATGCCCTAAATTGATAGACATAGGTGGAGGAAGCTGCCCGAAAACAGGCATAAGGATTCCGTAAACATTAACTTTGCATTCATATCCGTTTGCAGGATTTGCAAGATTAACCTGAGGTACACGATTCATAAAATAAAGGGTATTGTCTTGCTGCGAGTATGACAGAATTGAAATCGCTGTAAAAATTATTATGAAAAATATTTTTGTTGTATTCATAGCTATTAAAATTAAAGTTAAAATTTGAAAAATCACTAATCAAAGTCTCCGAGATTCTGAATAATAATCGTATTTGCATCAAACTCTAACTGAACGCCTACATGCAGTTTGATTTTATAATTGTTGTAAAATTTAACAGATCTGTTTGGGGCACCGGTTGTTTTGAATACTGCTTTATAAAAAATATGTGTTACTTTATCTTGATGCATTTTTGCAAGTTTAGCTTCATTCATAACAATATCAGATGTGTTAGAATTAGAACTTACAACAGTTCCATCTGAGCCTAAATTACCACCGGGAACAATAACCGGATTAATAATAATAAGCGAATCTTTAATCTGGTAGGTATCAAAAATTGTATCGTGGCGTGCAAAATATAATTGTAATGCAATATCAACAGGGAAGCCATTTTCAGAATATATTCTGAACAAACTACGTTTTAAGACATGCCCATGGTAATCGTGGTAAAATTTAGAAAAATCAAATTTTTCAGTATCCTGCAAGGCGAGCCCATCGGCCCATCCCCATAAAGGAAGCTGAACCTCAACTTCCGCACTGATGGCACTGTTTTCGGTAATAAAATTTGTGTAACTCAAAGCAGGATTGAGAACCCCTGTGCCTTGAAAAAACACGTATTCGGGAGAGATGCCTATTGCCTGCGCTATATTGCTGTTATTTCTGTTTAAGACGATGCTGTCTTTAATTGTATGTCCATATTGAGAATACACATTCGGGTATGCGATATTTTTCGGGTTGGTAATTGTAGGAACACCAGAACCCGAGATATTTGTTGATGTCTGATTGATGGTTGATAAAGCGCTAAGCGAATTAAGAAAAAACCGAACAGGCATTCCAAAAGAATTTTTGAGTTTAATTTTTACCTGCGGATCTTCAAAATAAAAACCCCCGTCAAATGCTTCGGAAAACATATTCAGGTTAACCGAGTCTCCCTCAAATAAAACCACCTGATTGCCAAAATATCCAAAAACAGAAATATATTTGATATTAGAAAGGCTCGCATTAACACTAATACCACCAGCAGTAACAGGCGCACCCGAATGCGTTAACTGTACACCAATCTGTAGAGGTAATTCTCCATGATGTGCAGCCGTTGTTGATAAATCCATTTTATAACCGAACATATCGTAAAAAACAACTGTCTGGTCAAATGTTCCTGTTGCAGTGTTTATATTAACTTCTTTGGAATAGGGTAGACCGTTCTTTTTTATGCTTGGAAAGGTTATTGTTATTTTTCCGGTGTGTAAAAAAGTAGATGAAACATTCAGAGAGAATGTTGCTTCTTTTATATAAATACTATCAAAGGAAGCATCGCTCGGCATAAAGGAGAGGGGATAAATATTTGTTTCGGAAAAAGAAACACTTGTTCCTGCCTGTGTAAAGCCTGCGGCAGACATCTCTGCCTGCGACCTTACAAACGATTCATTCATGTTTTGATCGCTGATTTTAAATAAACTCGAAGCAGGAATAGACCGGATACTATCGTAATACATGATAAACAGGAATCCGGTATTGTCCCAGTTAAAAAGATGCAATGAATCGTAATCGCGAACAAGATCACGCATGTCGAGCGTGCCATGACCAACAGGAAGCGCAAAGTTCGGATTCCACTCCATTGTCGTAGTTATTTTGCTGAAATCAAAACCGTCTTTCTTGCAGCCGTAATAAATAACGGCAGAAAATAAGATAAAAAAGATAATGAGTAATTTTTTATTTTTCATGATAAATACGTTTTAATTTTAGAGTATTATAATTTACATAAGAGTTATAAGATCAAAATAGAAAATTCGGGTTATTTCACTTCGTAATTATATATATAATTTTCGCTTCCCCCAACAACAAGGTTAAAATTATCGCTATCTTTAGTAAAATAACCTATACTAAACATGGTTTTACCCAATAGCGGAAAACCTGAATAAAGCGAGCCATTACTGTTGAGAAGATATATTTTACCAACATCCCTGCAAATAAAACCTAATTTTTTTGCATTTTTAGCAAAAGAGAATAACACGGGAGTCGAAGAAATTGTACCCTCAAACTCTTGTTGGTAAATAAGTGCTGTATTTTCTTTATATACTTCAATTTTATTTTTATCGGCAAAAACAAATTCTTTTTTTCCATCGTTATTTACATCTTCATAAAGAAAATAATGATCTGATGAAAAAGTTTTTATTTTTTTACTTGTAACAGAACCATCAGAAGCAATAATTTTTATTGCTCCGCTTGTATCTGTTGTTACTAATTTAACATTTTTTTTGTCGGCATGTAAATAAAAAGGATTGTTTTTTGAGCGTAGTATTTCTTTTTCAAGTTTAATTTTAATTGCACCTTTTTTATCGCTTATATAAGTTTTTCGCGTATCAGAAAAAACAATATATTCTTTTTTCTCTTGTTTATAAAACTGTATTTTAGAATATACGGGATTGTCCGTTTTTTTAAAACCCCACTCTTTCACAACCCCTCCGTCTTTGTTATATGCATATATTTTTTTATCTTCTCCTGCAACATAAATTGTGAAATCTTTTTTCTTTCCTTCGGCAAGAGTAAGCCCATTCGTTGCCAGAGAGCGAAGTTTCAAAGGAAATTGTTTCAGATAATTTCCAAGAATATCAACAATATAAATATAATTTTTCGTATTAAAAAGAAATTGGATTTTGCCGTTATTATAATAATCAACCTGATATACTTCCCCCATAATTTTTTCTTTTATATCAAGCCTCCATAGCTTATTCCCAACACTATTAATCAGAAAAATATTATGGGCTTCATCCTGAACAAAAATACATTTTTCATCGGTGCTGAAATTTTCAACAAGCAAGGGTCTTGATTTTACAAGCGTATCAATTTTGGTTTCCCATATTGTGCGTGGCTGATCAAGGTAAACGGGATTATACTTAATGTAAAAATTATTATAAAGCATATCATTCATAGATTTAAACTGAAACGCAAAAGCCTGAAATCTTTGAAAAGTAGCCGTATTGTCAATAATAATTTTTGATATTTTCTGATTAAAAAAAGAGGAATAAAATCTTGGTGAGCGCGCAATATTTGAATAAAAATAGAAGTTCGATGTGCCGGTTAAATTATCATAAAACTGCTTGTAATTATTATCATCGCCAAGGGTTTTCTGAAGAATTTTATAATGCACAAATTCGCCCAATGATTTTGGCGTATTACCAAAAATCATAAAATTGTCAATAAAAGTAAAATAATTGGCATTTACTTTTGAAAACATACTTCCGTATAGCTTGGAAATAATCCCGGGATAGGGCATTTTGTACATTTTAAAAACAGTTTGATCGTCGAGCTTGTAATCGCTTTTAAATGAAGACTCATCGGTTTTACTTTTGGTTGCATAGGCAGTTATTAATTTTGAAAATTCTTCCTCTGCATCTGTCCTGTTTTTTGTGTTAATAATAATATAAGAGTTGTTTTCAAAATCTTTTGAGTTCTCTATATCGGTAAATGCAATGCCGATTTCTTTATCAATAGCAGAAATAAATAATTTTTCAATGTCAATTCCTGTTTCCTTTTTTATAGCATTAATTTCCTGCGCTTGCTTGTTCGCATAACCTGAAAATTGAAGATATTTTTTATAATCGCGGTGGAATTTTGTAAGATCGCTTAAACCCATTGCAAGAAATACAGAAGTGTTGCCTGGTAGAATTTCCGGGATTGTAATGGTTTGAGGGCTTTGTTTTAAAAAAACATTTAAGTAATTATTTGATGAATCGTTCGTGTAGGAAAAACCGTTCAGCAATGCCCCATCTTTTTTTAAATTTACATCAAGCTCTGTCCAGCAGGCAAAATGCTTAATTGGTAAAAAATCTTTTTTATATTGTTTGTCCCCATAAATCATCAGCAGGCGAGGGAGTTCTTTATAATTGATATACAAATTTGCATCAACATTTTGTCCCGCTGTTTTAATGATTTTTTTAAAGCCCTTGTCAGACAGCAGGGAGATTTCTGTGTCAAGTTGCCGTACAGAGGTTTCTAATAAAATAGGGTAAAAGCTCAGAAGAAAAATTCCTTTATAAAGTGTGAAAGAAAAATCATTGTCTTTCTTTCCTGAAAATTTTACATCATAAATATCTATATTATTATATTTTCTTTGCCTTACAGTCGCTTTCCCACGAATCATTGCATTGAAAAACTCTGAAATCTCTTCAATAGTAACAGATTCTGGCATGGAAACAAGAAACAAATAATCAATTTTGTCATCACTTGTAAGGTGTGAAGACACTAAACTTGCTTTGTTTTTGATTAAGTATTTAGCCTTCTGGTTAAGCCGGAACAAAGAGTCAAGGAAATTTAATTGGGCATTGTATTTATTTATAGCAGGAATATTAAGCAGTTCTGTCCACATATCATTTTCATGCTCAATTTTACGGATGCATTCATACAGGTTTGTTGTCTGAATAATATATACAGCATCAATAGGCACTCCATAGATTGCAGATGCCGCATTAGAACTTGTAACCGATTTTTTCAGGAATTTGTAACCAATCACTGCAGAAATTGAAGCAACAACTACAATTATTCCAATAATAATCAATATTTTTTTCATAAAAAGTGTATTCTGAATAAGGTCAAAATTACAGATAAATTTTAATACCCGGATGCGAATATGCATGAAAAAGACACAAATAGGTCAGGTCGCTTTATTTTTTTTGTTCGTTTGTTATTAATAGCTATTTTTGACAGAAATAAAAGACCTGATTTGAAGAAAAGAAGTATTGTGAAAAATTCGATATGCGGTAATTTTTGATACTTTTTTCAACAAAACAGGCAAGATTGAAATATTTAAATTAAACAATATGAAATTTGGTGTTGTAATATTTCCCGGATCGAATTGCGATCATGATATGATATATGTCCTTGAAGATATCATGGAGAAAGAGGTTGTGAAATTATGGCATAAAGACAAAGACCTGAAAAATGTTGATGCAATAATACTCCCGGGTGGTTTTTCTTATGGTGATTATTTACGATCCGGAGCACTTGCACGGTTTTCTCCCATCATGGAAGAAGTTATAAAATTTGCCGACAATGGCGGATTTGTTTATGGTGTATGCAATGGATTTCAGATATTGTGCGAGTCAGGACTACTACCAGGAGCATTGCTGCATAATACGAATAAAAAATTTATTTGTAAAAATTCTTTTATAAAAGCTGAGAGCATAAATACGTTTGCTACGATGCTTTGCGATACCAACCGCGCGCTTAAAATTCCTATTGCTCATGGCGAAGGCAGATATTATGCAGATGCGAAAACCTTGCAGGAATTAAATTACAACAAACAAATTATTTTCCGCTATTGCGACGAAGATGGCAACATGACAGAAGCCGCTAACCCAAATGGTTCTGTTAATAATATTGCCGGAATCTGCAATAAAAAACGTAATGTTGTAGGAATGATGCCTCACCCAGAACGCGCATCGGACGATGAGCTTGGAAATACTGACGGTAAAATAATTTTTGACTCCATGGTAAAATTTCTTGGGAAAAACAGTTAAAATAATTGATGTTACGCTAATAAGTGAACCATTTCATTCATGAAAATTCTGTATAATATTCTGGTTTCACTATATTTTTTCGCTGTTTTTGTTGCGCAATTTTTTAATAAAAAAGCAAAGCTTTTCATAAAAGGTCGTGCAGATATTTTTCAAAAAATAAAAAAACAAGTAAATTCTAACGATAAAATAGCATGGTTTCATGCGGCTTCTTTAGGCGAGTTTGAGCAGGGTTACCCTGTAATGGAAGCTTTCAAAAAAAAATGGCCGGAGTATAAAATCCTGCTTACTTTTTTTTCTCCTTCAGGATATGAAATCCGTAAAAATTATTCCGGAGCTGATTATATATTCTACCTTCCCATGGATTTTCCTGCCAATGCGAAAAAATTCATTGCGCTTGTAAATCCGAAAATCGTTTTTTTTATTAAATATGAATTTTGGTACAATTATCTTTCAACCCTTAAAAAAAAGAATATTCCTGTATATCTTTTTTCGGCTATTTTCAGAGAAGATCAGATTTTTTTCAAATGGTATGGAACGTTCTACAGAAACATTCTTACCTGCTTCAGTTGCATATTTGTTCAAAATGAAAATTCAAAAAAATTACTTTCCGAAATAGATATTAAAAATGTTACTGTGTGCGGAGATACGCGCTTCGACAGGGTTTTTGAAATTGCGATGAATGTAAAGGAAATACCTGTGGCTGCTGCTTTCAGCAAAGATGCTTTTGTGATTGTTGCCGGAAGCTCATGGGAAAAAGATGAAGAGCTGCTCGCTACTTTTTTCAATTCTTTACACGCAACAGATAATGTTAAAATTATTATTGCGCCTCACGAAATAAAACCTTTAAATATTGAAAGAATAGAAAAAATATTTATTGCAAAATCAATAAAATTTTCTGAAGCCTCAGAAGAAAATGTTATTGATAAAAATCTTTTAATTATTGATAATATCGGAATGTTATCTTCGCTTTACAAATATGGAAAAATTGCATTCATAGGCGGAGGTTTTGGAAAAGGAATTCACAATACGCTTGAGGCAGCGATATTTGGAATGCCCGTACTTTTTGGTCCAAATTACCACAAGTTTCAGGAAGCAAAAGACCTTATTGAAATCGGTGCTGCATTTAGTATTTCTTCACAGACAGATATTTTTTCTGTTTTAAATACATTTCTGAATAATAAAGAGAAGCTAAAAGTCTCATCAGAAGCTGCTCGCAACTATGTGAAAAACGGAAGAGGTGGGACAGAGGTTATTCTTGGAAGTGTGGAGATGTAGAGAGGCAGTGGTAGATATACTTAAATTCTTTAGTTTGCAAGGTGCAGGTTGTAGAGCGTGTGCCTATCAATATACTATCTGTAAATTAAATTAAGGTCTGTTAGTTCTCTTCCAATTTGATGAATTCCAATTAATATTTTTTCTGTCTGTTGATGTGATGGTTTTTTTCGTCCTTGAACATATTGTGATAATAATGTTGGATTCATACCTATTTTTTCTGCTAAAAATTTGGAATTTAAGACACGATAATATTGAAAAAATTGTTTAAAGTCAATTTCAAAATTTAAATTTTCTAATGTGATAGTTATTCCCTGTTCTTCTAAATAAAAATTTGTTGCTTCAATTGTATTATTTATTAACTCAGGGATTGTGCGTCCAGTTGAGAATATTGGGTAATCATTTGCATATGCTGAAAATCCAGTTTTTGTTTTTTCAACTATTATTGTTGTTTTATTTATATTCTTTTTCATAATTTTCCTTTTTTATTTATTATCAATACCTGCATCTTTTAATATTTTTTTCTGTAATCCTTTACCAATTTCCTGACTACCATGATTTGGAAAGATTATTAACCCATCTTTAGTAGGATGTTTCATTTTAACATGAGAACCTTTTTGAGATATTGGAAACCATCCATCATGAGTTAATATTCGATATAATTCAGAACATTTCATTAATTTAATTTAAAATATTAATAACACAAAGGTAAATAATTATTTACCCGACTCCAAATTTTTGTTACTAAATTTTATTTTTAGGCATTGGCTCTACGATTCCTGCGCTGGCACGGTTTCGCTTACCTTTGGATTATTTCGCATGCATGTGTAGGGCTGGCATTATCATAAAAGCGAAATTGTGCTATGCGCAGTATTGCACGAAGTCTTAATTATTATCAACCTGTAACTTGCTACGCTGCGGCGCAAAGCAAAAACCGAACAGTTTATCGAACAATCATTATTTTTTTTGTGAAATAGTTGTTTCCGCTTGTTATTTTTAAAAAATAAATTCCCGAAGTAAGTGTTGAAACATTTATTTTTTTTGATGTTTCTTTATTTGTGAAAACAGCTACTTTTTCTCCTGTGATACTGAAAATTTCAATTCTATCAATTCTTAAAAACTTCGATTTAACATAAAAATAATCAGCGCATGGATTTGGAAAAACAGAAAAATCATCCTGCATTAAAAGGTCCTGATGTCCGCTTCCAAAATCAATATTAATATTGTCAAGATACAGGCTGTTTCCCCCTCCTGCGATACATGTAAATTTGAATTGAAGACTCTGTCCTGAAAATGCTGTGAGAGAAACAGAATCCTGTCTCCAGTCATTTTCATTTCCAGGAATAAAAGACATAGTTGACAAATCGTCTGCGCTTGTAAGATCTGAACCTGTTTTCATATAAACAGGAACAGAATCATAGCTTGCACCGCAATCAGAAGAAACGTAAACTTTCAAAGTATCTTTACTTGTGCTGTCTTTTCTGCTGTATGCAACATTAAAAAATAAACGTGGCGCAACCGATGCAGAAAGATTTATTACAGGTGAAATCAGATGATCCTGCTGACCAAATACGCCGAAAAAATACAAATTCATAAAAACAGAATAGCCTCCGGTCTGCGCTGTTACAACAGATATTCTCGACCAGGTTGCAGCATTGTCCGGATTCTGAATGCTCCATCCCTGAGGAGGAAACGAACTGTATTCAAAGCTTTCTCTTATCGGCAATGGCTTTCCATTTACATTGAATAGTGTTGTAATCGTGTCGTTGTTGGCGTACATATCTGCTTCTCCGTTTGGCAATGCGACCCAGCATTTGAATGTATGATTACCATCAACAGGGAAAAAACCGGGAAGCACAACCGTATCTCTGTATTCTGTCAATAAATTTCCCGACCACGAAAAAGAAGTAGAAGTGCCGTTGTCAATACTATAATATATTTGAAGAGAAGTTAAAATATTTGTACCCAGATTTCTGATTATAATTCGTGGATTTATTGTTTGCACCGTACAGTAAAACGATTCAGGGACAAGTGCAATAAGCACCTGTGCATCATAAGCCATCATGGGAGGATTATACCCTTCTATAGTCAAAGGTTCTGAACCCTGCGGATCAAGCCAGTCCTTCAGTCGCTCAGAAGAAGATATTCCATCCCATGAAACGGAAAACTGACCGTAGAAATCATTCATATCATCAGGAGGGGCAGTGCATGAAGAAGGTCCACCATAAAGCTGCCCGATAACTTTTTTTTCGGAAGAAAATAAGGGCGAACCGGAAGAGCCCGGCTCTGTTGCTCCCAGCGTCCAATCTGCCCTCCAGCAGGGTGCGCCTGAATATATTTCCGATTCTGTAGGATTTTCAGCGAAAGATATTTTTTTAATATCTCCTCTTGGATGATGTATGCAAACTGATGAATTCACGGGCATTCCTGAGCGATCCCAGCCTGCGTAAAAAACATGAAAAAATGATGGGATTACATCATTCATCCTTACAAGACAAAAATCAGAACCTGCATTACGCGCTTTTAATTCACATCCGCTGATGCTTACCTGATCGTGAGACGGACTGGCAGCCGGATTCGGGCATGCAGGGCTTTGCCAGTTGAACCAGAATATCCAGCTTGAAAAGTTACTTGATGAAGAACAGTGATTCGCCGTAAGCACATAAGGAGCACCATCGTTTGCCGTATTATTTACAAGTACTCCCGAGCAAAAAGCATTGTTATTCACCACAAGCATACACACGGAACGTATCTGGTCATCCCAGCCCTGCGATTCCGGGCAGGCAACATTTACATTGCACGAACCCGAACCTCCAAATCCTTTTGCATATTCAAACGCATTTCTGTAGCCATGTACAACACGATCAATAATTAATGCTCCATCAAAAGAAACTATTGCCGGTTCATGATATTCAAGAATTACGGATTCGCCCGATATTAACGTAGTTGCAAAAACATTATCCTTTCTGTTGTTCTTTTCTGTAAAAGCACCGAGTATTTCTGTTTTCGGTTCATTATAAATAAACAATTTTGCGCCGGGAGGAAGATGAAAAGAAGAAAACCTGAAATTAAAAGACAGAGCGCCTTCTGAATAAATACGCAAACGCCAGAGCCTGTCGCCGTTTTCAAGCTGATCAAAAACAGCTTTTTTCTTAAAATCAATTTCAATATCATAAGGAAATCCAAACCGCCAGGGAATTTCTTTGATTTTATCGTTAGCCAAATCTTCTGCAACAAGCCTGTGTATATCGGGTAAAGGAATGCTGACTGCGGGAATATTTTTTTTCAGGCTCGAAGAAATATTTTTTTCAAAACTTAGTGGAACACCACCCTGACTTAGTTGCGCAAAGATTTTAATAGAGAACAGAAATAATAAAAACAGGGGGAATAAAAATTTCATATAAAAAATTTACACTTTATGAATAATATAAGACACAATGCCCCATATCTGAAAATCTGCTTCTTCAGCTATTTTCAGGGGTTTGAAGTCTGGGTTTTCAGGAACTAAATACAGGCCGTCTTTCTTTTTTAAAATTCGTTTTACCGTAAATTCTCCGTTAAGAACACAAACGGCAATATCGTTACTTTTGGCTTCCAGAGCGCGATCTATAACCAACAAATCGCCATTAAAAATGCCCGCTCCCTCCATAGAATTGCCACTTACACGTATATAAAATGTTGCTGCTGGATGCTTTACAATATATTGGTTCAGATCCAGATTTTTATCAACATAATCTTCTGCGGGAGAAGGAAAGCCTGCTGAGACTTTTGATGTAAACAAAGGCAACCCAAGAGGCTGCCCTGCATCAGGAATCAGAAATTCAAGGCTTGCTTTTTTTATGATTGGCTTCATGGGAGCAAATTATTTTTCTTTATTAACAATTGTTTTTACCAAGCGATTTTTTTTGAAAATGGCTTCATAGATAACTTCTCCTTTTTGGTTGTAATAGCGAACCTTGCCGTGTTTTTTTCCTAAGGTCCATTCCATTTCACTTTTTGCTTGTCCCCACTTGTACCACTCTTTCCATTTACCATCTGGTTTGCCTTTGGTGTAATATTCTTCTTTTAATTTAACGCCAGAAATGTCAAAATACTGCCATTTCGCATCTTTGTAACCATCTTTATTATTTCCGCCAGATTCCAATTGTCCGTTTTCAAAAAAAGACATATTAGGTCCGTTCAGAATTGAATCGCGAAATGTTTCAACACTTTTTGTCCTGCCGTTTTCATACCAGAAGGTAGATGAGCTGTCGCGTATTCCTTTTTTATAATGATTTTCAGATTTACGAAATCCATTCGTGTACCACTTTGTCCATTTTCCGGTAAGGATTCCATTGTCATAAGAACCTTCCATGGTTTTCTTTCCATCTTCAGCATATTCTATCCACACTCCGTGCTCTTTTCCATCTGCATAAGCTCCCTCATGAAATTTATCGCCGTTTTCGTAATAAATAATCCAGGGGCCGTCTTTTACTCCAAAATTATATGTTGTTTCTTTCCATACTGCGCCATTTGCATACCACCATGTCCATTTGCCATGCATTTTCCCCTGATTATAGTCTCCTTCGTTTCCTTTACCTCCATCTTTGCGCCAATACGTCCATTTGCCATGCTGAATGTCTTCAGAAAAATTACCTTCAATATCAATTTTCCCATCAGGATTCCACCATTTAGCAGTGCCGTTTTTCTTATCATTAGAAAAAAATATTTCAGATTCTTTTATATCTTTATTAAACCAACGTGTTACAAGCCCTTCTCTTTTGTCGTCTTTGTAACTGGCTTTCATTTTCAGTACACCGTTTTCGTCCCAGAATTGCCAATCTCTTTGTTTTTTGCTGTTTTCCAATGTACCTTCCATTTCTTTCTGACCATTTCTGAACCATGAAATATTTTTCCCATTTTCAAAGTTCATTTCACTCATCAGATTTCCATCATCGAACCAGAATTGCCATTTGCCGGTCTTTTTGCCGTTTGTATACGTACCGCTGCTTTTCTTATTTTCATTTTGAAAATAATATGTCCACAGACCGGACTCTTTTCCATTAATAAATTCGCCCTGTTCTTTTATCTTTCCGTTTGGATAATAATCGGTAATTTTTCCGTTTCCGTTCTGGAGCATTTGCATACCCTTTGAATCCCAATAACTAACGATCTTTACGTCATAGGGCGGAATATAAAATTCTTCCTTTTTCTTATTTCCGTTTTCATAATATGTTTTCCATAAACTGTCTCTTATTCCCCATTTATGAAAACCTTCCAACAGCAAAGCTCCCTTCTCATTCCATGCTTTATACATTCCATTTTGAATACCGTTAAAAAATTCCGTTTCTTCTTGCTTATTACCATTGGAAAAATAATTTATTACAAAACCATTTATCGCTCCATTTGTAAAGTCTATTTCCTGAATTTTCTCCTCTTTTTTGTTCCAGTAGGTCCACTTCCCCTCTTCAAGCCCAAGCTTAAGAGCTCCTTCACTTTGTTTTTTACCGTTTTTATATTTATAGGTTACCCATTCTCCATCCGGAATTATCTGTTTGATAACCTCTGTAGTATCAATATCCGGCGGGTCTTCCTGTGAAAAACAAACCAGGCCTGAAAAAAACAGCAAAACAAAAAAGACGTATTTCATATATGATGTATTTATGATAAAACGCTGCAATTTACACCTAAGGTATTATAAATGCAAAAAATTGTTTTTTATATGGTATAATTTTTGCAATAAAAATAAATTACGTATTTTTGATTTTTTTTATATGAGAAAAACTTTTATCCTCTTCATATTTTCTGCAATAAGCTTATGTTTAAATGCGCAGGAAAAAGTGTATATGCCTTTTTTTGAAGTTTTAAATATGCACCCAGATTATCAGTATTCTTCTTCAAAACTTTTTAAAAGTTATTTGACAGAACAGAATGTTTATGATTTGATTCTTCCCGAAAAAAGCGATACGCTATACAAGGAATCAACTGCAAAAACAGCAGAAACCGCGAAAACACTGGGAGCTTCTTTTTATGCAATCGGGGAAATAAATGTGGTTGGGCAGAATTTGATGGTTATATCTTTAAGTATGTATAAAACTTCAGATGCATCAAAAGTCTGGAGCGACATTGTAAAAGCAAAGGGACTTGCGGATCTTGACCCGGTATTGCAAAAACTTGCGAGGGCTATATCTTCAAATACAAAATCAAATTTAGAGGGAGATATTTATAATGTTTCAAATTATGAATCTAAAACCCTTCAAAAAGTTAATGCCAGTTATTACTGGGGCTTGAAAGTAGGAGGCGCATACCCCTTTATGAAATATATTACAAAACCCTCTGCCGGTATTGGAGCAGTATTTTCTTATGACAGCAGAAACTGGATTGTTGATGTTACAGGAGAAATGTATTTTGGCGATGCAGGAATTTATGATTTTAATGTTGCCATGACTTATCCTTTTACATCAAAAATGCACGGTCCTTTTGCTTCCGGGGGATTAGGTTTTGGTGGTATTTCATATAAAGAAACGAAAATAAATTTTTATGGCGATCCTTATCCTGATCCTACTTCGACTGGAGGTCTTATGCTTTTTGCAGGTGGAGGATATTTGATAAACAGAAACTCCAATGTAAATGTAAGAATCGGGGCTCAGGCATTTGTTTCAGGATTTAAAGCGCAAGGAATTATACCTGTTGGAATTATGTTTAACATTACTGTTTTGTTTGAAAAATAAACAAGTAAAACAACATTATAGCCACAGATTCACAGATTTAAAATTAATCTATTAATAATTTCAATAAATAAACAAGCTTTGCTTGTCTAAAATCTGTGAATCTGTGGCAATAATTAATGAAATGAGGAAGAATTGGAGTCTCTCGTTGTGTTAAAATTAATGCATCCACAATTTTTGTCGAATAACCTCATTTTGTGGCTAAAATTAAAATGATGTAATGCAGTAGTCTAAAAAAAATTCCTGATAGTTTTACTGAAACTGATATTTTCACAAATAATTGTAATTTTAAAAAATATTTTCTATTTTTGAATTTTAACCCAAAATATAAAGAATTATGAAAAAATATTTACCTCTGTTTTTAGTTTTCACAGTGTTCAACATATTCGGATATGCGCAATCTCTGCAATTATTTACAATTGAAAATGGAACAAACGTAACCAATACAACCTACACGCATCAGGGAACAGTTGCAGAAGATGAAATTATTGTCGGTCTTCATGTAAAAAATAATTCCTCCTCATCAATGAGTGTGAAAGTGCGCAGAATCAACCAAAGTATTGTTCCCGGTACGCAAAATGCATTATGCTGGGGTCTATGTTATTCACCTTTGGTTAATCTTTCTCCTACGGCAATTACAATAGATGCAGGTGCTACAAATACAGTTGATTTTGCTGGTCATTATTTACCGTATGCTTTAGTGGGAGTTTCTACTGTAATGTATTCATTTTTTGATGCCACCAATCCAAATGATTCCGTATGGATAATTGTTCAATACGATGTTACAAATACTGGGGTTCAAAATTTATCATCAAATACAAATTATATTTCAGGTGCTTATCCATCTCCTGCAAACAATTTTGTAAGTTTTAATTTCTGTACAAAAGGTAATTTAAAAGGTCATATTGCCATACATAATATTTTAGGCGAACTCATTAAAAAAGTGGATATTTTCAGCTCCGGATCTGTAAAATTTAATACATCCGAACTTAAACAGGGTGCTTATGTTGTTACGTTTGTAGTTGATGATAAAATTATAAAAACCAGCCGCTTTTTGGTAGCCCATTAATGATATTTTTCTTTAAGGATTTGAGCCAGATGGGTAACTCCTGTGCTGGCTTTTTCTTTTATATGTTCTATCTTTCTGAAGATATTTGCTGTAACCGGGTTCGGGTCAACAATGAACAACGGAGCGGTTTTTGGAGCATATTCAACAAGCCCTGCCGCAGGATATACATTTAACGAAGTACCTATAACAACGAAAATATCTGCATGTTGCGCTAATATGGCTGCATTCATCATTTCAGGAACCGCTTCGCCAAACCACACGATATGAGGTCTGAGCTGCGAGCCTTTATCGCATTTATCGCCCATTTGAATTTCTTTATAACGGATATCATAAATTAAAGAAGGGTCCAGCGTACTGCGGACTTTAACCAGCTCTCCATGAAGATGAAGAATGTTCGTGCTTCCTGCCCGCTCATGTAAATCGTCTACATTTTGCGTGATAATTTGCACATCAAAAAACTTTTCTAATTCAGCAAGCATGATATGCCCAGCATTAGGCTGCACTGTTTCAAGCTGCTTTCTCCGTTCATTGTAAAAACGAATTACCAATTCTTTATTCTTATGCCAGCCCTCAATGCTTGCAACTTCCATAACATCGTATTCTTCCCACAAACCTCCGGCATCGCGAAAAGTTTTTATACCACTCTCCGCGCTTATTCCTGCTCCTGTAAGTACAACTAATTTTTTCATTTTTTTTTAACGTATAATTCACTTGTTATTATTAAGTTCCGTAAAGATAAATATTTAGTCTGTAAGCAACTACACAGGCGTATTCTCTTTTATTAACAATTTGATAAAATCCTTGTTTTCGTAAATTCTGCAAGATTATAATTTGTAAGTTTGCATTGCGGAAAAATAGTAGATGTTCAATAGTGCAACGATAGATGTTCGGTAGATGTACAATTGTTGATTCGGTAGATGTACAATTGTATTCCTACTGAATTTCTATTGAATTTCTATTGAATTCCTATTGAATCTCTATTGAAAGACCACTGTTTTTATATGATATTAGCAAATGATAGATCAACCCACGATACAAAGAATTCATGATGCGTCAGAAATTATTGATGTGATTTCTGATTACGTTACCCTAAAAAGAAGAGGTGCAAATCATTTGGGTTTATGCCCCTTTCACAATGAAAAAACGCCCTCTTTCACTGTATCAGGGGCGAAAGGCATTTACAAATGTTTTGGTTGCGGAAAAGGAGGCAATGCGGTTAATTTCATTATGGATATTGAGCATCTTACGTACCCGGATGCATTAAAACATCTTGCCAAAAAATACCATATTGAAGTTAAAGAGGCGGAACAGACTCAAGAGCAGATTGATTTCGCAACAGAAAGAGAAAGCCTGATGATTGTTTCTGATTTCGCACAAAAATTTTTCACAAAAACATTGTTTGAACATAAGGAAGGAAGGGCTATTGGATTCAGCTATCTGCACGACCACAGGGGCATTTCTGATGCGCTTATTGAAAAATTTCAGCTTGGTTACTCCCCGGATCAAAAAGATGCGTTAACAAAAGAGGCACAGGAAAACGGGTACAAACTCGAATATTTAGTTAAAACAGGACTTACCGTTCAAAAAGAAACCTGGACAGCAGACCGTTTCAGCAGCAGGGTTATTTTTCCTATTCATAATGTTTCAGGGAGGGTTATTGCGTTTGGTGGTCGTACCCTGAAAACAGATAAAAATATTGCAAAATACCTTAACAGTCCGGAGTCTGAAATTTACAGCAAAAGCAAAATTCTGTATGGTTTATTTTTCGCTAAAAAAACCATTATTCAAAAAGACAAATGTTACCTTGTTGAGGGATATACAGACGTTATTTCCATGCACCAGGCATCTGTGGAAAACGTGGTGGCTTCTTCCGGAACATCGCTTACCGTTGAGCAGATACGGCAGATAAAACGCTTCACAAATAATCTTACCATTCTTTATGATGGAGACTTTGCCGGAATAAAAGCGTCCTTGCGTGGAATCAATCTCGTGCTTGAAGAAGGGATGGATGTAAAAGTTTTGCTTTTCCCTGATGGAGAAGACCCGGATTCCTATTCTAGAAAATTAAGTTCTTCAGAATTTCTTTCTTTTATAGAAAAAAATGAAACCGATTTCATAACATTCAAAACCCGCTTACTTGCTGAAGATTCAAAGAACGACCCCATAAAAAAAGTTCAGCTTATTACAGATATTGTTGAGTCTGTCGCAATGATTCCCGATACCATAAGACGTTCTGTTTATATCAAGGAATGTAGCACGATAATGGATATCAGCGAGGATATTCTTTTATCAGAAGTCAATAAACGCAGAAGAAAATCGGCGCAGAAAGATAAGGAAGAACGAGAAAAAACAGAGGCTACGGAAAATGCAGAAGCAATAAAAAAAACGATTTCAAGTCCAAATATAATTCGGGAAACCCAGTTTGAAGTTGAAGAACAGGAAATCATTCGCCTTCTTCTTAATTATGGAGAAAAAATACTGGTAAAAGAAATTAATGAAGCAACAAATGAAGAAATTGAAATAACAACTGCAGCATATATTATCCGTGAAATATTAAAAGATGAACTGGAACTTACCATTCCCCGGTATAAAAAAATATTTGATGAATTCCAACAATTAATAATGGATAATCAAAGCTACAGTCAGAAGCATTTCGTTAATCATGAAGACAATGAAATTACGAATACAGCAGCCGATATTCTTTCAAAAGTTTATCCTTTAAGTAAAATTCATGCAGCCGGTGGTGTTTTTATTGAATTAGAAGAAATGAAATTAGAGCGTATTGTCCCCAAAACAATCATTGAATATAAAAACAAAGTTATTTTATCCCGAATGAAAGACGTTTTCGCACAAATGCTCAAAGCACAGGAGACCGGAGATAAGGTTCTTTTTGAAGAATTACAGCAAAGCTACATTGCTTTTACAGAATTGAAAAAACAACTTTCTGAATTACTTGGTGGAAGAATTATTGTGTAACAAAAAAAAATAACAATAAGCGCACTCGTCCCCTCCCTGCGAAGCATTACCCGGAGACGAGCGCAAACGAATCCCCAAGGTTCGCGCTCGTCTCGGGGCTGGTAAAAGGGCAGGCGGACGAGTGCGGGAATAGGGACATTATTTTTTAAACCAAAAAAATACCAAAAAACGCACTCGTCCCCTCCCCGCGAAGCATTACCCGTAGACGAGCGCGAGCGAACGAGGCGACATAATAAAAAAATTTCCCCTAAATTATTAATGTATTTAAAAAATATTTATATTTGTGATTCTCAATAACCTGGAGTTTTCATTTGATTGTACGCATAAGAAAAATTGATGTTCGTCAATAGTTTTTGCATTATACGTCCCTGAAAAGGGCATATCTGTCTAAAATAGAATTTTTGAAACATTTTTTTGAAACAATTCAATGGAAATGTTCGTAGAAACATTAAGGTTGAATAGTTATTATTATTAAAGTTTAAAGTTTTCTAATTTCGTTATGAAAAACAAAAAACAAATATTAATATTTTTGTTTCCTATAATCCTATTTTTATTGGGTTCTTTTGGATTTTGTTTTTCACAAGAAATTATTGAGCGCAAAAATGAAAATCCAGAAAAGGTAAATAATATACTGGAAATAAAACTTTTTGAAAATGTTAATGAAATTTTAAAAGAAAAAATAAATGCCATTAATCCTGAAACTACAAAGACTACAAATAAAAAATTAATAGAAAAAAACAAGAAATTCGGCAAAGAAAATATAACTCAAAAGCCTGTTTATATTACAGGTGGAAATTTAAAAAATAAAACAGTTGCTTTTTTTGATACTACTCCTGCACCAAAAGGGACAACTGCTGCACCGGCAAACGACGTGCTTTGGACAGGTGTTAGCAATGCTGTTACTTTACCTGTTAATGGTACCTGTGTTACCGGAATGACAAACATTGATGCTACCCCTGATTATTACGGAGGATGTGTTCCATTCGGGAATAGTTCAGTATGGTTTACCTTTACTCTTACCGGCTCAAATGATATGATAGATATTACATTTGTCGTACCTGGGAGTATAGGAGCGCCTTCGTTAGGCAATGGTAATACGGTGAGTTTATTTCTTTTTACCGGTCCGCCGGCCAGTCCGCATGGTGTGCAGACTGTCTGTGATGTGGCGACTGCAACTTTTTCTTTTAATGATCTGACAGCTGGTACTACTTATTATTTGCTGGTTTCAACGGCTGAACTAGATGAGGGTAATTTTAATATCTGTGCTACCCAAAGTATCATGCCTACCGGAAGCCAAACCGGGCCTGAACAGGATTGTCAGGGTGCGTTGCCCTTATGTTCAAGCCCGATTACTTTTACCGGATCTTACACTGGATACGGTGATATAGATGAAGTTGCCGGGACAACGTGCCTTGCCTATGGTGAAACTAACTCTGTATGGTATGTTTTTACCCCGCAAAGCACAGGGTCGTTTTATTTTACCATTGCTGTGGGTGCAACAAAAGATTATGATTTTGCCCTATACAACATTACAACTATAGGTTGTGAGGGTATTCCATCAGCTACACCGGTACGTTGCAACTTTTCATCAGCCAAAGGAAATACAGGTCTCACTACTACGCTTTCTACAGAATTGCCTGCTTTATCTCAGGATGCCGGTGGAACTAAAGAAATGAACGGAATCAGCGATATGGCAGCCGGAAATACCTATGCCCTAATTATTGACAACTGGACTGGCGATAACAGTGGGTTTACGTTAAGTTATGGTGGTACGGCTACCATTACTGACGTAACACCTCCGGCAATTTTAACAGCAGTACCTTCATGCACGGATAATACTATACTGATTACACTGAGTGAGGCAGTTAAGTGTATTACTGTCAGTCAGGCTGATTTTACATTGACTAATACTACTACCTCTACCGATTTTACGGGAGCTATTTCCAGTCTCGTGGGATACAATTGCCCTGTTACCAATGGCGCTTTGACAAATCAAATTTTAATAACCCACAATGGGTCGCTTACTACCGGAAGTTATGAATTAAAATTAGTGGCTTCGCCACAACTCGAAGATAAATGCGGAAATATTATAACAGGGGGCAGTGTCGAAGTGTTTCCCTATCTAGGGGCTTTAACTCTTACAGCCAGCGATGCAAGTTTATGTCCGGGAGATTTAACCAATCTCGATGCAAATGGTGCCGACGGAACTCCTTCGGTTCTTATATACACTCTTAATCCAGGAGGATTAACTAATACAACTAATGGTCAATTTAATAACTTGTCACCTGCCATAACTACGATTTATACGGTTTCGGCTACCTACGGAGTTTGTTCCAAAACTGCTAATACAACGATAACCGTAGAGGGGAACGTGGTTACTGCACTTACCCCCACAGCAAAAACAGTTTGTGATTTTGCGACTCATGTTTTTATTACCGCTGTAACAACCATAAACGGAGAACCATGCCCAACCTGTACTTATTCCTGGACAACATCTGATGGAAGCATTGTATCTGGTGCTAATACGGCTATTGTTGAAGTTAATGCGGCTGGAACCTATACCGTTACTTCAGCAACAGGAGCAGGTTGTCCCAGTAGCACAAGTCCTTCAAGTGTTGTTTCTCTGGCTTCAAGCGGTGGCGGAGGTGGCACTTGTGATGTTATTTATGTTTCGCCGGTCGGTGGTGGTGATGGTTTAACCAAATCAACCCCGACAGATTTAGCCACTGCCATAGAAAATGGCAGGTGTACCTATTCTGTAATTAAAATGCAAAAAGGGGTTTATACGCTTGCACAATATCAGGTAATACATTCTTATACCACTATTGAGGGAGGTTATGATACTGATTTTTTGATAAAATCCAGCGACATGAGCGGAAGTACTAATTCTACTACTATCCGCAGAACAACAGCAGGAGACTCTGATGATGCTGCAAAATGTTCTGCTTTTGTTGTGGATGTTGGGGCAGATGCTTTCAGAATTCAGGATATCAGAATTGAATTGCCTGGCTGCACATCAAGCCCTTATAGTCATGGGGCGGGTACAAACAAAACAAATTATGGGATTAGGCTGGGATCTGGTTGTACAAATTATAATATTGTCAGGTGTTATATTGATGCAGGAGTGGGATCGGCACCGGCACCGTAAACGTAAGAGTTAATAAAACTATGTGTTGAGAGAAGTCGAAGTATTGAAAGTATAAGAGTTAATAAAGTAGAAAGCTTGTAAAGAAAAATAGGAATAGTGGTAACGGATATTGAAATTCGTGTCTAAAATAATAATATGCGTAACATCACTTATTTAACTATTTATAATTCAGAATATTTGTAAAAGTAATAGTAATCATGGGCATTACAAAAGTAACAGTTGGTATTAGAAATCTTAACAAGTCAAAAAAAGGGTTTGAAGATATTTTTTTAGTTGATACCGGTTCTATTGACTGTATGGCTCCTGCCAGTAAACTTAAAAAAGCCGGAATCTTGCCTGAAGGGAAACATGTTTACCAACTTGCAAATGGTCAGGATGTTGAGTATGAATATGGTTTTGATAGAGTTAGTTTTATTGGTCATGAAACAGTGGCTCAAATAATTTTTGGCCCTGCAGGAGTTGAGCCAATTTTGGGTGTTGTGGCACTTGAAAATGCTAACATTATGGTAGATCCTGTTAGCAGAACTTTAAAAAGTGTACCAACAAAGCATTTAAAAAAGTTGATTTTTAAAAAATAGAAATGATTAAAAATCTCAAACATATTATTAAAAAAATAATTTTACTTATTGCAGGTGTTGCATTTGTGAGTTTGCTACTGATACCGGAAAAGGGATTTGGGCAAACGGCTACTTTTAATGCAACAGATACATGGTTATGCCCACAAGGGGTTACTTCGGTAACAGTAGAATGTTGGGGCGGCGGCGGTGCTGGAGGAGGAAACACAACTGCGGCTGATGGTGGCGGTGGTGGTGGTGGCGGTGCTTACAGTAAAAAAATAAATATTGCAGTAACTCCCGGATTAACTTATACTGTAACAGTTGGAACTGGTGGAACAGGAACAACTGGAATTGGTGGAACAGGAAACGATTCTTGGTTTTTAGATGCCACAACTGTTCTTGCCAAAGGTGGTACAGGTGGTAATCCGCCAATTGCTGGTGCAGGAGGACTTCCTGGCGTAGGAGGTGTTGCTGGTTCATGTATTGGCGATGTTGGTACTATTTGGGCAGGAGGTGCTGGTGGTACTGGGAAGGATAATAATAATGGTATTGGGGGTAGTGGTGGAACTTCTGCTGGAACAGCTTCAGTTGGTAATCCAGGTGTTGATGCTTCAACATTAGATGTAAATGCACCCTTAGGCGGTGGAAATAGTGGTGGAGGAGGTTCTGGTAGTAATGGTGTAGCGGGCTTTGCTCCGGGTGGAGCTGGTGGTGGCTCAGGAAGTGATGGTACTTGGTCGGGTGGTGCAGGAGCTAACGGAAGAGTAATTATTCATTATCCTACTATTAGTATAGGAGCAAATGCACAGGCTCTTGCAAATGTTTGTCCTAATGTTATTGATGCTAAAATTCATAGTTTTACGGTAACAGGGGTTAATGGTGGTGGTACATTAACAGGATTATCTTTTGTTACCACAGGAGATTATTTAGCTTCAGAAATTGTAAATTTTAAATTATATTATACAGCTACAAGTACATTCTCTACATCTAATTTGTTAGCAACAATTGCCGCTCCGGCTGCTGCGGGAACACAAACTTTTCCTGCTTTTTCTCAGGCTGTGGGAACAGCAACAAATTATTTTTGGATAACTATGGATGTAGGCTCTGCTACGGTTGCTGGGCATATTTTGGCTGTTAATGGTACGTTAGTAGCTAATGTCACTGCAAATTTAGTACCCACGGGTTCAACAAGTACAGCAAGTGGAAACCAAACCATGTTAGCTCCTGTAGCTATTGCAGATGCAGATGTTATTAATGGAAATGGGTATGTTTGTACAAACTTAAGCGGAGTTGCATTTTCTTGTCCTGTTATAACCGGAGCAAGCAGTTATGTTTGGACAATGTCTACAGATGCTACAATTGCAACAGGGGATGGAACAAATTCTATTACAGTTGATTTTGGTGCTGCGGCAACTCAGGGTTTTATTTATGTTGCGGGTTCTAATGGAACATGTACAGGAAAATCATCGTCTGTAGCCATTTATTTAATGGATGCACCTGTAATAACAACACAACCAACGGCAACATATTATGGGTGCAATTCCACATCTCTTACATTTTCTGTAGTTGCAACAGGTGCTGGGTTAACTTATGAATGGCAAAGAAATACTGTGGCTGTTAGCGGCGGTGTATATAGTGGTGAAACAACTGAAAATCTTATAATAAGTGATCCTGCTGGTTTATCTGGTAGCGTATATCGTTGTGTGATAGATGGTCCTTGCGGCTCAATAATTTCTGATAATGCTACTTTAACAGTATTGGCAAGTGGTATGTCTGGATCTTATACTGTTGGAGCCGCCGGGAATTACGCCAGATTAGAACTTGCATTTACCGACATAAATAATAGAGGATTAACGGGTAATGTACAATTAGAAATTATTTCTGATATAACCGAAACAGCTACTGCGAGCTTAAATCAATGGACTAATTGTGGTAATACGGGTTATACAGTTACAATTTATCCTACTGGTTCAGCTCGTACAATATCTGGCGCAATAACAACTTCTTTAATAACACTAAATGGTGCAGACAATGTTACTATTGATGGGAGTCTTGGGGGAGGTGGAACAGATACAAGTTTAACAATTAGTAATACTGATTTAACTTTCGCTGGTTCTACAATAAAATTTATTAATGATGCATGTTATAATACAATTAAGTATTGTCGGATAAAAGGTACTGAAAATTCAACTACTAATGGCGTAGTTTTCTTTAGTACTGCCACCGCTACCGGAAATAACAATAACACAATTACATCTTGTCAAATTAGAGATGGTGCAACTAATCCCGTGGTGTGTATTTATGCATTAGGAACTGTTGGGATGGAAAATAGCAATAATACGATTTCAAATTGTTGGATTTATAATTTTTGGAAAACCTCAAGTGTTTCATATGGTATGAAAATATATGGTGGTAACACGAAGTGGACTATTTCAGGGAATAGTATATTTCAGAAAGCAGCTCGCCAAAATTGTGATTTTTATGGAATTGTTGTTAATAATGCAAACGGTCAGGAGTTTGTTGTAGAGAACAATAAAATTGGAGGACAGGATCCAGATTGTGGTGGTGCTGCTCTTACGTATTCATATACAGTATATAACCCATATTTTTATGGAATATTTTTAACAACCAGTACGTCAGGGATTTCTTATATTCAAAATAATACTATAAAAAATTTAAATATTACAACAGTAGCAATAGCAGCTCCAGATGTGTGTATTGTACCTATAGCTGCTTCTACGGGAAGAATTGATGTTACTGGAAACACTATTGGGGATAATGGTGCAGGCACTTCAATTATAATAACAATGAATGCTAATGGTGGTAATTATCCAATTAATATAGGTATTTACAAAACTGGAGATGGTAATATTTTAAATAATTCAGTAGGTTCAATAACCTTTAATGGAACTATTACGGTAACTAATGTTTTTTATGGTTATTTTATTTCGGGTACTGTTACAACTGATGTATTAGTTTCAGGCAACACAATTGGTAGTACTAGTCAAGTGAATAGTATTCAGACTTTAGCACATGCAACAAATTCCCCAGTTAAGTTTATAGGGTTTATTTTTGGCACTGCGGGTAATTATATCACAACTGTTTCAAATAATACTGTTGCAAATATTACTATGAGTGGTACAGGAGTTCTTCCAATGTTTAGGGGTATTAATAATCAGGCAACAGGAGGCACTCAAAATCTTATCAATAATACAGTGTTTAATATTTCAAATGCTAGCAGTAATACCTCAGAATCTATTACTGGAATTATTAATTTTAATGGCAATACTACAATATCACAGAACACTATTCATTCATTATCTGCAATTGGTGCAGCACAAGTTGTTGCGGAAGGTATTTATAATCAGGGTACAGCAAGTGCTAATGTAATAAGTAGTAACTTTATTCATAGCTTTACTACAACTCAAGCTGGAGCATATCAGAGAGGTATTAATTTGTCTGCAGGGCCATCTACTGTATCTAATAATATGATTAGACTTGGTATTAATGCTTCAGGAGGATCAATAAATGCTGCAACGTTTATTTATGGATTATATAAGGCTACAACAGCTAATACCAATTTTTATTTTAATAGCGTATATATTGGGGGCAATAATACAGGGGTAGCAGCAGCAACTTATGCGTTTAGAAGATTGGCAGCAGGAACAGATATTTCAAAAAATAATATATATTATAATGCTCGTACCGGTTTAGGTAACCATTTTGCAATTGTGATAGAGGCAACAACAACTTTTACCAGTGATTATAATGACTTGTTTAGTGCTGCTGCTGGTACGCTTGGTTCTGTTAACGGAGGAGGAGCTGCTTTAACTTTTGCTAATTGGAAAATTGCAATTCTTGCTCCCAAAGATGCTGCTTCTATAAGCTTAGATCCATCATTTATTACCCCATTGGGTACTTCAGCAACAGTTAATTTACATATTAATGATGCTAGTCCTTGTAAAGGTGTTGGTTGGTTTGGATCAAATATTTTAATAGATTATGATTTTCAGACTAGGCAGACAGGAGTTAGCCCAAACGGACCAAGTATTGGGGCAGATGAACTTTTCACTATTGCTTTAGGTAATGATGCTTATGGAATATATTCTCCTGAAGAGTTAGACGGTACAGTGTCAAATTGTGAAATATATGCTACGGGCGGTACACCTGGTGGCTTAGGTATTAAAGTTGCAAAACCAACAGATGCATTTTATACAAATGTTGGAATTAGTGGTTATCAAATTATTACAACTGAAAATAAATCGTGCACGAATAATAATATTAATTTAACTACTACTGATGGTACTCCTGACTGGCTTCTTGGTAATGGCTCTAATCCTGCTTCCGGGGCAATAAGTCCAATAACAACTCAATTTTCTTCAACTGGAAGGAAAGATATTCTTGAAAGTGTAAAAGTGTTTAAGGATTTTGTAAATATAACTATGGTTGCTCCTTCAGCTGGATCAATTTTAGGCGCGCCTGTTGGTGCCGGTTGCCCAACTACTTATTCTTACTCAAGTTCAGTTGCAGGTAGTGCAGGATTTACATATTATTGGACAGCTGTAACTCCCGGTGGTTGCCAAGCATTAATCGCAGACAATGATGCATCAACAACAGATATAACTTTTGTAAATACAACCGGAGTAAATCAGGTGTTTACTTTAAAATTAGATATAACAACGGAGTGTTGTGGTCCATTACCACAGGTTATCAGATATATAACTATTTGGCCGGGTCCTTTGGCACCCGTAATAGACGGAGGGCCCTTTTCGGTTTGTACAGGCGGAGAACAGTCGTTTTCGGTAGATATTCCGGATCCTGATCCCGGATATGCTTACGGCTGGTATAGTTTGTCTGCCGGGGGTACTTTCTATGGTGCGGGATCTTCGTACACGGTTACCACTGCATTGTCAGGTGCTAATTCATACTGGGCGCAGGCTACCAATAGTTTTGGCTGCAATAGTGCCCGCACTGCCGCTGTAGTAACGGGCATTGACGAACCTGCACCAACAGTGGTCAACAGCTCTACCTGCGGAGCCGCCGATGTTACATTAACGGTAACTGCTCCGGGGGCAGGATACACGTATGTATGGTATAGTGGCAGTTGTGGCGGTACTGAGTTGCAGTCCAGTACTGCTATTTCTTACACCTCGAATATTACAGCCGATGTTACCTATTATGTGAGAGCTATTCCTCCGGGTTGTGGTCCGGGACTTTGTGCTTCTCCTTTTATTAATTATACTGAACCGCCAAATCCTGTTTCCTGGCTGGGTAATAACACGGATTGGTTTAATACTGCAAACTGGACTTCTGGTTGCGTGCCTAGTTGTGGGGTAAACATTGAAATTCCTAATCTTGGCAACGATCCGGATATTGGATATAATGCAGCAGCACATGCTTCCTGTCAGGACATTCTATTGGAGAGCGGGGCAATACTTTCGTTTTCTGATTCTAGAGCAGAATTAGGCGTTTGCGGAAATTTTACTCATACAGGTATACTAACTACCAACAATTTAGGAAAAGTTACTTTTGAAGGTAGCGCTCCACAGGCATATACCCGAATCGGTACAGGTGATTTTAATAATGTTGGGGTTGCTAATTCAAACGGACTAACGCTTAATAATAATTTATCAATTGGCACAGTAGGGACTTTATCGTTGAATACAGGCACTATTACCACCGGGGGTAATTACCTTATTGTAAAGAATATGGCAACAGATGCAATAAATGCGTATTCTGCCACATCCTACATCAATGGAAATTTGAGCAGGTATGTGGCTACCGGTTCATACGATTTTCCGGTAGGGAATGCTAATGCCTACGAATTAGCCAATATTGATTTGATTAATAATACTAGCATTGGTAATCTTACTGTTAATTTTGGAAATCCTGAAAATGCAACTGGGACTGGTCTACCATTACCCGAAACTTTTGGAGATTATGATGCCGTGTTGAATTGTGGAGGAGTTGATGCTACAACCGGAAATGCAAATGGTGGAGTATGGACAATAACTCCAGATGCAGGTTCATCTACCAATTGTGATATTACTTTGTATGGTAGAAATTTTGATAACGCAGGTACTGTTGGTCATACTGTTTTAAAAAGAACCACAGCCGGACCGGGAGCATGGGAATTAAATGGAACTGCTGCCACAGCTGTTTTGGCTTCAAATGTTGTCAGTACTAGCCGTACAGGGATGACTGGCTTTTCGCAGTTTGCAATTGGTCGTAGAAACAATGGGGCAACACTTCCAATTTACTTGTCTCAATTCTCCGTTTCATGCAGCGATAATTTCGCCCATCTCATCTGGTCTACAGCCTCTGAAATTAATAACGACTATTTTATTTTAGAACGTAGCTTTGATTCAGAAAACTGGGAACTTGTTGCTGAAATAAAAGGGGTAGGTAATTCAAGCAGTATTGAAAATTATGAATATATTGACAAACAAACTACGTTCTTACAAATTTATTATAGGCTTTCACAAGTTGATTACAATGGAAAAAAGACTGTGTTTAATATCGTTACGACAAACTGTTTAAATAATAGTAACCATCAGGCAGGTCGGCTCATATTATTCCCCAACCCAGCGTGCGATTATCTGAGCCTTGTATTTTCAGATGTTGCTGAAAAAACCGGAAAAATTGAAATTCTTGACGAACTCGGCAAAAAAGTTTTTGAAAAAGTAATAGCAACTGACAACGACTGGAGTAAAATACAAATAGACATCAGTGGTCTTGCGCAAGGTCAGTACTACCTTAAAACCCTTTTTGAAAGAGAAAGTCTTCCTGTGCAAAAATTTGTTGTGAACAGGGGTTGGTAATCTCCATGTTGCCCCATGCCCTTAGTTCGCGCTCGTATCCGCAATAGCCTTGTGTGCAGGAGGACGAGTGTACCCAATAACCAGCTTACGGTCTTCTTGTCTGCCACAATACGCCTGTTTTTTCCTTGCTCAAACCTCCGAAGTCTCATCTTTGCAAGCCACTGAAGACTTCGCAGGTTATTCCAACGCTACCGCCCTTAGTTCGCGCGCGTCTCCGCAATAGCCTTGTGTGCAGGAGGACGAGTGCGCCCGATAACCAGCTCACAGCCTTCTTGTCTGCCACAATACGCCTGTTCTTCCCTTGCTCAAACCTCCGAAGTCTCATCCCCGCAAGCCATTGAAGACTTCGCAGGTTATTCCAACGCTACCGCTTGCCCATATTCATTGTCGCAAAGGAAACCCGCTTACACGGATTTGTGCCATACTGCGATGCGCTTAGCTGGTCGAAGCGAGCCTGTCGAAGTGCAATCCGGGTAAAACACACCAAATTTTCGCCACGCTGTCTCGGATTTGTGCCATACTGAGCCGAAGTGCAATCCGAGCCTCTCTATTCTCGTCGCCGCAGCGATTCAGACAAGTACCATCGTATTTACAAATTTTCCTATCTTGCGAAAAAAAAACTATGCGCTGTCGCCTGCTTTTCTTTTATGTTTTTTTAATGTTTTCGTACTCTGCGTTATCGCAAGACAGCACCGGAGTTCTGCTTCGTTTAAAAAAACATATTGAAATTCTTGCTTCCGATTCATTGCAGGGTCGCCGTGCCGGAACAGAATATGAAAAAAAAGCATACCGCTACATTATTAGTGAATTTTCAAAAACAACCCTCAAACCTTATGGCAAAAACTGGGTACACCCCTTTTCTTTTAAAGATGAAGACAGCCTGAAAAAAACAGCATACAATGTAATTGCCTATTTAGACAATAAAGCAAGCAAAACAATTGTTATCGCTGCGCATTACGACCATCTGGGAATAGGAGGGACAAAATCGCGTTCTTATGGGAAAAAAGCCATACATAACGGAGCCGACGATAATGCAAGCGGGGTTGCTGTTTTTTTGGAATTAGCCAAATCACTTTCTGAAAATAATTTGAAAAATAATTATCTTTTTATTGCTTTCTCCGCGCATGAAGAGGGCTTGTTTGGCTCAAAGCTCTTTATGGCAGACTACAAAAAATTACTTCCTGATATTCGCTTAATGCTCAATATAGACATGATTGGCCGCATGGATACTATTTCAAAAAATCTCTCGCTTTTCACATCCGGTCTTCCTGCTTCTATTGACTCCCTTGCGCAATCTTACTGCCCGCAGGATATTTATCTAAAAATTATAAAAGAAAATTTCCCTGAATCTGATCATTCCGCCTTTAAAAACAAAAAAATTCCCTGCCTTTTCATTACCACCGGTGCTCACGAAGATTACCATAAAATCACAGATGATGCAGAAAAAATTAATTATGCGGGTTTGTTGAAAATTTACGATTTCTTACAGCAACTTATTTTTGATTTAGATAATTCAAAATAGCATTATAAAATAAATTTTTTGTAAGAGTTTGAACCCTTGCAGACTTGTGCTGAGCAAAGTCGAAGTAGGTTTCATTATAAATATTTGATTATCCGTTTAAATAAGTTGAAAATTCAGCTTATGCGATGTTAGAAGCTGTGGGGTGTACCTCAAAATAATTTTATTCGTTAAATTATTCCATCTTTCCCGAAATTTTTAGATACATATATCCCTTCATTTGACCCAATAAAAATGTCTTTTCCATTACTTACCACAGCATTAGTAAGAAAGTCAATTGAGGTTCTGTTTTCTTTCCATGTTGATCCATTATCTGTTGAAATTGATATATAAACTCCACCGATTGCAATAATAGTTGATCCACTGATGTATAGACCTCCACTCAAATCGCCCGGGTAGTATGGTCTTTTAGTTTCTGAAAACGAATTTCCATTATCAGTTATCAGACCAAGTTTACGATCAAAGGTAACCCCTACAACTTCTTTTCCATTAGTTCCAATGGAACCTAATTTCTGGGCATTTACAAAACTACTCAACAGAAGAAGATTGACTGTGAGAAAAAATATTGAGATTTTATTTTTCATAGTAATGGTTTTAAAATTAAATACTATAAATTTCTTGGTATTACTTTTTAATAGTATTATTCATCCATATTAAAATTAGCACGAAGCTACAAAAAGCGAAACAACGGACTGCCCACAGAGCTTATATCCTCATACCCATAATTGCAATATCATCAATCTGGGTAGCGCCATTTTTCCATTCTTCGATGGTGTTGTTGAGAATTTCTTTTTGGTCGTGTGTGGGATTTTGAGAGATTGTTACAAACAGTTTTTTCAATTGCTTGTACATAAATTTCTTTCCTTTAGGTCCGCCAAACTGATCAGGATAACCGTCAGAAGTCAAATAAATCATATCTCCTTTTTTCAGTTCTATAAGATTATTTGAAAAAGGTCGCGTTGTTCCGCCAAAAATACCAATGGGCATTTTATCAGGATTAACCTCTTCAAGAGCTTCGAGGGGTTCTTCTCCGATTGTCAGATATTTCTCTTTGCGCACAACGTACAATGAATTATTTGCGCCTGCAACCTGAAGTTTGTACTTTTCTTCTTCGCCCGATTCGCGCACAGGGTCAAGGTCAAGAATGCACATGGTAATATCCATTCCGTCTTTCTGCTCTCCCGATTTCCCTGTCTGGTGCAAAGAGTTTATAATTAAATCGCGTAACTGATCAAGTACCTCGCTTGCTTTTATATGGTTCTTAATGCTTTCAACAGGATAAGCATTGGTTATTTCATTCAGAAATGCGGTTCCCAGCATACTCATAAAAGCACCGGGCACGCCATGACCCGTGCAGTCGGCCACACAAAAAACAAGCAGTCCGCTTGCAGTTTCTTCCTCTACTGCAATATATTTTCCTTTTTCATTCAATCGCATAGGCGGATAATATTTTGCCCAATAAAAATCGCCTGACACTATATCGCGAGGTTTGAAAAGAATAAAATGTTCAGGAAGACTTTTCGTAACATATTCTTCAGGAGGCAAAATAGCAGTCTGTATGCGTTTAGCATAATGAATACTGTCTGTTATCTCTTTCTTTTGTTCTACAATTTCATCGCGTTGTCCTTCTATTTCGTCGCGTTGTGTTTCAATTTCTTCTTTTTGTTGTTGGAGCTCTGTATTCAAATATACCAACTGATCGTGCTGCCCTTGTATTTCTTCTTTTTGTTTAACAACCTCTGCCGTGCGTTCTTTAACAATTTGTTCGAGCCTTTGTTTTTCTTTAAGAAGCCTGTACGTATTGATTTTTACAATAGCATACACCACGATAAATGCAAGAATAATATAAATAAGAAAAGCCCACCAGGTTCTGTACCAAGGTGGAAAAACGATGAATTTATAGGTAATTTCAGGACTAACTATTCCATAAATATTTTTGGCTCTTACATGGAAAACATAAGTACCGGGGTCTAAATTGGTATAATCTTTTTTCGGGTCGCTCGTCCAGTCAGACCATTTTTCGTCTTTATATCCCTCTAAATAAAAGCTGAAAATATTTGCAGATTCGTCTTCATAACCGGGATATGAAAAATTAAAAGTTATGGAATTATATGCATAATCAATAGATGGAATCATTTGCTCGCTCTGATGCAGCGCTATTTTTCTGACAATAGAATCGTCGGATTTTATTTCTGTATAAAAAGTTCCCCAGAAAATTACACTGTCTCTTCCAATGGTTACCTTTCTTATTAAAGAGGGTTTCACAACATTAAAATCTTTGTGTATGGAATTATCAAACTGAAAAATTCCATTATTACAGCCAATCCATACCTGCCCGGCTGTATCACAATATATTGACTCAAAATAAAGATCTTTCAGTCTGTTAAAAGAAATGGTATCGGGAAACAGTTTATTATCTTTGGTTCTGTACATTTCTATCCATTGGGAATCTTTATCGTAAAGGCTGAAAAATAAATTACCCGAATTATCGCCGGCAATGATATAAACACCTGATGTGTTTTTTTCTAAAATATCAGAAGGGTAAAACCGTGTTTTTACGGAATCGTATTCAAAAAGCCCTCCTTCAGTAGCAAAGAGCAATTTTTCCCCGTAATTAAAAACACGATATGTAGAAAGTTTTCTGTTTCCTTTTTCAAAATAAGCAGAATCAAAAAGAGTGATGTATGGGAATTCTACTGTAGAAAAAGATGTGTCTGTCCAAAACTTTATTTTATAAAAACCATCATCGTCTGTACCCAGCCACAAATTGCCGTTTACATCTTCCTGAATGCTTCTTACGGGTTTATCAAGCGATCTTTGTTCTTCTTTGAAGCGAAATGTTTTGTTGATTTTTCCTTCGTCTTTCCATTGTCCGTTATTGAATATAATTGAACTCAAACCTTCAGCGCAGCCAATAAACACACGCTTTGGATTTTTTTTCGACTGCAATAATTTACTGCACGATTGATGTGAAAACAAATGCCGCGCACTATTGTTTGATATTTCGTAAACGCCTGTCCCTGCTGCAACCAGCAATAGCTCTTCTGTCGTTTTACCTAGCGGAATTTTTACAGAACACACATTCCAGCATTGTGAATTTATGCCCTGCACCTGCCGGAACATTCCTTTTTCAAGATAAAAAACACCGAGGTCTGTTGTCGCATATAACGTTTCTTTGTGCATACAAATAGATGTTACTCCTCCTTTCAATCCGAGAGATTCATCCCAACTGCTGAATTGCGAAGATATTTCTGCTTTTGATACGCCGTTATTTAATCCGAACCATAAATTTTTCTGATAGTCTGAATAAGAATAATAAACGAATTCATCCTGTAACCCTGCCCTTTTATCAATGATTCTTCTTATGTTTCCTTTTTTGTCGAAAACCAAAACTCCACCGTTAAATGTTGAAAAAGCAAAATAAGTTTCATCAATTACAAGACCCTGATAAAGCGCATTTTCAATAATAAAATCATCTACATTTTTATATGCCGGATCTTTAGAAAAAACATTATTTTTAGTATCGAAAAAATATACACCCTGCGTTTGTGTGCCGATTAGAATTTTATCTTTATCAAAAGGCAGCATTGTAAAAATTCGTTCTTCAGAAAATTTTTCTCCGCCAGGAACAGAAATTAACTGATCGTTTTTCAGGTATTTCAAACCGCTTCCCCGTTCACGAATATACAATACATTGTTTACATAAAAACTTAGATGAAAACTTGTATTTTTTTCGGGATACCAAATTTTATATTTACCGTTTTTCCAGAGAATCAGCGATTGAAACGATTGAAAAAACACGCCATCCTCTGTTGTGTATGTTTTAAAAATATCACTAAAATCCTGATCTTTTTCTGCTATTTTATTTTTAAAGGAAAGATATTTTAATTTCCCTTTACTATCGGGCAACAGTACGCCAAAATCGGCTTTTGCGCCCACGTAAATAACTCCGGAACTATCAATAGAAAAAGAACGAACCGTATTTTGTTCCGAAGGATTATTTGTAATATGCCTCCATGTAGTACCGTCGTATTCGTAAATTCCCTGATTGGTATTTCCAACATAAACAAGCCCTCTGTGATCTTGAATAACAGCCCAGTTTTGAGGTGTGCCTTTATATGCTTTCGGAGAAAAATTTTTAATATAGGGTTTTCCTGCTTCCTGCGCTGCTACAGTGAAATAAACAGATATAGAAAATAATAATAGTATGATTCTGCCGAATGACATAGAAATTATTTTAGCATTGCAAACCTAATGTAAATTTAGCAAAAACACAAAAGATATACTTAGTGTTTGCAAGAAAACGCCAATCATCCGCACTAGCTGGCTCAAACAACCACTGGTTGTTTGCCGTGTCATAAAAACAGTCATTTACAAAAGTAAATCTACCTGTCGGTAGACAGGCTCCTTGGTTTTCATGACTTCGAAAGCATTTCGGCAAGCTCAATGTATCACCTTGTATTTGACGTTTTCTTTATCAAACACACAGTTTTTTGCTGACACAAATTACAGTTTTAGGGGAAACGTATGTTTCAATTAATATTTTTATAGTACGCTTCTCATGCAAAGCAAGACAGGGATGGAACTTGATTGGGTAAAGGGTATAAATTATTTTTTCGCACAAGAGTTTTTCACATTTTATTCTTTAAAAATTTTCCGGTATAAGAATTATTACACAGACACAAATCTTCCGGTGTTCCTTCAAAAACAAGGTTTCCTCCGGTAGCACCACCTTCCGGACCTAAATCAATAAGCCAGTCTGCTGTTTTGATAACTTCCATATTGTGCTCAATCACAATTACAGTGTGCCCATGCTTTATTAATTCAGAAAGTGCGTTGAGTAATTTTTTAATATCATGAAAATGCAAACCTGTGGTTGGTTCATCGAAAATGAAAAGCGTGGGTTCTGCTTTTTCTTTTCCCAGAAACGAAGCCAGTTTTACTCTCTGACTTTCTCCACCGCTGAGCGTTGATGAAGATTGCCCAAGTTTGATGTATCCCAAACCAACATCTGCCAGGGTATTGAGCTTTTCAACTATTTTCTTTTCTGTGCTTCCCGATGTTTTTGAAAACAGAACAATTGCCTCGTCAATAGTGAGGTTGAGAATATCAAAGATTGAATGATCCTGATATTTTACTTCCAGCACATCTTCTTTAAACCTTTGCCCCTTGCAGCTTTCACACACTAAATGCACATCTGCCATAAACTGCATTTCCACGGTAATAATTCCTTCTCCCTGACATTCCTCGCACCTTCCACCATCAATATTAAAAGAAAAATGAGAAGCTGTAAACCCGTTTAGTTTCGCATGTTTCTGTGATGCAAACAGCTTGCGTATTTCATCATACACTTTTATATACGTAACAGGATTTGACCGAGAAGATTTTCCAATCGGGTTCTGGTCTATAAACTCTACGTCACGCAGCAGATGCAAATCACCTTTCAAAATATTAAAGCTTCCGGTTTTTTCTCCATACCCTCCATACAATTTTTTCAGGGCAGGATACAATATTTTCTTTACAAGCGATGATTTGCCTGAGCCGCTTACACCTGTTATTACTGTAAAAATATTTAAAGGAAATTTTACATCAATATTTTTCAGATTGTTTTCACGCGCGCCGAGAATCTGAATAAAATTATTCCATTTTTTTCGTACAAGAGGCTTTTGAATTTTTTGCCTTCCCGTGAGGTACTGCGCAGTAAGCGATTGATCGTTCTCCAATTCTTTCAGTGTTCCCTGAAATACGACTTCGCCTCCAAGCCTGCCTGCAAAAGGACCAATATCAATAATCTCATCCGAAGAGCGCATTACCTCTTCATCGTGCTCCACAACAATAACCGTGTTGCCTATGTCGCGCAATTGTTTCAGCACTTTAATTAATTGATGCGTATCGCGCGGATGCAGACCAATACTGGGCTCGTCGAGTACATACAAAGAGCCGATAAGGCTGCTGCCGAGTGAAGTCGCCAGATTAATGCGCTGCGACTCTCCTCCTGATAAAGTATTTGAATACCTGTTAAGTGTCAGATAACCCAAGCCAACATCGGATAAAAATTGCAGTCGGCTTTTTATTTCTATTAATAAGCGGCTCGATATTTTTTCATCTGCTGAATTTAGCTTTATGTGATGCATAAATTCATGAAGTTCGTTTACAGGCATCAAAACCAGCTCCTGAAGCGATTTTCTATCAATCTTCACATAAGATGCTTCTTTTTTTAACCGCGTTCCCAAGCAAGAAGGGCAGGTTGTTTTCCCCTGATAGCGCGACAAAAGAATGCGGTATTGAATTTTATATTTTTTTTCTTCAAGGTGATTGAAAAAATCAAAAATTCCTTTAAAATATTTGTTCCCCTTCCAAAGAATCGCTTTCTGCTCAGCCGTTAAATCATGATAAGGCGTATGAATGGGAAAATTAAACTTCGAAGCATTATAAACAAGTTCGTCTTTCCACTCCTGTAGTTTATCGCCTTTCCAGCAGGCTACAGCTTCTTCGTATATGGAAAGATTTTTGTTGGGAATAACAAGGTCTTCATCTATGCCGATGGTTCTGCCGAATCCCTCACAAACAGGGCATGCTCCGAGCGGACTGTTAAAGCTGAAAAAATGTTCGGTTGGCATTTCAAACGTAATTCCATCCTGTTCAAAACGATTGGAAAATATTTCAGAAATTATTTTGTCCTCTTTTTCTGCGCGAATGATGCAATTTCCCTTCCCTTCAAAGAATGCAGTTTCTATGCTGTCGCCCATTCTGCCAAGCGTGTCCGGATCATTTTTAACTTTAAAACGGTCAACCAAAACATTTATCAGATTAAGGTTTTTTTCCGACAGTTTTTCTTTAATAACAAGTTCTATCTCGTTTATTTCTCCATTAATTTCTACGCGTGAAAATCCCTGCTGATGGAGAAGGTGTAGTTTGTCTTTCAACGGCTTCCCGTCATCGGTTTGAACTGCTGCCAATACCAGAATTTTTGTATCCTGCGGGAAAGACAAAATATAATTAATTACATCTTTTACGGTATGTTTTTTTACCTCTTTTCCTGAAACAGGACTGATTGTTCTACCAATTCGCGCAAAAAGGAGTTTCAGATAATCGTAAATTTCCGTTGAAGTGCCAACAGTAGAGCGGGGATTATGCGTGATGACTTTTTGTTGTATCGCGATAGCTGGAGGAATGCCCCTTATAAAATCAACCTCGGGTTTGTTTATTTTCTCGAGAAACTGCCTTGTGTAAGACGACAGGCTTTCCACATATCTGCGCTGCCCCTCTGCATAAAGTGTATCGAATGCAAGCGAAGATTTTCCGGAACCGGAAAGTCCGGTTATAACAATTAACTTATTCCGTGAAATGGAAAGAGAAATATTTTTCAGGTTATTGACCCGAGCCTTACTGATTTCTATTTTGGAATTACTATCCGACATGAGAAGAAAATAAATGATTCGCAAAAATAATATAAAGGTGCATGAATCCTATTAAGTAGAAAAATTTTATCGGAAAGAAATATTATTTTGCCCGTGCGTAAGAGCGTTTCTTAACAAGAGATTTAATTACAGCGCATATACTATCTGTGTCAAAGCCACATTCTGCTTGCTGCTCTTTTTGTGTGGCATGCTCAATAAAGCGATCGGGAATACCCAGTCTTACTACTTTCGCATGATATCCGTTGTCATTCATAAATTCTAACACTGCAGAGCCAAAGCCTCCGTTAAGGCAGCCATCTTCTATTGTGATAACATTTTTAAATCGGGTAAAAACATCGTGCAGAATTTTTTCATCAAGAGGTTTTGCAAAACGCATATCAAAGTGGGCGACATCAATATTTTCAATATCTAATCTTTTTGCAGCTTCAACCACAAAATTTCCCGGATGCCCAAGCGATAACACCGCAATATCTCTTCCCTGCCTGATAATTCTGCCGGTTCCTGTTTCTATTTTTTTGAAAGGAAGCATCCATTCATCATGTACGCCATTTCCGCGCGGGTATCTTATAACATAAGGCCCCGTATTTTCTGCCTGAGCTGTGTACATAATATTACGCAATTCTATCTCATCCATTGGCGCTGCAATCGTAACATTAGGAATGCATCTGAAATAAGCAATGTCGTAGGCTCCGTGATGTGTTGCCCCATCCTGACCAACCAATCCTGCCCTGTCGAGACAGAAAACCACATGCAAATTCTGAAGTGCCACATCGTGCAATGCCTGATCAAAAGCCCTCTGCATAAAAGAAGAATAAATATTACAGAAAGGAATCATTCCTTTTGTAGCCAGTCCGGCAGAAAACGTTACAGCATGTTGCTCTGCAATACCTACGTCGAAAGCCCGTTCCGGCATTTTCTCAAATAAAAAATTCATAGAACAGCCTGAAGCCATTGCCGGAGTTATGCCAATGATTTTATCGTTTTTTTCTGCAAGTTCAACCAGCGTTTTTCCGAAAACATCCTGATAACGGGGGGGCTCAGATGCCTCATGTTTAATTGCTATCAATTCTCCGGTTTTCTTATCAAAATGACCGGGCGCATGGTAAATAGTCTGATTTTGTTCGGCCTGTTTTAAGCCTTTTCCTTTAACCGTTTTTATATGCAAAACTTTTGGACCGGTAATATTGCTAAGGTCTCGCAACACCTTTGTCAGCAACGCAACATCATGACCGTCAACAGGACCGAAATAGCGAATTCCGAGAGACTGAAAAAGGTTGCTGTTACGAAGAATGATGGTTTTTAAACCTGTATTGATTTTCTGCGCTATTGCCTGCGCGTTAGGTCCCAGACGGTTAACTTTTCCAAGCAGACGCCATACATCGTCTTTAACTTTATTGTAGGTTTTTGAAGTGGAAATATCGAGTAAATATTCGCTTAACGCGCCTGTATTCGGGTCTATTGCCATGTTGTTATCATTAAGAATAACAAGAATATTTGCTTTAGAAGCGGCAACATTGTTTAATCCTTCAAAAGCCATACCCCCTGTCATAGAGCCATCTCCTATTACGGCAATAACATTTCTTTTTTCTTTATTGAATTTAGAGGCAATGGCAATTCCAAGCGCAGCAGAAACAGAAGTAGAGGAATGTCCCACTCCGAAAGAATCGTGTTCACTTTCTTTCATGTTTGGAAACCCGCTTATGCCTCCACGTTTACGATTTGTATGAAATTCATCTTTTCTGCCTGTAAGAATTTTATGACCATAAGCCTGATGTCCCACATCCCAAACAATCTGATCCCAAGGAGTTGAAAACACGTAATGAAGCGCAACCGTAAGTTCAACCGTTCCGAGGCTTGCCCCAAGATGACCGGGGTTTGCAGAAACTTCATCAATAATAAAATGGCGTAACTCTTTACATAGGGCAACAAGCTGCTCTTCCGGAAGCTTTTTAAGATCTTTCGGCAAATGAATTTTTTCCAATAACGTTCCTTGCCTGCCAGCCATTTTATTCAAATAAATTACAAAAGTAATAAACTATTACTAAAAATAACAAAACGCGAATATGATAAAATACGTATTTTATAAAGATAATTTATTTTAAACAAAAGCTTCTATAAAACCAAAAGTCCCAATTCTTGTTCTATTTGCGGGCTTTGGAAAATATTCTTGTGAATATTGTGACTGTTTTAACCGTTTTTTCTGCGGTAATAAACTACTCTCAGTGGGGGGATTTTGTTTTTTAACGACGAAGCTCGTAAGCTTTGCCGAGCGGGGGAATGTTTGGTGCGTGGTTTTGTAAGGTGCAAACCAAGCATAATTTACGATATATTGTTTGGTAAGAATGTGAAAAAATGCTATTTTTGTCATACAAATAATGGTTGCTATTATAAAAAAATTATATCTGAAGTCAATGCCTTGTAAAATAAATAAAACATTTTTTCTCTGAAAAACTAAAACGCCAATCCGACCTTTGGCGGACTGGCGTTTTGTTTTTATTTGTGCTTATCGCACGGATTGCAAATCCGCGCTAACGAGGACAAATTTTATCAAAATGGGAATTGTTAGATAATAACAAATACCTTCGTATCGGCATCAATACATTCAGAATTTCATATATCTCAGGAAGATTATTGGGTTTACAATATGGAGATATGAATATTTTTTATGTTCCTGAATAGTGTTTGTTATCTAATTCCATTCAATTCATTTACCCAGTCTGTTCTTCGTGCTTTCCATTTTTCATCAACAGCCGTCCATTTAATATTTGACTCAAGTTCTGCAAGAAGTTTTGCCACTTGTCCGTTAGAGCTTGCTGTTTTGCATTCGTTTACCCATGCATTACGGCGGGCAGCCCAATTTTTCTCAACGGCTTCCCATTTCACATTTGACTCAAACTGTAAAAGTAATTGTGCGCTTTCCTGTGGAGTATTTTCAGCTTTACAATTTGTAACCCATTGATCCCTCACACCGCTCCATTTTGTATCTACTGCTTCCCATTTTGTGTGGCTTTCCAGTTCAAGAATATATGAAGAAACATTTTGCGCCTGAAGTGTTAAAACACCTATTAAAAAGAAAATAAGAATAAATAAATTTGTTTTCATAGAATTATGATTTTAAAGTTTCATAAAGTAAAGATATTAAAAATTCCTTAAAACAAAAAAGGTGCGAAAAATCCTCGCACCTTTTTTGATGACTTATTTTATCTGTTTTTTAAGGTGCTTGTCTACAAATTTTATCATAGATCTATAGAAATCAAAACGGTTTTCTTCATTATGGAAACCATGTCCTTCATTGTCTTTTACCATATACTCAACATCAATTCCTCTTTTCTTCAGGGCTTCTACCATCTGATCGGATTCTGCTTTATTTACACGCGGGTCATTCGCTCCCTGAGCAACAAAGAGAGGTACCTTAATTTTATCTGCATGAAAAACAGGTGAAGCTTCACGCATCAACAAACTGTCTTTTTTCGGATCGCCTACCATTTCATACATCATGTCAAGCAGTGGTTTCCAGTAAGGAGGAATGGTTTTCATAAAAGTAAATAAATTTGAAACGCCCACGTAGTCCACACCACAGGCATACAAATCTGGGGTAAACGTTAATCCTGCCAATGTTGCGTAACCTCCATAACTTGCGCCATAAATACACACTTTTTTAGAATCGGCAATTCCTTCCTTAATGAGCCATTCAACACCATCTGAAATATCGTTCTGCATATTTTTTCCCCATTGTTTGAAAGAAGCTTCCCAGAATTTTCGGCCATAACCTGTAGATCCCCTGAAATTAATCTGCAGTACAGCATAGCCTCTGCTTGCTAAAAATTGCACTTCCGGGTTGTAACCCCATGAGTCGCGGTGCCATGGACCTCCATGAACATTGATAATAACAGGAAGATTTTTTGCTTCCACGCCTTTTGGTAGCGTCAAATATCCGGGGATTTTTAATCCATCACGAGACTGGTATTCAACAGGCTTCATTTCTGCCATTTTTTCTTCTTTCAACCAGGGCGTAACTTCTGCAAGTTTTTCTACTTTATCTGTTGCTACATCATATAAATAATAAACTCCCTGCATTTTATCGCTGAATGTTGCAACAATATACTTATCCTCTTCTTTGGTCATATCTACAATGCCCACATCATATCCCGGAAATTTATCTTTGATTTTATTATAAAGTGTTTCAAACTCCTTGTCAAAAAAATGACGCTCTCTTTTCCATGAAGTATATACTGCAGAAATAATACATTTGCGCTTTTTAGAATACGCTACATTGCTCAGGTCATAATCCGGATTTTCATACAAAACTTTTACTTCTTTTCCTGTTTCAGGGTTGAATTCCACAGCCGCAGATTTATCGCGACCAAGATTTGAATTAGCAATAAGATTTTTGTTATCAAATGTGAAGAATTCAGGACTTACCTGCTCTTTGAATGATGTTACCAAAACAGGCTTAAATTCATCTTTTTCGGTTTTTCTGTATAACATAATCTGGTTGACTCCATCAGTAGCAATTGCAATGCGAAGTTTCCCATTATGATCGGTAAGCCAACCCTGAATATTACCCGGATTTTTAGCAATCATTACCGTGTCGCCGGTAACAATATTAAGCCTGTACGCATCAAAAGCCTGTGGATTTCTTTTATTAAGTCCAATAATTACTTCATCGGGAATTTCTTCCAAAGGATCAAGAATCTGCGTGCGTACTGAAGGAAAATCAGTTAATGCTTTCAGATTTTTGCCATCTGTATCTACGCCGAACAATTTGAAATTTTCATCACCTCCTGCATCTTTTAAAAATAAAATACGATTATTGTTCGCCCAAAAATAACCTGAAATATCACGTTCTTTTTCTGATGTGATTCTAACAGCTTCGGTTTTTCCGGTTTCACGAACAAAAATGTTCATTCTCTTTTCATACTCGGCAAGGTATGAAATGTATTTTCCATCCGGAGATATCTGAAATCCTGATTTTTCAGGGTTTTTGAAAAAATCTTCCAGGGGAATTTCATTTTTATTTCCCTCATCTGTCTTCTTCTCTCCCTGACAGGATGCAAAAATAATAGAAGCAAGAGCAAGAAGCATTAAAATCGAATTTTTTGGTTTCATATTCCTAAATTTTAAAATTTTATGCAAATATGATATTTTATACGATGTATGAAATAGTAATCGGTAACTTATTATAAAAAGCAGACGAAATTGATGAAAAAAGGCATGTATTCATTGATTTATGTTATATTATAAATTTTGAGTTTATTGTAAGAAAAAAAATCCCTTGCGAAAAAGGCAAAAATGATTAATTTTGAAAAAAAAAGAGATAAAATGACGCAAAATATTGACAATATATTATTTTGGAAAAACTCATTAGGTTTATTGCCGCTTAAACAATTTTCAGGCAATAGGCATCAAGATAAGTACATCCTACTTAATGGTATTAAAGGAAACTTATGTTTAGATATTGCTCCAAGTAATGATACAAAAGACTTTTATTTTTCTTCTGCTTGGTCAAGCAATATTAAAAATTTTGTTGTTGCAGAGAAAGAAAATGTTGTAGTTTACAATTGGAAAAGTAAGGGTGTAAAAAAATACTCTTCAAATCAAGTTATTAATAATCTTGTAAAATTTCATAACTATATAATTGATACATCACACAGAAGTGAAGATGATATAATCCCATTTGTAATAGGATTATTCAGGAGGCTAAGAAATTTATACAACGATAAATCAAATCCTCTTGATTCAATAAATCAGTTGTTTTTGTTGTTATCCTCGTTGGAAGAATCGCATTTAGAAAATTCAGTATGGGGCATAGATGATGATGTTAAACCACACCCAGAACTGATAAAATATATTGAGAAGTTTAAAAAAGGAGTTTCTGGAAATACTCCAGATATAGATTTAGTTTTTCGCCATTCATTAGGTTCTGTATTTCAAGAGGCTCAAAAAGAGGTTTTATTCTTTGATAAGCAAATGTCATTATTCTCATCAGGTACACTATCGGATATTTATCAAACTAGAAAGATTTTATATTCAAGTGTTCATCACACGCCTTCATATTTGGCTCGGTGCATAGTTGAAAACGTATTGAACGAAATAGATTTAATTAATAAAAAGTCATTAAAGATTTTAGACCCATCTTGTGGATCTTCTGAATTTCTTGTAGAAGTATTAAAGCAACTTACATCAAAAAACTACAACGGTAACGTAATTGTATGTGGATGGGATAACTCAGCAACTGCTATTAAAACGTCCAGATTTCTATTGTCGTATGAGAAAAGAATATGGAATAATAAAATGGATTTTTCGTTAAAACTTGTTTCAGATTCATTAATTGAAAAATGGGATAATGATTTCGATATAATTTTAATGAATCCTCCATTTGTGTCTTGGGAGCAATTAAATAAAGAATCACGAGATAATGTGAGTGTTTCATTAGACAGAGTATTTGATGGTAAACCAAATCAGGCAAGTGCTTTCTTTTATAAGGCAATCCATTCATTGAACCCCGATGGAGTAATTGGTACTGTTATACCTTCTTCCATTTTGATGCTAGATGCCTATAAAAAATTGCGAAATGAGATTCAAGATATTTCTTCAATAAAACTTGTTGGGAAACTTGGTAACTACGTTTTTGAAGATGCCTTAGTTGATGTAAGTATTTTCATTGCTAGTAAATCAAAAACAAATAATCCCCCTTTAGTTATTTGGACAAATAATGATAAAGGAATCGCTAGTGAGGCACTTAGTGATTATAGAAAAATGCGTTATTCAAATTCCCCGTCAGTGGAAAAAGATAATTACTCCATTTATTATCCAACATACAAATTAATTGATTCCTGGAAGCCAATATCTGCTAGTGAGAACATATTATTAAATAAATTAAATATTCTTATTAATACAGATAGATTGGTAAGGGTCGAGGATATTTTCAATGTTCAGCAAGGTATTAGAACTGGAAATAATCAAGTTTTTAAATTATCATTTTCGGAATTTGAAAAACTACCAAAAGAAGAAAAGAAATATTTCAAACCTGTAATAGATAATGAAAGTGTTAAAAACGGTATAATTTTAAAACAAAACTACGTTTGGTACCCTTACAATGAAGATGGTTTGACTATTAAAACCGAAGAAGAACTTGAAAAAAAGGTTTCTGTTTTTTATAATACTGTTTTGAAGAAATTTAAAACTGATTTATTAAAAAGACCAAGTATCGCAGAATGGTGGAGTTTAACACGTCCTCGTAATTGGCAGTTTAAACAAAAGAGCATTATTTGTTCTACGGAATTTGGAAAATCTGATTCGTTTGCCTTTGATTCAAAAAGTGAGTTTGTTATTGAGAGAGGAAATGGATGGCTTCCAAAAGGGAATAAAGATTTTAAAGATTTTAATGACAATTATTTTTATTTAGCAATTTTTACAAGTTCATTTTTTGATAAGATGCTTTCAATTTATTCGAAGCAATTAGCTGGTGGTAATTGGTTTGATTTGGGAAAAAAATTCACCAAAGAAATTCCAATACCAAAAATTTCCGACATTATTATTGAAAATGAAGAACCTTTTATCTTAACTAGAGAATCAACTATTTATAAAAAAATGGTTCAATTTGGAAAGGATATTTCTATTGGTGAATTTTACAATAGTAACGATAGAGATAATTTAATTAAAGAATTTCTTTATCCAATTCTTTAATTTTTCTTATGAATAAAACAGTTGAAGATATTAAAAATGCGTGTTCTGATTTATTTGATAGAAAATTAGTTTTTTCTTCATTAAACAAAGAAATTAATCGTGTATTCGTTATTTCAGGAGACGATTTAAGTCCTGCATTAAATAATCACAATGGAGCATTTGAACCTATAAATACTCTAAAATGGTTCAATAATTTTTGGATTTATATTGAAATAAAATTTAAACCTATAGCAATTGAGTCAAAATTTCAAAAAGGATTTGATAAAAAAGAATATTTTAAACAATTGAGTGATATTTTTTTAAAGATTAATAATGAATACTTTAATGTCATAATCTCAATTTCAATATTTCAAGGCGGATATCAAGAAAAAGAAAAAAAGCAATTATTCAGAGCTGAATGGGATAATTTTGATGATAATAAAATCCATCCTCAACCACATTGGCACATTTACCCCGAAGAAAACTTAATCTCTGCTGAAGATGATATTATTGATTTTGACATAAACGAAAATGATGATTTTTTAGATGATGCAAGTTTACAAAAGATAGATTTGAAAAGAATGCACTTTGCGATGAATGGACAATGGTCACAAAATGGGACTCAGATACATAGAATTAACGATTCGAAGGTTCTTGTGAATTGGCTTGCTGGGGCATTAGGACATATTAAAGAGCAACTAAGAGAAACAAAAACAACGAAACGCTAACAATATGTATGTATTTTATAAAACAATCCACTTACAATCAGATTATAATCAAATGATTTCCAAATTGATTTATCTCTTCCCTCAATCCACCATTTTGAAATCTAATTGTTTTTTATAAAGATTTGCGCGTAATACCGTAATTCTGATTTTACCTCCAAGCTGGTACTTTTGTTTTGTATGGCGACCAATGATGCAAAAATTATCTTCGTCAAAAAAGTAATAATCGTCTTTCATTTCGCGAAGGGGAATCATTCCCTCGCAATGAGACTCTGTAAGTTCAACATACAAGCCCCATTCCGTAACCCCCGAAATTACTCCTTCAAATTCCTGCCCGATTTTATCGCTCATGAATTCTACCTGCTTGTATTTAATGGAGGCGCGTTCTGCATCTGCTGCTTTTTGCTCCATTTCAGATGAATGTTTGCAATGTTTTTCAAGATTTTTTTCCGCTCCGGATGCTTGTTTTGCTAGCGCATCTGCCAGTAAACGATGTACCATCATATCGGGATATCTTCGGATAGGTGATGTAAAGTGTGTGTAATGCGAAAAAGCAAGTCCATAATGACCAACATTTTTCGTTGAATAAATTGCTTTTGCCATGGAGCGAATCGCAAGCGTTTCTATTACTCCCTGCTCATTTTTTCCTTTAACCTCCTCAAGCAATTCGTTGATGGAGCTTGCAATTGCTTTGCTGCTGGTGGTTTTAATTTTGTATCCGAAGCGTTTAATAAATTGTGAAAACTGATTGAGTTTGTCTTCATTTGGTTTGTCATGTATGCGATAAACACTGGCTTTGGTGGTCTCTCCTTTTTTCTTCTTACCTAAAAATTCGGCAACTTTTTTATTTGCAAGAAGCATAAATTCTTCAATAAGTTTATTAGAATCTTTAGCTTCCTTAAAAAACACACCTATTGGTTTTCCTTTATCATCGAGATTAAATTTAACTTCTGCTCTGTCGAAACCAATAGAGCCTGTTTTGAAACGCTCGTTTCGCAGATTTTTTGCAAGCCTGTCCAGCGTTTGAATTTCTTCCACAAAATCACCCTCTCCTGTCTCTATGATGTTTTGCGCTTCTTCGTAACTGTACCTTTTGTCTGAATGAATAATGGTGCGACCAAACCACTGTGTTTGAATCTGAGATTTTTCATTCAATTCAAAAACGGCTGAGAAACACAATTTATCTTCATTCGGGCGGAGCGAACAAATATAATTTGACAAACGTTCCGGCAGCATAGGAACAACCCTGTCCACAAGATAAACAGAGGTGGCGCGCTGTGAAGCGAGCTGCTCAAGAACAGTGTTGCGTCTAACATAATGCGTAACATCTGCAATGTGCACTCCAACTTCCCAGTTGCCGTTATCAAGTTTTTTCAGAGACAATGCATCATCAAAATCTTTTGCATCTGCGGGGTCAATCGTAATAGTCCATGTATTTCTGAAATCGCATCTTTTCGATATTTCTTCTGTAGTAATGCTATCTGATATTTCTTCTGCGGCATTGATCTCTTGTTCAGAAAAACGATAAGGCAAATCGAATTCTGCAAGAATCGCATGAATCTCTGCATTATTCTCACCGGCGCGCCCTAAAACCTCAATCACTTCGCCCGTAGGATTTTTCATTTCAATCGGCCATTCTGTAATACGCACAATAGCCTTGTAGCCTCCGTTTGCGCCGTTCAGATTTTTTTCAGGAATGAAAATATCATAGGGCAATTGCTTGTATTCCGGGACTAAAAAAGCATACGACTTTGACATCTGAATCGTCCCGACATAGGTCTTTTGCGAGCGTTCAATAATTTCAACGACTTCTCCAAAAATATCTGAACCTTTTCGTGAAGGACGGAACATTATTTTTACTTTGTCGCCTTTCAGTGCGTGATTCAGGGATTCGTGTAGAATAATCACAGGTTTGTCTGACTCTTCGGAATCAACAAAAGCAGCTCCTTTATCATTCATTTCAATAATACCTGTAATCGTTCCTGATTTTTGTGCGTAACGAAATTTTCCGGTATAAACTTCGTCAAGAAAACCTTCTTCAATCAATTCATAACAAATTGTTGAAACAAGATTTTTTATTGAAGCCTGCGTAATCTCAAAAGCAGATGAAATCTGTTTATAATTGAAGCTCTGTGCAGGACTGCTAAGGAACAATCCTTTGATTCCTTCTTTTAAAACTTTTTTATTGAAATTTATTTCTGAATCTTTTTTCTTTTTCGACATAATTTATTTTTTAAGCAATGGGCATAACCAAACTAAAGTTGAATTTAAAAATACATGTAATTGAAGGTTGAAGACTATACTATTCTTTTGTTTTTTCAATTTCAATCACTTTTCCAATTTCAGAAAGGTTTTGTTGTAAATATTTTTTCGTTATCTCCCAAATCATACCGTAATCAATTCCAAAATATTCATGTGAAATGAGATTTCTCAAGCTGTACATTTTTTCCAGGGAACATCTGGATACTTATTTTTGATATCATTTGGGATTTTCTTTGATGCTTCTCCTATAATCTCAAAATTTCTTATCACACCATCAAAAATTAAAGTATTGGTAAAGATTTCTGCAAAACTTATATCATGCATATATTGCTGAATCCTGATAAGAGAGTGTATCATATCTATACTTTCAATGGCACTGTAGATTTTATCGTAATACTATACTTTCTAGTTCAGATAAAGAAAATTTATATTGTACAGAAATTTCTTTTTCATTTGTAATTGGCTTAATTTGTTCAAGTTTATTTATAATTATTTTTATTATTTCATTAATTCGTGGAGTACTAGCATTTAAACTAATTAGCTCATAAACTAAATCTTTCATGTAATCGGCTTTTCTCGCTTGATATTGTTGAGACATAATATCATCACTCATATTATTATGTGTCATAATCATATTGTCAACTTGTCTTAACTGATCAAGTAAATTTGATATTTTATTATTGTAATTTTTCATAATTACATTCAAGTTTAATAAATCCTTTATTGTACTGCTTCCCTTGTTTATTTGGTCTTGTCTTTAGAAATTGATGTAGCCAGTATAATCTATCCGTTTCATATGCAAAATTGTATTTATGGTCAGATGGATAAACTTTCACAATATATGCGTCTACGTTAAAATTTGACTTGGAATTTGGATAAATTAATGATTTTATATCGTGTCCAACTTTTTCAATAGCTCTATAGTCTATAAATGAAACAAGATCAATATCCTTGGGCTTTAATTCCTTAGTTACAAAACTACCATTTATCCATTGAACAAAAGATATTTTTAAAAGATTACTTAACTCTCTTACATATTTTTTGTAATAATCGAACAATTGATTTCTATAGTCTTTATGTTTCATTTCAGAAATAAAATATTTTTCGAATAATTGAGAATCAATCTCTACAATATCATAAGGAACTATATTTCCGTGTAAATCAAATTCAATCATTTTAATAAAAATAAATACACTACGAATTTAATAATAATTCTCGTAATAATTAATATCACGGGCGTTTTTTATAGTTCCCAACTTCTAACTAAAAATATATATTTTCGTTCAATTGGTGTTATACAAATATCGCATTAGCTATTATAGAATTTCTCAATTGTTCTTTGAGAGCTTTGTCGGTTTGAATTATTCGTCTATATTAATATCAAATACACTATTACCATTCATGTTTTCTCAATCGGGCGAAACCCTTGAGGTCTCATCGCGCCTTTCCAATGGAGACCTCAAGGGGTTTCCATAAGCGCAATTTATGACCAGACATGTTATATCAACAACACATTACTGCAAATTTAATATTTTATCTTGATATCCTCTGAAAAGAATTATTTCTTCTTCGCCTCTTCTTCTGAAAGCCATTTAGCATCGCGTAAAATCATTTCTTCAATACTGATTTTTTTTTCTTCTGCTTTTTTTCGTATAGTCTCCATCCATGCAGGGTCTGATTTGATGCGCTGAATATTTTTATTAATGCTTACCGTGTCTTTGCTCTTACCATAAATTTCATACGCTTTATCAATAAACCCATAACCCACATTTGCAGTACCGGCATCGGTTGTGAGTAAAATGATAAAATCATTTTTTTCTACTTCGGAACGGAAATCAATTTCATTCACGGTTTGCTGCTGTTTCTGCCTGTTTGAATAAATTTCATGGTTGTAATACCAGAAATCCTGATTTGCAAAAACATTTTCTATTATTCCTGCATTTTGTAAGTTCCAGTAATAGCTGTCGCCCACAATAAGAACTTTGGGTTTTACTTTTCCATCAGTATTAAAACTAATTTTCGGATACGCAAGTGGCGGAAAAGGTATATCCCATAAAAGATTCATCAAATCGCCAAGATCATTATCAGGGTCTCTTGGATTTTCTGAAACTTCATTTTCGCTCCACTCAATTTGTGGCAATTTTATTTCACGTAGATTTTCCATATATTTTATGAGTGTATCGGCGCAAAATGTCATGCCATAATAACTCCAGTGAATGCCTGTTTTCGGTATCAGCGGGTATTGCCCGTTTTGCTTCATGGAAAGTAAATAGCCGGCTAAATCTATAACATTAATTCCGGCATCATAGGATCGTTTTAAAATCCAGTCATAATTCATGGAAATTTTTTTACTTTGATCGAATCGGGCTGGTATATACTCGGGATAAAATGAGGCTTTTCCCGGCAATAAAGCTACAACAAGATCAATATTTTTTTCTTTCAAGACTTTCTGTACTTCTTTTATCTTTCGTACCTTGTCTGAAATAGCAGCCTCTCCCACAAAGTCATTTCCAAGATAAGCATCTATGTAATTTTTCTCATACAGGTATCCTTCTTTTCCAACAATTACTTTATCTGCATTCGACAAATTGAAAAACGAATAATCTATCTGATTTTTTATTCTTACAAGAATATTTCTTAAGCCAAGATTATGCTCTATATATTTTTCATAATTTACCTGATAATTCCCATCAAACCATTCTTTGATTTTAAATTCCGGTTTTGTTGTTATAGAATAGACACCGGCAAGAGGTCTGAAATCTATGAATTCCATATTTTCATATAAAAAAGGGATACAAATAAGACAAAGTAAAAAAGAAAACAATATCTGTTTTTGTCCTTTTTTTTGATATTTACAGATACTTTTCTGCCGAGATTCATTACCCTCACTCACTGAATTTTTTTTATTCCTAAAATTTATTTGAAATGGAATAAACGAAGAAACCTGTTTAATTATATGAAAAAAATTACCTCCCATTCATTTTCTCTTTTGCCATAAAATATGCTTCATTCAATAAAACCGTTCCAACAGGTTGATTTAGTTCAGCAGCTTTACGTGCGATCAACAAACACCAGTTTTTATCCCGCGCTATTATATCAATAAACAGTTCTGTCAACTGCAATCCTGTCAGATAATCTTCTCCAAGTTTATATTCGAAATCAAAAGGGAACATAAAAAGAGTCGCTTCTGTTGCCATTAATATAATAAGATCATTTCTTTCAATTTCTGTTTTTACATTTATATTGCTTACGGAATTTATTTTACTCCCATTTTTATAAATATCTTTAAAATAAAACCAAAATTGATTCTCCGGAAAAATATTAGCCTCAATATTATTATCTATGAATCCCCACCAGTAGCTATCAGAAATGACAATGCTTTTCAATATTTTTTTGTCTGTTTTATTAAAAACAAATTCGGGGTAAGGAAGGTTTCCTTCCTTGATATTAAATTGAAGATTTAACAATTTAGAAATATCGTTATCGCTGTATTTTGCATCTTTAGAATAATTTATTTTGTTCCAGCTTAAGTCGGGCAGGTCAATTCCTTTTAATTTTTCAATATATTTAATAAGGCTGTCAGCAGCAAGACCAACAGCGTAAGATGTCCAATGAGCACCATTTTTGGGGTATATTTTAATGGAACAGGAATCTTTTATTTTTTTAAAGAAACTATTAAAATCAATAGTGTTTATATTTAATTCTTTTGCTTTTTGCGACATGTAGGAAAAGTTAGATGTATCCTTTTTAAATCTCAAATAGTTGTCAGGAATATATTCAGGATAAAAACTGGCTTTTCCCGGCGCAAAAATTACAACTAAATCAATATTTTTTTTCTTCAATTCATTTTGCAAAAATTTAATTCTGAATAATTTTTTATCAATAATTTTTTCTCCAAGAAAATTTGAGCCATTATAATCTTCAATATATGATTTAATAAATAAATTATTTTGTTTTCCGATTACAACTCCGGGAGCTGCTGTTGTATTAAACAAGCTATAATCCAATTGATTTTTTATTCTTACAAAAAAGGGTCTGAGAACATTGGAATTATTAAGATACTCTTCGTATTCAGACTGAAATGCGTTTTGAAACCAAGCGTCAAAATTATTCTTTGGTTTAGTAAAAACAGAATCAACTCCTTCAAGAAATTTTGGTTTAATTATAGGCGTTTTGTCGTAAATAAGGGGAGTCCATAATAATAATTGCAGAAAAATAAACAGATAATATTTTTTTATATTGTCAATCACTAAAACCTGAAATAAATAAATGGATTAAAGCCCATGGATGTTATTGATCCGATACAAATTATTAAAAGAAGAGCTGACAATACAGTCATTGTGTAATACCTTTTCATGGTGTAATTGTTCCAAAACACTGCATTTTCTAATTTCTCTCCGAATTTTGTTGCGCGAATAAAAGAGAAAAAAGCTGCAATAATAAGAATTGTGATAAAGCGGGTGTCAAAATATATTTCTGTCGGTCTGAAATCAAAAGAAAACATTTTTTTCACATAGGTGACAGCCTGCGTCATGCTTTCTGCACGGAACAGAACCCAACCTACCAGTGTTATCAGAAATGTAATTGCAATGCTTGGATATTTTCCGATTTTATCAAAAATTTTCAACAAAAATAATCTGTCCATTATTAAAAATACACCGTGAAAAATCCCCCATACAACAAAATTCCATGCGGCTCCGTGCCATAAACCCGAAACAGCAAAAACAAGCCAGAGATTGAAGTACATACGTTTAACGCTGACCTTGCTCCCGCCCAGCGGAATATAGAGATAATCACGCATCCAGCGACCCAGAGTCATGTGCCAGCGTTTCCAGAATTCAGTAATACTTTGTGAAATATAGGGATTGTTAAAATTTTCAGGAAACACGAAACCCATCATTTTAGCCATTCCGATAGCCATATCCGAGTAGCCAGAAAAATCAAAATATATCTGGAATGCATAGGCAAGTATGCCCACCCAGGCAAGAGAAGTTGTTAAATCTGCGCCTGATAAAGCAAAAATCTTATCTGCCTCTGCGCCTAAAACATTCGCAATTAAAACTTTTTTTGACAGCCCGATAATAAAACGAAAAAAACCGGTAAGCTTATAATCTATCGTGTCATGTTTATCGCGGTTTACTAGCTGTTCGGCAATTTCTCCATATCTGACAATAGGTCCTGCAATGAGCTGCGGAAAAAATAAAATATACAGGCAGAGGTCTGTTACCTTTGTTAGTGGAGGATGCTTGCCCCTGAACACATCAATACTGTATGTAAATTTTTGAAATGTAAAAAAAGAAATCCCTACAGGAAGCGCAATTTTAGCAAAAGATATACTCCCGACTCCTGTATGATTTAGAAGAACATTTAGATTATCAACAAAAAAGTTTGCATATTTAAAATAGGCTAACAGTCCTAGGTTTAAGACTACAGATAAGACCAGATAAATTCTTTTTAATTTACCTTCGGAATTGTACATCCACTGAACCAGATAAAAATCGGCAATGATTGACCCAAGTACAACAAAAATAAATATCGGCGCTCCCCATGCGTAAAAAAAGATACTTGCTGCCAGCGCTACATAATTTCTATACTTTTTGTCTGTGAGAAAATAAACCAGAAGAACAAAAGGAAGAAAATATAATAAAAAAAGACTGCTGCTAAAAACCATTTTTTTTGATAAAATATGTTGTTAAAAGATTAAAATCGTGTATCAATAAATCAATTTTTTGCCACAAATCGCCGCGGCGATTCACAAATTTACACAGATTCTATTTATTAAAATAACGATTTAGAATATTTAAAAATCCATGAAATATATGGCTATCAATTTTTCGGTGTAAACTGAATCTTGAGTCTCCTTCGAAAAGTATTTTTGACACGAATTTCACGAATTATTATTACTAAATATACCTGATAATTAATTTTTAAATTAGTGTAATTGGTGTCATATTTTTTAAAACGGGTTTTCGGAGTGGACTGAATCTTATAATTTTATACTCTCTGCCTGCTTGACGCAGACTGGCAGGCTACTCTTAATCCTACTCCTTAATCCTACTCCTTAATCCAAACAATAAAATAAGAATAACTCCAATTCATCTGAATTCAAACACACAAATATAAATATTATCTGCCAAATCAACCTGAAACAATCAATTTTTATAAGAATATTCCTGCCTTAGGTATTGAAATTAAAAAAAAATAGTATTTTTGAGTATCAAAATTTATTAAAATTTCTCTATGGAACCTTTACTGATTGAAAAAACAGATGATACTCCGGGTATTCACTTTGATCCGGCACAAAATATATTCCAAATAGCAGGAAAATCAATGCCCGAGAATCCTGTTAAATTTTATTCCAAAGTTTTTGAATGGCTGAATACATTTTCGTCTGAAGTTGATTCGGGAACATCTATTTTATTAAATGTACGTTTTGATTATTTTAACACGGCATCTTCTAAACTATTTCTTGACCTGTTAGATCTTTTTGCAGAGCTTGTAGAAGCTGGTGCTACAGTGAAAGTATTATGGAATTATCGTAAGGGAGACGATGACATGAAAGATGCAGGGGAAGAATATGCGGAAATGGTTGAAATACCTTTTGAGTATAAAGAAAATTAAAGCTGATGAGCAACAATAAAGAACACTTTTCTAAAAGAAGTACATTATTTATTTTCCTTGCTGCAATTTTTTTGTCAACAGCTATTATTGCAGAATTAATAGGGAACAAAATTTTTTCTCTTGAAGAATTATTAGGAATTGCGCCTGTTAATTTATTTGGAAGTGTGAATCTCAATTTTAGTGCGGGCGTTATTCCATGGCCTATTGTTTTTGTAATGACAGATATCATTAATGAATTTTATGGAAGAAAAGGTGTCCGCAGAATAACATTTTTGACAATTTTTTTTATTGCTTATGTTTTTATTATTTTACTGATAGCAACAAACCTTCCCCCTGCAACAGATCTATATAAAAACAACGATGCTTTCGTGACTGTTTTCAGTCAGGGAATGACAATGATTATTGCTTCTTTGATAGCTTTTCTTGTTGGGCAACTTCTTGACTCGTATGTTTTTTATTTACTGAAAAAAAAATGGTCTAGCTCTAAAAGTATTTGGTTAAGGGCAATGGGCTCCAACCTTTTTTCTCAATTAGTAGATAGCTTTATTGTTTTAATTATTGCTTTTTATTTTACAGGGCAGATGGGATTTTATCAAGTTATTACTCTCGGTCTTGTTGCTTATGCGTATAAATTTTTTATGTCTTTCGCCTTACTCCCCGTGATTTATTTTGCTCATTTTGCTATTGGAAAATATCTTGGCAAAGAAGTGTCTGAGCAAATGGTTATGGAAGATATTAAGAAAAAATAATTCTAATCTCATAAATTTTTTCCATTCTTCATGAAGCAAGCCCTTTATAAGACATTTCATATTGCAGAGGGCGAGGGGTACGGAGTATTTTTACTGATTCTTCAATCTTTTTTTCTCGGAGTTTTTTATGGATCGTTGGATATCTCTGCGTCGGCTCTTTTTTTAAAAGCATTTCCTGCATCCATGCTTCCGAAAGCGTTTGTAATTTCCGGTATCGCAGGTATTGTTCTAACTGCAGTTTATACGCGACTTCAAAACAGAATTGCTTTTTCGAAACTTGCCGTAATAAATCTTTTATCAATTACTCTGATAATTGCGATTCTCAGAATAGCTTATTATTTCACTTCTTCCCAATGGCTTCCATTTTTAATACTTGTTATGATGGGCCCTTTAAACATTATTGCTTTATTAGGTTTCTGGGGCATAGCCGGTCGTGTTTTTACATTAAGGCAAGGCAAAAGATTATTCGGACTTATTGACTCAGGGCAGGTCTTTGGCGTTATCATCAGCAGTTATACAATTCCTCTTATCCTGTTTTTTGGGTTTTCAACTATTGATCTTCTTTATTTATGTTCAGGCAGTATTATTGCAGCACTTACACTACAATTTATTATATCCCGTAAATTAAAAATTGATTCAACAGAAGAGGTATCTTCTAATGATAAAAAATCTATTCTCTCCATAAAAGACATGGTTAAAAACAAATTCATTCTTTATATGTCTGTTTTTGTTACCTTATCTATGATTTGCGCATTTTTTATTTATTATTCCTTTCTTGCAGTTACCAATACCAAATATCCTGATGCAGAAGAACTGGCAAAATTTCTTGGTTTGTTTACAGGGACACTGATGGTTTTTAGTTTTTTCTTCAAAACTTTTATTTACAGTAAAATAATGCAAACCTACAATCTGCGCATCAGCCTTCTGATTCTTCCAATACTTTTACTGTTGCTTTCCATGATGGCTGTAGTAGTAGGTTTTGCTTTTGGATACACGGCTGAATCTGCCGGATTCCTGCTTTTTTTTATGCTAATCTCATTAAGCCGCCTATTCTCAAGATCGCTAAAAGAATCGCTTGAAGCACCTTCTTTTAAAATACTGTATCTAACCTTAGATCATTCTGTCCGCTATGATGTTCAGGCAAGAATTGACGGCGTAGTAAATGAATTTGCAGCTTTGTTTTCAGGTATTATTTTAGCAGGATTGGGTATATTCTCTTTTATCGGCTCAATACATTATGTAGCGATTCTTATTGCCCTGCTTATTATCTGGGTTTTTGTTACAATAAGACTTTATAGTGAATATAAGCGCTCTCTAATCTCCTCAATGAAATATAATAAAATTACCAACAATGATATTCCGGTAAAAAGGGATAATACAATTGACGATTATATGTCCTCTTCAAACCCTGAGACTGTTCTTCTTGCAATGGAAATTTTACAAATAAAAAATCCTTTGAGTTATGATATAATTATTGACAATTTGCTTCAAAGTCCCCATCCTGATATTAGAATAATGGCATTAAAAATTATTCTCGAAAAAGAGCTGATTCAATTTTCAGGCAAAATTTCAAAATTCATTAAAAACGAACAAGATACCAATGCCCTTTCTTTAGCAGAAGAGACAAGAGATGCTCTTGCTGATAAAAAAATTGTTGCGCATTCAAAAGAACAGTTAATAAGTCTTATTCAATCTAAAAAAGAACGCGACAGAATTTTTGCCATAAAAATTATTGAAATTTCGGATGATGATATATTTTATTCTCTATTAATTGCTCTTTTGAGAGATCATAATTATTATGTAAGAATAGAAGCAATAAAAGCCTGCGCAAACATAAGACTTTTTGAGGCATGTTCTTTTCTTATAGATTGTTTATCTGATACGACATATTCGATCCAAGCTTCAGAAGCTTTAATTAAGATAGGGCATGAAACGATTGAGCCTCTGGAAATTTATTTTTATAAATCAGATTTGGACATTAATATTCAAAGGAAAATTATACATATTTTCGGAAAAATAGGAAATGAAAAAGCAATCGGATATTTAATACAAAAATTAAATTATCCGGTTCGCGAAATAGCTAAAGCTTCTCTGAATGAACTTTCAAAACACCGTATTCGATTTATTGAAGATTATACTTTTTATATCAGACATGCTATTGATCTTACTATTTCAGTAATCAGCTGGAATCTGAATGTTTTGGATAACATGAAAACAGTAATGGTTTCAGAAGATTTAAAAAAATCATTAAATGATGAGATACTAGAGAACTATCAACTATTGTTCAAACTTCTTGCAATTATTTATGATGAAGACATGATCGCGACAGTTAAGGACAATATTGAAAACGGTTCGAACGAAGGGATAAGCTATTCGTTGGAACTTTTAGATTTATATGTTGCTGACGATCTTAAGCCGGTATTGTTCCCATTATTTGATAGTACAAACATTTCGGAAAAAGTTAAAAAGCTTCAGGACTTTTATGCTTTTGAACGTTATAATGCTCCTGAATTGCTTTATGCAATTGTGCAGCGCGATTGTAATTTTATATCAAGATGGACAAAGACACTGGCGATTTACAATCTTCTTGAATACCCGGAATACCCTGTCAAAAATGACCTGCTGGCGCACATGTTCAATAACGATAGGCTTTTGTTTGAATCAGCAGGTTATGTTATCCGCACTCTGAATATAGATGCTTATAAAAATGTATCCAAAAGGTTAGAATACAGATTAAGCAATGAGCTGGATTACATTATAAATGCTTCACAGGAAAAAAAATTTCTTCTGATGATTGAAATTATCCGTTATCTTAAGAAGTTATCTTACCTGAAAGACTACCCTGTTGATTTATTAATTGATATTGCAGAAAAAATTGAAGAAAAAACATTTAAAAGGAAACAGATTATTTTAGAAAAATCTGATAAAAATTCTACCGCTGTATTTTTTATTTTATCAGGAGAACTTGCCTTTGTTTCTGAGTCAATGAAAAAACTTGAGTTTTTAAAACATTCTGCTTTTACGCTGCATTATATTATACAATCAGATTCTCCCGACACTAAAATTGTTGCTACCAGAGATTGCGATATTTACTGTATAAGCAGAGATAATTATCAAATTCTTTTATCTGAAAATCCGCTGTTTTCCGAATTGATTTCCCGGCTCATTTTTATAAGGCAAAACATATAGTTCCTCTTATTCCCTGCCTGCTTGACGCAGTTTGCCTGCTCGACGCAGTCAGGCAGGCTACTCCTACTCCTGCTACCTTCCAATAATAAACTTCTTAATAATATGCTTATTTTCTTCAACATTCAGTTTTACATGATAAAAACCCGGAGAATAATTTGCAACATTTAAAGTGTAAACTTCGGAAAAAGCAGACATTGTCTTTTCTTCTATTAATTGTCCGAGAATATTATAAACCTGAATAGTATAGGGAGCGTCTGTTATTCTGTTAAAATACAAATTCATATTTGTAGAAGCAGGATTTGGCGCAATAATAAAATCAATGTTGTTATTATAAGCTTCTATGGGTGCAATAAATGTCCCCTGTGAAGTATCGGTTGTTGAAACCTGGTATACTTCTTTTGTAAGATTATCCTGTACGTAAACAACCACAATTACATTACTGTCTATAGCAGAATAAAAATTTGCCAAACTGCTTGAATACTGCAATGTGCGTACATCTCCGGTACTCCAGTTTTCGGAAATATTTGTACCCGCTGCATCAGGGAGCATTTTTCTTACAGTGTTTAAAAATTTAGTTTCTCCGTTTGTCCCAACCCCTGTACGATCCATAAATTTCTCTACGACTACAACATGAACTGTCAGATCTTTATCTGTAATATTTTCTAAAGCTGTTATTTCAGTCAGCACATTGATTGAACTTCCCGTAAAGCCTAAATCAATATCAACAGTAAATTTAGGGTCTGTAAGCCTTCTGTGACGCAATTTTGTTAAAAAAACATCATAAGGGTATAAGGTCAATGGAGAAATATACGATCTTAAATAATTACCATCCATTATTGTATATGGTACAACAGAAACACCATACATAAAAGATTGCGCCCCCGAACCTTGCGGATAGTCAAGATTCAATTGGTCTGCAACAGGGTATTCTGTGTGATATTGAATATCTACAATGTCTTTTTGATTTTGATTAACCCAGTCATTAAATTTTACATTTCCAGTTGCGCTTGAGACGTCATTTGCATTTGTAAAATGCTCAAACAGTACCATTCTTGGTCTTTCTCCAATCCATATATCGTCAAAGGCAAAACCATTATATATATTGCTGTTATTAGAGGCAAATGCTATTCTTAAGCGAACACTTGGTTCCCCTGCAAGAATGTCGAGATCATGTCTTGCGTCTGTCCATTGATTATATATCGAATCAGACCATCCGAAATTTCCCCCACCGGGATAGCTGTAATTAACAACATTATCATACCAGCTGATTCCTTCCTGAATTTCATTGACATCTTTTAATGTATACCATGTTGAATCATTGTCAAGTGAATATTGGAGTGCTGCTCCATCATAATATTTTTCTGTAGCGCAAAAGATTCTCATTTTTATCATAGGACGTTTTAGATCAGAAAAATTAAAGCAGGGACTGATAACATAAGATTGTTCTTCGTTTTGGTAGGCTGAATCAAGTTTGTAAGAAGTATACCATGCACTTGTCCCGGAATAGGGTGGAGGTAAATTACTACTCAACGCCTGACCATAACACCAACTGTCTTTATTATTTGAAGAACCGGATGACCATGCGCCGGAACTGACGTCAAAATTTTCAAAATATGGATATTGTACTATTTCAGGTCTTATTAAAGCTGTTTGTGTTATTGAATCAATACACGAATTCTTTGTGGTTATTACAAGTGTAATATCATACGCTCCCGTTTGTGAATATTCATGTGTGGGGTTTTGTAATGTACTGCTTTGATTATCGCCAAAAGTCCAATAATAAGAATCAATTGTATCACCAAATGAATTATTAATAAAAGCAACAAATCCTCCAAAACATTCGTTTTTCCAGGTAAATTGAGCGGTAGGAATCGAATCAAAATATACTACAGAATTTTTTGAATTCACACAGCCAAATTTTGAGGTCAGCGTTAATTCTATTGATTTATTACCGCCAGAAGTATATATATGTTGTGCTATACTGTCATTAGGAATAATAGTTTCATCTCCCATGTCCCATTGCCAGATTGAAACGGAATCAATAGTACTGATACCCTCAAATACAATCGGATTTGAAATACATTTATCCGAGGTTATTGTAAAATCAACATCAGGAAGTTTGTGAATAACAACCGTATCATTAACCGTTGTTATACACTGGCTGTTTGATGCGTTAAATACGAGTTGTACAGGAACATCTATATAACTTTGCGATGGCGTATTATTTAAAGTGTCAATAAAGGAAGAGGGTTGTAGATTATTTGTCTGAAAATTCATTATTTTCCAAAAGGATGTTCCGGATAAATACGGGGACATGGAATAACTTAAAAGCGATGAAGGACTGTTAATACAAAGCGAATGTTCCGGGTTAATTCCTTCTATGGTAATATCCGGTAAGCCGTAAATTTTTATAGGAGAAAACGTATTTACTGTACATCCGTTTGTATCTGTATATACAAGAAAAATTGTATCATTATATTGTCTTGTTGCACTGTCTAATAAATTTTCTATAGCTGGCGTTGATGGATTAATGATGCCTGCACCATCCCCGGTTGAAAATATTCCAACACCTGAAAACAGACCTCCGTTATATGGTATCGCATTATATGAGTAAATTCCGATAAGCGTATCAATAGGCGAATTTGTGCAATACTTCTGCTCATTTCCCTGAATACTTAATGTAGGTATCTGATGAACAAAAAGAGTGTCTTCCCAATTATTAACACAACCGGTTATTGGATTATGATATTGATAAGTAATAATATTATCTCCGATATTAATAGCAGAAGGATTAACAATTACGGTATCATTATTATAAGCAATAGTATTTATTTTTATATAATCAGTGATAACGTTGGGGTTGTTTCCATGCAGTTCAAAAGGGCTTGCATTTCTGCATATTTCATCAAGCGAGACAAAACTGTCTGTTGGCAGAGGATGAACAATAATAGGAAAGCTAACCATTTTTTTACAATTACTGGGGGCTGTGTATTCATAAAAAACAGTGTCTTGACCTATACCAACTGTATTAATATTAAAAGTTGCATTAAATGTATTTTCAGTGTTAAAACCCAAACCACTCCAAATTCCGGAGCCATTAGGCGGAAATTGATTAATGGCATTTGCCGTTATGCTTGCATTTGAATAACAATACGCAGTGTCCAATCCTATTAAATCTGGTACTCCAACGGAGTCAACTTTTACGTTCATCAATATTTCCAATATTGCGGCATTGTAAATATATTTAAATGTTATAGTATGCGTTCCGGGACCTGCAAGTGTAGGATTAAATACGCCATGTTTATTCCCTAAATCCTGAACATAAGCAGTATTCACAAACCATCCGGTATCATTAACATTTGGTGATGGAATGCCCCAAATATGAATATTTGTATCCCCAAAACAATAAAAGACAGTATCTGTAATTCCTGTTATCTGTCCTAATACATTTATTACGTGAACCGTGTCTGTAAAAGAAATAATACATCCGGTAGGATGGGTATAAGTATATGTTATTGGCCAATTACCTACTCCTGCTATATTTGGACGAAATGTATTATTATACTGCATAACCCCTGCTCCGGAAAATATACCCCCGGCAGGATTACCAATAAGTTGAACGCTGGTTGTGTCATCTGAACTAAATGTGTAAGTTGTTAAAGGGGTTATTGATACTACCGAATCAACTGGAGGAACTATGGTAAAAGTATTTGTAGTAAAACATCCTTTTGAATCTGTAACAGAAACAGAATATGCTCCAGAAGGCAAACTGTCTGCGCTTTGTGTTGTTTGATAGAAAGAATCATCCCATATATATTGATATGGACTCATTCCATTTATTTCTGTAATAGTTAAGATTGCGTCAGTATCATAACTGCATTTTAAAGCCTGTGCTAATGCTATTGTGATATTAAATTGCGGAGGATTAACTATAGAGCCACTGATAATTATTGTGCAGCCATTGTTATCAGTAACGGTACAAAAATATACTCCAAATGATAAGTTGAAACATGTCGCTGTTGTTTGTGAATCTGCATCGCTCCATAAATAATTATAAGTAGGCGTTCCCCCATTAACAACTATTGATGCTGTTCCATCTGAAGAATCATGACAACTTATTTCTGTTGTTGTTATGTATGCTGTCAAAGCAGTAGGTTCGTTAATGGTATACGCTGCATTCAAAGTAATTACACAACCTATATTATTTGCATCTCTTATGCGAACATCGTACGTGGATGCGGATAGTAAAGTGTAGCTCCCCGTGCCTTCCCAGCTTGTTCCTCCATTTATCGTATACTCATAAGCACCACTGCCACCACTTGGTGAACTGATGCTTATACTTCCATCGGATGTACCGTTACAGCTTGCATTGGTCTTGTTTAAAATGGCTGATAATTCTACAGGTTCTGATATAAAAAGCGCGCTGTTTAATTGAATGGAACAACTTGTTGCATTGGCATCACGAATATAAATATCGTAAGTTCCTGTTGTTAGTGTGTTGAACACGTCTGATGCCTGCCAGCCTGCGCCGCCGTTGATGCTGTACTCATAGTTTCCACTTCCGCCTGTGGGGATGGTTAAACTTATCGCTCCATTGTTGTTTCCATAGCATACGCTTACATCTGTGGTATTTATCGTTGCGTTTAGGATATTGGGCTGCGTAAGTTGCAACGCATTGTTCAACGTTAGCGTGCAGCTTGTATTTACGGCATCTCTGAATACTACATTGTAATATCCGGCTGATAAATTGCTGAATGTTCCTGTTCCCTGCCAGCTTGTACCGCCGTTATTACTGTATTCATAACTACCACTGCCGCCTGTGGGAACGGTTATGTTTATCTCTCCTTCCGGTGTGTTGTAGCAAATAAGATTTGTACTGCTCAATGTTGCATTCAGTGCTGTTGGCTGTGTCAGCGTCAGTGCGCCGTTTAAAGTTACCACGCATGTAGGCGCATTGGCATCACGCATTTTTACATTATACGTACCTGCAACTAAGCCTGTAAATAAATTCCCACTTTGCCATATAGTGCCTCCATTTATTGTGTATTCATAAAAGCTGCTTCCTCCTGTCGAACCTGTGATTTCTATTGATGCGTTTGCATTACCGTTACAGGCTGTTACATTTATCGGATTTACTGCTGCAGTTAATAAGTCCGGCTGTGTAATGGTATACGCTGCATTCAAAGTAATTACACAACCTATATTATTTGCATCTCTTATGCGAACATCGTACGTGGATGCGGATAGTAAAGTGTAGCTCCCCGTGCCTTCCCAGCTTGTTCCTCCATTTATCGTATACTCATAAGCACCACTGCCACCACTTGGTGAACTGATGCTTATACTTCCATCGGATGTACCGTTACAGCTTGCATTGGTCTTGTTTAAAATGGCACTCAACAAGCTTGGTTCATCTAATGTTTTTGCTAAAGTAAAATCGCATCCATTAACATCTGTTATAGTAACAGTATAAATATCTGCAACAAGATTTGAAGCAACCGATGTATTTTGGCTAAGACCATCATCCCACAAATAAGAATACGGAGCTGTTCCCCAGCTCCCAGATGCAGTAAGAGTGCCATCAGATGCCCCGTTACAGGAAATGGAATTTGAAATAGAAATAAGCCCGTTAATTTTTCCTTGCCAATTCATTTCAAAACCAGTAAAATTATTTGATCCATTAGAATGCCAAACAATATGCAGGGAAGATCCTGTAGAAGTAATAATTGCAGGAGGAGGAATCGTGTTACAATAAGTTCCGATAATGGGAGACAAAGCATCCGGGCCGTCATAAATAATTAAATAATCGAGATTACATGCAACGTCTGCTTCAACATCAAAAGAAATAAATTCAAGAACTACTTTTTGGGCGTTAGCAGGGCTTATTGTTACAGAATAATCTTCATTATCTAAATAATTACCTGCATTGTCGTCTGAATCAGTTAATGTGCCGGTACAACCAGTCAGCGTACCACCATCAACTGTGCTGATTTTTGTCTGTGAAAATCCAGCGTTCAGAAATAAAAAAAATAATATGGAAAATAAATAACTTCTCATTTTAGTCGTCTAAAGTGTTATGAAAAAAATAAAAATATGAATTATTTTTGTCCTCCGTTTTTATTCGTTTTTATCAAAGTCATCATTTTATATGCATTTTGACCGGCAATTATGCAGCCATCATCATTAGTCTGAAATACACAATAAGCCATTTCATCAAGTTGTTTTTCCCCAAAATAGCTGGTAAAAATAGTTGAACCGTCTGAATTTAATTTTAAAAGAAAAATATCTTTATTTGTGTTTTTACCAGTTGTTCCTGTTACAAAATATGTATTATCTTTAGTGGGAAAAACAGCTTTGCTTTCAGTGAACGAAGCTTTTTCTGTTTTTATTTCCCATTCTGTATTACGAATACTACTGGGTTTAAGTTTCACAATATAAGCTTCAGATGTTCCGGCTTCAGCACCCAATGTACCGCAGAAAATATATCCTCCATCACCTGTTTGCTGAATTGTTTCTCCGAAATCGTTTTCTGAACCTCCGTAAGTTTTCATATCATTCTGAAATCCTAAATTATTCGTTTCAACTATAATAATATTTGATTTTTCTTTTCCTGTTTCAGTAAATGATTCTGTTGTCCCGATTATAACATACCCTCCATCTGACTTAGCTAAAATAAAATTACCAATATCATCTTCTGGGCCTCCGCGTGAATTTTTCCATATTACATTTCCTTCAGAATTAATTTTCAGAATTAAAATATCCTTTTTCCCTTGTACGTTAAGATTTGCTGTATTTGCAGAGGTCGTTAAGCCTGTTATAATATAACAATTATCCGTTGTTGCTTTAATGCAATTACCCTCTTCATTATTCGTTGTTCCGATTATTTTTGGGGATGACCAGATCAATATGCCGGAAGCATCTGTTTTAATAACATAAACATCTGTATGAACGAATGCTCCGTTTTTTGATGTGCTATATCCTGTGATAACAATAGTACCATCTGTATTAATAACAAAACTTTTGCCTTCATCATTCAAACTATCGCCATAAAGCCGACTCCATTCTTCATTTCCAAATTTATCGGTTTTAATAAGAGTTACATCTAATCCTTTCCCGGGAACAGAAACAGATCCGAGCAACAAATAACCTCCGTCTGATGTTTGTTTAACATCATAAGCATTGTTTATACCGGAAGAGCCAAAAAATTTAGTAAAAAAAACAGATTGAGAATCTCCGGGTTGGCTTTTTTTACACGAAAAAAAGAACAGAATAACAAGAGTTATAATGCCCAAATGAGAATACAATAATATTTTTTCGCGAGTCAATTTCATTTAACTTTCATGGGGTTGTAATTAACAAACGTATAACCGACAGAAATGGAAAAAATATTCATTCTGAAGTCGTCATCAATATAATAATATTTATAAACCAATTCATTGTTTGAATATCTGTTTTTTATTCGAACCTGATTAAATAATCCCAAATTATATCTAAAATCAATAAATAAATATCCCTTTTTGATTTTATATTTTAGCCCTGCTCCTGTTACAAGCCATAGGTTGAAGGGATTTCGACCATCAGTCATATTTATCTCAGACCCCTTTACATCAACGGCAGAATTATCTGTGAAATTTCTAATCAATCTGGCATTTGACATAAAAAGGAAAGCAGGATTTAATCCGCCCCGTAAATAAGGTTTTATTTTTTTATATGGATATTCATACGTAACACTAACAGGAGCACTTAATCTTATATTTGTTTCGGAACACTCAACCTTAACAAAATTGAAAAAATATCGCTCATTGTATAATTTATTTTGTTCTATCTGCATATCAAAATTCAAGTCAAAATTTCTGTATATAAAGCGACTATATTTCACTCCAAACTGAAACCCTGTTCCATATAAATTTTTAATAACTGCATTATTAAGGTTATGAACTCCAAAATGTTCTATTGTTTTTGCGATTGAAAAATTTGTACCGATATAAACACCATAAGCAGAAACCGGCGCTGCAAAATAAGTATCAAAAATTGATAAAAACTCAGGTTCTTCAACAGATCTGACCACTTCATACTCGGGTTCTGTTTCAAGAATTTTTATGATATATTTTTCCGCATTTTTTTTATTATCCTGATATAAAGAAACAAGCGTTAAAAGCCGGTATGCCTGAAGTTTTTCTTTTTTATCATATCCTCTTTCAATGCAGGGTTCAATCAATTTAAATACAGAATCAATTGCTCCCTCTTCAAAATATTGACCTGCTTTTTTTAAAAGTACAGAACAATCTTCCTGAGCTTTTGTCTGCTGAGTAAAAAGTGTTATCAGAAAAATAAAACTTATAACAAATATTTTAGGTATTTTTATTTTCATTGTCAGGGAAATAATGCCCCTTTTTATTAATTTTTTTTCTTTGAATCTGAAATAGATAATAATTTACCGTCCTTAACCACAACACAAAAAGTTTCATTGAATCCATAATTATGAATTCTGCGTTGCGAACCCAGTGCTTCTTCACGTGTTTTCCAGTTACCAATTAAAAACCTGTAATGATCGCCATCCTGAATAACTTCAACATTTTCAAGTCCATTAAAATTTTTGGGTTCCGGAGCAATATATTTTTTAGAAGAAGCAAATTGTATTTTGTAAATTTTATCTGAATTTTTAAAATTATTTGATAATCGCTGCTGCGCTAGTAAATTTTCAGGAGTAACCCCCTTTCCAAGCGGCTTATCGGAAATCGTTCTTTCGTAAGCAATATCTTTTCCAACATAAGCTCTCCACTCTTCAATAGACATATTTCTTGCAATAGCATCCGCTACCTGTTCTGCAATTAAATTGGTGTTAACTGGCCAGCGAGCTATTTTGTTATTCCTATGACCACTTATTATTGAATTATTATCTGTACTGAAAGCAATAGACCAAATCCATGATTTTTCATCATCTTTTATTACGAAAGGCTGATAATTAAAATTATCAGTAAGCCATATTCGTATAGTTCCATCAAAGCCTGATGATGCAAAATATGCATTGTCTGGACTAAATTTTATATCATTAACTTTTGTGGCATGTCCGCCAAGATTTATTATTAATGTTCTAAAGCTGATATTCCAAATTTGAATTGATCCTTTATTGTCAACAGAGGCAAGCATGGAGCCATCAGGGCTTACCGAAACAGCGTTAAATGAAGCATCTGAATGAGAAGAAAAAATTACAGAGTCTTTAGAAATACGATTCCATAAAATTAACTTACCATCATTAGTACCCCCAATTATTCTTTTGCCATCAGGAGTAAACGCAAGGCTTTTCACAAGGGCATTTCTTTTTATAAAAACCTGCATGGAAGAAGACTCAATATCCCAAAATAATATAGAATTATCAGCGCTTGAAGAAGCAAGGGTATTGCAGTCAGGTGAAAAAGCAAGAGAACTGATTGTTCCGGTGTGACCTTTAAAAATTTTCGCCGGATTGCCGATGTTGCCAAAAAGATCAAAAACCTGAATAAGACTATCTGTTCCACAAGCCAACCACCTGCCATTAATACTTATAGCGAGACAGGTATTAAATCCTTTATTTTTATATAATGTTAAATATTTCAATGAGTCATTTCCATCCCATTGCAAAATTTTTCCATCATTTCCGGCACTATAAAAAATATTATTTATTGGATTAAAAACTATAGAACGAACAGAGGCAGTATGACCATTATGATAATTGAATCCTTTTCCCTTGAATGCTTTTAACGCATTTAGTAATCCACTAAAAATATCTGTATTAAATTTCTGTCCTTTGTACTTATTGTTAAATAAAAATGCCTGATAAGCAACAAGGGCTTTTTCATTTTTATCGCGTTCTATTTGCAGGGACTTAACAGCCATAGACTGGGCTATTGAAAGAAATCGCAATTCCTGCGCCCTGCTTTCAGCTCGCCTTGCAGCAACAGAGTTCGATTCGGCTTTTAATTTTTCTGTAAGAGCCACATTAGCACTTGAGTCGGCAAGCAATTTTTGAATGAGTGCCTCATTAGCTGATTCTTCCGCTTTCGCACGTTGCAGTTCTGCATTTATTTTTTCCTGTTTTGCTAAACTTTCCTGAATATTTGCTTCAATAGATTTTTGAGAGGCCATTAATTTATCTGCAAGGGCTTTCTCTGTTTGATAGTTAGCAAACTTTGTTTGCCTTTCAGCTTCTTTTTTTTGTTCTATCGCGAGCAAACGTTGTTTGTCGGCTTCGCTTTTCATAATTTGAGAATAGAGCATAAAGCCTAATGAAAGAACTGCTGCCGCGCCAAGAACCAGTGCTGTAACCCGGGAGCGCCTCAATGCTCTTCGTTGCAATCTTTTTTTATTTAACTCTTCAGCTTCATAATCTTTCTGACTTGCATCCATATATGCAATTGTTCTCTCATAGCCGGGTGCGTATCTTTGAGCCCATTCAAGTGTAGGTTGCTGTTTCATTTTCCAATTAATCGCAAGCTGGAGATCAGGTGGCCTCCAAAGACCCGTTTTCCCTGCCTGATACAAAGCAGCAGACTCAGAAAGTCTTAAATAAATCTGCACAGAAGCAGATTCATCCTCTACCCATATTTTTAGCTTGTCCCAAATTCTCATAAGGCTCTCATGAGACAAATCTATGATTGTATCGCTTGTAAGTTTAACTTTAGAAGCAGGGGAGAGAAAAGATCTTCCCGTAACCCTGAATTTGTCAACTACTTCAATAATTTCCTGCTCTGTTGAAAGAGAAATCAAAGCCAGATCTTTAATACAGGTTGGACGTCTTATTCCCCTGTTGTCGCTTCCTTTTTCTGATAGTGTTTTAAAAATTTTCGCACAAATTTCTTTACCCCTTGGTGTTAATTCATTGTATGCCTCATTCGCATGTTCAGACAAGGCTTTTTCAATTCCACCGATAGCATGATAATGACTAATACTTATAGGTTCATTCTGTAACCGATGTTTTATCCAGTAATCCCATGTTCTCATCAGCGCATGCTGGAGGATGGGTAACTGGTCAGGGTTATCTCCGATATCATTCAGTAACTGATTTACCAAGTGCGAAGAGATGGTTCCTCCTGCAACAGCAATAGGACCGGTAATCGCTTCTGTTAAATCTTCACGGGTCATTTGTGGAATCAGATAATGGCTTTTATTAATCAAAGATGACAATTCCTGATAGTGCGCGCACTCTCCAATAAAATCGGAGCGCATGGTGATTGCAATATAAATAGGAATGTCTTCCTGATTGATTGCTTCAACTAAAAGTTTTAAGTAAAAATAGGTTTCATTTATAGTATCTGAGATAAGGCTTTCTTTTCTGAACCGGAACAATTCTTCAAACTGGTCAATATAAATTAAAATATTTTTATTGATTTTATAAAGTTGTTTGATAGCATCAACAAGCCCTAATGAACTGCTTCGGAGAATACTTTCGGTTAAAGCTAAATTAAAATAATCGTCTTCATCCGGCGTGTCGCTTTCCGCATCTTTTGATAATGATTCTGCCATATTTTGTATGGGCTTGCTTCCCGGTCTGGAGATGATAACATGCCATGAAGACCCATATTTTGTAACAAAACCCCCATGCAATATTGGCATCAAACCACAAAAAACCAGTGAAGATTTTCCACCTCCGGAAGCACCAAGAATTGCGATAAATTTATTATTGGCAAGATTGTATAAAACTTCATCGCTTTGCCCGTCTCTTCCAAAAAACAAATGACTTTCTTCAATTCCAAAAGGGCGCAAGCCCGGATAAGGATTGAATAATTGTCCAAAAGGAATTTCGTTATTAAAATCAATATGATTTATATTATTTGTCATGCAAATGCGATAGAAATTTTTTCAATAAAAACGGATAATAATTCAATCGAGAATTCATTTGTACCATGAATAGGAATAATTCCTCTGTTGTAAAAATATTCATCCGGAACAGAATGAGGAGAATCAAGGTACACAGCTTTAGTAATAAAAGGCTTAGCCCTACCAAAACCAGGAGCTTTCACAATATCATTAATTTTACTTTTCAACCAGAATTCATCACTGCTGTCAAAATATATAAGTACTGCATCACAGTCAACTAGATTCTGTCTGTGTTTTTTTAATAAATTTTTTTCTTCTGTGAGCTTTGGAGAATGAATTATTTCAAACCCCTGTGTAGAAAGAAAAATACTGATATCGCTAATTTTATCAAAAGAAGGGCTTTCGTGAACCAGATAGATTCGAGTTCCTCTCTTCTGTAAACTTTCTGAAGCAGGCCCATGATGCACTGATTTAATTTCAGACATTATGATTGTTTTGAAATATTCAAGCGGGGTTTGTATTAAAGATGCTCCTCTCAGCGCTTCTGAATCTCTCTTTAACTGTTCAATAAAATGACGCTGCGTTTCATTCTGTATTTTAAGATCCGGCGACATCCATATTAAGCGGGAAAAAAGAAATGGATTGTCTTTCCTTCTTACTTTATAATTCTCATAATAATCTGCAGCAATTTTATTTTGAAAGTCAGGAGCAGAAATCTCACTGTTTTTTAATAATTCTCCATAAGTATTACCAAAAATATGAATAGACAAAAAAGATTGATCAAGATATTTAATAACAGAATCTTTAAGTTCATCTGTAGTATCAGGTAAAATATTTTCGGGACATACCCTGAATCCCATTCGCTTTAATTCTCTTTTGATGCTTTCCCTGCTATTTTCCTGATCAGGTGTAGTTTCTGCCAGATAAATAAAATAAGGAGACTTGACATGTTCTTCTTCAGAAGATAAGGCAAAGCGAAGATCAAAAACAAGATCCGTTAATTTTGTCCAGTAATGCCTTTCCATATCAACAATATTCTTTTCCATCAAAGAATGTTGATCTTCCGTTGTGGGTAATTTGAAAAAAAAATCATAACTAATATGAGATCTTAGCGTTTCGGGTTGTTTTGAAAGAGGTATTTCCTTTTTTAATATTTTAAAAAATTTTTTATTTGTTTGAACGACTTCGTTTGTAATAATATCCAGCTCTTTCATGGATGCATTAGATTTTAAATAATTATCATTCAAAAAAACAATAAATGCATCTGATTTATTTATTACACGAAGTAGTTCATCTTCTGAATTTATATCACCGCTTAAATGAAAGCGGATTTCATTTCCATAAATTTTATTAATAAGTGTCAGGATGAAAGAAAGAAGATTTTTTTCCCAACTATTCAAAGATTGCTCTTTGAAATGACTTATGAATATGGACGCCGAAAGATTCATTTTACTAATATCAGAGTTCTGAATAGAACAAAACAGTAAAAATACAAAAAATATAGTAAGAGAAGAATTTTTTTTGAAAATTAAATTTTGGGCTTACGACATAAACCCTTTTTTACAGATTTTAAAAACGAATTCCGATAACAAGAATATCATCGGTCTGCTCGTGTCCGTTTTTCCAGTTTTCAATCGTGTTATCCAAAAGTATTTTTTGTTCACTCATAGGAAGGTGGGCATTTTCAATAAGCATTTTTTTGAAATTGCAAGACAAGAATTTCCATTTTTCAGATCCGCCGAATTGATCAGAATATCCGTCTGAAAACAAATACAGCAAATCTCCTTCATTAATTTGGAACTCATGATTCTTAAAAGGATTCATTCCCCTCCTGCTGATACCAATTGGCATTTTATCTGCCTTTATTTCATGTAGCATCGGGCCATGGGGCGATGGTATCATGCCCACGGGCGATGCTACATGATATAATGGATTATTTGCTCCTGCATATTGAATTATTTTTTTATCCGTATCAATAATACAAAGAGCAACATCCATTCCATCTTTGCTGCCTCCAATTTCATCCGTCTGACGTAGAGCTGTTACAATATTCTCGCGGAGTTTGAATAAAATTTCATTTGCAGAAATATTTTTATATTTATTAACTATTTCATTCAGAAAAGCAAATCCAAGCATACTCATAAACGCACCGGGAACCCCATGTCCCGTACAATCAACAGCGGCAATGTACACCTTATCGTCTAACTGCACAACCCAATAGAAATCGCCACTGACAATTTCTTTAGGTTTATATAGAATAAAAATTTCTTTCAGATATTTATTGACATTCTCTTCCAGAGGTAGAATGGCATCCTGAATTCGTTTTGCATAAATAATGCTGTCTGTAATTCTCTTTTTCTGCTCTTCTATCTGATCTTTTTGCTTAACAACTTCTGCAGTACGTTCTCGGACTTTTTCTTCCAAAACATTATAATATCCTTCAATTGTCGCAAGCATTTCATTGAATTTCTCAGACAAAGTAGTTATTTCATTTTTCCCTTCCACTTCAGCCCTTTCCTCAAAATTTCCGGCAGTAATACGCAAAACATTATTGACAAGTTTTTTAATTGGTTTTGTTATTGTGCGTGTTTTGTTATAAATCATTAAAATTACAACAAAAAGTGTGATGCCAAAAATGAGCAATGTTTTTATGAGTTCAATTTGTAAAATTCTAATGTCTTCTGTTTTATCTGTTACAATAGAAATAACGGAACTTTTATACAACAGTGTATTTTTTCGTTCCATGTAAATGAATTCATAATGAAGATGTCTTTCCTTTTCGATAACATCCAAAGCTGTCCTTTTTTTCAGTTCAAAAGCGTCAAACAAATATTTTTTCCTAAGATCATTCTTTTTTAGGGGATATCCACTAATAAATGAAAAAGGTTCGTCTGCGCCAATAAATAAATCAACATACGAAATACTTGAGTCTTTTTTTGTGATGTGGGAAAATCTATCTTTTACGAGCTTTTGCACTCTGTCTGCTCTTATGGAATAATGACCGGTTTCAATGATATAACGTCCGTCAGGAGTAGGTTGATATGTATATTTTTTTATACGCTTTGTAGACATCTCAATAGAAAATCGCTCACTCACAAATTTTTTTGATGAAAGCATGTCCAACAAAAAGTTTTTAAATCCTTCGCCAAAATCAAAAACACATTTATTCAAATCCTTATCAAACGTTGTGTTAACAATAACGCCTGTTTTAGAGTCAATAACATAAATATCCTCCATTTCAGGATGCATCCCCAAGTTTAATTGCACATCCCTTAAATCAATTGTTTCAATTTTATTTTGCTCTTTTTTGTATATCTCAATCAAGCTATTGCTTATTTCTTCTACTCTTTTGTCAAGAAACTCCTCAATTATATTTAATGAAGCATCCTGAAAATTCATTATGTTTTGTATTTCATCTGATATAATTTGATTTTTCTTCTCACTTGCTTCCTGTAAAATAGAACGCGTATTTTGATAATTTAAAACTCCCAGAATAAGCAATGCTGTAACAACCGGAATGATTACATTCAAGATAAGTTGCTTAAAAATGGTGGTTTTCTTCATAAAAAATATTTGCTATTTTGGGCTAACAAAGATATTAAAAATGATACAAAAAATAAGTTTTTAGAAATAGTTTTTAATATGAAATATTAACAGAATTATTTAACTGAAAATTAATCAAATAAATAAATCACAGAAACCTTTTATTAAAAATTTCGTTTAATGAATTTGTTGTTAAGATTTTATTTTGTAATTTTACTTGATTTTATCTCTCAAAACTCGAAACTTAAATTAATTAATATGAAAAATCTAGTACTTTTTTTTAGTATTGTTGTGTTTGTGTTTATTGGATTTAGCCAACAAAAATCATTGGCTCAAGGAATTGGAATAGGTTCTCCAAGTTTTACACCCGTTGCTTCAGCGATATTAGAGCTTAAAGATCCGACTAAAGGTTTTTTAACTACAAGGGTATCATGGAGCAGTATGCCTGCCAGTCCTGCGGATGGTTTATTGGTTTATGTAAATGCAGGTTCTCCGACTGATGGTTTTGGATTTTATTATTATGACGGAGTTGCGGCAGCATGGAAAAAAGTTGGAATCCCATATCTTGCAGGGACAGGAATCAATATTACAGGAAATACAATCAGCGTGATATATGGCACTACAGCAGGCACGGCAGCTGAAGGAAATCATGCGCACGCGCAACTGCATAACCAGTCTCATGCAATGACATCAACCGCAGATCATACTGCTGGAAACTGGAGCGTATTTTATTCCAATGGTTCAGGTCAGGTTAATGAATTAGGGTTTGGAGCTGCAGGTCAGGTGTTAAGCTCCAACGGCGCAAGCGCATCTCCCTCATGGATAAACAGCAGTGGAGGTACAGTTACTTCTGTTTCCGGTGTTGCCCCAATTTCTGTTGCAACCGGAACAACTACTCCTGTTATATCTATTGCCGTAAATTCACAATCCAGCGCAGGAGTTGTTGCTGCCGGAGGCGTTAATGCAAATTATGTATGGAAAACCGATGGCGCAGGAAATCCTGCTTGGCGCGCAGATGATAATACAACGTATACTGCTGGAAATGGATTGACACTTACCGGAACACAATTTTCGCTTTCTACTCCTGTCTCAATAGCAAACGGAGGAACGAATGCCTCTTCTTATACGTCCAATCAATTTTTATGGTATAATGGTACATCTATTGTTGCCAGCGGTTATTCAAATAGCAGTTTTGCAAGCTCAACACATGCCCACGCATTACATACAAGAGGGACAGGACTTACAGGAGCAAATTACGACGGTAGCGCAGCAGCAACATGGGCTGTTGACTTTGGCACAGGCGCCACACAAGCAGCACCAGGAAACCATAACCACTCTGGAGTTTATGATAATTACAGCTACTGGACATTACAGGGCTCAGGTGCTAATGGTTCTAATGTAACAAGCGGTACAACCATTAATTTTACCGGTAGCGGTTCAACTACTGTTTCTAAATCAGGAAATACAGTTACAATTTCTTCAATCGGAACTACTTATACTGCTGGAACCGGTATTAGTATTGCAAGCAATACAATAACAAATACAGGAGTAACACAAATAACTGCCGGAACAGGCGTTACTATTTCTCCGGTTGGAGGAACAGGGAATGTTACTATCAATTCTTCAGGAATTACAGGCTCCGGAACAACAAATTATATCCCGAAATGGACATCTTCTTCCGCATTGGGAAATTCTATTTTATTAGATAATGCTACTCATATTTCTTCAAGTGGAAGTATACTTCTCCCTGTCGGTGCATATTATAATTTTGGATTATACGGTTCTACTGGCTATGGTTTCCGTGATAATGCCGGAGCTATAGAATACAAAAATAGCGGTGGCAATTGGACGCCTTTTCCTGTAATGCCATTAATCCCGGGAACTACTGAATATTGGGTAAGACCAACATCTGCATTGTACATTCAGCCGCAATATAATGCTTATGCGCGTGTTTATGATAACGGACAAACATTTGGGTTCTATTATGACGGAAATAATTCAAACGGCGGTTTTTTTGCCGGTGGGCTTAATGGGGCTATGGGTACCAGAGGCACTGTTGCGGATGTACCAATTTGGTCAGGAGATATTTTTCCATTCGTGGATGCCAGTTCTGACTATTATATAACCTCCGCAGATAATCTTACATATACCGGTTTGTATGGCTGGGGAGCTGCTTATATGGGTGTAACAGGTGGATGCTGCCTTGATGCAGGTGTTAGAGGAATCGGGCTTGGCAATACAAGTGGAACAAACTCTTCCTGGCCTATTTGCGGTGTAATAGGTGAGGTTATTGCAACTGGTTCGAGTTCAAACGGGCAACAGGGTGTTTATGGCTGGCAGGCAGCTCCTGCCGGAACAGCACAGCTTTGTCCGGGTGTTATTGGCAGAACTTCGCAATCTGGCGCAGAATCTGCCGGTGTTGCAGGATATTATACACCAACTGTTGGATCTTTAATTGAAATGTATTCAAGTGTTTCCGCAAATTTCGGGCTACTCGGAACCGTTAATCAAGGAGCTGTTGGCTATGCTACATCTGCTTCTGGTTCTGCTTATGGTGGTCAGTTTAATAGTTATTATACAGGTTCTTCTAATCCCGGATGGACTTATGGTATTTATTCTTACGCTGCAGGAGGGACTCAGGATGTTCGTGGTATTTATTCTTATGCTACGGGTTCTGCGTCTCAATATGCAGGGTATTTTTCCGGAAATCATTTAATTTCGGGAACAAAATCAGCAGCTTATTTAGACCAAACAGGAAAACCTCGTCAGGTTTACTGCGTTGAAAGCCCTGAAATATGGTTTGAAGATTTTGGTTCGGCAAAAATTACCAGTGGTATTGCTGAAGTAAAAATTGATTCTGAATTTCTTCCTGCTTTAATGATAAATGAAAAGCACCCTATTAAAGTCTTTATTACTCCTAATTCACCATTAGGAGTTGATTGGTGGGTTGAAAAGAAAAACGATCGTTTTATTCTTCACGCCCCCTCTGCCGCAAATGGAAGTGAGTTTGATTTTCGTATTGTTGCTAAAAGAAAAGGTTATGAAGAATGGAGACTTGAATTTGCAGGTGCTGATGTTGCAACAGATCCTTATGTTTTAGATCCATATTCTAACAAACCATACAGACCGGGAGAAAATTGGAAAAAACCTGCTACTGATCATAATTATATTAGGGCTAAAGTTCAAGATCTAGGGAAAGAATACTACGATAAAATAAAAGAAGATTATATCAAGGCGAATCCTATTAAAAAGAATAAGTAAAGATCAATTGATTGAAAAAAATTTCTAATCATTAAACCAATGAGAAAAATGAAAACAAATATTCGTCAATTGATATACCTGATTTTGCTGTTTGGGATACCCTTTCAGGAAAATTACGCACAAACGATACTGACCATTGCAGACAGTATGACTGTAAGCGGTTCAGCAATTATTACCATTCACGGTGGAGTAACTACAACTGCCGGTGGTATTAAAAATAATGGCACCGTTTTGCTGAAAGAAAATACCGACGCGGGAACTGAAAGCTGGACAAATAATTCTTCTGCTTATGCTTTATACGGAATCGGAACAGTTATTTTTAATTCTATTGATCAACAAGTAATAGAGGGGACTTTTCCTACTACATTCAGCCGTCTGCGAATTAATAATTCGTCTTTAACTGGTGTAAACATGAGTGTGAATGCGCTTGTTTCAGATACATTATATTTAACGAACGGAAAAATAAATACTGCCACAAATTATTTGATTGTGACCAATGCAGATGTCGCTTCAGTTACCGGATACAATCAGGGCGCTGCAACTCCAAGCTTTATCAATGGAAACTTGCGTCGGTACATCAATTCAAATTCGCAAACTTATGGATTCCCTGTTGGAGACAACACGGGGTATTATCTTTCTGAAATTGTTTCTTCCGGAATTACAGGTGTTACCTATCTGGATGCCAAATTCAGTACGCTTACAAATCACATTGATGCAGATATGAATACAACTGAAAGTGGCATGGATTATGCTTCGCTTTGCAATCAGGGGGTTTGGTTTATTACTCCCAATACAAGTCCTGCAAGTGCGTTGTATAGTATCAGAGGCTATATTGGAAATTTTTCATGTGGCTTAATTGATAATGAATTTGGTATTTTAAAACGTCCGGATAATTCTCTTACGGCAGCGGATTGGACCTGTGGCACATGTGGCGTGGGCATTGGACTTAGCGCCAATGGAGGCGAAGGTCGTCTTGCAAGTCAACCTTATGCATTAAGAAAAGATTTAACCTCCTTCTCACAATTCGGTATTGGGAAAATTAACAGCACCATTGTTCAATTACCAGCAGATACATTTATTTGTCTTGGCGATAGTATTGAAATTCATGCAGGTTCTTTTGCTTCCTATTTATGGTCAACGGGCGCAACAACTTCCTCAATTTGGGTTGTGGGTTCTAGTGTAGGTACATTTGAATACTATGTAAATGTGGTAAATAATGTGAGTTTTCCAAGTTCTGACACAATTGAAATAACAGTATTGCCACTCCCAGAAGCCACAATTACAGATTTTAACGATGTTAGCTGCTTTGGAGGAACCAATGGAGATGCTACTGTTACTGCATCAAACGGAACTCCCGGATATACTTATGCCTGGAGTACAAGCCCAACACAAACCGGAACAACAGCAAGCGGATTAACAGCAGGTATCTACTATGTTACCGTTACAGACAGCAAATCCTGTTTTGTAAAAGCATCTGCAACAATTTCAGAACCTCCTTCTTCTGTTGATGCATTAATTATTAAAATTACAGATGTTACCTGTTTTGGCGGGAATAATGGCTCTATCATTGCAGGCGCAACAGGAGGAGTTAGTCCTTATGATTACGAATGGAACACGATGCCTCCTCAATTAACATTTACAGCAACAAATCTGACAGCAGGTATCTATACTGTAACAGTAACAGACAATCATGGTTGTACAGATACGATTTCTGCAACCGTAAGCGAACCACCGCTTCTAGACGGAATGATTACTTCGCAGACAGATGTTTCATGCAATGGCGCTGCAACCGGTGAAGCAACAGTAAACGCAACAGGAGGCACTCCAGATTATGATTATCTATGGAATACAATTCCTGCACAGACAGCTGCAAATGCAACAAATTTATCTGCCGGAATCTACGAAGTAATTATTACAGATTCGCTTTTATGCGTTGACACCATTAGTGTTACTATTAATGAAAATACTGCGATTGTTGCCAGCATTCAATCTCAAATTGATGTAACCTGCAATGCAGGAACAAATGGCAGCGCTACAGCCGAAGCAAGCGGAGGAAGTCCGGGTTATACGTTTGAATGGAGCACGACTCCTGTTCAGACTTCTCAAACAGCAATTGATCTGAGCGCAGAAACATATACAATAACAGCAACAGATATTAATGGCTGTACAGGAATTACCACTGTTACAATAAATGAACCGACTGCTGTTAATGCGGTAATTACTTCACAAATCAATTCAAGCTGTAACGGAGGAACAGATGGAATAGCGGTTGTTGAAGCCACAGGCGGAACTCCTGGATATACTTATGTTTGGAATACACTCCCTGCTCAGACAAATGATACCGCAATAAACCTTGCTGTTGGTATTTATATTGTAACTGTCAGCGATGTAAACAATTGTACAGATACAGCCATTGTAACAATCGGTCAGCCTTCTACATTAAGTGTTTCAGTAGGAACGCAAACAAATGTCAGTTGCAATGGTGGCAGTGATGGCAATGCAACAATTACTGTTTCGGGAGGAGAACCTGGGTACACCTATTTATGGAGTACTGCCCCGACTGACACAACAGATGCTGTTTCCGGGTTATCGGCGGGAGTATATTATGTAACTGTAACGGATACACTTATTTGCAGTGCAATAGCAATGATTTCAATCACAGAGCCCTTTATATTGAATTTATCAATTTCTGATTCTACCAACATACTTTGTTTCGGTAATGCTGACGGTACTGCTACAATTATTGCAAATGGAGGAACCTGGACTTACAGCTATTCATGGAATACAAATCCTATTCAAAATACATCTGTTGCTACCGGGCTTATTGCAGGAACTTATACTGCGTATGTTACAGATGAAAACGCGTGTATTGATTCTGTAGAAGTAACACTCACTGAGCCATCCGGTCTGATTGCCGAAATTACCGACAGTTCAAACGTTATCTGTTTTGGTACAAACACAGGAACGGCGACAGTATCCGTATCAGGAGGAACAACGCCCTATTCTTATTCATGGTCGGGCGGTACCGGAACAGGAAATGATACCGTAACTGATTTATCAGCAAATGTATCTTATTATATTACTGTTTCTGATGCGAATGGGTGTTTTGTTATTGATAGTGTAACATTATCAGAACCAATATCAATAACATTACAGGTTCAAAGTATTAATACAACTTGTGGAGGGGCAAATGGCTCTGCATGGGTTATAACGACGGGAGGAACAGAACCATTCACATATATATGGTCTGATAATTCAACAGAAGATACTATTATAAATCTAAATACGGGAATTTATAGTGTTACTGTAACAGATTCGCTGGGTTGTTTCTCTTCAACTTCTTTGACAATTAATGACGATGGAGGGCCAACACTTGCTACAACCTCAACCATGGTTTCATGCAATGGCGGAAACGATGGAACAGCGACAGTTACTGTTTCCGGAGGAGTTACTCCTTACACTTTTAACTGGTCCGGAGGCGCCATTACTGATTCTTCAACTGCAACCGGACTTAATTCCGGAACTTATACTGTAACAGTCATGGATGCAAATAATTGCTCTTCCACCGCGGATATTATTGTTTCAGACCCTCCTGCTTTTATTGCCAGCATCCAATCTATTCAAAATATTTCGTGTTTCGGATATTCAGATGGCAGCGCAACAGTTAGTGTTACAGGAGGCACAGCACCATATTCTTATAGCTGGTCAAACGGAGATACAACGAATGTTGCCGACAGTCTGGGTTTTGGAGGATATGTTGTAATTATTACAGATGCAAACGGATGCACAACCTCAACAACGACAACCATATCGCAACCACCTGCGCTGACTGCTACGATTTCAGACAGCACGAACGTATTATGTTTCGGGCAAAATACAGGAACGGCAACATTAACTGCTTCAGGAGGAATCTTTCCCTACAATTATATGTGGGATAACAATCCTCCTTCTGTAAATGCAATAGCTTATGGATTAAGCGCTGGCGTAATGTATCATGTTACTGTAACAGATCTTAATGGTTGTACGGCAAATGACAGCGTAATGCTGAACTCTCCTGAAATTTTAACCGTCAATCAGGTAACTGTTAATGCAACCTGTGGCTTACCTAACGGTTCAATATCTCTCACGCCAGCAGGAGGTGTAACGCCTTATTCTTACACATGGCAAAGCTATCCTGATTCAACAGGATCATCGCTGTTAAATATTTCTTCAGGAACTTATAATGTAACGGTCAGCGATGCCAATGATTGTCAGAACACCTTGTCCATATCTGTTACAAACACTTCTTCTGGAATATTAAGCCTGACAACTTCAAATATTTCATGCTACGGACTTCAGGATGGCACTCTTACTGCTGTTTTAACAGGCGCACTTCCTCCTTATGTGTATTTATGGTCAAATAGTGAGACAGGGAGCACTATTTCAAATCTTGCTACTGGAACGTACAGTGTAACAGTTACAGATGCTGCGGGCTGTGTTCTTACAGGAAGTCAGACTATTCAGGAACCTGCTGCGGTATATCTGCTTTTTAATGTGAAAAACGCAAATTGTAAAGGGCAACCGGATGGTCGCATTACAGCTTTACCTACCGGCGGAACAGCTCCATTTAGTTATTTATGGAACACCGGAGCTCAAGATTCTATTGTAATAGGAGTTGCAACTGCTTACTGCGTAACTGTAACCGATGCGAATGGTTGTAATATTTCTGGTTGTGATACAATCTATGAACCAGATTCTGCTATCGTAACTGTTATAGCAGCAGACAGCACCAATTGTTTTGGAGGAAATGACGGAAAAGCAAGAATCACAGCATACGGAGGAACTCTAGGATTCAGTTATTTATGGAATACGATTCCTATACAAACATCCAATCAGGCAGTAGGACTCTCAACAGGTTTATATATTGTTACAGTAACAGATATGAATTTATGCCATTCTATTGATAGTGTACGGGTTTTTGGTCCTGCTGCAATTTATATTGATACACTTGTAACTCCAACTTCCTGCGAAGAAGGAGATGACGGGCGCATCCTTGTTCATGCCTCCGGAGGGCATCCTCCTTACTTGTATCATTGGTACACGGATCCTGCACAAAATGACACACTGGCAGAAGGATTGTATCATGGATTTTATGATGTAAAAATTACAGATAGCAAGGGTTGTTTCATCAGCTTTAATATTGAGGTTACAAATACACTTAAACCCTGCCTTGAAATTCCGAATGTCTTTACACCCAATGCCGATGGAGTTCATGATTTGTGGAATATCCGTAATCTGCACCTTTATCCTAAAGCAATCATCGAAGTTTATAATCGCTGGGGAAATCTCATTTATTCAGGCAAACCTTCCGACAGCCGATGGGATGGAAAATTCAATGGCGTTGATTGCCCCTCCGGTTCTTATGTTTATATTATAAATCTTGGCGATGGTACAGATCCGAAAAATGGCGTAGTAACCATTGTCCGATAGGATATTTAAAATAATAATAATAAGAGGAGGTCTTGCCTCCTCTTTTCTTTTAGGGCAAATCCCTGTTAGTTAATATCTTTTTACTTAATATTTTTCAGAATTCTGAATTTCTTTTCTTTTTTTTTAATTTTGACTGCTTTTTTGAAAAAGATATGGCCAAAAAGAAGAAAGAAAATAAAATTGCTGATACGCCCGAAATACCGGAAGAAGTTAATGAACAAGAACAAATTTCTGAATCGGAAGAGATTTCTGAAATAATTACGGAGCCGGATAAAATATTTACCTCTTCAGGCAAACCCGGTGAAACAGTTTATTTATCGGGTATGTACAAAGACTGGTTTCTTGAATATGCCTCGTATGTTATTCTGGAAAGAGCTGTTCCGCACGTTTATGATGGATTAAAACCTGTGCAACGTCGCATCCTGCATTCAATGAAAAAACTGGATGACGGAAGATATAACAAAGTTGCAAATATTATTGGGCACACTATGCAATTTCATCCGCATGGCGATGCGTCAATAGGAGATGCGCTTGTTCAGTTAGGACAGAAAAACTTATTGATTGACACACAGGGAAACTGGGGAAATATTTACACGGGCGATAGCGCAGCAGCACCCAGATATATTGAAGCGCGTTTATCAAAATTTGCACTGGAGGTTGTATTCAGCCCAAAAACCACTTTCTGGAAATCTTCTTATGACGGAAGAAATCAGGAACCTATTACCTTGCCCGTAAAATTCCCTTTGCTTCTTGCTCAAGGCGTAGAAGGAATAGCAGTGGGGCTTGCCTCAAAAATTTTGCCTCATAATTTTCTTGAAATATGTGATGCCTGCGTAGAAATTCTGCAAAACAAAAAACCTGCTTTATTTCCTGATTTCCCAACAGGGGGAGCAGCCGATTTTTCCAGAAACAATGATGGGCTGAGAGGTGGAGCCGTTAAAATAAGAGCTAAAATTCAAAAAACAGATAAAAAATCACTCGTTATTACAGAGCTTCCTTTTGGCGAAACTACAGATAGCCTCATAGATTCAGTCATTAAGGCAAATGATAAAGGAAAAATAAAAATCCGGAAAATTGACGACAACACATCCGATAAAGTTGAAATTGTTATTCATTTAATTCCGGGAACCTCCCCAGACATTACAATAGATGCACTTTACGCTTTTACAAACTGCCAGGTCTCCATTTCTCCCAATGCATGTGTGATAGAGGAAGACAAACCAAGGTTTATTGGCATTACTGAAATTCTCCAGATTTCTGTTCAGAATACCATGTGGCTCTTAAAACGCGAGTTGGAAATAGAAAAAGAAGAACTCGAAGAACAATGGCATTGGGCATCATTAGAAAAATATTTTATCGAAAATAAAATTTATCGAAAAATTGAAGGCTCTGCATCAGAAGACGATATGGTAGATGTTATTGACAAAGGTCTTGCAGCTTTCAAGAAAAAACTTAAACGGAACGTTACACGTGAAGACATAATACGCCTGTCAGAAATTCCTTTCAAACGTACCACCAAATTCAACTCTTTCAAAGCAGACGAGCAAATAAAAGATATTGAAGAAAAAATTGAACAAATTAATCTTTCTCTTGAACAAATTATTCAGTACACAATTGACTGGTATAAAAAAATCAAAAAGAAATACGGAACAGGCAGGGAGCGTCGTACTGAGATACGTAGTTTTGATGAGATAGAAGCTGTTCGCGTTGTTGCCAACAATGTTCGTCTCTATATTAATAAAGAAGAAGGTTTTATTGGCACAAGCCTGAAAAAAGATGAATTTCTTTTCGAGTGCTCGGATATTGATAATATTCTTTTTTTCCGAAGGAACGGGACGTATATGATTACTAGGGTCGCGGAAAAAACATTTATAGGGAAAGACGTTATTCATGTTACAATATTCTTTAAAAACGATGAGCGCACAATTTATAACATCGTTTACAGAGATGGAAAATATGGAAATGCAATGATCAAGCGCTGCGCTGTTACAAGTCTTATTTTAGATAAAGAATACGACATGACCAAAGGCGCAGAGAGCTCAAAAATTATTTATTTCAGCGCGAATCCTAATGGCGAAGCAGAAATTATCAAAGTAATGCTTAAGCCAAAACCTATGATGAAAAAATTATTTTTTGAACAGGATTTCAGCAAGATTGATATCAAGGGACGAGGCGCAATAGGGAATATCCTTACCAAACACGAAATTCATAAAATCGTATTAAAAGAGCAGGGAGTTTCAACGCTTGGAGGAATAAAAATATGGTTCGATCGTTATGTGATGCGCCTAAATACAGAAGATCACGGAGACTATATAGGAGAATTCCTTGGTGGAGATAAAATACTTATTTTTACAGAATCGGGTTGCTACAGAATTACCAATTTTGATTTATCAAATCATTACGAAGAAGACCTGCTGATTATTGAAAAATACGATCCGAAAAAAATATGGACAGCTATTCACTTCGAGGGAGAAACCGGAGAAACGTATATCAAACGTTTTCAGATAGAAGAAACGGATAAGCTTTGTTCTTTTATCGGAGATCATCCTGAATCAAAATATATAACTATTAATGATGATAAATACCCGCAACTGGAGCTTACTTTCGGAGGGAAGTACAAAAAAAGAGATTCCGAGGTAATCAATGTTGCTGAATTTATCGGAATAAAGAGTTATAAAGCCAAGGGTAAACGTATTTCTCCTTTTGAAGTAGCAGAAGTCAGCTTTATTGAGCCACTTATTGTAGAAGAAGAACCAGCTCCGAAATCAGAAAATAATAACACAAACCATCTTCCAAATATTAAAGAAATGATCAAAAAAGATGGCAACGATCCTTTACAAATGACACTTTTCTAATAGCATCCTTTTTTTAATAATTATTTTATGAGAATTTTTCTTGTCGGTTTTATGGGTTCCGGGAAAACAACTATTGGAAAAATTCTTGCAGAAAAATTACAATACGCATTTGTTGATCTGGATGAAGTCATAGAGTCCGATTTAGGAGAATCCATTCACACTTGCTTCGAGACAAAAGGCGAGTTGTATTTTCGCCAAAAAGAAACTATTTGTTTAAAAGAAATAATAGAAGAAAATATTGTTATTGCCACTGGAGGAGGAACACCCTGTTTTAATGACAATCTTTCATATCTGAAAGAAAACGGCTTGCTCGTTTACTTAAATTGTTCGGTAGATTTTCTTTTTTATAGATTATCTGCAATCACGAATCAAAGACCTTTGTTGAAAAATATTGAATCTGAAGATTTTAAAAATTATATTTCTGAAACCCTTTTGCAAAGAGAAACGTATTATAAAAATGCAGATATTATTTACAATGTTATTTCCAATGATCTTACCCAAAATACAACAAATATTATCAATGAAATTAACCCATTGATTTATGGAAAACAAGCAACCCGAAAAACTCAGGGAAGAAAATGAAATCCTGAAAGAAAAAATCCTGAAATTAGAGAAAGAGCTGATTCAGGCACGAATACTACAAGATGACTGGACTCGTTTATCCGTTAAATTCAAATTTCTTACCGAGAATACCCCTTTAGGTTTTATTGAATGGACAACTGATTTCAGGGTCAGAGAATGGAGTATTTCAGCATCTAAAATATTTGGATATACATCAGAAGAGGCGTTGGGTAAAAAGGGTACAGATTTAATACTCCCTGATGATTTAAAAGAAACAGCCTGTGCCTTATTTCAGAAAATTATTTCAGAAAAGACTCCCTTGTCTAACTCAAACAAAAATTGCAGAAAAAACAGAAGTATTATTTACTGCGAATGGTATAATATTCCGGTTACTGATATTGACGGAAATATAACGGGCATAGCTTCTTTTGTTAATGATGTTACAGACCATATAAAAAAGGAGGAAGAACTTGAAAAAGCAAAACAAAAAGCGGAAGATTCTGACAATCTGAAATCCTATTTTCTGGCAAATATGAGTCATGAAATAAGAACGCCCATGAATGGAATTCTAGGATTTGCGGAACTTTTGAAAGATCCCGATATTAATGAAGAGAAAAAACTTGAATATGTTGAAAGAATAAATAGTTGTGGAATCCATCTTCTTCACCTGATAAACGATATCATAGATATTTCTAAATTAGAAGCCGGAAAAATAGCTGTCTATGAACGTGAATGTTCTTTAAGCGCATTATTTTTCGAATTATTCTTCTTTTTTCAGTCAGAAAATGTAAGGAATGATAAATCTAAAATTGAACTTGTTCTTCAGAAAGAAATTGAGGATGATAAGGGAAGAATATTAACAGACATTACCCGGTTGCGGCAAATTCTGACAAATCTTATTGGAAATGCTATTAAGTTTACCCGTCAGGGTCAGGTTGCTTTCGGATATACTTTTAAGGATAAGCAAAACGTATTGTTTTTTGTAAAAGACACAGGAATAGGGATTCCAAAAGAAAAGTTATCAATAATATTTGACAGGTTTCGTCAGGTTGACAGCTCTACAACAAGAAAATTTGGAGGAACAGGTCTTGGACTTGCAATATCAAAGGGACTCGTCGAATTGCTTGGGGGAACCATCTGGGTTGAGTCTGAAGAACATGAAGGTTCGCAATTTTATTTTACCCTTCCCTATAAAAGAATACCCACAAATACCTTATCTGAAATCAAACCTGTTAATAAAGCAATAGATTGTTCGTGGAGCAATAAAATCATTCTTATTGTTGAAGATGATGATACAAGTATAAGATATTATCAGGAAGTACTTAGTAAAACCAAGGCTCAGATGCTTCATGCACGTACAGCAAAAAGAGCCATTGAACTAATCCGCAAAAATCAGAAAATAGATCTTGTACTGATGGACATTCAACTTTTAGGAATGAATGGTTATGAAGCGACAAAAAAAATAAAAGAAATTAATCCACTGTTGCCTGTAATTGCTCAAACCGCAGGCGCAATGGAAGAAGACAGAAAAAAATGTATTGACAGCGGCTGCGATGATTATATTTCAAAGCCCATTGATAAAATTGTTCTGCTTGAAAAAATAAACAGGTTTTTGAAGGAGAAAAGGTAAAAGGCACATTTCGATCATGCAGAGCTTGACAGGCTCGCTCAATGTGCGGAAAGGCAAAAGTGGCTTGACCCTTTATTCTTTTACAATTTTTTTCAAAACTGTTTTATTTCCGGAAATAATTTTAATAAAATAAACACCTGCCCTTAGATAGGAAACATCTATTTTAAACTCTTCCTCCTTAAAGAATTTTGGAACAAATTCATTAATTATTTTTCCGGTTATATCTGATATTTCAATTCTTTCAGGCAGTATATTATTTTCTGTTTTAATACTTACGTAACGGTTTATGGGATTAGGAAAGACTGCAATGTTATCAGAATTATCAATTAATAAATTGTTATTTGTTACAACAGAATTTTTTGTTACAATTCTGAAATCCGAATTAAATTTTAATTGTGAAACACTGAAACCAATCGGGACAATAAAATGCTGGTCGGAAGTTGTATTGTGTAAACGCAGCATTAGTGTATCTGTTGCTCCTTCAACCTTAAATGGCAGATGCATTTTGAAAAATGAAACGGATGGATGTGATTGGCTTTGATTAACAACAATGTGAAGATTATTATTCGTTTCCTGCCACCATTGAATGTTATAAATCGGATATCCTTCATTATAGCACCAGTCGTTAAAATAATCTGTAAGAGAAGTATCCGCAGCAGTTTCAAATGCCTGAATAATATCGGGAGTTAAAGCAGTTTTATTTGTATAAAGCGGATTTGTTAAATAATTATTTATTCCCGCGAAAAAAGCAGAATCACCAATTTCCCAACGAAGCATGTGCAGAATCATTGCGCCTTTTGAATATCTTAACCGGCTGCTGAATAAAAGACTTACATCGGTTGTATCATAACAATAAACTGAGCCGGAGGGATATTGTGTAACCTTGTTTATCTGCTGTTCTTTCCATATATTCCAATAAAAACCTTCAAACATATGTTCATAGGTCCACCCGTGAAAAAAGGTAGCAAAACCCTCATTCAGCCATAAGTCTTTCCATGAGCCGCAAGTTATGTAGTCGCCAAACCATTGATGCATTAATTCATGCGCCATCAGCTCGTGCCCGAAATCACCCATAAAAGACATGGTTTGATGCTCCATCCCGCCACCGAAGCCACATTGCGCATGTCCGTATTTTTCATTTTTAAAGGGATACTCAATTATGAACTGGTGGTATAAATCAAATATTTCAACAATACGCGGGGTTTCTGTTTGAGCTGTAGCAAGGCTTTCAGGATATACATAATTTAGGACTTCAAACGTACCTCCGCTTGGCAAGGGAACAATATTTGAATATGCAGCATAATTGGTAACAGCGAAAGCAACAAGGTAGGTAACAATCGGGTGCCTGTGCTTCCAGTGCGTTTCAACGGTGTCCCCGTTTATGGTTTCTGATATTAAAACCCCATTTGAACCTGTTTTATACCCAGTGGGAGTTTGCGTGAATACATCAATAGAATCAATTTTATCAGATAAACTTTCCTTGCAGGGCATCCAGTCGTGGGCACCATAGGGCTCTGATAATGTCCAGATGATTGGAACATTGTCTCCATGAAAATCCTGTGTAAATGAACCAAAGCCATTTGCAGCAGGGTCTCCCTGATAGAATACCGTAATGCTGTCTGTCGCTCCTCCGGAAACAGGAGAGGAAAAGGCGATTGTTATAATATCGTTTGTGTGCGTGTAAGTCAGATTTGTGTTGTGAAATACAATGGAGTCCACACTCAGCGATTCAGTCATATCAAAAGACATTTCATTTATACTTGCAAGCGTAGGCTCAAAATATGTAGTAACAGAGCCACGTATGTAACGAATAGCAGGATCAACAATCCAGAAATAACGGCCATATTTCATGTCATAATTCAGTCCTGAAGAGCTTTTTGGCTGTTTTAGTAATTTTTCATAGCTTTTCATTTTCAATGCAGCCTGTCTGTCGAGAAAATCAGGATCGGGTTGATATTGCGCATTTACTAATATTGGAATCAGACTGAGTATTAAGAAAATTTTTTTCATGTTATGGTGTGTTTCAAATTTCATAAATAAAAGACGTTTACTTGTTATATAAAGTTGCATTGCCTACCTATTGCGCACTCTAGGAGAAAATGCATCTTCAATATGATCAATCAAAACTGTTTTCCCTGAAAAAATAACAGTGATAATATCAAACCTTGTTTCAATATCAATATTTTTTATTCGTATATACTCATTTGCAGCTTGAATCAGAAATTTTTGTTTTTTAATTGTAACAGCATCTTCGGGTTCTGTCAGATAGGGAGCTGTACGCGCTTTTACCTCAACAATTACCAGATATTTATCATTCGATGCAATAATGTCAATTTCTTTGTGTTTGCACTGCCAGTTCAAATCAAGAATTTTATATCCTTTCCCTCTAAGATGATCAACAGCATGCTGCTCCCCTATTTCTCCGGTAATTTTTTTTTCATTCATTAGGAACTCTTTTTACATTTTTTTTTTAACAGTCTACAGTCTACAGTCTACAGTCTACAGTCCTCAAACTGCTGACTTTTTCGACTGCCTGATTGCCGACTGCTGACTCTCTGACTGCCGACTTTTTCGACTGCCTGATTGCCGACTGCCTGACTGCCGACTGCTGACTCTCTGACTGCCGACTGCCTGACTCTCTGACTGCCGACTCTCTGACTGCCGACTGCCTGACTGCCTGACTGCCTGACTGCCTGACTGCCTGACTGCCTGACTGCCTGATTGCCTGACTGCCTGACTGCCTGACTGCCTGACTGCCTGACTGCCGACTGCCTGACTGCCGACTGCCGACTGCCTGATTGCCGACTCTCTGATTGCCGACTCTCTGACTCCCGACTTCCGAAATTAAAACTCAATTCTTAAAGACGCATCAAAATAAAAGCCACTCAGTTGCGTATAAGTTGAAAGATTTTCATTTTCATATTTTGTGTAATATGTACAGCCCGGAACGATGCTAAGCGGGTAGATAATATTAATAGGCAACCTCACTCCCAATCCTACCTGCCCCGCGAAATCTATATTATCCCAGGAGGCAATTGAATACTGAGCAAAAGGACTTATTTTAATATTTTTCATAAGGTGAATGTCTTTGCTGAAACCAAATCCAATGGCAGCATTTGACTTTAATTTTGAATCATCATCAGAATTCAAAGCATCCGGGGAATTAAATATTGTATCTGAAACCTCACCAATAGCTTTAACTTCGATAAAAAATCTGAATTCACTTAAAAATTTAACGCCTGCCATACCAAACAGTGGTGAAATATTTGCATCGAGCCTACCTCCGAACAACATGGGGCTATCATAATTCGTGGTTGAATTATAGGCGACCGGACTCATTGGAAAACCGGATAAAAAAACCAATCCCATTCCAAAATCAGGACGTTCCTGTAAGACCATTCCCTCTTCTAATTTTTTTCCGGCAACCTGATAAAAAGTTGTGAGCCCGGTATTACCTGTTGTAGACTGCCTGTTATCTACAATCACATTCGATGCTCGTACGACTCCTTTGCGTTTGCTTTTTGCATTACCATCACTACCTTCCTGCTTTTCCCATACAAAAAATCTTTTATCCAGACGAATGCTTTCTTTTTTTCCAATCTTGGCTTTTACCTGAGGGAAAAACATTTTTTTATTTGCTTCAAAAACAGGGGCGCGGACTTTGAACGCATCTACCTTACGTGTAAACATCATTTTAGCGCCTTCAAACTGGCTTCTTACAAGCATATCAAATAATTCTTCTTTTGATGCTTGTTTTTCCGGTGCAAGTGAATGCCCTTTATTATACTGTACAGATTCTGCAAAAGGAAAATTCAGAATGGAAGTCATTAAAAGAGGGAATGATATGTTATTAAGTGTAGCATTATTAATTTTCCATTTTGAATTATTATCAGGAATTTCTTCAAATAAATCCCAAAGGCTTTGCGCAACGGTTTCATTAAAATCGAGCTTGTATAAAAATATTTTAATCTCGGCAATAAAACCGTTTTCATCTTTACGAATATTTTCCTGCAGATTTTTAATATTTGCATCAAGTGTGGCAATAATTTCCTGATGTTCCGCACTGTTGTAATCATTTCTGAGTTTTTCAAATTCGTTTAATGCATTTTTTATTATCGCATTTTGCTCATCAATTGATAAAATTTTTCCGAAATCAAATACAACAATGTAGCTATTATTAATCAGTTTCAAACCTGCATCTTTCAGCAAGGCATCTTTAATTTTTGAATCCATTGCTGCATGATAATCTGCATCAGTAGCATTATACAAACCCCTTTTAAATATTGCTTCCAAATCAACTGTCCCATCCTGCTGCATGTTAAACCATTTTTGGATAATCTGATGGGGATATTTTTCTGTAATTAATTCATTCTGCACTTCATTCTTTTGTTTTTCCTCCAATGCTTTTAACTGCTGATAATTTTGACGTTTTTCATTGGGAATTTTATAAATAGATTTATAAGGAGAAACATATTCAGGGTTTTCAGCTTTTTTCATTTTATCAATGAATTCTGCTTTGCTACGCAGCGCTTGTTTCATCCCTTCAAAATCCTGTTCAATTTTTGCAGGTCGTAAATCGTACGGAGCTTTCAGTGTAATATTTTTTACCTGATTATTGTCCCATTTGTCATCAATCACAAGCTTTGGCCATGAATTATTTAAAAATTCGGCATAGGGATATTGATTGTAGTTCAGAAATATCACGGTAAGAGCATTTCTTGAATAATCATCAGAAACTACTTTAGCATTTTTATTTTGTGAATAGCCGGTAATTACAAGTGCAAGAAGAAAACCGACCAGTGCTACTATTGATTTCATTTTAGTGTTATGTATTAATAAAATTTTGATGCAGGTTGCAGGTTGTATTATAATGTGCAATACTTGCCAGATTCAATATTAACTTATATGAAACAACCTTGCACCCTTGGCAACTTGCAACCTGTAAACATTTTTTAAACAAATATAAATATAATATTGAAAAGCACTCCGACTGTTTGTAAAATTGCATCATATTTTCTATTTTTACAAAAACATTTGAAAAAAAGAGGTTCGGAGTGAACATAAATTTATAACCCTGAGTTAAAGACATTAGATTAATACACTTTTTCAACAAACAATATTATCTAACTGATACTGATAGAATCAACAGGAATTATATTCGAAAAATAAAAAAAACAGAACCAGCTTTGTTTCAACAGAAAAATAATTATATATTTGTATTATTATAATTAGTGTTTGTCCATAATGTCCGATAGCTGCGTTACTCTTGTGTTGAAAACAGTCATTTACAAAAGTAAACTCCTTGGTTTTCAACACTGCGAAAGCCTTGCTCTCGAACATTCTGAATCAAACACTCACTTTATAGACAGACACTAATTAGTCTGTAAGAAAAGTCATTGTTTGACAAACTGTATAAATTTGTAAAAATAATAATTAATAATCAGGAGGTAATAAATGGAAAGTAATGAAATGAAAGCACTTGGTATGATTGAAACCAGAGGCTTTGCAGCTATGGTAGAAGCTTCTGACGCCATGGTAAAAGCAGCCAAAGTAGAGCTCATCGGTTTTGAAAAAATTGGTGGAGGATATGTAACAGCTATTGTTCGTGGCGATGTGGCTGCTGTTCGCGCAGCAGTAGATGCAGGTGTAAGCGCCGCTGAAAAAGTTGGAGAAGTGGTTTCCACTCACGTGATCCCGCGTCCGCACGAAAATGTAGACAACGCTTTGCCACTAGGTAGTAAAATTAATAAGAAAGGGAAATAACTATGAAGCAATCAAAATCACACATTGATTTAAGAACGTATATTTTTTTAGATTCCCTGCAATTGCAGATGGCATCTTATATTTCAACCGTAGCCCGCGGCTTTCTGCCCGTAGGTGGGCAGGCCTGCTGCATTATTGAAATTGCGCCGGGCATTGAAATTAACACATTAACAGACGTGGCCCTGAAAGCTACACATGTGACTCCCGGTATGCAGATTGTAGAAAGAGCTTATGGAATGCTTGAACTGCATTCAGACAGTCAGGGAGACGTTCGCATGGCTGGTGAAGCTGTTCTGAATAAAATTGAACAGTCCGAAGAAAACAGGATAAAACCCAGAATTCTTACCAGCCAGCTGATTAAAAACGTGGAAGATCACCACGCACAGCTCATCAACAGGCTTCGAATGGGAATGATGTTACTCCGCGGCGATACCCTTTTCGTATTAGAGGTAGAACCTGCCGGATATGCCTATTTTGCTGCCAATGAAGCAGAAAAAGCTGCCCGTATTAATATCATTGACGTGATGGGTTTTGGAAAATTTGGCCGCGTTTATATTGGGGGACCTGAAGCCGAAGTACTCGAAGCCCAGAAAATAGTTGAAAAAAGATTGGCTGAAATCTCCGGTCGCGAAGATTACTCTGGATAGCAAAACACAGATTTTAATATTATATTAATTGAAATAACAGCTTATAAAATTTAAAAATATGACAGAAAATTCAGACGCATTAGGAATGATTGAAACCAGAGGTTTCTCTGCAATGGTTGAAGCTGCAGACGCAATGGTAAAAGCAGCAAAAGTTGAACTTATCGGTTTTGAAAAAATCGGTGGTGGTTTTGTTACAGCTATAGTTCGTGGCGACGTGGCAGCGGTTCGTGCAGCAGTAGATGCAGGTATACGCGCTGCTGAAAAAGTAGGCGAAATCGTGTCCAGCCATGTAATCCCAAGACCACATAGCAATGTGGACAGCGCATTACCACTCGGAAGACACCCAAAAAAATAAATATTTGTTGATTTGTGAGCTCAGTTTAAATATTAAACTTTTCACAAATTCTGAATCCTAATTTCTAATTCACAATTTAATATGGTTTTAGCAAAAGTTGTGGGGACCGTAGTTTCCAGTCATAAATCTGAAAAGATAGAAGGAATCAAATTCCTGCTTCTTGAAAAAATAGACCCAATCACCATGAAAGGGAAAAACGATTTTGTGGTATCCATGGATAGTGTTGGAGCAGGACCCGATGAAATTGTATTTTATGTTTCAGGAAGCAGCGCACGGTTTACCAATGTTACCGAAGGAAAACCTACTGACTCTGCTGTGATTGCAATTGTAGACTTCATAGAAAAGGATGGCAGTTACACTTACAAAAAGGACTAGACTATGATATTGGGAAAAGTAGTTGGAACAGTTGTTAGCAGCACCCAAAATACCAGCTTGCCCGGTGCAAAATTTTTATTGATAGATAAATGCAATCAACAGGGCAAATGCAAGGGAGATTATCTGGTAGCCTTTGATATGGTAGGAGCTGGGCGTGATGAGGTGGTAATGATATCAGAAAGTTCATCTGCCCGCGAAACATTCGAAACGATGAACAAACCGGTGGATGCAATAATAGTGGGAATTATTGATGTCATAACAGAACAAGATATAGAAGTATATAGAAAGTAAGAACTGATGGGAATGATCACTTTAGGAGTTTTGGAATTTAGTAGTATTGCCATCGGGATTAGAGCGTTGGATGAAATGGTGAAAATTGCGCCCGTGAAAATTGTGGATGCAAGAACTATTTGCCCGGGTAAGTATCTGATTGTTTTTAGTGGCGATGTGGCATCTGTGGAATATTCGTACTATAAAGGAGTAGAAACAGGGGGAAGTTGTCTTGTAGATCAATTGTTTCTTCCATTGGTTCATCCGGATGTAATTCCAGCTATAGGAAATATAGTATTTTCTGATGAATGGGACACTATTGGTATCATAGAAACCAACTCGGTTGTATCTGGTATTGAAGCTGCAGATGAAGCTGCCAAAACTGGGGGGGTAAGTATTTTAGAGGTGCGTCTTGCTATTGGTTTTGGGGGAAAATCGTATGTAAAAATGATGGGTTCTCTTGACGCAGTGCAGGCAGCTATGGAAGCCGGAACCACCAAGGCAAAAGCAAAAAACCAGCTTTGTATGGAAACATTAATACCACAACCGCATAAAGAAATTAAACCTTATTTTTTTAAATAGGAGGAGTATACATTGGACCAGTTAGAACAAAGTATTCGACAAATAGTAGAACAGGTTGTAAAAGGAATCAGCCAGGAAAAAAATCACAATACCGGCAGCGGAAATGTTGGCATTGGAGTGTTCAATAACCTGAACAGCGCGGTGGAAGCAGCAGATAAAGCTTACAGAGATTTCTGTGAGGTTAGCCTCGAAACCCGGAAACTGATTATTGAAAACATGCGTAAAATTTCCATGGAACACAAAGAAGTAATGGCTAAAATGGCGCATGAAGAAACAGGTATGGGACGCTGGTCAGACAAAGTTGTAAAAAATGAGCTTGGAATTGTAAAAACACCCGGTGTAGAGGATATTCATCCGGAAGCTTTTTCAGACGATCGTGGTCTCACTCTGGTAGAAAAAGCACCCTATGGTGTAATCGGATCCATTACGCCCAGCACAAATCCGGCGGTTACAATTATCAGCAATGCCATTGGTATGATAGCAGCAGGAAATTCTGTTGTTTTCAACCCACATCCTTCTGCAAAAAAAACATCTTGCTTTGTAGTAAGCTTATTAAATAAAGCCATCATAGACGCAGGCGGACCGGCCAATTTACTTACTTGCATAAGCGAACCCACTATTGATTCTGCCAAAGAAATGATGGCGCATAAAAAAATTGCTATTTTAGTTGTTACCGGCGGTCCCGCTGTTGTGAAAACTGCTATGAACAGTGGTAAGAAAACTATTGGTGCAGGTCCGGGAAATCCACCCTGCGTAGTAGATGAAACTGCAGATATAGCGCAAGCAGGTCGGGATATTGTAGCAGGCGCAAGTTTTGATAACAACGTAATCTGCATTTGTGAAAAGGAAATTCTTTGTGTTGCATCTGTCGCTGATAAACTAAAAGAAGAAATGAAAAAGAATGGGGCTTACGAACTAACTCCCGACCAGATAAAAAAAGTAACTGCGCTTGTAATCAGTGAGCCTGGGAGACCCGGTCATGAAGGTGCTGCCAATAAAAAATATGTAGGCAAAAATGCAAATTATATTGCCAAAGATATTGGGTTGGATTTGCCGGATTCTACTCGATTATTGCTTTGTGAAGTAGACAAAGATCACCCGTTGGTATGGACAGAGCAACTGATGCCCGTGATGCCTCTGGTTCGGGTAAAAGACGTGGATGAAGCCATCAATCTGGCAGTGGAAGTGGAGCATGGATTTAGGCATACAGCAATTATGCACTCGTTAAATATCGCCAAGCTAAGTAAAATGGCCAAAGTAATGAACTGTTCTATATTCATTAAAAACGGACCCAGCTATGCAGGATTAGGTGCCGGAGGCGCTGGCTTTGCATCGTTTACTATTGCCAGTCCTACAGGTGATGGCGTTACCCGCCCTCGTTCGTTCACAAGGGAAAGACGTTGCACACTGGTGGATTATCTGAGAATAATCTAATTTGTGCCACAAAGTCACAATGGCTCTATGGTGCATAAAGATGTTTTTTTACTATTAAATTTTGAGGAAGAAGAAATAGGAAGAGCAATTATTAACGCAGTACTTTTAGTGCATTCAGTTTGGGAATCATAAATTTTAAGTCAAAAAAATAACAGAAAAAAAAGCATCTGATTGTGTAAAGTTATTAAACAAAAAATGCTATAATGAAACTAGGCAAAATCATAGGAAACGTCGTAAGTACCCAAAAAATAAAATCTTTTGATGGGGTAAAACTTTTGTTGGTGCAGCCATTGGATGAAAATCTAAATTCTGCCGGCGATGCGATTGTAGCATTTGATGCAGTGCAGGCCGGAGTCGGCGATATTATTTACTACGAAACCAGTCGCGAAGCAAGCAGAGTGCTCGAAACCACCATGAATCCATGCGATGCGGCAGTGATGGCCATAGTGGATCATGTGAATTTAAAATAATTATAGAAGTACAATAAATATAGATATTCGAATTATCATAACAAATCTAAATAATATAAATACCTGCCTTGGGCAGGTCTGAAATCACAAAGTTTAGTATAATGATTCTTGCAAAAGTAATAGGAAATGTTGTAGCCACCGTAAAAGAAAAAGGCTATAAATCGAAAAAAATACTGATTGTTCAGCCCATAGACCCTGAAGGTAAACCACTGGGAAAATCATTTTTGGTGGTAGATGCTGTTCAGGCAGGAATTGGAGATAAAGTGCTGGTGCTGGAAGAGGGAGGCTCTGCAAGAACAATCATTAATGAACCTGAATCTCTTACGGTAAAAGCAGTAATTGCCGGCATTGTGGATGAAGTTAATTTTAGAGCTTAATAAAAAATGGATACACACAAAGATATTAATGAAATAGTGAAACGTGTTGCTCTGGGAGCAGACCATGGTGCTTTTGAAGTAAAAGAAGCACTTAAGAATTATTTGAATATTCTTGGCTACACAGTTTTTGATGTTGGAACTACAAATAGTATAACAAAAGTAGACTATCCTGATTTTGCAGTCGCAGTGGCACAGAAAGTGGTCAGTGGTGTTTGTGACAGAGGAATCATGCTTGATGCTGCGGGAATTGGATCTTCCATGGTATGCAATAAGGTAAAAGGAATACGGGCAGCACTTTGCTGGAGTGAAAAAACAATCAAAAATAGCCGCGAACATAATAATGCAAATGTTCTCACTATGGGTACAGCGCAACATAAAATTTCAGAAATATGTATGTTTACAAAATTATGGCTTGAAACAAAATTTGAAGGGGGGCGTCATTGGTCAAGAATAAATAAAATGATGGCTGTGGAAAAAAAGTCTTAAAAAATAAAAATATAATTTTTGTAGCAGGATACAACGTGTAACGAGAATAAAATTATTAAACAAAAATAAATTATGGATCAGAACGAGTTGATAGATAAAATAACCAAAGAAGTATTGGCAAAGCTGAAAAATCAGCAACCTGTAGCACAAAATCAGTCTAAGCCCAGTATAACTTCCGCAGAGTTGGCAGGATATATTGATCATACCTTGTTGAAACCAGAGTCTGTAAAAACGCAGTTTGATCAATTGTGTAACGAAGCATTGAAATACAAGTTTAAATCTGTATGTGTAAATTCAGCATGGGTGTCTTATGTTGCTAAAAAATTAAGAGGAAGCGGTATTTTGATATGCTCTGTGATAGGTTTTCCTTTAGGAGAAATGGACTCGCGATGTAAGGCTTTTGAAGCACGCAACGCTATTGAAAACGGAGCGAATGAGCTCGATATGGTAATCAATGTGGGTGCGCTCAAATCACGCGACTTAAAATTGGTTGAGGAAGATATCAGGGCTATCAAACGTGCTTGCAGAAGCAACACAGTTTTGAAGGTAATTATCGAAACCGTTCTGCTCACTGAAGAAGAAAAAGTGCTGGCCTGCGAAATTTCTAAAAAGGCAGATGCTGATTTTGTGAAAACATCTACCGGATTTTTAGGTGGTGGCGCTACTGTGCAAGATATTGCATTGATGCGTCGTATAGTAGGTCCCAACATAGGTGTTAAAGCCAGCGGAGGAATTAAAGATTTTAATCAGGCTATTGCTTTATTGAATGCAGGTGCAAACAGGTTGGGCTGCGGTGCCAGTGTAACTATTGTTTCCGGAGGTAATAGTCAAGGCGGATATTAAAAATATCTGAATCTGCATAGCTTCGGGGTACATTTCTTACAGAGGTTTAACGGCTCTATACGGTTAGAAAATTTGAATAAAAAAAGCCAATCACTAAACCATGTCCTGAACTTGTCGAAGGCTGGCGAAGTGATTGGCTGTTTTTCAGGGAAATATTTTATCTTAAAAATGGAAAATAAGATAAATAGAACCGCCAAAATTATCGGTATCAATATCTAACATAGAACCACCGGCAGTTTCAGTTGTTATTTTTTTAACATCTCCATCAGTGAAGTTCCATTCTTCAGATTCCATAACTCCTTTTCCTGTAGTATTGAAATTAATTCCCCAGCCAAATTCTCCACCTAAAGCAATCTTTGGAGTAAAAAAGTATTCAATACCGGCAAAAGCTCTTGCGCCAATTCCAAATGTTTTTCCTGATTTATCTGAAATCACACCATCCATTGCTGGGTCAAATATGTTTGTACGTACAGGACTTGTTGGACTTAATGCATTGCCATAGGTATATTTTGTGCTGTTTGTACTATAAAATAATAATGCTTCTCCACCATAGAAACCCTGAAGTCTGGTTTTTCCTTTACGTTTTTCGAGACCGCCACCGAGAACGATACCTGTAGAAAAACTGCTTTCAACATCTTTAACCTGAAGCGGAGGTATTGAGGTAGAAGTAACATCATTTACAAACTCAACATCTTTGGTGTTATTAACCATAATTCTGATTTTACCTCTGTAAGCAGTGCTTTCATCAACAAAATATTTTGCATAAATGGAATTCGTTCCATCCATGAAATTAAAGCTGCTTGGGTCGGTAAATGTTGTTCCGCTATTTATTTTTGTAAGGTTGCCTATAAGGTTGAAAATTGGTGTAGCATCAATACCAAAAGCATAATCTCCACTTTCCGGAAGAATTTTACAACCTTTTTTTGATGTTAAACAATCTCCTGAACCGCTAGCGGGCACTGTTTCTGTTTGAGCTTCTGCAATATTAAACAAGCCAAACACAATCGCTAAAATTAAAGATACTTTTTTCATTTTGTCAAATTTTAGATTTTGAGTGCAAATTTATTATTTTTTTATTAATACAAACAATTAAATATTGCGAAGTTGTTGCAATTATTAATTATCATGCTATTCGCACAATAAATTTCTTTTTTAATTTTAGAATATGATATTTTATTTGCTATTTTTGTCGCAGAAATAAAAATTAAAAATTTAATGTTATGAAAAAGGTATTATTTTCTTTATTCGCTCTTGGATTAGTTTCGATGCTTTCATTCAACAGTTGCAACAAAGCAAACACATCAACTTCTGAACCTGTAGCCGGTACTGCAACTATTAAGGGTGTAATTAAAGCAGATATTAATTTAGATGGCACTGATGAAACTGTTCCTGCTGGAACAAAAGTAATCGCGCAGATTAATGCTGTGGATTTAATTGATAACCCAACTCCAGGTTATAACTATGGCAAAATTCAGTATGAAACTACAACAAGCAGCATAGGAGAATATTCTATATCTGTTGCTGCAGGAACAAAATCAGTTTCTGTAAATTTGATTTGTGATGATATAATTGCAGGTTCTGCTGCTTTTCCTAGAATAATTCTTACAGGACCTACAGCTTCTGCTAGTGTTGTTAAAAATAATGTACAGATTATTGATATGAATTATTAATAAAAATTGTTTTGACGGGGTGTGGCGCAGTTGGCTAGCGCACTTGCATGGGGTGCAAGGGGTCGTACGTTCGAGTCGTATCACCCCGACAAATTTTTAATGAAAAGTTGCTGATAATAAGTCAGCAACTTTTTTTTTGAACTGCATTTGAAATATAAACTGGGATATAGTGTTTCAACAAGAATGTTCTGACAGAAAAGAGTCTGTTGCTTAAAAAAAAAAATAAAAAGCAAGGGGCTAAAATATTTTTGCATCGAAGTTTATTAAAAATGCTTATATTTGCGACCGATTAATGTCAAGGTATTTTAAACATAGTATTCCTACTCCGCCTTGATGTACTCTTCCTCGCAATCTGCTTAGGCCGCGTACAGTAAATTACTTTATTTTATTAACCAGGTCGTTCTATTTCAGTGGCTCGACTATATATTTAATAATTTTGAAACAGGACGAAATAAATAAAAGAAGAACATTTGGAATTATCAGCCATCCTGATGCAGGAAAAACCACACTTACAGAAAAACTGCTATTATTTGGAGGAGCGATACAAACTGCCGGTGCTGTAAAAAGTAATAAAATAAAAAACACAGCAACTTCCGATTTTATGGAAATTGAAAAGCAGCGTGGAATTTCTGTTGCTACTTCTGTAATGGGGTTTGAATATAATGGCTACAAAATAAATATTCTCGATACACCCGGTCACAAAGACTTTGCAGAAGATACTTACCGTACTCTTACTGCTGTTGATAGTGTTATTTTGGTTATAGATTGTGTAAAAGGAGTAGAAGAGCAAACCAGAAAATTAATGGAAGTATGTAGAATGAGACATACGCCGGTTATAATTTTTATTAATAAAATGGACAGGGAAGGGCAGGACCCCCTTTCATTACTTGAGAATGTTGAACAAGAGCTTAACATACATATCCGACCTCTTTCGTGGCCTATTGGAATAGGAAATAAATTTAAGGGTGTTTTTAATTTGTTTGAAAAAAAATTACAACTTTTTTCACCGAATGTAACGAAAATAGCTAAAGATGTTTTTGCAATTAATGATATCAATGATATTGAATTTGATCGGCAAGTTGGAGATTCTGTAGCAAAAAAATTCAGGGAAGAAGTTGAGTTGATTGATGAAATATTTGAGCCTTTTGATTTGGATTTATACACAGAAGGGTATTTAGCTCCTTTATTTTTTGGAAGCGCTATTAATAATTTCGGTGTAAAAGAATTATTGGACACATTTGTTCGCATTGCTCCTTCGCCACTACCCAGAATAACTAATTTAAGAGAAGTTAGTCCGCTTGAAAAAGATTTTACCGGATTTATCTTTAAAATTCATGCCAATTTGGACCCGAATCATCGAGACAGAATAGCATTTTGCAGAGTTGTTTCAGGCAAATTCGAACGCAATAAATTTTATTATCATACGCGATTAAATAAAAAATTGAGGTTTTCTAGTCCTGTTGGTTTTATGGCCAACGAAAAAAGCATTTTGGAGGAAGCTTTACCCGGTGATGTTGTTGGTTTATACGATACCGGAAATTTTAAAATTGGCGATACGCTTTCAGAAAATGAATCCATTTTTTTTAAAGGAATTCCTAGTTTTTCTCCAGAAATTTTTAAAGAATTAGTGAATAAAAACCCTTTAAAAACAAAACAATTGGAGAAAGGAATCCGACAACTTAGCGATGAAGGGATGGCGCAATTATTTATTCGTGAAATGGGAAATACAAAAATAATCGGAACTGTTGGTGAACTTCAGTTTGAAGTAATACAATTTCGTTTACTTCACGAATATGGTGCTTCATGTACGTTTACACCTCTTAATTATACGAAAGCATGCTGGCTGACATCAACAAATAAACAGGTTTTAGAGAAATTCATAACACAAAAACCTCAATACATCACATTCGATAAAGATGGGCGACCTGTTTTTATGGCAGAAAGCGATTGGTTTTTAAATACAATCCGCCAAACAGTTCCCGAAATAGAATTTCATTTTACATCTGAATTTAAAACAGATCAACAACAAATAAATAATATGGAAACATGGGCAAAGAAATAATTTATGACATGGAAGCCATGCTTAAGATGAAACAGGGCGTAGAAAAAAGGTAAAAGAAGTAAGCGAAAAAAGAACACTCTTATGAAAACAATCGAAAAACAGAAAGGGAATACTTATTTGAACTTTGGAAAAAAATTGATTTTCTCTTATCTGAAATCAACGAAGCAATACAGCTAAAAAGCGATGAGGTAGCGACAATGAACAAGCATATTCAAGTGCATAAAACTGATATGGATTACCTCGAAAAAAATAATATGCGGAAACCATTATTAATTTTTTGTTACAAGGCGAACATAGTGTTGGAAACAGAAAAAGACTTCACAGACCAAAAGACACCGCTTATTTTGGAAAAATTGATTTTGTTGTTGAAAATTCAAATGATCTTAAAAACATCTATGTAGGGGTTCATAATTTTTAAGACAACGATTTTAATGAGGGATTCACTTATCAATACAGTAGAAAATCAAAAATTCACTCTTATTAAAATTGAGAAGATGTAACCCATAATGAAGATGTTTCAGCTTTGTTTTCTGGTTTTTACTTTGTAAGAGTTTATTGTAAATGAAAAGATTTATCACGAAAAAATTGTAATACAGCATTAGCAATAAAACACAAAAGGCAGGTTATACAACCTGCCTTTTGTAAAAATGTTTTTCAAAAACGCTATCAATTATCATTCATTGAAATCAGGAATTCTTCATTCGTGCTTGTTTTAGAAAGGCGGTCGAGCATAAAATCCATAGTTTCCTGCGAGTTCATATCTCCGAGATAATTTCTTAAAACCCATATTCTGTTAAGATATTCTTTCTGTAGCAAGAGGTCTTCTCTACGTGTACTGGAAGCATTGACATCCACTGCGGGGTAAATACGTTTATTGGAAAGTTTTCTGTCGAGCTGCAATTCCATGTTGCCGGTTCCTTTAAATTCTTCAAAAATTACTTCGTCCATTTTAGAACCTGTTTCTGTCAGAGCAGTAGCAATGATGGTAAGGGAGCCTCCGTTTTCAATGTTTCTGGCAGAGCCAAAAAATCTTTTAGGTTTGTGTAAAGCATTTGCATCCACACCACCGGAAAGAACTTTCCCTGATGCTGGTTGTACTGTGTTATAGGCGCGTGCGAGGCGTGTGATGGAGTCTAAAAGAATAACCACATCGTGTCCGCTTTCAACAAGGCGTTTTGCTTTTTCAAGAACAATATTCGCAATGCGTACGTGTTTGTCTGCAGGTTCGTCAAACGTAGAAGCAATGACTTCTCCGGTAACATTTCTTGCCATGTCTGTAACCTCTTCAGGTCGTTCATCAATAAGAAGAATTATAAGATATACTTCAGGATGATTTGCTGCAATAGCATTTGCGATTTCTTTCAGAAGTACTGTTTTCCCTGTTTTAGGCTGCGCAACAATCAGACCTCTTTGTCCTTTGCCGAGTGGTGAAAAAAGATCAATGATTCTTGTAGACAGAGAGCTTTTGCCGTTTCCTGTAATGTTGAATTTTTCATTAGGGAATAAAGGAGTGAGATGTTCAAAAGGGATGCGGTCTCTGATCATATCAGGATTCCTTCCATTAATTTGTTCAATTTTAATAAGCGGGAAATATTTTTCCCCATCTTTTGGAGGTCTGATGGTTCCTTCAACCGTGTCGCCGGTTTTTAATCCGAATAATTTAATCTGAGATTGGGATACATAAATATCATCGGGAGAATTGAGATAATTATAATCGGCAGATCTTAGAAAACCATATCCGTCCGGCATAATTTCAAGCACGCCTGAACTGTTGATGATCCCATCGAAATCAAATATTTTATCGGGCTTTGGTTTTTCAATGATTTTTCTTTGAGGTAATGGAACAGAATCCTGAATGTTTATTTTTTTCAGGTCATCATCAATATCTTTCTGAAGTTCCAGTGTCATGTTATTATCTACAATCAGAGGTTCTGAAAAATTATTATTAGACTCTTTGCTGAAATCATTTTCTTCTTGCATTTCTTCCTGCGGATAGGAAATTTCTTCCTGAGGATAGATGATGTCTTCTTTTACCTCAATAATTTCATTATCGGGAATCAAAGAATCATTATTAATTACTTCAACAGGTTTGTCTGTTTTCTGAATTAAAGTTTTTTTCTCAGGCTCTACAGCCTTTTTATAAAACAAAGGTAATTCCGGTTCTATTTTTGCTTTTTCAACAATAATATCCTCTTCAGGCGGTATGACATTTTCTTTTTTGAAAAGGTTATTTAATTGCTGTTCTTTTTCTTTTTTTATTATGATTGACTCTTCTGCATCTTTTTCAGCAGGTGTTTGATCATAATCTCCTTTAACATCTTCGGAGCTTGATTTTTGCTGCCCGTTGTATTTTACTTTTTCAACCTTGCGATGGCGTGGACGTTTTTGCAGCGGGGGTTGATTTTGTTTTTTTAACACATCTTCTTTAGAGGCTGCAATAGCCTGACTGTCGAGTATTGCGTATATAAGATCTTGCTTTCGTAATGTTTCTGATTTTTTAATGTTGAGCTGTTTTGCAATTTCTTTCAGCTCTGTAACAACCATGTTGTTCAGTTCTAGGATATCGTACATGAAAAATATTTATTAGAGAATTTATTTATGAATTGAATAAAACAATAGATGCTGGATTTTAGAAAAAATGTTTTGGTAAAAATATCTTCAGGATTAAATCTGACCCCTCAAAATCACAGAATTTTTTGCAAGTATACGGATTGCTGTTTTAATTTCCAAAAAATAATGAAAAATTATTTATGCCTGATTTTTAGAAACAATATAGAAAGAGCTGGTAATAAAGTAATAGAGTTTGCCAGTATTACCGGAATATCTTCTTTCAAAATTCCATAAAAAACCCAAAGTGAAATTCCTGATATTAGTATTATATACATATATAAAGAGATGCTCTTCGTATTACGTGTTTTAATAATTTTATACGCCTGAGGAAAATATGCAATAGTCGTGAATATTCCTGCAAGTATGCCAATCAGGCTGATTTTGTCCATTTTATATCATGTTTGTTTGTTTTGAAAATGAATTCAAATTATTTTTTACGCAGAAGTTTTTCAATTTCATCTGCTTCGATAGGAATATGTTCCATAAGGTCTACCGGATTCTTATCCACCATAATATCATTTTCAATGCGAATACCAATGTTTTCTTCTGTTATATACAAACCCGGTTCGCAGGTAAGCACCATGCCTTTTTGAAATACTGTTTGTTTTGTGCCAACATCATGAACATCCAGACCAAGGAAATGAGAAGTACCATGCATGAAATACTTAAAATACAAAGGTGCTTCTTTTTTTTGTTTTTTTACATCTTCTGCTGAAAATAGCTTCAGGCGTATCATTTCAGCTTCAAGAAGTTTATTTACTTTTGCATTTACAATATCAATAGTATTTCCCGGAACAAACATTTTTTTTGCTTCTTTAAAAACTCTTAAAACGGCATTATAGCATTCTTTCTGACGTTTTGTGAATTTTCCGCTAACCGGAATTGTTCTTGAGCAATCTGCTGCATAATTAGCATATTCAGCACCGAAATCAAGCAGCAGTAAATCGTTATTTTTACATTCCTTATCATTTTCTACATAATGCAAAATGCAGGCATTTCCTCCAGCAGCAACAATAGGAGCATAGGCATGCCCATTTGCCCCGTTTCTCAGAAACTCATACGTGATTTCTGCTTCGACTTCATATTCTTTCATGCCCGGTCTGATGTTCCCTAACAATTTGCGGAAAGCTTTTTCTGTAATATCACATGCGTTTTTTATCAGTTTTATTTCCTGATGTTCTTTTATTGTACGGAGTTTTGTTAAAATGGGAGCAAGCCGCATATAGTTATGAAGAGGGAAATCGGTTTTTGTTTTTTGAACGAACCTTAATTCCCTGTAGGGCACTTCTGTTGAATAGCGTGGGTTTTCATTGAGTGAAAAATAAACATTACCTGCAAATAGCATCAATTCTTTAAATACTGTATCAAAATCGTTGAGCCATTTAACTGTTTTAATTCCGGATATTTCTGTAACCTCTGCATGGCTGTATTTGTGCCCGTACCAAATAACCATGGTTTCATCGGCCTTTACGGTAAAAACAATTTCGCGCATGTTCTCCATCGGATGATCGGGACAAAGGCAAAGTATACATTTTTCCTGATCAAGACCTGTAAGATAAAACAAATCTGAACTCTGCCTGAATGGAAAATTCTGATCGCCGTTTCTGGGCATTTCATCATTAGAATTGATTACAACCAGCGAATTTGGAGCAATTTCTTTAATCAGTTTTTTTCTGTTTTTCTGGAATAATTGCTTGTCTATTTTTTCGTATTTCATATAATATTTTTTCTTTTTTTTATTGATGTTTCATAACAAAGCATTAAGGAAATTTGAGTTGGAAGTATTGCGACAAAAATAAAAAAGTTTATGAAATAAAAAGCATTTTACTAAACATGATTTATACTATGCCCGGTCATTTTTTACGCTTTGGGAAAACCTTTGAGGTCTTCATTGGATAAGCACGTTGAGACCTCAAGGGTTTAAGCGATTGAGAAAAAATGACCGATAAGAGTATAATATGAATTTTTTTCATTATTGTCAGATAAAAATTCGTTTTTTGTAGGACATTAATGATTTTTTTGTATTTTTTCAATCATAAATTTTGTATTACTTTGCAAAAACAAATAATTATTAAAAATTAAATGGGTCATAAAATGCGAATAGGAATTCTTACAGCGGGAGGCGATTGTCCGGGTTTGAATGCAGCAATAAGAGGAATTGGCAAAACAGCAATATTACAATACGGAATGGAGGTTTACGGAATATCTTCCGGTTTTCTGGGGTTGATTAACAATGAATACGTGCGCCTGGATGAAGCCACTTTATCGGGAATTCTTACTGTTGGAGGTACAATTTTAGGAACTTCACGAGAGAAGCCTTTTAACAAAAATGAATTGCCGAATCCAAATGAAGTAAACAAACCCAAGCTGATAAAAAAGCATTACGATGAAATGGGTTTTGATTGTCTTGTATGCGCAGGAGGAAACGGTACTCAGAAAACAGCTGCATTGCTTTCAGAGTCGGGAATGAATGTCATCGGAATTCCAAAAACGATTGATAATGATGTGTGGGGAACAGATATTACATTCGGCTTTGATTCTGCTGTAAATATTGCAACAGAAGCGATTGACCGACTACATACCACAGCAAATTCTCATAAAAGAATTATGGTAATAGAAGTAATGGGGCATAATGCAGGATGGATTGCCTTGTATTCCGGCATAGCAGGTGGGGGAGATGTAATTTTAATTCCGGAAATAGAATACGATGAGAAAATTATTTGTGATTATCTCGTTCAGAGAGCGTATAAGAAAAAAAATTCGTCTATTGTAGTGATCGCAGAAGGGATCAGGGTAGACAGTAAGAAAAAACGCGCAGGTACTTATATTGCGAAAATGATTAATGAAAAAACCGGAATAGAAACGCGTGAAACAATTCTTGGTTATGTTCAACGAGGAGGAAGTCCTTCACCTATGGACAGGGTGCTTGCAACACAATATGGAGCTTACGCAGCAGAACTTATTGCACAAAAAAAATTCGGTGTGATGGTTGCTATGAAAAATAATAAAATTACCGATGTCTCATTAAATGATGTAGGTGGAAAAACGAGAACAGTTGATCCCGAGCATTCATTGATACTTCAGGCGCGTAGTATGGAAACTTGTTTTGGTGATGGAAAATAGTGTACAGAAAAACTTTGCAACCATGCAACCTGCAACCTGCAACAAACTTAAAATTAATAAATATACTGACTTTAAAAAATAATGAAAATAATAGTAATTGTAAGACACGCGAAAGCAATTGAACATGACCCTGAGATTACTGATTACGAACGTTCGCTTAGGATTCGCGGAATCAAAGATGCTCATAAGGTAAGCAAGCACCTGAAAAAGTCGAAGATAATTCCCCAGTTAATAATTTCCAGTCCTGCTTTCAGAGCTTTTGAAACAGCATCTATTTTTGCATCAGAACTTGATTATTCTGTAAAAAAAATTCAGATTGAAGATTTTTTATACGAGGATTACTCCTCACTTGATTTTTTTAATATGATTTATCAGTGCGACCCTTCTGTATCTACAGTTTTAATAGTTGCTCACGATCCCCATATTTCGAGAATGTCTGCCGTACTTGCAAAGAATTTTAATGTGTTTCTTCCAACAACAGGTACTGCCGTATTAGAGTTTGAAGCGAAATCATGGAGCGATATAAAAGAAAGTGAAGGAAAGCTTCTAAAATATTGGTTTGCTGAAAAACTTGACTAAAATAATTAACCCTAATATTCTAATAAAAAAAGTATGACTTTCCCATTTATCCCAAAAGAAATTAGCTGGCTTTACTTTAATGCGCGGGTTCTTCAGGAGGCAGAAAATAAAAATGTTCCAGTTGTAGAAAGAATGAAATATCTGGGAATTTACTCAAATAATCTGGATGAATTTTTTCGTGTACGTGTTGCAACACTCAAGCGTTTGCTCGATATTGGCAAAAAAGCAGTAGAGATTATTGGATATGAACCTAAGGTTGTGTTAAAGCAGATACATGATATCGTGTTGGAGCAGCGCAGTAAATTTGAATATGTGTATACACTGCTGACGCACGAATTACGCAAGGAGAATATTTTTATCATTAATGAAAAACATTTATCAAAAGATCAGGAAGAATTTGTGTCTGCTTTTTTCAGAAAAGAAGTACGACCGAAATTAATGCCTGTAATTATTAATCATTCATCAGACATCCCGAACCTGAAAGAGCAAATAATTTATTTTGCAATTTGTTTCGGTTCGAAACACACGAAAAAAGAGCAATTTGCAATAATGGAAGTGCCGACAAATATTCTGCCGCGTTTCATTGAATTGCCTCGTATAGGTTCAAAGCGCTATATTATTATGCTTGATGATATTGTGCGGTGGGGAATGAGAGATACCTTTTCTATTTTTAATTTTGATACAATTGAGGCGTATACAATTAAATTTACAAAGGATGCTGAAATAGATGTGGTAGATAATGTGTCTGAAAGTTATGTTGAGAATGTTTCACGAAGCCTTAAAAAAAGGAAACAGGCAAGTACTGTAAGCTTTGTTTACGACCAGCAGGTTCCGGCTGCTTTTTTAAATCTTATTTTAAAACGTTTTCAATTCAAGCAATCCGACGCAATTATTCCGGGTGGGAGGTATCATAATTTTAAAGATTTTATAAAGTTTCCGAACATCGGGAAAAAAGAACTGGTTTATGAATCTATACCTGCAACTTCGCATCCTGATCTGAAGAATGAAAGGAGCATTTTAAATGTGTTAAGAGAAAAAGACATTCTGCTTCATTACCCATATCATTCATTTGATTATTTTATTGATTTGCTGCGTGAGGCATCTATTGATCCTAAAGTAAAATCAATAGAAATAACTTTGTATCGTCTCGCCAAATCATCAAGCGTTGTAAATGCACTAATCAATGCAGTGAAAAACGGGAAGGAAGTAACTGCTGTTATGGAGCTACAGGCAAGGTTTGATGAAGAAGCAAATATTTCCTGGTCGAATACATTGAGAGAAGAAGGTGTGAAAATTATTTATGGGGTACAATCTTTAAAAGTACACTCCAAGCTCTGTCTTATTTCTTGTAATGATGGAAAGCGTAATGAAAATTTTGCCTGTCTCGGCTCAGGAAATTTTAATGAAGATACAGCGCGTATTTATACAGATAATCTATTAATGACAAGCGATCCAAAGATTACTAATGAGGTCGAGAAAGTATTTAATTTTTTCAGAAGAAATTATAAACGCGATAATTTTCACCATCTTTTGGTTGCTCCTTTTTCTATGCGTAATAAAATAATTTCGCATATTAAAAATGAAATTATAAACGCAAAAAATAAGAAAAAGGCTTATATTATCATTAAAATTAATAATGTTGTAGATTTAGAAATTATCGAATTACTTTATCAGGCAAGCAATGCAGGCGTTAAAATCAGACTAATGGTGCGCGGAATGTGTTCTTTGGTTCCGGGAGTATCGGGATACAGCGAGAATATTGAAGCAAGGGCAATTATTGATCGTTTTCTGGAACATTCGCGAATAATGATTTTTTGTAACGACGGTGAAGAAAGATACTACATTACTTCTGCTGATCTCATGGCGCGTAATTTAGACAGAAGAGTTGAGGTTGCATGCCCTGTTTATGATGAGGAAATTCAGAAAGAGCTGAAAAATTATCTGGAAATAGTATGGAAAGACGCTGTCAAGGCGCGTGTGATAAATGAAAAAATGAACAATGTTTACTACCAGACTCGCGCGAAGAAAAAAATAAGGTCGCAATATGAATTTTACACCTATCTTTGCAATCGGAAAAAATAATAACAGCATTGTTTTGCAGAATTGAAAGATCGCCGTGAATGCAATTGGGTTTTATAGCTTTTATATTTTGAGTTGGATACTCTTTCTCCTTCCGCTGAGACTTCTTTATGGTGTTGCTTATCTATTATATATCTTTGCATTTTATATAATAAAATACCGAAAAAAAACGGTACTGCTTAATTTGAAAAATTCTTTTCCTGATAAAACAGAAAAAGAAATAGAAGAGCTTGCACGAAAATTTTATATCCACTTCTGCGATTCCCTCATTGAAATTATTAAGCTAATACATATCTCTCCAAAAGAGCTTGAAAAGCGCGTTGTGTTTAATAATATAGAGCTTTTTGACCGATTGTATAAAGAAAATAAAAATGTAATTCTTGTTTCTGGACATTACGGAAACTGGACATGGATGGTGCGATTGCCTCTTTATTTAAAGCATAAACCCACTGTAATCTACAAGGCGCTTCACAATATACATTTCAATGAGTTTGAAAAGAAAAAAAGAGCCAGATACGGAGCAATTCTAATTCGCGATCAGGAGGCTTACAAAAAATTACTTGAACTTAACAATAAAAAAGAATTATTTCTTTGCTGGTTTCTTACTGATCAGCGCCCCCCAAAACCGCTACATTTCTGGACAAATTTCTTAAATCAGGATACTCCCGTTTTTCTTGGTGCTGAAAAAGTTGCCAGAAAAGTTCATGCTGCCGTTGTTTACATGGAAATAAATAAAATTAAAAGGGGCTATTATTCTGTAGATTTTAAATTGCTCGTTGAAGATGCTTCTAAAACTCTGGAAGGTCAGATTACTGAAATGCACACCCGCGAACTGGAAAAAACAATTCTCAAAAATCCAGCATATTGGCTCTGGTCTCATAAAAGATGGAAGCATGTGAGGTAATTTTCAGCCTTTTCATGATTTATTAAACTTTATTAACACTCTTCAAATCCTTTTACATTTTCATTAAATTTACAAATCCAAAATTTAAATTTTGTACCCGGCAATTTTTTTTTTGTCAGGTTTATTTATTATACAGAAAGGGGATTTTATTCATGTCTGGTTTTACGCATCTTCATGTACACTCACAATATTCGATACTCGACGGACAGTCAGGGCTCAAGGCTATGGTTGCCAAAGCGAAGCAGAACAGAATGCCGGCGTTGGCACTTACGGATCATGGCAGTATGTTTGGAGTAAAAGATTTTTTCAATGAAATACAAAAAATTAATAAATGTGTATTTGAATCAATAAAAGAAGCAGAGAAAAAAGAAGAGACTACAGATGATTTGAAAGCGCAGTTGTTAAAACCGATTATCGGATGCGAAATGTATGTTGCTCCCAGCAGCAGGTTTGAAAAGAAAAAAATAGACAACCAGAAGGTATATCACCATCTTATTCTTCTTGCAAAAAATATTACCGGATATCATAATCTGGTTAAGCTTGTTTCTTTTGGATGGCTCGAAGGTTATTATCACAGACCGAGGATAGACAAAGAATTACTTAAAAAATATAGCGAAGGGATTATTGCTACTTCTGCCTGTATTGCAGGGGAAATTCCGCTTTACATATTAAAAGGAGAGCCAGAGAAAGCCGAAAAAGCGCTTTTGGAATACAAAGAAATATTCAGGGAAGATTTTTACATTGAAATTCAGCGCCATCCTACATCAGACCCTTTTGCAGACAGGGAGGTTTATGAAAGACAGAAACAGGCATTTTCCGGATTAAAAGCATTGGCGGAAAAGCATCATGTAAAAATTGTGGCTTCAAATGATGTTCATTTCGTAAATCAGGAGGATGCTGAAGCGCACGATATATTAATATGTCTTAACACGCAATCAGATAAAGATGATCTGAAAAGAATGCGCTATACGAAACAGGAGTGGTTTAAAACTACTGAGGAGATGCAGTCCCTTTTTTCGGACATCCCTGAAGCATTATTTAACACACAGGAAGTAGTTGATAAAATTGAATATTTCAATATCAATTCAAAACCTATAATGCCCGATTTTCCTTTGCCCGATGGCTTTTCAGACCCCGATGATTACTTGGCGCATTTAAGTTATATAGGAGCGCAGGAGCGTTACAGGGAAATGCCACCGGAAACAAAAGACCGCATTGATTTTGAGCTTGCCGTTATTAAAAAAATGGGCTTTCCTGGATATTTTCTTATAGTGCAGGATTTTTTACAGGCTGCAAGGAATATGGGCGTTGCTGTAGGTCCGGGCAGAGGATCTGCCGCCGGCTCAGTAGTTGCTTATTGTTTAAAAATAACAGATATAGACCCTTTGAAATACGATCTACTTTTTGAGCGGTTTTTAAATCCCGATCGTATTTCTCTCCCCGATATTGATATTGATTTTGACGATGACGGCAGAGACATGGTGCTTAAATGGGTCGCAGAGAAATATGGTAAGGAAAAAGTAGCGCATATCATTACTTTCGGAACAATGGCTGCCAAATCTTCTATCCGCGATGTTGCCCGGGTTTTAAAGCTTCCTTTGTCCGAGGCAGACAAGCTTGCTAAATTAGTCCCTGAAACACCCGGTGTTACGCTCCAGAAAGCATATAAAGAGGTTAAACAACTCGGCGATGCCCGTTTTTCTGAAAATAAACTTATTGCTGAAACATTACGTTATGCCGAATCTCTAGAAGGCTCTGTAAGAAGCACCGGTATTCATGCTTGCGGAATAATAATTGGAAAGGACGATCTTATTAATTATATCCCGCTGAAAATTGAAGATAATATTTTGGTTACGCAGTATGAAGGGCCGCTGGCAGAAGAAGTCGGACTTTTAAAAATGGATTTTCTCGGACTAAAAACGCTTTCCATAATTAAGGAGGCTATTGTTAATATTAAAAAATCGCATAGTGTAGATATTGACATCAGCAATATTCCTCTTGATGATCAGGAAACGTATGAGTTGTACAGTCGCGGAGATACGGTGGGTACTTTCCAGTTTGAGTCGGACGGAATGCGTAAATATTTACGCGACCTGAAACCGAATAAGTTTGAAGATTTGATTGCGATGAATGCGCTGTACAGACCGGGTCCCATGGAGTATATTCCAAGTTTTATCAACCGTAAATTCGGCAGGGAAAAAGTGGAATTTGATTTTCCAATAATGGAGCGCAGGCTGAAAGATACTTACGGAATTACAGTATATCAGGAACAGGTGATGTTACTTGCGCAGGATATGGCGAATTTCAGCAGGGGCGATTCAGATGTTTTGCGTAAAGCAATGGGAAAAAAGCAGATAGACATGATGGATAAGATGAAAGCCCTTTTTGTAAATGGTTGCAAGGCGAATGGTTATGAAGAAACAAAAGTTTTGAAAATCTGGCACGACTGGGAAAAATTTGCACAGTATGCTTTTAATAAGTCCCATTCTACATGTTATTCGTATGTTGCCTATCAGACAGCATATCTTAAGGCGCGTTACCCGGCTGAATATATGGCAGCCGTTCTGAGCCGTAATCTTAATAACATAAAGGAAATTACAAAATACATGGACGAATGCCGACGTATGGGCATCCCTGTTCTCGGTCCTGATATTAATGAAAGTGATTTAAAATTCAGTGTTGTGAATGGAGTCATACGTTTTGGAATGGCTGCTATTAAAGGAGTAGGAGAGGGGGCTGTTTTAAATATTCTTGATGAAAGAACCAGAAACGGAAAATTTAATTCGGTTTATGATTTTATTGAAAGAATCAATCTGCATTCTGTAAATAAAAAGAGCCTCGAAGCTCTGGCTCAGGCAGGCGCTTTTGATTGCTTTCAGGATATTAAAAGACATCAGTATTTTTGTCCGGATGATAGCAAGGAACCTTCCTTTGTTGAGACGCTTATCCGATATGGAAATAAAATAAGTGAAGAGAAAAGCAGTTATCAGCAGTCTCTTTTTGGCGGTTTATCAGGAACTTCAATGACGAAACCTGTTCCTCTTCCTTGCCCCGAATGGTCTAACATTGAGAAGTTAAATAAAGAAAAAGATCTTATCGGAATATTTTTGTCATCCCATCCGCTTGATGATTACAAAATAGAAATAGAGCATTTTACAAATACAACCTGCTCTGAATTGATTGAACTTTTAAAGCAGAAACCCAAAAAGGGAGATAAAGAGCAGGAGTTTGTTTTTGCCGGTATTGTAACAAGCGTAAAATCTGCAATAAGCAAAACCGGAAATCCCTATGGAAGGGTTGTAATTGAAGATTACAAAGACAGTATAGAGATTTCGCTGTTCAGTAAAGATTGGGTAAATTTCAGCAAGTTTTTTGTGCCGAATTATCCACTTCTGATTAAAGGAAAGACACAGCTACGCTACAAAAGTGAGGACGAAATGGAGTTAAAGATAAACTCAATCACGATGCTTTCCGAAGTCAGAGAAGAAATGATAAAAAGTATTTCTATTAAAATACCCATTTATAAATTAACTGAATCTGTGATTGAAGAAGTGAATGCAATGGCCGAATCCAATAAAGGAAAAACCAATCTGAAATTTTTAATTTATGAACCGTCAGAGAGAATTTGGGTTGAAATGTTTTCGAGATCGCACAGAATAAAGCTGACAAATGAAGTGCTCTCTTTTTTTAAAAATAATACAGAAATTGAAACGTTTAAAATCAATCAATAATTTTTGTAAGTTTGTAGAAGTTTAATTTAAAATATTTGATGTTATGTTAGAAGTAAATGATAGTAATTTCGACGAATTAGTAATGAAAACAGATAAACCTGTGATGTTGGATTTTTGGGCTGAGTGGTGTGGCCCATGCAGAATTATTGGTCCTTACGTAGAAGAATTGGCGCAGGAGTACGAAGGCAAGGCTGTTATTGGAAAAGTTAATGTTGATGATTGTCCGGGAATTTCAGGAAAATTCGGCATAAGAAATATTCCTACTGTTTTGTTTATTAAAGATGGAAAAGTTATTGACAAACAGGTTGGTGCTGCGCAGAAAAACGTGTTCAAAGCCAAGCTGGATGAAATAATGTAATTTGCAAAATACAGTATATCGAAACAATATTAGACATACAAAAAGTTCAGGTTCTCGATAATCTTGAGTTTGTTGCAAAGCAAATTGTGGAGGGATTTATCACGGGTCTGCATAAAAGTCCTTTTCATGGCTTCTCTGTTGAGTTTGCCGAGCATCGTATTTACAATACCGGAGAATCTACCCGGCATATTGATTGGAAATTGTACGCAAGAACAGATAAACTTTTTGTAAAAAAATACGAGGAAGAAACAAACCTTCGCTGTCAGATTGTAATTGACGCATCTTCTTCTATGCTTTTCCCTTTAAAAGAAAAAGGAGTTTGTAATAAATTACAGTTTTCTGTGTATTGCGCTGCCGCATTAATATATCTGTTACGTAGTCAGCGCGACGCCGTTGGTATGTCTTTATTTTCGGATAAAATAGATTTGCATACTGTTTCCCGTTTGTCTGATGTTCATGCGCGTATGCTTTTTTCACACCTTGAAGATTTAATGGGATGGGATGAAAGTAAATTAAACAGAAAAACAAAAGCTTCTGACATGTTGCATCAGATAGCCGACAATGTTCACAAGCGTTCTCTTGTAATTATTTTCAGCGATATGTTTGACAATGAAGAACGCGAAGAATTGTATTCCGCCCTGCAACACCTGCGTTACAACAAACATGAGGTTATTATTTTTCATGTAAAGGATGGGAAAAAAGAGCAACAGTTTGACTACAACAGCCGTCCGTATAAATTTATTGATATGGAAACAGGGGACGAGGTAAAACTGAATCCTAACGAGATAAGAGATAATTATATTCGTATAATTAATGATTGGAACAATGAATTAATAATGCGTTGCGGACAATATGACATTGATCTGGTCGAAGCAGATATTAACGGAAATTTTAAAAATGTTCTGATGCCTTATCTTTTGAAAAGAAGTAAGTTGTTTTGATTTTATTATATGGCCGATACAAATAACTGGATAGAAGAAGCAGAACGCAAACAAAATGCTTTTGCTGATGAACAGGAACATAAGAAAATTATTCAGCAGGTAAATATTGAGGAAAACTTCAAAGTATTTTATATTTTCGTTAAATCCATTTCAAATCTTATCGAACGCGTCAACAATCTTGCATGGGAAGCGAGAAAACCAAGTTTAGAGCTTGGTATGACTGAAGTTGAAGAGCATAAGTGCTACGAGTTTTATGGCTCTGCGTATATTTATAAAAAAACCTTTTTTTCTTTTTTTACAGGTACCCGATCTAAACATTTGTGTTGGAGAAGAATCAGTTTTAAAATATCCGACCACCGGAATATCATAAAAGTTCATATTTCTGAAATGTTTTCGGAAAAAAATATTGGAACTCAAAGTGGCAACAATGAGAGGAAAGAAAAGTACAAACTAAAACTTTCAGGGTTTAACGATAAATTTGAATATAATACGATTAATTGGCTTACATTTAATCTTTCAAACCACGATTTTAAAAAGCAGCTTCCTTTTGCCGACCAATCAGATGACCACCTAATGTAAGTTCCTTTAATGTAACCACAAAATTTTCTCTGGTATAGTTTTTGTTCAAAGAAATTTTCGTTTAAATATTTGTCTATTAATATTTTTGAACTAACCTTACAGATATTCAAATTCTTTTTTGATTTGTTTTAGAAAGCTGTATCTTTGCAGTAGTAATTAATGTTAAACTTTATATTTTAAGCCTATGAAAAAAGTGTACGCCCTTATCGTTTTATTAAGTGTGATTTTTAGTGTATCGCTTCAAGCGCAAGTTGGGAGCTCATGTGTAACACCGCATGTAATTACCGCTCTGCCATTTGATTCTGTCGGAATGTCCACAGCAAATGCAGCAGACAATTATGATGCAAGTCCCTGTACAGGCGCAACTGATTTTATGTCAGGCAATGATTATGTTTTTTCTTACACGCCTGCAACAAATGAATTGGTAAACATTACTATTTCAGGTATCAGCGCATTATCAGGCGCAGGTTTGTTTATTACAGATGCTTGTCCTGACGATGTTTCTGCAACCTGTATTGCTGAAGAAACAGGAACTATGGTTGACTTGAATTCGGGTGGAGTAAATTTAGTAGCCGGAACGGAATATTTTATTATCGTGTCGTCTAGATTTTATTTATTCACAGGTCAGACAACAAGTTTTGATATAATTATGCAATCATGCAGCGGAACTCCTGTTGCAGACTTTACTTATGTTGCAGACAACACAACACTTACGTTCACTAACACATCACAAAATGCTGTTTCATACAGTTGGCTTTTTGGAGACGAAGGCTTTCTTCCAACTCCTGACACAAGCATGAGCCCTGTTCATACGTATGCTGAAACAGGTCAGTATGTTGTAAGCTTAACCGTAACAAACGATTGTGGAATTACAAGTACAATTACCGATACAATTGATGTTACGTGCAGTGTTTCAACAGCACCTGATGCAGGATTTACATACATAATAAATGATACAACTGTTACATTTACCAATGCTTCAACCAATGCTACTTCTTACGAATGGTATTTTGGAGATGAAGCTATTGTTTTGTTCCCTTCATCAACAGAAGCAAGTCCTATTCACGCATACAATCAGGGAACTTACACCGTTCAGATGATTGCACTCAATTGCTTTACTTCAGATACATTTACCGTAACGTATACAATTTGTCTCAGCAATCTTCCTGTTGCTGATTTTACTTATGTTGAAAATGGCATGACAGTTGATTTTACCAGCACAGCAACAGATGCAACTTCTTACGGTTGGTTTTTTGGGGACGAAGCTTTTCCTTTACAGCCAACTTCTACTGATGCTAATCCTTCTCATACTTATACATCTTATGGAGACTTTGTTGTAACCTTCACTGCAACAAATGCTTGCGGTTCACATACTATTACCGACACATTACACCTTGTTTGCCCTGGAAGTTTACCATCAGCTGCTTTTACGTATGTTGCTAATGCAGGCGTAGTTTCTTTCACAAACACATCATCTGATGCTGTTTCTTATCAGTGGTTGTTCGGGGATGAAATTGTTCTCGGAGTGTGGATGCTCGCGAATATAGAACAAAGCCCTGAACACACGTATACAACAGATGGAACTTATACGGTTTATATGGTTGCAACTAACGAGTGCGGTACAGATACGACTTCCCAGATTATTACTATTATTGGAACTGGAATCGAAACTGTAAATATTAATAGTGCGTTGAATTGCTATCCAAATCCGGTTAAAAATGTTTTAACAATTGAAACAGAAGGCGCTGCTTTTGTTTGTATTTACAACATTCTCGGACAAGTTGTCTATCAATATGAAATTTCTGGAAACATACGCAAAGACATTAATGTTGCAAATTTCGCAAAAGGTGTTTATTATGTGAAACTTGGTTCTATTGTTTCTAAAGTTGTTGTAGAATAATATTTAGCATATTAAAAATAAAAAAGCCGATTGTTTTTACGTCGGCTTTTTTATTTTATTACAGCAAAATCTCCATTGCCTTTATTATTTCAGTGTCTGCGCAATGGCAGTTTATATGACAAGATCCAATTTTTTCCAATAAAGAAAAATTAATTATTCCTGCTTCATTTTTTTTATCGTTTTTCATCAGTTGTAGTAATTTTTTCAAATCGTTTTTCAAAACCGGAGGTTTGCCATAAATAGAAACAATATTTTTTTGTATTGACAGAAATTCTTCTTTTGATAAATTATTTTTAAAAAATGAAAGACGTGCCTCTGCTATCATTCCCCATGCAACAGCATACCCATGAAGAACGGGTATTTTTTTTCCTATCAGAAAACTTTCTATTGCGTGCCCGATTGTATGACCGAAATTTAAAATTTTACGCAGGTTGTTCTCATGCGGATCTTTTTTTACAATCCGGTTTTTTATAATTACGGATTGTTGAATAAGCGCGTTAAAATTATCAATCGAATTTTGTTTTTTTGGTACATTATTTAAAAGTATGTGCCAGTATTTTTCATCTGTAATCAAGCCATGCTTCAGCATTTCTGCAAATCCCGATTTTATTTGTTTCAGGTCGAGCGTTTGTAAAAATTCCGGATAAATAATTGTTTCATGAGGTTGGTAAAAAATTCCGATTTCATTTTTTATCTCCATAAAATTAAACCCGGTTTTTCCTCCCGAAGAGGCATCTACCATTGAAAGCAGGGTTGTAGGAATATTTATGTAATCTATGCCTCTTTTAAAAGTACCTGCAGCAAAACCTCCTAAATCACAGAGCTGCCCTCCTCCTAGGTTAATCAGCAAGGATTTTCTGTCAGCATTTTGTTTATGAAGGAACTGCCATATCATTTCAATAGTATGGATGTTTTTGTTCTCTTCTCCGCTTTGAATTATAAGATTGCACTTTAGCAAGGGGTTAAAATATTTTACTAACAAAGGAAGACAATGTTTTGAGGTGTTCTCGTCTGTTAATATAAAAAAAGAAGAATATTCTTTTTTATTTATACTTTCAACAAGTTTTAAGCCTGGAGTTTCAGTTAATGTTATATGATTTGCTTTTGGATTCATAAAATTAGAAGTAAAGATATATATTTGTAAATAAACATGTATCTTATTTGTTATAATAATGGAAAATTTAGTTTATTTGTTACCAAAAAAAATGAATTATGATAATAAATATTAAAGACAGGGCTACAACTATTAAATTAGGCTATTCGCTTTTTATTATAATATATTTGGCGCTGTTGGTTTTTTCATTGATTTTCACTTTTCTTCCCAACTATTTATTTGAAGCAGTGTTGTCAATAGTTTGTGTCGCTTTATTTATAATATATATGACGATGGGGCATACATATTTATATTATAACGATGAGGCAGATAAGCTGGTATTCCGGTATCAGATGTTAAATCCATTTATAACAAACAGAAAAGCGATTGAAATTCCTAAAAAACTATTTTTAAAATTTGAAATTAAAAAATCTTTATTCGGGCTAAAAAAACAAATCGTATTATATCAGAAAACAAAAGATGGCGTTGCAAAATACAGCCCGATTTGCCTGACTTCCCTGAAAAAATCCGAGATTAACAATTTAGTAGCTTCGCTTTCTAAGCACATTGCATAACTTTTTAACAGTCTAATCCCTTATAAACAGGGCGATTTGGAAAATTTGTTATTAAAATTTATTAGGTATTATCCAATATTTTCATTTTACTTTGCTGCGTTTAAATGTGTTGATTTATGAAATTGAAAATTATTTTTATTGTATTGTTTTGCTCTGTTATTGGCATGGCGCAGGCTCAGGATTATAAAGCAGCTATTGGAGGACGATTTGGTTTTTACAATGGCTTAACATTAAAAGGTTTTGTCAGCAGTAAAGGTGCGCTTGAAGGCTTGCTTACAACTCGCTGGCATGGTTTTTCTATTACAGGATTGTATGAACATCACATGCCTATTAAAGAAGTTAAAGGTCTCGCCTGGTTTGTTGGAGGTGGTGCCCATGTAGGATATTTTGATGGTCATTATTACAACGATTATTTTTATCCCGGAAAAGTTGATGATAAAGACTATACAGTGGTAGGAGCTGATCTTATACTGGGAGCAGAATATAAAATTCCGGAAATACCTCTTAATGTAGGCCTCGACTGGAAACCGGCTTTTAATTTTATAAATGATGACCATTTCTGGTTTGACGGCATCGCGCTTAGCATAAGATATATTTTTAAAAAATAATTTTTTTTGCTTTCTGAAAAGGGCTGTCGTTATAAAATGATGGCCTTTTTTGTTATTATTGTATCAACCTGCAACTTGCAACCTGCAACAACTTGTCAACCTTCGTGTTTCTTAGTGCTCTTAGTGTTTTAGTGGTAAATACAACATTCAATATTCAACAACCAACAACTTACAACCCGCAACTTTTTTAAATAATTCGTTCGAACATAAATCATTTTCTATATGTCCCTTTTTATATAATTATTCGGTTTAAATAAATATTTTTGCATCAAAAAATTATAAAGCTTCATGAGAAAATTTATAGGGTTTATTGTTTTTCTTCTGATTATTATAACCGCAATTATTGTTTATAATAAAATTATTAAGGCTAAGCCGGGTGCTGAAAATAAGCAGCAAGGAAAGGGTAACGCAATGCGGGCAAATGGCTATGTTGTAACTCCAAAAAAGCTTCTAAGCCAAATGGAACTGGGAGGAAGTCTTCTTGCTTCGGAAGAGGTAGAGTTGCATCCTGAAATAGCCGGAAGAGTAACATATTTGAACATTAATGAGGGGCAATTTGTTCAGCAGGGAACACTTATTCTGAAAATTAATGACTCGGATTTACAGGCGCAGCATCAAAAATTACTTGCGCAGAAAAAAATTGCAGAGAAAAATGAACAGCGCTTAAAGGAGCTGCTTTCTATTAACGGAGTTGGTCAGCAAGAGTATGACGCTGCTGTAATGTTGTTAAATAATGTTAATGCCGATATCGAAATTATAAAAGTTCAGATTGAAAAAACAGAAATTAAAGCGCCTTTCAGTGGAAAACTTGGACTCCGACAAATCAGCATAGGTGCTTATATTACTTCATCGACCCTTATTGCAACATTACAACAAATCAATCCATTAAAACTTGATTTTTTTCTTCCTGAAAAATACAGCCATTTATTGCGGCTGGGCTTAAAAGTGTTTTTTAAAACAGAATCAGGAGATACGCAATATTCTGCAATTGTTAATGCTATTGAGCCACGCGTTGATAAATCCATACGAAGCATACAGGTCCGGGCGCATGTTGATAATTCTAAAGAAACGCTTTTGCCCGGTTCTTTTGTTAAAATTCTTTTCAACGTGGCAGAGCTGGAGAATGCGCTTCTGATACCCAGCGAGTGCATTTTGCCTGATGCTGATGGAAAAAAAGTAGTTCTGAGTGAAAACGGAATAGCAAAATTTCAAAAAGTAATAACCGGATTTCGTAGTAATTCTGAAGTCGAAATTATTGAAGGATTAATAGAAAACGACACGATTGCTACTACCGGATTGCTTTTTATTAAGTCAGGCATGAATTTGAAATTTACCAACTTTAATTCAATGACTGAAAAAAAATCGCAGAAATGAGTTTAGCTTCAGTTAGTTTAAAAAGACCTGTTTTTGCAATAGTTTGCTCCATTACTATTGTCCTTTTTGGTATAATTGGTTTTGATTTTCTTGGAGTACGCGAGTTTCCTTCTATAGACCCTCCTGTTATTACGGTAAGGACAAATTATGTTGGCGCAAATCCGGAGATTATAGAATCACAGATAACCGAACCTCTGGAAAAGGTTGTAAACGGAATTGCCGGCATACGATCTATCTCTTCTACAAGTTCGCAGGGAATGAGCAATATTACGGTGGAATTTAATTTGGGCGTTGATCTTGAAGCTGCTGCAAATGATGTGAGAGATAAAGTTTCAATTGCTCAACGTTTATTACCAAAGGATCTTGACGCTCCCCCTGTTGTATCGAAAGCAGATGCCAATGCAGATGCGATACTAACCCTAATGGTTCAGAGCAACACAAAAACAAATTTGGAGCTTACTGATTATGCTTCCAACGTATTGTTAGAACAATTACAGACAATTCCCGGTGTCAGTTCTGTTCAGATATGGGGAGAAAAAAAATATGCAATGCGCATCTGGTTTGATCCGGTAAAATTAGTAGCTTATCAGCTTACCCTTAATGATGTTCAGATTGCTATAAGCAAACAAAATATTGAGCTGCCATCGGGAAAAATATATGGTAAAAGCACGGAGCTTTCTGTAAAAACATCGGGAAAGTTAATATCAGAAAAAGATTTTAATGATTTAATAATTAAGCAGGATAAAAATGGAGTTGTACGTCTGAAAGATATTGGCGAGGCGGTTCTTGGCGCGGAGAATGAAGAAACGGTAATGAAAGAATCGGGCGTCCCAATGCTGGGATTAGCTCTGGTTCCTTTGCCAGGTACAAATTATGTGGAAATTGCAGATGAGTTTTACAAGCGCCTTGAAAAAATAAAATTAACAGTTCCTGATGATATTAATCTTAAAATCGCAATGGACAAGACGGTTTTTATCCGGCGTTCACTTACAGAAGTGAAGGAAACACTGTTTATTGCTGTTGGACTGGTTGTTCTGATTATTTTTCTGTTCTTCCGCGATTGGCTCATTGCCATCAGACCTCTGCTTGATATTCCGGTTTCTTTAATCGGCGCTTTTTTTATAATGTACCTTGCAGGTTTTACTATCAATATTCTTACATTGCTTGGAATTGTTCTGGCAACGGGTCTTGTCGTGGATGATGGAATTGTTGTTACCGAAAATATTTTTAAAAAGATCGAGCAGGGACTTTCCCGGAAAAAAGCAGCGATGGAAGGCACTCAGGAAATATTTTTTGCAGTAGTTTCTACTTCTTTAACTCTTGCCGTTGTCTTTTTACCAATTATATTTCTTCAGGGTTTTACCGGACGTTTGTTTCGCGAATTTGCTGTTACAATAGCAGGTGCTGTGCTAATTTCGGCGTTTGTCTCTTTAACATTAACCCCTGTTTTGAATGTTTTTTTAAATCGGAAATCGAAGAAGAAATCACGTTTTTACACTTTTACGGAACCTTTTTATCAATCTTTGGATACAGGATACCGAGAAATATTACAGGTATTTATGAAGCGCCGTAAATGGGCTTTCGTAATAATCGCCGTGTGTTTTGCGCTTATTTTTCTTATTGGGAAAAATCTTCAATCAGAGTTAGCTCCTCTTGAAGACAGAAGCTTATTCCGCGTTAGTGTTACCGGTCCTGAAGGTACCTCATTTGGGTATATGGAACAATATATGGGGAAAATAGCAAAAGCATTGAACGATTCAATACATGAAAAATCGGTCATTTTTGAAATTGTAGCCCCAGGATTTACCGGCTCAGGAGCTGTAAATTCAGGAATTTTAAGGGTTGGACTGGTTCAGCCAGATGAGCGGAAACGCAGCCAGCAAGAAATAGCTGATGCAACATTCGGAATGTTGAGGAAATTTAATGCAGTAAGAGCTTTTGCCGCTCAGGAGCCCAGCATTTCTGCCGGTGGTGGACCCCGAATGTCCCTTCCTGTTCAATACGTAATTCAAAATAATAATTTTGAAAAATTGAAAGAAAAACTTCCCCTTTTTGCCGATGAAATAAGTAAAAGCGAAGTATTCAACGCATGGGACGTAAATCTTAAATTCAACAGACCCGAAGCGTTTATTTCTATTGACAGATTGAAAGCCGCCGATCTAGGCGTTTCTGTTCTTGATATCGCACAAACACTTCAATTAGCTTTGAGTAATTCGCGTATAGATTATTTTATGATGAACGGCAAACAATATCAGGTCATCGGGCAGGTAATTGAAGAAGATAGGGGGAAGCCGATTGATCTGACAAAATTCTATGTTCGTTCTGTTACCGGGGATCTTGTTCAGCTTGATAATGTAATTTCAATAACGGAACAGAGTAATCCCCCGCAATTATATCATTATAACAGGTATAAGTCTGCAACTGTTTCTGCCGGTCTTAACCAGGGCAAAACCTTAGGAGATGGGATTAAAGAAATGCAGAAAATTTCTAAAAAAGTTCTTGATGATTCTTTTAGCACAGACTTAACAGGTCAGGCACGCGATTTTGCTGAAAGTTCTTCCAGTACTCTTTTTGCTCTTGTTCTTGCGCTGGTTTTAATTTATCTTATCCTTGCCGTGCAATTTGAAAGTTTTTTAGACCCTTTTATTATAATGGCTACTGTTCCGCTTGCATTTGCTGGGGCTATTCTGGCTTTGTGGATGTTTAATCAGACACTTAATATTTTTTCTGAAATCGGCATCATTATGTTAATTGGACTTGTTACAAAAAATGGTATTCTTATTGTTGAATTTGCTAATAAAAGGAGATTGAAAGGGGAGGAGAAAATCGTTGCCGTGGTTGAAGCTGCGGCCCTGCGCCTCAGACCTATTTTAATGACAAGCTTTGCAACCGCACTTGGAGCACTTCCTATAGCATTAGCGCTTGGTGCTGGTGCGCAAAGCAGAGTTTCTTTGGGAATTGTTGTTATTGGAGGTATTTTATTTTCTCTGATATTGACGTTGTTTGTTATCCCCGCTATGTACGTGTTTATATCCAGAAAAAAACAACAGATAGATGAAGAGTAAATTATTGTACATATTATTTTTTTTATTTTTTGGAGCTGCTTCATTTTCACAGGAAGTTCTCACTCTTGATCAGGCTGTGGGTTTTGCTTTACAGAAAAATTTTGATATTCTGATTTCACGGAATGATTCTTTAATTGCATCAATGAACAATAGCACCGGAAATGCGGGTATGCTCCCTAAAGTGAGCCTTAATCTGGGAGATAATTATTCTCTCAACAATGTTAATCAGGAATTAAATTCGGGCAGTGAAATAAATAAAACGAATGCGGGTTCAAATGCGCTCAATGCGTCTGTTGTTTTAAACTGGACTCTTTTTGACGGGATGAAGATGTTTGCAAACCGTGAAAAATTGAAATCTTTAGAGGAACAGGGACAGTTAAACCTGAAAAATAAAATTCAGAAAACTATCGGTGCCGTTATTGTCGCGTATTACAATGTAGTATATCAGAAACAGCAAATTAAAGTTCAGGAGCAAATCAATAAAATTTCTGAAGAAAGGGTTAAGCTGGGTTCTTTACGTTTTGAAAATGGTTCTTCATCCAAAGCAGAAATGCTTCAGGCAAAGGTAGATCTAAACGCTGGCAAAGCAGCATTGCTGCAATTAAATACGATGCTTTTGCAGAAAAAAACAGGAATTAATCAATTAATAGGGCAAAATGCAGAAGCAGATTTTGATGTCTCAGATGAAATTCCTATTAATTTAGGGTTAAATCTTAATGATCTTTTATCAAAATCTGCTTCCGGAAATTTTTCAGTTCTTATTTCTGAAAATTATCTAAAGATATCGCAGACAAGCAGGAAAGAAGTAAATGCGCAACGTCTTCCAACAGTAAGTTTTTCCGCCGCTTATAATTATCAATATACAAAAAATGATGCCGGGCTTATTTTGTTGAACAATACTCTTGGTCCTTCTGTAGGAATATCTGTAACAATACCTCTTTTCAATGGTTTCAATGCAACACGTCAGGTTAAAACGGCTACCATTGATATTTTAAGCAGACAAACGGAACTCGAAAAAATTAAATTGCAAGTCAGCAACGAGGTTTTTAATGCTTTCAAATCTTATTCATTGCATCTCGAAGCACTAAAACTGGAAGAAGAAAACATTACACTGGCGCAGGAAAATCTTGACCTCTCTCTTGCCAGAATAAAACTTTCTCAGGCTACTTCTTTGGAAGTAATAACTGCTCAAAATAGTTTGGTTGCTGCCTACAACCGTTTATTGGCAGCAAAGTTAAATGCAAAAATTGCTGAAACGGAGCTGTTGATTTTATCGGGAGAACTGATGAAATAGCATAAAAAAAACCTCATTAAAAGAATGAGGTTTTTCCGTGAAATTTTTTAGCAAATATTATTTTGCATTTCCCATGGGGCTGCCAACGCGTACCATTGCACAACGGAAGCCTAAGTCAGCTTGTCTTTGTCTTTGGTCAAGAAATCTTCTTGAACCGGGAGTAAGATAATAAATTCTATCTTTCCATGAGCCTCCTTTGTAAACTCTAGAATGGTCGTTAACCATAGAGGTCATACCACCGCCGCGTTGAGAATATTTCTTTTCTTTTTCGCGTTCCCAATTGCTGTTATCGGGGGAGTAATAGTTTGTCCCATAGAAATTATTATCCTTATCTTTTTTATAATTATCGCCGTAAAAATACATGTTTGTGGAGCCTTTTTCTTTTTCAGTTGATTCTGCTTTCCATTCAACAGCAGGCATCCCTTGTCCTACAACTGATGATTCCCAGTCGCCATCAAGGTAATTGATATTGTCTGCAGTATTATAATTTCTGCGATCATAAGATTCGTCTTCTGTCGCTTTTCTCCATAATATTCTACCAAGGCTGTCTTTTGGCGCAATTTCACCGGTAACAGAGTCGCGTACTTGAGTTACATATACATTTCCTCTGAAAGGTCTGAATTCATTCTGATCTTCAGAAGTCATAGGACGGAAAACATCCATTACCCATTCATTTACGTTTCCTGCCATGCAATACAATCCGTAATCATTAGGCCAGTAAGCATCTACCGGAGCTGTAATATCCGCTTTGTCGTTTAATGCGCCGGCAACCCCCATGTTGTCTCCTCTTCCTCGCATTGAGTTTGCCATAAATTGACCCTGATAGCTCGATTGATCATTTCTTACATAGTGACCACCCCAGGGATAAAGTCTTCTTTCAAAAATACGTTCCTGAGCTTTCATTTCTCCGATGTAAGCTAATGCTGCAAATTCCCATTCTGCTTCGGTGGGCAGACGGTAGCGCGGTAAGAAGATTCCATCTTCCATTTTTACTTTACGTCTGTCTTTGTTAGGATCATAATCCTCAAGCATCCCTTGATTTTTCTGATTTACCATACCATCATACTGCCCTGAAAGGTATGCGTCTGTGTTAAAATTATCTTCACCGTTCTGATTGGGATTCCATAATAATAATCCTTGTTTTTCAACTAAAATCCATTCGTTTACGCGATCTGTTCTCCAAGCGCAATAATCGTTGCATTGCAGCCAGTTTACTCCCACCACGGGGTAATTTGCATAAGAAGGGTGTCTTAAATAAAGCTCAACCATGGGTTCATTATAAGCTAGTTTTTCCCTCCAAACGAGTGTGTCTGGAAGCGCTTTGTAATAAACTTCCGGGAAGTCAGTGAAAACTCTGGTAAGCCAGTACAGGTACTCGCGGTAGTCAACATTGCGAACTTCTGTCTGATCCATGTAGAAGGATGAAACAGTAATACGGCGCGGAACATTGTTCCAGTCGTACATTACGTCCTGCTCGTTGCGGCCCATTGAAAAAGAACCGCCTTCAACGAGGACAAGACCGGGACCTGTTTCTTGTTCAACATAATCAACAACCTCATAACCTCCATTGTCTGAATCGTTATAATTCCATCCTGTAGTCTGTGAGACTTGTTCTTTGCATGATATTGAAGCTATCAGTATCAATACAAACATGGAAACAATTTTTAACTTGTTCATAGAGTTTCTATTTTTGATTATAATTTATTAACTAAAATGAAGGGCAACTTATTGTTCTGAATTTCTTTTTCTTTGCGCGACAGTTAAAAGTTGCCGATAAAGTAACTTCATGTGCGCCTAATGTTTGATTTTTCAACTTGGAGATGGTCAAATCATAACAATAAGAAAATTTGAATTTTTCCTGCACAAATCCAAGCAACATAATGAAAGCATCATAATGAAAATTGAAATTCTGACGAAACCAAATACCTCCCACGATAGAATTTCTGTTCAGGTAGAAACCATAATTTAATTGTTGAAATTTTTGTTGTTGCTGAAATAGTATCGCTGGAGAAATTGATAATTCATTTCTTTTAAAACGCATACTTGAAAGAGGGATGGTTGTTCCGAAATGAACGGTGTATTTTCTTGGAAGAACCGCATCGCTGTTGCCTCTGAAGGATTCTGAAGGCTCTGTTAAATGGTGTACGGCAATTCCAAAATAAGAAGTTTTATTGTACCCTAAAAGTCCTGCAGAAAAATCAAAAAACCCTTTTGTTGGATCCGTTTGTACAGATGTTTCTGCTGTTTGATAGATAGGTCCGTAAAGCGGGTGAATCATATCGGGAAACACAAAGTCCATGTTGAGTTTTCTTTGAATATAGGAAGCCTGAAAACCTGCTTTGAGAGAGAAATTTCGTGAAATGGGCGCTGTATAAGCATACATTCCGTTAATGTATAAAGTTTTTATTGCGCCATCTCCTTGCACGTCCTGCATTAAATGAAGCCCCATTCCGCCTTCCAAAGCGTCAACATGCTGATCGTAGGAAGCACTGTAGGTAACATAGGTTGATCCCAGTGCCGGCCATTGATTTCTGTAAGCTAAACTTATACGCGGACATTTATCTGAACCGGCAAAGGCAGGATTCAGATATAACAGATTCGCATAAAATTGACTGAATTGCGGATCCTGCGCAAAGACAGAGCCCGTTTTGATTATAAATAAAGTAATTATAATTACTACAACACGTTTAATCATTACTCGAAAGATTGTTAATGAATTTTGCAATTATAAATAAATATTTTTGATGAAGCAAATATTTATCATTTCATTTGTGATTTGCATTATCAAAACAAAATAATCAGATAAAAGTTTCGTTACTAAATTTGTTGTTTATCAAAAAAATGATTCAAAATTAATCACAATTATAATAAATAAATTTATAAACTGTTAATAAACTGTTGAAAAAATATAATAAAATGAAATATTTTCTTTTCTCATTATTTTTAATTGCCTGTTTGTCAGTATTTTCTCAAAAAAGTGAGATTTATGAATTAAATTGGCAAAAACCTTTAAAAGAGATAATCGGATCAGAAACTTTATTGTTTTTGAATTTCTCAGGAGCTTCTTATAATGATAAACTACTTCCGGTTTTTAGTTTCAGAGATGCTATTCCGGTTGGCATGAAGGTTATCAATGCTCAGATTTTTAATGCTGAATTTATTCCTCTTACTGAAGAGGAGCAGGCTTTTCTAAAGAACCCTGAAGCTATTTCTACAGAGATAATTTTAAATACAGATTTCCAAATTGAAAGGAAAAAACCTTATACATTATTTTCAGTTGTTCCACTCAAAAGAAATTCCTCGGGTACAATTGAAAAATTGTCAAAATTCAGTTTATCCTATTCCCTTGCTTTTACAAAAGAAAATGATATTGCTAAATTCAAAGTATTATCTAATGTATCTGTACTCAATACCGGTAAATGGGTAAAATTAAAATTAAATGAAAGCGGAATTTACAGAATTAGTTACAGCGAATTAATAAGTATGGGATTTTCTAATCCGGGAAATATTTCGGTTTTTAGTAACGGAGGAGGCATGCTTCCTTTGCGGAACAGCGATTTCAGACACGATGATCTTGTTCAGAATTCGATATCTTTTGAAGATGTGAATAGCGACGGGTCTTTTAATTCGAATGATTATATTTTGTTTTACGGGCAATCTTCGCATAATTGGGGCTATGATTCAACCAAAGGTATGTTTATACACACGAAGCATCGTTATTCTGATTACTCGTATTGTTTTTTAACAGACAGCAAGCCTGTGAAAATTATTAACTCTGTAAATTCATTGCCATCTGGAAATGTGAATGTAAGTACTTTTGACGATTATAACTTTTATGAACGAGACTCCTTAAATCTTATCAATTCCGGGTCGGTTTGGTATGGTTCCTGCTTTGACATTGTTACAACCTATAATTATTATTTTAATTTTCCTGATATATATACTTCATTGCCCTTGAAAGCAAAGATTGCCGTAGCTGCAAGATCTTCTTCAATCAGTAATTATTCGGTATCCATTAATGGACAAAATCAAATTCCGCTTTCAGTAAGCTCTGTCAATATAAATTCTTACACCAATTCGTATGCTGCTGATGGATTTGGCTATTATTCTGTTTCCCCTCAATCAAACAATAATACAATAAGGCTATCTTATAATAAACCCAATTCTTCATCAATCGGATGGCTGAATTATATTACGGTGAATGCGAGGCGTTATTTGAAAATGAGTAGTTCGCAGCTATATTTCAGAGATATTAATTCTGTAGGCGCAGGAAAAATTGCCACGTATACAATAACAAACGCAGGAAGTAATCTTAAAGTCTGGGATGTTACAAATCCTGTAAATGCATTCAGAATATTACCTGCTTCTTATAGTGACGGTACTTTTGTTTTTCATGCTGCTGCAGATTCTCTTCGCCAGTTTGTTGCTTTTAATGATGCTTCTTTTCTTTCTCCTGTAAGGGTTGGAGATGTAACCAATCAAAATTTGCATGCGCTTGAAAATGTTGATATGGTAATAATATCTCATCCTGACTTTAAATCGTATGCCGATCAGTTAGCAACACACCACAGGGCAAAAGATAATTTTTCGGTTGTTGTTGCTACGCCGGAAGAAGTGTACAATGAGTTTTCATCGGGTATGCCCGACGTTGCTGCTGTAAGGGATTTCATGCGGATGCTTTATGATAAGGCTGGAACAGATGATGATAAAATGCCCCGGTATTTATTATTGTATGGAGACGGTTCCTATGACAATTTCAGCAATTCTTCTTCTAATACAAATTATATTCTGACGTATCAATCCGGAAATTCTCTTGATCCTACCCAGTCTTACGTTTGTGATGATTTTTATACCTTATTAGATTATAATGAAGGCACTGTGGCGGGTTCTGAAACAATGGATATTGGGGTAGGACGACTTCCGGTAAAAACACAGAGCGAAGCGAAACTTGTTCTGGATAAAATTCTGAATTACACCAGTACTGCTACATTTGGCGACTGGAGAAATGTTTTAACTTTTGTAGGAGATGATGCCGAAGACGTTACAAGTCACCAGACGCAGACAGATTATCTTGCAAATGTTTGCGATACTTTAGTTCCAAATTACAACATTGATAAAATTTATCTCGATGCTTTTCAGCAGGTATCCACACCGGTTGGAGAAAGATATCCTGACGTTAATATTGCGATATTAAACAGAATCAGAAAAGGTACGCTTGTTTTTAATTATACTGGGCACGGAAATGAGCTGGGTCTTGCGCACGAACACGTTGTAACAACAAGCGATATCGCCTCATGGGACAATTGGAACAAACTTCCCGTTTTTATTACTGCTACCTGTGAATTCAGCAGATATGATGATCCTGTCAGAACTTCAGCAGGCGAGCAGGTCTTACTAAGCACGAAAGGTGGCGCAATTGCCATGTTTTCAACATCGCGGCTCGTGTATTCTACTCCTAATTTTTATCTGAATCAGAGTTTTTATGATTATATGTTTGCGCAGGATAATAATGGAGAGACCTATCGTCTGGGAGATGTTATGCGTCTTGCCAAAAACAGTCCAACTACAACCGCTAGCATCAATAAAAGAAACTTTGTGCTTCTTGGCGATCCCGCCTTGCAAATAGCGATTCCTTATCATAATGTTGTTACTACACATATTAATGGTGCTACTTTATCTTTAGCAACCGATACTTTTAAAGCACTCAGTAAAATAACTGTTTCAGGAAAAATTGTTGACCGCTCGGGTAGTATTGTTTCTGATTTTAACGGAATAATTTATCCTGCTGTTTACGACAAGCCCATGAATACATCAACACATGGAAATGATGGTAATGCGCCACTGAACTATCGAATTCAAAATAAAGTTTTATATAAAGGGAAAGCAACAGTCCGAAATGGCGAGTTTTCGTTTACTTTTATTGTTCCCAAAGATATTTCTTATACAATTGGAAAAGGAAAAATCAGCTATTATGCAGATAATTCACAGCTTGATGCTGCCGGAAATTACAGAGAGGTAATGATTGGAGGCTCTTCCAGCAATTTTGTTAATGATTCGATTTCTCCCGAATTAAAATTATTTATGAATGATGAGAATTTTGTTTTTGGAGGAATTACAGACCCAAATCCGTGCATGATAGCCAATATTATAGATTCAAGCGGTGTTAATACAGTAGGCAATGGAATTGGGCATGATATAACAGCGGTAATAGATGGAAATACCAGTAAAGCTTTAAATCTTAATGATTATTACGAGGCTGAATTAGACAGTTATCAAAAAGGAAAAGTCAGCTATGATTTTACGAATCTTAGCGTTGGAAATCACAACCTCCGCTTAAAAGTTTGGGATGTTAATAATAATTCTGCCGAAGCATACCTTGAATTCATCGTTGCAAGTTCTGCGGAATTGGTACTCGACCATATTTTTAATTATCCGAATCCCTTTACCACGCAAACTTCTTTCTATTTTGACCATAACCAGCCTAATTCGGATCTGGAAGTCTTAGTTCAGATATTTACGGTAACCGGAAAGCTTGTAAAGACCCTTGATGCAACAATGAATACGGCAGGCTTCAGAAGCACCCCGGTTTTGTGGGATGGATTAGATGATTTCGGAGATAAAATCGGTAAGGGAGTTTATATTTACAAACTCAAAGTTAAGCCCGTAAATGGAAAACTTGTTGAAAAATTTGAAAAACTTGTAATTTTAAAATAATAAATATTTATTTTTTGAGTTTGTATTTCTATATTTGCATTTTAACATAAATTTATGCGTAAAATATTTTTATTCTTCCTACTGATTCTGTTTAACGGATTTATATTTGCTCAAACGGGTCAGCCTACTCCAAACGAAGATTTAATAGGAAGAGACAATCTGACCTCGAATCCTATTACTACAGCAGTTCCATTTCTTTTGATTGCTCCGGAGTCGAGAGGCGGAGGCATGGGCGATGCAGGTGTTGCCACATCTCCAGATGCTAATTCCATGCATTACAATCCTGCAAAATATGCTTTTATTGATAAAGAGCTTGGAGTTGCTATTTCCTACTCTCCATGGTTAAGGGCACTTGTTCCAGACATTAATTTGGCTTATGTTACGGGCTATAAAAGAATAGATAAAGCGCAGGTTGTTGCTGGTTCTTTGCGTTATTTCTCTCTTGGAAGCATAACTTTTACAAATGAATATGCGCAAACCATCAAAGATTTTAACCCGAATGAATTTGCTATTGACGGAACTTATGCTCGTTTATTTTCACAAAATATTTCCGGTGCTGTTTCATTAAGATATATTTATTCCAATCTAGCCGGAGGCATTACAGTTGGAGGAGCAGAGTCACATCCCGGTCATTCTATTGCAACAGATGTTTCTTTTTTCTATACAAAGGATATTGAAGTTCAGAAGAAGAAAAGTAAAATAAGTATCGGGGCAAATGCTTCTAATATCGGTGCTAAAATTTCGTATACAGAAAATGCTGATAAGGATTTTATCCCAATTAACCTAAAGTTAGGGACTGCATTTTATTCAGAGCTTGATGATTATAATACCATAATGCTTACCCTAGAATGCAACAAGCTTATGGTTCCAACTCCTCCTATTTATGCTGTTGACTCATTAGGAAAACCAATTTTAGATTCACAAGGTCATCAGGAAATTGCTTTTGGAGGCGATCCGGAAGTTTCTGTTCCTGTTGGTATGTTTCGCTCATTCTGGGATGCTCCGGGTGTGTATGAAGATGGTAAAAGGAATGTGCTAAAAGAGGAACTCCGGGAATTTACTTTCAGCTATGGTATGGAATACTGGTACTCTAAACAATTTGCCTTACGTGTCGGGTACTTTCATGAAGATATGACAAAAGGTAATCGTAATTTTTTTACATTTGGACTCGGTCTTCGCTTGAATGTCTTCGGGCTTGACTTCTCTTATCTTATTCCTGCCCAAATGAGGACTAATCCTTTAGCAAATACCTTGAGATTTACTCTAACTTTTGACTTTGCAGGATTGAAAGAGGAAAATAAAGCGGCTCCCAGCACAAATTAGGCTTTAACTTTCAGATAGCAATTATCTATATTCATTAATTTATACTCAAATTGCTTAAATCCTTTACCTTTAAGTTGCATGTTACAGGTTGCAGGTTGGACATTGAGCGAAGTGCTGCGATGCACAGCGTTGTGTTGCGATGCGCTGAGCTGGTCGAAGCGAGCTTGCCGAAACAAGTTTGCCGAAGTGGCGAAATGCAACCTGTAACTTGCAACATGCAACAAAAGTGAAAAAGTTAAAATATCAAACGTTTACAGTATAATGAAATTCCGTGTTGGCTTTGGTTACGATGTTCACAGGCTCGAAGAAGGGCTTGAATTCTGGTTGGGTGGCATTTTAATTCCCCACACCAAAGGAAATGTTGCGCATTCTGATGGCGATTGCCTCATTCATGCCATTTGCGATGCGCTTCTGGGAGCTGCAAATCTAAGGGATATCGGATTTCATTTTCCGGATACTTCCGAAGATTATAATGGAACTGACAGCAAGGTTTTTCTTGCAAAAACACTTGAGATTATTTTAAAAAAAGGTTATAAGATATCTAATATTGACTCCACAATTTGTCTGCAAAAACCAAAAATTAAAGATTTCATTCCTTTAATGATATCAACGCTTGCTAAGGTATTGAATATTCCGGAAGATGATATTTCCATCAAAGCAACTACTACAGAAAAATTAGGATTTGTTGGTACTGAAGAAGGTATTGCATGTTACGCGGTAGCTTCGTTATTTAAAGAGTAATTCTTCTATTACCTTGAGCTTTAGCTCAGGGTAATAGAAGAATACGTACGAATCAAATTTGGCGAAAAATTTGCTTTTTACGAAACGGATACTTTGAAGTCGAAGCATGCAAATTTTATGACAAAATTTGACAATACTAAAACCCAAAAAATAAATTTAAACAGTCTCAAAACTTTTTAACGCTAAGAAGTAAGAAGCAAGTCCAAAACCTGCCACACTCCCTTTGCAATTTGGTGCTATCAGCGAAATCCGTCTGTATTCTTCCCTCGAAAAAATATTTGAAATATGCACTTCAATTACGGGTGCAGTTATAGCAGCAACAGCATCTGCAATTGCAACTGAGGTATGCGTATAGCCTCCCGCATTCAAAATAATTCCATCAAAAGTAAAACCAACTTCTTGAATTTTATTTATAATTTCTCCCTCAATATTGCTTTGATAGCAGGATAATTCAAAGTCGGGAAATTTTTTTTGCAGCAGCGTAAAATAATCATCAAAAGAAGTGTTGCCGTAAATTTCTTTTTCTCTTTTTCCGAGAAGATTCAGGTTGGGACCGTTAATGATTTGAATTTTCATGATTTGTAATTTTATTCTCCGGGTTTTTCACTTGGCGTTACATTAAGACTGTCTTTTGGAACAGGCATTGAGGTAATAGGTGCGGTAAAAAAATTCAATGCCCGCATGCTGATAATAATTGTATTTTTATAATAGTGCTTGACAATGTCCTCATAGCTGAAACCCATTTTTGCCATTTTCATTGCACCCTCCTGACACAATCCAACGCCATGCCCAAATCCTCTGCCTTTTAAAACAAAATCGTTATTGTCTTTTTGCACTGAAAAAAAGGTTGATCGTAACTTTAAGTCTGCACGTATTTTTTTTAAAGGTATTCCCGGTCCATTAATATTGAAAAAAGCTTTACGATAAGCTTGGGGAAACAAAGGCGTATCATTTGGTATGTCTGTATTTGAAAGAACAATGCCATTTTCTTGTAAATAACTTTGAAATGTCGCGACCGGGATTCTTTTTTCCCAGAAAGAATTTTTTTCATTTCTACAGAAGGTGTCTGATACAGACTGCAGGTATGACCTTGGTCGTCCCCATACATCTTCGCTGTTTGCGGTTTGTCCTCCGCAATTAGAATGAAATGTAGCTGTAATAAGTGCCATGGTTGTATCTACAATAACGAGTCCTTCTGTAAATTTTGTTGCATTGATAATGGTATGCTCTTTAAGGCATTTATTAAAATAAACCTGACAATGTACATCATCACAGAGTTGAAAGCCTTCTGCCAGATGCTTGTCGAAATTGTGCAGCGCCCATGTTCTGCATATCAGTGATTGTGTTTTGTAGAATTCAGGATGCGCTTTATACCCAGCTTCGCTCTCTACAACACCTGCTATGTAGCTTTCTAACTCAACCTCATTTACTATAAGAAGATGTTTGTCGCGAAGCGTAATCATTAGGTCATCGTCGTAAATTCGAGCTTTCAGATCTGGCTCAGCAGGTTTTATTTTAAACGTACTTTTATCGTTTTTTGCAACAAGTTTTATTTTATTAAATATTCCATGATATCCGTCAAGACTGCGAATGCTTATTTTATCCAGCTCTGAGGTAACCTGAATAATGTCGTTAATATCAAAATGAATAACGGTCGTATCTGCAATAACGTCGTATTCTCCTTCATAGGTTGTAACTACAATGGATTTAATATCTTTTTTTGAAAAAATTCTGACATTAACAGTTTGAGAAAGCGTTGTGGTAGCGCTTAGAATAAGTAGAAATATAAAATAATATGTTTGTTTACGGTTCAAATTATCGTAAGTTTTGATAAATTAATTTTGCAAGACGTTCTGATGCGCCGGGACCACCAAGCATTGTTCTCATTTCATCATAAGCAGCAAGCATTTTTTTTCTGGAATCATCGTCGTTTGTAATTTTTTTCAACTCGCCGGAAATGGCTGCATCAGTCATTTCGTTTTGAATGAGTTCTTTTACAATTTCTGCATTCATTACAAGGTTTACAAGAGAAATATATTTTACTTTTGCAAACCATTTTGCTAGTCTGTAGGTAATAAAACTTGTTTTATAGCAAACTACCTGAGGTACGTTTAACAGAGCAGCTTCCAAGGTAGATGTTCCTGATTTGACAAGCGCAGAAAAAGAATTTTTGAAAATTTCCTGTGTCTGGTTAAAAATAATTTTTACTTCAGGATATGTATGAAGATACTTCCTGTAAAGTTCTTCAGGAATAGATGAAATTGCTGCTATGATAAACGTGTAATTTTTAAATTTTTCTGAAACAGAAAGCATGACAGGTAATATTTTTTTTATTTCCTGTTTTCTGCTGCCGGGAAGCATTGCGATTATGGGTTTATCGTCAAGATTGTATTTTTTCCTGAAATTATTTGTTTGTTCTGAAGTTGTGTTTTCCCGCAGGGTATCAAGCATGGGATGACCAATAAAATCTGCATCATAGTTGAATTTTTTATAAAAATCTTTTTCAAAAGGCAGAATTACAAACATTCTGTCTACGTATTTTTTTACAGTATAAACCCTTGATTCGTGCCATGCCCAGATGGTTGGTGATATATAATAAAAAACTTTAATGTTATTTTTTTTTGCAAATTCTGCAATACGTAAATTAAATCCGGGATAGTCAACAAGCAGCAACACATCGGGATTGTAAGCCAAAATATCTTTTTTGCAAAAAGAAATATTTTTCAAAATAGTTTTCAGATGCAGGATAACTTCTATGAATCCCATGAAAGCAAGCTCCTTATAATGCTTAACAGGTTTTTCTCCGGTTTGTTTTTCCATCAGATCGCCACCCCAGAAGCGGAAACAAGCATGGTCATCAAGTTTTTTAATTTCTCTGATGAAATTTGATGCATGCAAATCCCCGGATGCTTCTCCCGATATAATGTAATATTTCACCTATACAATAAATTTAATTACTACTACTGCGAAAGCAAAAATCATTGTTGTGAAAACTACTCCTCTTGCCGAAAATAAACGGTTTGTCCAAAGACAGATGAAAAAAAGCAGGAGATTCGGAATAACACAAATACTCAATATGGGCGTCGTAAGATTTAAATATCTTGTTTGATTAATAAAGTCAGAAAAAGTAAAATTTTTCGGTGCTAAAAATAGATAAAAAAGAAAAAAAGCAATCAGTGGTAAAAGAAGTCCTCCTACCGCACCGCTTAAAAAAGAATTGTATTTTTTTTCTTTAATTTTTTTTGCAGCAATTAATGTTTCTTTTTCAAAATCTATAGATTCCATGATTTAAGAATTTCAATCGCTGGATATGATGTAAAATCAACTTTTACCGGAACAACAGAGGCATAATTGTGTGTAAGTGCCCATTCGTCTGTTGTTTCGTTTTCGGGTTCATGATTTTTGAAAAAACCAGTAAGCCAATAGTAATCTTGCTTTGAAGGATCTTTTCTTTTATCAAATTCTTCTTTCCAGACTCCTGTTGTTTGCATGCAAATTTTAATTCCTTTAAATTCATTTTCCGGAATTACCGGAAAATTAACATTTAGCCCAACGTTTTCAGGCAAGCCATTTTGAAGCACTTTTTCAATGATTACACGCGCATATTTTTTTGCAAGTGTAAAATCTGCATTACGGGAATGATCCAAAACAGAGAATCCTATTGACGGAATGCCGTTTATACATCCTTCAAGGGCGGCTCCCATGGTTCCGGAGTAAATTATGCTTATTGATGCATTCGAACCGTGATTGATGCCCGAAACTAATAAATCGGGTTTCCTGTCCAACACCTGATCAAGAGCTAATTTTACTGAATCTACCGGTGTGCCGGAGCAACTGTACATGCTAACATTTTCTTTTTCCCAAAGTTTATTTAATCGTAAAGGATTTTTAATTGAAATAGCATGAGACATTCCGGAACGGCCTTCAACAGGGGCTACAGCCACAATGCGGCCAAATTCTTTTGCTACATCAATCAAGGCTTCAATTCCAAGGGCATCATAGCCATCATCGTTGGAAACAAGGATTAGTTTTTCCTGCATAAATTTAATTTGAAATTATTAATATCACAGCAAGCAGAGCTAGTAAAATTACCTGTGAAATTACAATACTTTTATCTTTTATATTTTTTATTATCATACTTTTTTTCAATAGATGTTCGGTTGTGCAACGATAGATGTTCGGTTGATGTACAATTGTATTTCTATCGAATTCCTACTGTATTCCTATTATTATTTCGTAATTGAAACAGTACAAACCTACATTAAAAAAAGAATGAAAAAACATTCAATTATGATAAGTTATTAAAAATCAAATGTTCATAAATGGGGTTGAAAATTGGAATATTTGACAATTTGAAAGTTACAACAATAATGGATCAGGGGAATCAACTTCGCCCGAATGTACATGTGCTGCTTCACGACAACCTCCGTCACACTCGTATAAGAGGTGGCAGTCGTTACACATTGTTGGTTTGTACTCTTTCAATTATAAATTTTTTCCAGTAGGGATGGTCTTTTATTTTTTCGATTTCGGTGTAATGGTTCATTTCAATCGGAGAATGATTGCATGTGCGTATGTATCCCGACGGACCCACAACAAAAAATTCTATTGCGGCAGAACAACGTGTACCAATGGAAAGTTGTTTGTAATTTCTGTCTTCAGGTATTATGCATTTCGGTAATTCGGTCCCCACGCTACCCTTTCTATTGGCTGTTTGCAGCACTTCTTCTGCAATATCAAGCATTTCCACCACATCCTTTTTCTCCAGCATTAATTCTTTGGCATATTTTATTCCGCGACCACCGGGAAGAAAGCGATTCATAAGCAGGGAGTCTGCTCCAGCCAGCAAAGCCATTGAAATAGTCTCATATAATTCGTGGAGATTTTTGCGTGTTACGGTAACATTGACTGTTGTAGAAAGGCCCGCTTTTTTTGCTTCGGTAAACCAATGTAAAACCTGTTCCCGGTTTTTCCTAAGGGTGTGTTGCTCAAAGGTATCAAACCCCGGAAGGCTCATGCTTAAATGAATGTCATGCTTTTTGCACAGGGCAATAATTTCAGCATTCATTAATAATCCGTTTGAGAGCAGAAAAAGTTTTGGGGTTTTAAATTCCGATACAAGTGTGTTGTTTACGGTTTCAATATGTTCCGATTTGCAGGAGGCAGCGTATTCAATAATTTCAATAATTCCTTCTTTCATCAGAGGTTCGCCGCCGGAAAATGCAAAATTCATAATGCCCATTTTACATAAAACAGAAATCACATTTTTCCATTCTTCTACAGATAATTCTTTTTGTTTTTTGAAACTGTCGTTTTCGTTTTCCCAGGGGCAGGAGCAAAACAAGCAACTGTGGTTGCAGCGGTAGGTCATTTCAAAAACTACCGTTGCAGGGAGGAATGAGGGAGCAAGTATGGAAGTTGAATTTTGGGGCATGTATAGATGGAGTTTGAAGTACTCCATTATTTTGCAAGTTTAATTTTTAAAATTCGTTCAATGGTGGAAATTTTTTCTTTCAGGGGCGATTCATAGTCATAGTTATCTTTGACTTTCAAACTGCCTGATAAAAATTCTGAAAGAACATTCAGATCATCCGAAGAAATTCCACACACATGATCGGGTTTTTCCATATCCGAGGTTCTTAAATAAATACAAAGTTCAGGCTCTGTAACAGAGGGTGAACATTTCCTGCAATATTCGCTTTCATCCAGTGAAATTTCCATGTCTTTGATTTTGGAAACGAGTCCGCGGCAGGCAGGAATTTCTTTTTCAATAAACCGTGTGTTATTGCGGTGATAAATGGTTTTTTCACCGCATTTCGGACACACATATTCTGCTCTTTCGGGAGGTCCGGCCGTTTTATAACACATGGCTCCCATTTCGAGATTTTTTGGCGCTTCTGTATCTGAAAGTTTCTGAAGCTTGTTTACCAGTTCCTGGCGCGAAATTATTTTTTTTCCTGAGTCAGGAGGTGCCTGTTCTGAGTACTTTTCTGAAGAATTTCCCTTGGTTCCTGTTGCAAGAAAAAATGCACCTGCAAGAAAAATAATAATTAAAACAGCGATGTACCACATATTATTTCGGGTTTTTAATTTTGTTGATTAAACGGAGAAATGTTTTTTCATTTTTGATGTTTTGAAATAATGCATCTGAATTTAGTCTTTCTGCGTCAGAAAATCCAAGAGAAACAGATTTTTCGAGGGAAGCGAGCGCCAGATTTTTATTTTCCCCTGCAGCTGCAATACCTGCTTCGAAATAAAAAACATCAGGATTTTCAGGATCTACTGCTTTATAAATTTCATTCATCTGTGCTGCTGCTGCGAAGTTATTATCCCTCATTAAATTGTTGACATAGGAAAACGAAACAAGACTCAGAAAACCAAGTACACGGTCAAACATTGCTTTTTCATACGCAGGCAGATTGCTATTTTGTTTTATTCGCAAGCGGCTTGCTTCTTCCTGCCACCAGTCGGGTTTCTTTTCCTGAAATGATTTCAGATACGCCTGTTGAAGCGAATTTTCTTTGATTAAAACCGTCTGTATATTCTCATTCGTTTTTTTCAGTGCAGGGCTTGCATCCAGTTCGGCAAGTATGCTCAGTTCTTTTTTATTTTCTGAAATTTCACTCAGGAATGCTATTGTTTTCTTCAGGGAAATCCATTTTGTATAAATGTTTTTTGATTCTAAGTTTTTACTTTCTTTATTTTTGAAATCATTAATAATTTTTTCATCTTTTGGGATTATATTGTCTTTCATTGCATTCAGTGTAATCCAACAGAAAGCATCTTCCATGGTTGATTCAGGAGCCCATTCATGTTTGCCTTCAAAGAACAACAGGTAGTGCCTCATACCGATTTGGGAAAATGAATTTTCTGTTCGGAGCATTTCCAGATAATTCATGTCGTGCGTACCCGCAATTCCAAAAAAATCAAATTTGTTTTTTATTCTATTTTGTGGTAATCCGGCAGAACAACCAATCACTGCTTTTACACGAGAGTCGGTTTCGGCAAGTGCTATGGCAACACGGGCTCCTCCAGAGAATCCTCCTGCATAAATTCTTCGGGAATCTATCGGCAACCGGGTTAGCATATCTTCTATTATTGACCTTCCAATTTTAGTGGTGGATTCTGTTGTCATACCATTTTTAGAATTATTACTGCCGGCAATAATAAATCCATATTTGTCTGCAAGATTCCGGTATTTTAAAACAGGCAATGTTCCTTTTGCATGTGAATCAAAAAACAAAATAAAAGGAAATTTTTTATTTGTGTTTTGAGTTGCTGGTACATATAGCGCATAAGAAATCTGTGGATCGTTTTTGCACGAAACATTTTTGTTTAATTCTCCAATTACAAGGGAAGAGTCTGTGATAAATTTTTCAGTACTGATTTGTTGTTGAGATTGTAGTTCTGACAGAACAATGTTTTTATCAGCATCAACAGGCGAATCACATGAAAATAATAAAAAAAATAATCCAAACGGAACTAAATTTAGGAATGGACTGAAAGTTCTTTTTATCTTTTCCATGGTTTGATAAAAAAAAAGTTTATAAAAAAAGGGTCAGCTTTGCCTGACCCTTTTACGTTTTTTATAATCTATTATTTTTGTTCTGGGGTTACTACATCCCCTTTAATGTTCAATAAAATTGAATTATTTTTAGGATCATTTGTAGTAACAGTAATGGTTTTATTTTGTTTACCGCTTTTACCAGCAGAGTTAAATTTCACTTTTATAAAACTTGATTCGCCTGGTTTAATTACAGTATTGGGAGGATTAACAGCAGTACAGCCACAACTTGCTTTTGTTTTACGAATAACAAGATCGCCTTTGCCTTCATTTTTAAATTTATATTCATGATCTACACTTTCGCCCTGTTTAATGGATCCAAAATCAAATGTGGTGTTTTCAAATTTTATGGAAGGAGCTTTGTCTAATTCTTGTTTTGAAAGCTTCGAGAAATCTTCTTTTATGGTTGCGCTTATCGAAATCGTATAATTTGATTCTGATTTGTCATTCAACAGCATACTTACGCGATCCATAACAAAGCCCCAGTCGTTTCTTTTATTGCCATCATACGTTGCAACAATCAAACCTTTTTGTCCGGGTTTGAGTACTTCTGGTAGCGCTTTTACCTGAATATGCTGAGGTACATTTGTAAAGCCGATTTTTAAATTTCCTTCCCCTACATTAATAACAGTAAGGCTGTCTGTTTTTGTACTTGTATTATAAACTTCAACAAAGGCAAGATGATTTGTTTTTAAGCGCAAATCTCCTATTTTTTGCGGAAAATTGTCTTCTACAGTTTTAACTTTTGCAGTAACATCCCCAAGTATGTGTAAAACTGTTGTAGAGGGTTCGGCATTGCTTGTTACGGTAACTGTTTTATTGAATTTACCGGGTCTGTTTTTGGGATCGTAGGTAGCTTTCACAAATCCCTTTTGTCCGGGAAGTATGGGAGATTTGGTCCAGTCGTTTGTCGTACAACCGCAAGACGCCTTGCAATTCGTTATTACGAGAGGCTCGCCACCTGTATTGGTAAATTCAAAGGAATAAGTAATCGGGCCGCCTTCTTCTTTAATTGTTCCAAAGTCATGGTCTGTAACATCAAAAGAAATGTTTGCCTTTTTTGACTGCGCCGAAACGGTGTTTGCAAAAATGAAACAAATAACACTAATAAATAACAACGTTTTCATATTCAATCTAATTAAGTTAACATTAAAGAATAAACGAAATTATTATAAAAATTGTATAATAATAATCGAATGAATAATTTTTTTTTACAAATATAAGTTTGTCCGTACAAGAAGACGAATTTTTTTTGGTAAAAGTTGTCTGATAATGAAAAATAAAAAATTAATAATTTGTCAATCAATATATAAGACAAGCCCTTTCAGATATTCTCCTTCCGGATGAAAAATGGAAACCGGATGATCGGGCGCCTGCGTCATCTGATGAAGTATTTTAAGAGATCTTCCCGATTCTATTGCTGCGGCTGTTACTGTGTCGGCAAATAGTTTTTTATCTATAACCTGAGAGCAGGAAAAGGTAAAAAGCAATCCTCCCTTGTTGATTTTTTTCATTGCTTCGGCGTTTAAGCGCTTATATCCCTGCACTGCATTATGTTTTGCGCTGAGGTGTTTGGCATAAGCCGGAGGATCTAAAATAATAATGTCGTAGCTTGTTTCACACTTTTTCAGAAAGACCAGTGTATCTTCTTCAATGCATTGATTTTTTTCTTGATCAAAGTTATTCAGAAGAATATTTTCTTTTGTAATTTCTATGGCTTTTTTTGAACTGTCAACAGAATGAACAAATGCAGCACCGCCTTTTAATGCAGCTATTGTAAACCCACCTGTATAGCAGAACGTATTCAGAATTTTTTTTCCATCACTGTATTTGTGAAGCAATGCGCGGTTATCTCTCTGGTCTATAAAAAAGCCAGTTTTTTGTCCATCCGGAATATTAATTTTAAATAACAACCCGTTTTCAGAAATTTCAGAATCGGTTTCTGTTCCAATCAATGCTTTGTTTATTGCATTCAGTCCTGAAGATTTTGATAGTGTTTCAGTGCTTTTGTCAAAAACAGTTGTTATCTGGTTTTTCAAAACATTTGTTAATGCAGAAGCGATTTCTTTTCTTGCAAGAAACATACCTGCTGAGTGCGCCTGAATTACTGCTGTTTTATTGTAAATATCAACAATCAAACCCGGAAGTCCATCTCCCTCTCCATGAATAAGCCTGTATGAATTTGTTAGCGGGCTATTCGTTAATCCAAGTGCCGTTCTTAATTCAAAGGCTTCTGATATTTTTTTATTCCAAAATTCAGAATCCGGAGAAACAGGTTCAAATGAAATAATTCGTACCGCAATACTTCCGGGGGAGTAATGTCCTATTGCCAAAAAGTTTCTGCTTTGGCTATAAACAGCAACGACATCTCCGTCTTTGCATTTATCAGGTAAGATATCTATAGCACCTGAAAAAACCCATGGATGCATTCGCAGCAAGGGCGTTTCTTTGCCTCTTTTTAAGTATATTTTTGGTATGTTGTTCACTTTATAATTTTTAAATTTATGATGTTTATTTATGATTATATTTTTGAATAAGTGTTTTTATAGAGTGGTCTTTTTGTTAGAAATCTTAACAAAATTATCTTACGAATTTAATATCTCAACCTTCCAATCCTCAATATTTCTCTTGTTTTTATTAAAACCAATACCGAGTAATATTATTTGCTTTTTATTTTCAAGATATTTTTCGTGATACTTTTTATCTTTTATTTGCTGCAATGCTGTTTCTGCATCAGATAATTTAAACTCGATTATGTAAATAGTAGTTTTTGTTTTAATAACAGCATCAATCCTTCCGATATTTGTTAGTACTTCACATTCGATATTAAATCCAAGCATTTTAATAATTAAAAAGAAAACAGTATGAAAATATGCCTCATCTGCTCTAACTTGATGGTAAGTGATATTGCTGAAAATAGAAGTCAGGCTTGCAATAAAATCGTTTAAATTATTATTTTCCAAAGAATTTTGCAGTAAAGAAATTATTGAGAAATTCTCAGTGTAATTCTTTTCAATATAATCAGCAAATAAGTAGTTATAAAATGAATTTTCAACTTCAAAATTTGGAAAGTCAAGAGTTATATTTTGATTTAAAATGTTCTTATGCTTTATAGTCAGATAGCCTGTTTGAAGCAACAAAACAGTAATGTCAATATTGTTAATTTCGTATCTGTCAACTAAGTTTTTGTTTATTATGAGTTGCGACAAAGATGAAACAGAATAGCTATTTTTTTTCAACAATTTAATTAAAAATGAAGGTGTACCTGAACGAAACCAATAATCGCCGAAATCCCGATTACTTAAAAAATTTAAGACAGAAAACGGATTGTAAACAAAATTTTCACCGTCCCAGCTATAGCCGTTGTACCATTTTTTAATTTCAGATAATAATTGATTGCGGCTAAATCCTTTTTTTTCTATAAGAGGCAGATAGTCTTTAAAGGAATATTCCATTTCTTCCTGTGTATAACCCAACATACAGGCGTAATCAACATGAAAAGTAATATCTAATAAATTATTCAAATCAGAAAAAACCGATACATGACTAAACTTAGAAACGCCTGTTATAAAAACAAATTTCAAATAAGCATCCAACGGTTTTATAACAGAATAAAAATTTTTCAAAACCAGCCTGTTTTCTTCGGCTTGTTTTATATCGTCAATATAATCAATTATAGGTTTGTCGTATTCATCAATTAAAACAACAACCTGATTTGTTTTAGATAAAGACTGAATTAATTCAACAAATTTGTCTTTTAACGACAGTCCTTTTAATTTTACTTTTGAAATTTTATTTTCTTTCGCAATCTTGTCTAAGTAATTATTTAATGCTTCGTAAAGGCTGGCATTCCTGTAATCTAAAATTGAAAAATCAATATGAATCACCGGATGTTTTTCCCATGTGATTTTATCATAAATATAAAGCCTTTTAAACAATTCTTTATTGCCTGAAAAAATCTCTTTCAGCGTGGATACAAGCAGGGATTTCCCAAACCTGCGCGGGCGAGATAAGAAATAATATTTACCTCTAAAAAGCTTGTGGATATATTCTGTTTTATCAACATAAATATAACCGCCATTTATAATTTCCGGTAAAGTTTGAATGCCGACGGGTAGGGATTTCATAGCTTTTTTTATGTTACTAAAATCCTTTATTTATATTCAATGATTTCAATATCAAAAATTAAATCAGACTTAGGAGGAATCACTTGTCCCATGCCTCTTTCTCCATACGCGAGATTCCAAGGAATAAGAAGCCGTGCTTTTGTTCCGGTTTTTAATGTCTGACAAGCCTCATCCCAACCTTTTATTACCTGTCCTTTTCCAACAGAAAAAGTAAAGGGATTTCCTCTTTCTACAGATGAGTCAAATACATTTCCATCTTTGAAAAATCCTGTGTAGTGAACCGTAACCTGCGCTCCCTGAAAAGGTACTCTGCCTGTACCTTCCTGTACAATAATATATTTTAATCCCGATGCTGTAGTTACTGTGTCTTTACCTTTTGTGTCAAATGCGGCAGGTTTAATTTTTGGGGTGATTTTTATTAATTCAACATCAAATACCAAGGTTGAATTTGGAGGAATAGAGCCCATCTGTCTTGCGCCATAGCCAATTTCAGGAGGAATAATAAAAGTTGCTTTGTCGCCTTCATTAAGCATCGCGATTCCTTCATCCCAGCCTTTTATTACCATTCCTTTTCCAATATAGAATGGGAGTGGCTTTCCTCTTTTGTAAGAGCTATCGAAAACAGTATCATTTAAAAATTTTCCCGTGTAATGAACTTCTACTTTATCGCCTGCATTGGGCTTGATGGTTCCTGTTCCTTTATTTGTGATTTTATACTTTAGACCTGAAGGTGTAGCCGTGAAGCCATCCGGAGCGCTAACCTGTGTTTTTTCCTGTTTGCCGTTTTCAGCAGTTTGCGATTTTTTAAAAAGCGAGCAGGACGTAAAAATAATACTACCTGTAGCAAATAATAATACAATTTTTTTCATTTTGAATAATAATTATAAAATTTAGGCAAAGATATAAATCTTACTATGAATGACAAGTCGAAAATGGATGTAGTTTATTTTCTCTCATACACTAAAAATGTATGAGGATAAGGATTTTTTTCATCAACAATTCCTTCTGTTTTTTCAATAAGTTCCCACTTTGAAAAATCAATTTCAGGATAAAATATATCTGCTTCAAAAGGTACATGCACTTTTGTAAGATAAAATTTATCGGCAATAGGCATAAATTGTTTGTAAACAGAGCCTCCCCCAATAATAAAATTTTCATCTTCAGGTGTGCATTTTGAAACCGCATCTTCTATAGAGTATGCCATTTCGCAACCTTCAATTTTTTCATTCGGATTATCTGTGATTACTACATTTCTGCGGTTCGGAAGCGGTCTCACGGGTAATGATTCAAATGTTTTTTTTCCCATGATTACTGTTTTTCCGGTCGTAAGTTTTTTAAAACGTTTCAAGTCTTCCGACAAATGCCATAAAAGCTGGTTGCCTTTGCCGATTGCATTGTTTTCTGCAATGGCTACAATGATTGAAATGGTTGTCATATAGTGATTTGTTGCTAATTTAAAAATAAGAAATTAAACTATACCAAATCCGGTCATTATTTGCTCTTTTGAAAAACCCTTGAGGTCTCCATTGGATAGGCACGCTGAGACCTCAAGGGTTTCAACGATTGAGAAAATATGACCGGTAAAAGTATAAATGATTTTTTGAGTTGTTTTCATAAGCAATAAGTATATTGTTAAACAAAAATCAAACAGAAATCTCCCCTTTTATATGCGGATGCGGATCGTATCCCTCCAGCGTAAAGTCTTCATATTTGAAACTGAAAATATCTTTCACTTCCTGATTGAGTTTCATCACAGGCAATTTTCTTGGTTCGCGTGTCAGTTGTAATTTTACCTGTTCGATATGGTTGAGATAAATATGAGCATCACCCAAGGTGTGAATAAATTCACCGGGTTTATATCCTGTAACCTGCGCCATCATTAGCAATAAAATTGCATACGATGCTATATTAAAAGGTACGCCAAGAAAAATATCTGCACTTCTTTGATATAGCTGACAGGATAATTTCCCGTCTGCTACATAAAACTGAAACAGGGCATGGCAGGGGGGAAGTGCCATATTTCCTATATCTGCAACATTCCACGCACTTACAATGTGTCTGCGTGAATCGGGATTATTTTTTAAAGAGCTTACCAGTTCTGATATCTGGTCAATATGTGTGCCGTCTGGATTTGGCCACGAGCGCCACTGGTAGCCGTATATATGTCCGAGATTTCCGTCTTTGTCTGCCCATTCGTTCCAAATAGAAACTTTGTTATCGTTGAGGTATTTTACATTAGTGTCACCGTTCAGAAACCAAATTAATTCATGAATAATGGAGCGCAAGTGAAGTTTTTTTGTGGTTAAAACAGGAAAGCCCTTTTCAAGGTTGAAACGCATCTGATAGCCAAAAACACTAATAGTTCCGGTGCCGGTACGGTCTGATTTTTTTGTCCCGTTATTAATTACATGATCTAATAAATCGAGGTATTGACGCATAATTTTTTTTTTGTAAAATTATGCGTTTTCTGGGGAAAATAAAATGGAATTAAAAATTGTTTTCAAGATTTTTTACACCATCCGTGCTTTTTCTACCACTTCAAGAAATTCGCTCGTTATCATTGCTGTGGCACCCCATATATAATGACTTTTTGCCATAAAACAGGGAGCTTCTATTTCTATTGAATTTACTTGAAGTTTTTTTATAAAACGATTTTGCGGCGATAATAAATACGAAAGCGGGATTTCAATAATGCTTTCAACTTCATTGTCGTCTTTTTTAAAAACGGGTTGAGTTTCTGTCCATCCCACAACAGGCAATACTGTTATATTGCTGATTGGAATATAAAGAGAAGTCAATGTTCCCAGAATAATTATGTCATCATGATTTATGCCTATTTCTTCAACAGATTCACGAATGGCTGTTTGAATAAGGTTTTTATCTGCGAGTTCGTATTTTCCTCCGGGAAAGCCAACTTGTCCGCTGTGAGGACCACTATACAAGGCTCGTTGAATAAAAACAGTATAGATTTCTTTTGTCTCAGTATGCGGATATAATAAAATCAATACGCCACTGTTCCGTTTTAAAGGATACTTAACAATTGTATCAAAGTCAGCATCTCTTACAGAAGACGCCATTCTTTGTTGTACCTCTGCGCCGGGCAACTCTTTTCCAAGCTCAATTCGTAATCTTTCTACTGCCTGTAAAAAATCCATAGGCAAATAATACTGGGTTATTTATGAAATTTTCTGATAAAATCTTCCACTTCCGGAACACCGCCCTGATATATCAGGTAGCCATTATAAGGCTCGCGGGTTGTTATTTCATCATTAATGGGCGTAAGCATTAATCTGCGCACTTCTTCGGGATCATTTGTCTGTCCAAGTACCCATCCTAATTTAATGTATGCAACTTCAGGAAGCATATTCTCAGCTGGAATCACACCTTTTGCCATCAAATCGCGACCTGTATCATAAACAAACATGTGTACATAACCCCATAGTGTTTGTACGGTCATAAAAATATGTACGCCTTTTTTTACAGCGCGTTCAATTGCTGGATACAAAGGTTTGTTTACATGTCCCAGCCCTGTTCCGATGATTATAATTCCCTTGTAACCATTATCTACAAGCGAGTCTATCATGTCGGGCTGCATGTTGGTGTAATAGTAAATCATAGCAACTTTTTCTTCAAAGTAAGGCAATATTTTTACTTTGCGGTCTTTCCTGCGATGGTTGTAATCCTGCTTGATAGGCGTTACTCCGTTTTTACGGCTTACAGTGGCAAGTGGTGTATCGCCAATGGTGCGGAATGTGGAACGGTAGGAAGAGTGCATTTTGCGTACACGTGTGCCACGGTGTAAGAATCCGTATTCATCAGATGTTGGTCCGAACATACAAACCATTACTTCTGCAATGTCTGAATATGCTGCTGTATAATTGGCATGTATAAGGTTCAGTGCGGCATCGGAAGAAGGCCGGTCGGAAGAACGCTGTGAGCCTACAAGCACAATGGGAACAGGAGAGTCTTGAATCATGAATGTCAATGCGGCGGCTGTATAGTGAAGCGTGTCGGTTCCGTGTCCTATAACAATGCCTTCAATGCCGTTTTCAATTTCTTTTCCGATAGCAATGGCTAATTTTTTATATTGCTCGGGACCCATATTTTCGCTGAAAACAGCAAATAATTTTTCTGTTGTAAGGTTGCAGATATCTGCCAGTTCGGGTACAGCTCCGTATAATTCCCCGGGAGTAAATGCGGGAATTACAGCACCGGTTCTGTAGTCGAGACGCGACGCAATGGTTCCTCCTGTTCCGATAAGCTTCACTTTTGGTAAGCCCGGAGTGTAGGGAAACTCTTTTTCGGGAATTTTATAATTGGCTTTTTTGTACCCTACTTCTTTCATCGAAGTAATGGTTTTAATATCCAATCCGACATTATAACCCGTGATGATTTTAATAACAATATGCTGGTCATCGTCGTTTTCGGAGCGTGGCAACACCGTACCTGCAAATTTGCCACGGCTTGTTTCTATTTCTGCTTGTCCCCAAACTCGTACATTAAATTTCATGAGCATTTTTAAACCTGCTCCTTTGTATCCCTGAAAAAAATCTTCTGCCATTTTTATTTTTTTAAGTCGTTTTTTTTTCTATATTTTATTTGAAAATTTAATGATTTGAAAATTTGCTGATTTGCTGATTTGAAAATTGACTAACTCATTCTCATTATTCCTCAAATAATTTTCAAATTTTCAAATTGCCCCATTTTCAAATTAAGACATCATCAAATTATTTATATTTCACAATTTTATCTTTCAACTCATTCAAATTCATATTGCCTACAGCCTGTTTCCGCAATTGCCCCATTACCCAGTCAATTTCTGCTTTCTGTGTTTTATTAATGCCGATTTCTTTATATTTTTCTTTCAGAAACCCAATAGGCGCAAGCAATTGTTCTTTACTGCGTTTTTTGAATTTCATATTGATCAGCACAGATTCAAAATCCATTTTTGGGTGTTCGTATAAAACAGGAAGCATTTCTCTTGCAATGTTAATATCAAGATCTTCCTTTTTCAGATATTTGAAAAGGTCATAAATCATGTCGTAATTGAAGTCAGACGCTTTTGCATAATGTCCTTCTATAAATTTCATCCAGTGGCCGAAGAAAGTACCGGTAAATTTAGAAGCCAGCTTCAGGTCTTTAATAATTTTTTCAATTTTCGGAACTAAATTTTTCTTTAAAATGTAAGTGTATGTATCTTCCGGGATGCCCCATTTCTTTAATTGTTTGTATCGGTCAACCACATCAACAGGAAGATTTTTGCTCAACATATCAATGTATTCCGATTCAAGCGGAATAGGTGCCGAGTCGGTGTCGGGGTACATTCTGTCTGCACCCGGCAGCACTCGTTCGAAAATAGTAGTACCGTCTTTAAATGATTTTCTGGTTTCATTGGGAATGCCTTCAAAAGCCATTTTACAACGCTCATCAATTGTTTCAAGCGCTGTTTTCATATCTTCTTCAGGTCCCCAGATGATGATTTGCGAATCATTGTCCCCGATTTTTAATTTCGGAGCAATAATTTTCATGTCTTCGTCAGTAATGATTTTATCAAACTGCTCTGTATGGAGCATGTTTGGTTTTTCGAGACAGGCAATAACTTTGAGGCGGTCTGCAATTTCGTCTGCAAACATTTTTCCGGGCTGTGTAAAATGAGAAAGTATTCCTTTAAATTCGGAAAGATTTACAGCAATAAATTTATATTTTTTATCGCGTGCTATTTTTAATGGTTCATAATTAATTTCAAAGTCTTCGTAATCTAATTCAACGGAACTCATTTTCCATTTTTTTGCATCGCTGATTCTTTTTTTCAGCAAATCGCGAACGTGCAGCAAAGCCCATTGGCGGTAACATTCATTGTGTGTTAAAAGAGGCATCCAGTTGTTGTGGGAGACTCCTTTGATTTCAACGCGGGTTCCTCCTTTGCAGCTTACATTGACATCAGCGCGTGTAGAGCCGATGCCGGTTCTTACTTTGCCAGTGCTTCTGTTGAGAAAACGGATATAATCGGCGCCTTCTTTAACTTCATCGGGGTTTGCAAAATCAGGATAGGTAACGGTTTCAATGAGGGGCATTCCAAGTCTGTCTGTTTTATAAATACGCACGTGACCGATGTCTGAAATTTCCCTGCAGGAATCTTCTTCAATACTTAACTGTATAATTCGTACTTTTTTATTTTTCAGCGGAAGTTCTCCTTCAACGCCAATTATGGCAGTTCTCTGAAATCCTGTAGGAATGCTACCATCAAGATATTGTTTGCGGGTTATATGTACTTCTCCGACAATATTAAGTTTTGTAAGTAATGAAATTTCAATTGCAATTCCCAAAGCTTCCCTGTCAATTTTAAAAGGAGGAGTATCGTCAACTTCGTAAGTACAGGCTGTTTCGTTTTTTATTCTGTACACTATTTCTTTGCGTGTACGAAACTCCATAAGTGCAGTACCATCGTATTCGCCAAGCTCGCTGAGTGTGGGTCGCATGTGACGAATAATTTCAGAATCAAAAACATCGCTTTTATTGAATACACCGGCAGGGCAGTGGCAAAATAATTTTTCTTTCGTAAGAAGCTGTTGGTGCACTTCAAGTCCCGACATAAAACCTATCTTGTCATAATCTTTCTGCGCTGCATCTTTACGGGCAACATAACCTATCGCTTTTTTAGTTTCCTGATAATTCTTTTTAGGATCGAATTTCTTTTTCATCTTTACATGATTATTATTCTTTCCAAAAATAATTTTGTTTTAATTCAAAACAAAATTATCGGGCAGATTCTTCAACATAAAGTTCTATGAAGCTATATTACAGGAAATAAAGTTGGATTAAGGATTAAGGATTAAGGATTGCTACTCCTACTTCTTAATCCCCTTTATAATAGCCATCAAAAATCAACCGGGTATCTTCATTTTATATACCTTTTTATATCCGTAGTTAATATGATAAACATTGCTGATATCCCTGTACATGAAAAACAAATTGTTATCATAAATACGAATTTTGTCAAGTTGAGTATAACCCGGTATTTTAATGGTCTCTTTTAGTTTTCCTGTTTTAATGTCAATCCTGTTTATTGTTGAAATACTCTGTTTTATATTCCATAAATAGGCTTTACCTGATGCATCATCCGTTAAAATTGTTTTTTTGCGAATATCTTTTTTATGAAAATCAATATCAATAAATTTATTTTCTATCGGTCTTCCGTCGCTATCATAGCATTCTATTCTGTGTTCAATAAAGTTGAATAAATAAATGGAGTCTTTCAATTTTATTAAAGGACAATAAACGGAGTCTTCAAAAAACTGTTTCTGAAAAAAAAGTACCTCATCAATATATTTGCATTTTTCATTCGGAATATATTTCAGAGAATTTATTATCGATAGGTTATGAGTGTTTAGAATAGTTCTGAAATTATCAGGTTTATTATACGTCTCATCAAAGTAATAATAATTTAACTGCTGCTCATATCTTGAATATTCTTTAAAATACAATTTTCCGTTTAATTCAAATACACAGTTTTTCATGGTTTTAATAAAGGAATATATTTCAGATGCGTATAATAAGATTATTTGCTTTGAATCGTAGAATATTTGATATGCTGAATCTTTGGTTAACAAATGTACGTTCCCAAGGCAATCTTTGTAAAGCATTTCAGGTTTGGTTACTTTTACCGAGCAAACGGTATCTCCGTTAAAATCTGAAAGGACAAGCCTTGTTGTTATGTCAAAGCAAAGCAAAAGCAGTTTGTCTTCATATATTTCATAATCCCAAACATCGTAGGGTCTTTTTTCCAGAATTTTTTCAACTTTCCCGGCTGTAACATTCACACCAGTAAGTTCTGTAATTTTTGATTTTAATTTAATATGTACCGGAAATTTTGTTTTTTCAGATATTTTCAAATAAAAATTCTGATAGCCAACGTGAGATACAATAAGAGTAGCGGGCAGTTTTTCAATTACCAGATAAAAGTTCCCTTTAACATCAGTTGTCGTACCATGAATCGCTCCTGCTATTTTGATGTTTGCATAAGAAATTTCCGAATTGCCTGTAGAATCAGAAACAGTTCCAAAAACAGATATTTCATGAAATTGGCTGTAAGCAATAGAGCTAATAAATTGTATTAAAAGAATGATTTTTTTCATGCATTATAAAGTCTGTTTATAGAGGCTTTTTTTATAATTGACAGCATCTGTTTTATACAGAAAATATAAAACTCCGTTAAGAACCTGAATTTTATCAATCCATGGAAACTTAATGCTTACAGGCTCTTTTGCATTGCCATATATTAAATCAATTTCAGCCAACATATATTTTTTATTTTTTTGAAAAAGAGTGTAGGCCTTATTGGTAATTTTATCAATGATTATTTTTTTTAACCAGCCCTTTTCTTTATGATAACTGATTGCAATTGTTTTTGCAAGAGTACCCCTTTTGTTATAGACTTCAATTACGTTTTCAATATGATTGAATAAAAAAATACTGTCTGCGAGATAAAACATAGGACAATATAAATAATCATTTTTCAAATCCTCAGTAACCGGGTCAAAATAAATATTGTCTTTCCCTGTCCATTCGCTGAGCTTTGTGTCTGCCATTTTAGATCTTTTATTTTTTCCCTGATTTTTTTTATCGGCTTTATTGATTATTGTTTTACTGTGTAATGTGTCTTCAATATGCCTGAACGTTGAATCTTCTCCGGTTTCAGGAACAAAAAAAGAGTACTCTGCGGTATAGCGCGTAGTTCCGTAAAAATAACTGAAAACATAACCATTATTGGTTGTCGCTACACAAGGCATATAAAGCTTATTGGAAATATCCTGTTGGGTAAAAACCATATCAAAACATTTATCTGAAAATTTTATTTTATACGGATAAAGAAAAGTTATTAAGTTTACATTGCCGGAGCAGTCTTCAAAAATTCCTACAGGCTTACCTATATCTTTAATACAAATAGGTTCAAAATTATTGTCAATAATTAAAAGTTTTGATCGCTCAAGTTTCTTCTCATACACAATAAGAAAAATAGTATCATTGCTAATTTCATAATCAAACAAATTGAATTCATTGTTGCTGTATATAATCTGTGGAACGCCAAAAATTTTTATTTCGGGCAGCTCAAGAATTTTTTGAGATATAAAAATGTTGGTCTGTTCCTGTTCTTTAGGGGTTAAAATTAACTCATGGTTATTGTAAGATACATGAGAAACCTGAATATGAATTTTTGAAAGTTTTTTATTACTGCGATATTTCAAATTGTACAAACCATTTTCGTTTGTAACCGTACCGTATTTTGTCCCTTCAATTATCAAATTAACATTTGGTATCGGCGCAAGAGTTGCAGAGTCGAAAACTTGTCCATGGATTGTGTAGTCAAAGACCTGTCCGTACAGATTTGATTTGAAAAAGAAAAACAATAGAATTAAAATAATATTTTTTATTATTCTGAGCATTTTTCAATACTTGAAACATTTTTATAAGTTCTTATTATCTGCTTGCAGGAAAAAGAAATTTCAGTATTGAAATAACAGAAGTGAAGTATCAGTAAGGGAATTTGATGAAAATTTAATAATCCTGCAATAAATTTATAACGTTAATTTATTATCACAATACAAATGTACAATTTTGTTTTGATGGTTTAAGGTTCATTTCAGATAAAATTACAATTCCCTCTATTTTATTTATTCTTGCAATCTAATATTAAATAAGATTTTCAAAATAAATCCTTGTTTCAATAAATATTGAATTCATAAAGAAGGGTTAACCCTTCAATTACAGAAGTAAATTCATATTCTTTGAGGAATTTATTTTGAAAGAATCACTAAGTTCGTTTATTACAGGGTTATTTCATTTTACCTCCATATACGCCTTCTGAATTTTTCTCTGGTTTCTTTCCAAACGTGAACTCGTTTTAAAATATTCATAGATGTAAGATACAGGACTCATTATAGAAGGTTTTGACGGAACGTTTTTATATCTGAATTCACTTTGTCCTGCAATATGTAGATTTATTTTTTCTGTTTCAGGCTTATCTCCCATGCTTAATATAAGATATTTGAATTCGTTGTAATTATGAGGAATCGCAGAGGTTCTTGTATTAATGTAATCTGCAAAGTGCGTTTCAAATTTGATTTCCCATGGTAATTTAAAGTTGTGCGTTCTGTAAGTAGTGATAAGTTTCTTATCGGTTTCTTGAGAAAAACAAAAAAATGATATGAAGAATAACAGCAATAAAATAATGCTTTTCATATTTTTTTGAACCAGTTTGATTCTGCAAAAGTACTGAAAATGAATGATGAAGTTTTTTTTTATGGATTTTTTTTTTCTCTGCATCTTGTTTTCAGAAATCATAAAATAAACCTTTAAATTTTAAAATTATGAAAACCCTGAAAATTTTTATTGTAATGGCGATTGTAGCAATCGGCCTTATTTGTGGCAAATCTGAACCTTCTTTGAAAGGTGTTGTAAAAGATGCAGTTTCCGGAAATGGAATAAGCAAAGCATCTGTTACTGTTTTACTGGATAAAAAAATTATTGAAAAAGTAAAGACATCTTCAAACGGGTACTTTCAGATTCAATCTTTGAGCGATGGTTCTTATTCAATAAAAACAGAATGTTCGGGCTATGCACCTGATGTTAGAAATTTTAGTGTTAAGTTGGGAAAGGCTTCTTCATTGATAATTTCATTAAGTCCTAATTTAGTTCCTAATTTAACTCAGGAAGTAGCTTGTGAAAAATCGAGAAAAAAATGTGAAGAATCGAAAGTTGCTTATGGCAGTGGTAAAGCAATGGGTAGAGCTTGCGATGCTTTATCTAATTATGCAGTTACCGGTGCTGTTTATGATTATGAAGGATACTCAGAACCCTTTAATACTGAAAGCTACGATAAAATTAATGAGAATACATTTAAAGAAGTTGTTGGAAATCCGCTTTCTACTTTTTCAATTGATGTGGATCGCGCTTCTTATTCAAATGTCCGCAGGTTTCTTGCTCAAAATCAAAAGCCATATAAAGATGCAGTTCGTATTGAAGAAATGATAAATTATTTTGACTACAATTATCCGCAACCCGATAATGGAGATCCTTTTTCTGTAACAATGGAAATGGGAAAATGCCCCTGGAATGAAAAAAATAATTTATTGCTTATCGGGCTTAAAGGGGAAAATGTTTCTGAAGATAAAATACCGGCTAGTAATCTTGTATTTTTAATTGATGTTTCAGGATCAATGTCTGACCAAAATAAACTCCCTTTGCTAAAACAATCTTTCAAATATCTTGTCAATAATTTAAGATCGGTAGACCGGGTGGCAATTGTAGTATATGCCGGAGCTGCAGGTTTAGTATTGGAGTCAACTCCGGGAACTGAAAAATCAAAAATTATTGCAGCTCTTGATTTGCTTCAGGCTGGTGGCTCAACTGCTGGTGGCGCGGGAATTAAACTTGCGTATAAAGTTGCAAAGGAAAATTTTATTACCAATGGGAACAACCGTGTGATTCTTGCTACTGATGGCGATTTTAATATTGGTGCAAGCAGCGATGGCGACATGACCCGACTGATTGAAGACAAACGAAAAGATGGTGTTTTCATTTCAATTCTTGGGTTTGGAATGGGTAATTACAAAGATTCCAAAATGGAAAAAATTGCAGATGCCGGAAATGGAAATTATTTTTATATTGATAATATTTTAGAATCAAAAAAAGTATTCGGAAAAGAGCTGTGGGGAACATTATATACAATTGCTAAAGATGTTAAAATTCAAGTGGAATTCAATCCTTCAAAAGTAAAAGCATACAGACTTGTTGGCTATGAAAACAGAATTTTAAACAAAGAAGATTTCAACGATGACAAAAAAGATGCAGGAGATATAGGTTGTGGACATACTGTTACTGCGCTGTATGAAATAGTTCCCACAGGTTCAGAAAGTGTTTTCCCTTCTGTAGATCCTTTAGAATATCAGAAAAGTTCTATGGTAGACAGTAAAAATATGCTGACATTAAAATTGCGCTACAAAAAACCAAATGAAGATACAAGCAAATTAATCACTCATAAATTAAAAGATAGTGAAATTAATAAAAAAGAACTTTCTGAAAATTTAAAATTTGCTTCTTCTGTAGCCATATTCGGAATGTTGTTAAGGGAGTCAGAATTTAAAGGGATTGCTACATTCTCACAGGCCGTTGCTCTTGCAAAAGATGCCAAAGGTAAGGATGAATTCGGTTACAGAAATGATTTCATAAAAATGGTTGAAACAGCAGAATTGTTAATTAAATAAATACTGTTAAAAATATGATGTTTTTTTAATTCGTAATTCGTAATTCGCAAGTCAAATATTAACCAGCAACTGCCAGCCGTGGTAGAAAAATTTTGGTAAAAAAATGTCAAGACAGCCCTCCTGATATTTTAATCGGCAGTTGCAAAGCAAAACCCCTACAGACCTAAGGATCCTGACGGGGTTTTGTTGTTTTTATATGAATTATTTTGTGCTGTATTGGAAGATTGAACGTTGCAATATTTTTTTTGTGTCGGGCCCCTGGTTGAAAAGCAAATCGAGGATGCTTAAATTTGGAGTAAAGGGAAATTTATCAGAAAAAACCTGAGCATAAGGATAGGGTGCAAAGAAAATATCTGTATGTGCTTTTTGTAGTTTTGGATGTATCGCCTCTCTCAGGTCTAAAACATTTTCAGCTACTTCAGCAGTATATTTTTCTGCGAAGGAAAAAGAAAAATTCAGATTACTGATTTTGAAAATTACATTTAGTATTTCAATATTATAGTCAAAAAGATATGTGTATTTTTTTTGAAAAAATGGAGCAATATCGTCTGCATAAAATTCAAAAAAAGGGGAATTGTTATAAGCCGAAACTATAGAGCGCCAGTGCAGTTTTTGCCAAGATGTATGATAGGCAATTTTAATATCTCTGACAGGAATTTTTTGAGCGTCTGTTCTTTCAACAGGAACGGAAAGAATCATGGAGCCATTAGCAGATAGTATTACACAGCGGTTTCTATAAGATTGTTTCTGATAGTTTTCGAATTGTTCAATCTGAATATTTTGATGAAGTAAAAATTTTGTACAATACTGAATTGGTGGAAAAAAAGATACAGACAGGATTGCATTAGTAGAGCCCATCATTAATTCAGATTTTTGAAAATTCTCGACCAGCGAATACTACTTAGTCCGGATTTATTTAAATCAATAGAAAACCATACGAATGAAGCAGAGCCGATAATGTGGTCTTCGGGCAAAAATCCCCAATAGCGCGAATCTCGGGCTTCATCTCGATTATCATCAATTACAAAATAATAATTTTGTTTAAATGTATAACGATCTGTTTCTGCATCATTGATAAATATTTTGTTGTTTTCAATTTCTAATTTATTGTTTTCATAAGTTTCAATAATTTTTCTATAAAGAGGTATGTTTTGCAATGTAATTTTAACAGTAGTTTCTTTTTTAGGAATAGCAAGAGGTCCGAAATAATCAGCGTTCCAGTTATATTTGTTATTGGAAGGAAAAAATAAATGAGAGAGTATTTCTTTCTCCAGTCGCATAAGCCTTACATCATGCACAATGTTTGTGTCTTCTAATAGCTTATCAGATTGAGCCGGAGTGATATTTATATCATAAACTCTTTCAGAAATATTGAATGTATTAGATATCCCATATTTTTCAAGAAAATTTTTGTCAGGAATTTTTCTATCTTTTGTAACGAATCTGTATCGAAATACAACTGTATTACTATCATCCTGATGTATCTGATTATTAATAAATATTTTTTTATCAAAAATTTGCAGGGTGTCTCCTGGCAATGCAATACATCGTTTTACAAGAGTGATTTTGCAATCAATGGGTTTATCCTGTTCGAAAGGATTATTTACAACCAGAAGATCGTTTCGCCGAATATCGGAAAACCCGGGAAGTCTTAAATAGGGGATTTGTATCCAATCGAGGTAGGATGGCGCATGTGTAAAGGGAATGGTAAGATCGGTAAACGGAATAGAAAGCGGAGTGATGGGAATTCTAACTCCATATTTTAATTTGTTTATGTATAAGTAATCTCCTGCAAGAACTGTTTTTTCCATTCGGGAATCAGAAACAGTTAGGGCGCGTGTAATGAAAATCCTAACAAAAAGAAGTACTACTAAAGCTATTATTATAGCCTTACTCCAGTCTTTAAAACTTCCTTTAAAAAAAGAAATTTTTTTGCTCGATTTTTTTATATTTTTTTTATTCTGGGGTTTTTTCATGAAAAAAATTCATTTATTTTCTCTTCATGCAAACCTGTGAGCCTGCCTGACGGCCGTTAGGGATAACTAACCCGCAAACCTGTGAGAAGCCAGCACACCAACTTTCCCACGAAACCTCACAGGATTGCTCTTTTTACAATTATTATCTGTGAATGAATCTGAACATGCGACTCCAGCGAATGCTGCTAAAAAAGCTTTTGTTTTTATCTAAAGATAACCAGATAAATACTGCTTTTCCTACAATATGATCTTCGGGAACAAAACCCCAAAATCTTGAATCTGCTGACATGTGGCGGTTGTCTCCCATCATCCAGTAATAATCAAGTTTAAAAGTATACGAATCAGTTTCTTTTCCATTGATGAATATTTTATTTCCTTCAATTTTCAAGTCATTGCCTTCGTATTGGTCAATAATTCTTTCATAGATTGGAAGATTTTCAATCGTAAGCTTTGCAGTTGCTCCTTTTTTAGGAATCCAGAGCGGTCCAAAATTATCAACATTCCAATGATAAACGGGGCTATGTGGAAAAATATCGTTATCGTAATTTCCGGTAGGATTTTCAGCGCGTGTTATTCGTTTAACATTAGAAAAGCTTTTTATTGTTTTAAGATTGCTGTAGGTAAGCGGCATGCTGTATTTGTAATTGGAAAAGGACATCACGTCATCACGTGAAATATCAAGCTTTTCAAGCATTTTGGGGTTGATTTGCGATCCATCCGTTTCTACATAATAATTGAACTGCATTTTATCAAAAATTTCCTGACGTTTTCCGTTGATGTAAACCTGTCCGTGTATTATTTTCAGGCTGTCTCCGGGTATTGCCACGCATCGTTTTATATAATTTTCTCGTTTATCAACGGGTCGCACAACAATTTCTCCGAAAGGAAGTTCTCCCGTGTAAGGGTTTGGTGTTGTTACAGCCTGTCTGCCATAGGCTCGTACTAACTGATAATAGCTGACTTCCTGTTTTTTCTGGCAAACGGTATCTCCTTCTGGAAAATTAAACACAACAATATCATCGTTTTTTATTTCAGATAAGCCTGCGAGTCTTTTGTACGGCCACTTTATCCATTCTAAATATGATTTTGTACTTTGTGTCAAAGGAAGCGTATGATGCGCGAAAGGAAAAGACAGCGGTGTGTTTGGAATTTTAGGACCGTAACTTGCTTTGCTCACGAAAAGATAATCGCCAATCAGTAAGGTTTTTTCCATTGAAGAAGTAGGAATAGTAAATGCCTCAATAAAAAACATTCGGATGAACGTTGCTGCAACAACAGCAAAAATTAATGCATCAATCCACTCAATGAGTTTGGGTTGTTTTTTTACATTTTTCTTTTTCCAGAAAGCCCAATGTACTTTTTTTGTAATGTGTAAATCAAAAATAATAGGACAACCAAAAAGCAGCCAGAAGTTTCCTACCCAAATAACCCAAAGAATGTAGACTGCGATTGCTATTCCGAATTTTACATATTTGTTCCTGAGGAACGATAGTTTTTCTTTAATTAGTGCAAGTATATTTTTCATCTGCTAAAATTTCAAACAAAATTAAAACCAAAAAAAATTAAAAATATTGTTGAGGCGGCGAAGTTAAGGAAAAATATTGAAAATGAAAGTCGTTGAAAGATTGGTTGATATTTGTTATGATTCTGCCGAGGATGTTGCAGGTTATGGATGTTGCAAGTTGCAGGTTAATAGTTGTTGCAAGTTGTTTTTGCTGTAAGTTAATGGGTATTGCAGATTTTATTAATAAGCCACAACCTGCAACCTGCAACCTGCAACCTGAAGAATGACGAGTTTTGTTTCTGAATTATGTTTTTTCAACCCAGTCTCCGTATGATTTAATAAGGGATATGAGTTCTTTCAAAGCAGCCTTTTCGGGAATATTTTTTTTAATGATTTGTTTTCCTTTGTACAAATGAATTTTATTTTCTCCGGCGCCAACATAGCCATAATGAGCATCAGCCATTTCACCGGGACCGTTCACTACACATCCCATTACGGCAATTTTCAATCCTTTTAAATGCCCGGTAGCCTGTTTTATTTCCTGAAGAACTTTTTTTATGTTGAATTGAGTCCTTCCGCAGGTAGGGCAGGATATAAACTCTGTTTTTGTAATTCGGGTTTTTGATGCCTGTAAAATAGCATAACAAAGATTTGTGAAATTAACAGCAGGATTGTTTTTTTCAGAGATACAAATTCCGTCCCCGAATCCATTTATGAGTAAGTGCCCGAAGTCGCATGCAGAGCGGATTTCAATAGGTATGAGATGCTTTTGATACTCAAAATTCAAAACAACCGGAATCTTGCAATTGTTATTTTTAAGTTTATCAAAAATTTTTAAAATATTTTCAGATTTGGTCGCTTGCTTGCAATTCAGAATTAGTATCGTCCCTTTCAGTTTATTAATTTTCTTAATGTTTATTTTTTCAATATTATTAGCAGAAGCCTCTATAAATGCCGGTTTTTGGTAAAAACTTTTTTTCTCAAGTAGTTTTTTTAAGGATATAATTTGATAAGATTTTTTGTTTGCTTTTTCTAGTATTTTATTTTCTTTTTTTGATATGATAAATTCAGTTAAGGAATCTGAAGTATCATTAATATTAAAAACGCTGACAGGGTTATTGCCACCAATAGAAGCTATGCAATCAGATTCTCTTTTTTCATAATGAAACCAATTGTGTCCCTGGAGTATTTTGCTATTCGTTTTTTTCTTGTTTTGCAAAGAACAATAATCTACAATCTGACGTGCAACAGGAATTTCATTTTCCGGATCTTCTGTTAGCGAAACCCGCACAGTATCTCCGATTCCATTTTTCAGTAATGAACCAATTCCAATCGCAGATTTTATTCGGCCATCTTCTCCTTCCCCGGCTTCTGTAACTCCGAGATGCAAGGGATAACTCATGCCTTCATTCTGCATGGTCTGTACAAGCAGTTGTGTCGCATAAACAGTCATTCGTGGGTCGCTTGCTTTCATGGCAACAACAATATTATGAAAATCTAGTTCTGAAAAAATTCTCAGAAACTCCATTGCAGAAACAACCATTCCTTTAGCCGTATTTCCATGAAGTTGTAAAATTCTTTGAGATAAAGACCCATGATTAGCGCCTATTCGTATAGCTGTTCCATATTTTTTACAGATTGTAACTAAAGGCAGAATTTTTTTCAGTATAATTTCTTTTTCAGAAGAAGGGTTGCTTAAAGAGGCTTTCAGGTTATAATAATTGCCAGGATTTATGCGTACTTTTTCAACAATTTTTGCAGCTATTTCTGCTATTTCAGGATTAAAATGAACATCTGCAATTAATGGAAATGAATAGCCCTGTTTTTTTAAAGATTTTTTTATTTCAGCAAGCGCTTCAGCTTCTTTAAGACTTGCGGCTGTAATTCTAACATAATCTCCTCCGGCTTCAAAAATTTTAATTGCCTGTTCGGTAGTTTTACGAATATCAAGAGTGGGAGTATTTGTCATAGATTGTAGGCGGATGGGATTATTTCCTCCCAGCGGAATATCTCCGACATTAACAATACGGGTTTTCAGACGTGTGCCTGATGTGAAGTTAAAAGAGTTGGGTTCTATGGTAAGCATGGTTATTATATGGGGTTAATATGACCGTTGATTTTTTCCCTCAATATAATTAATAAAGGATTTATTTACTACTTTGTTGCCTCCGGGTGTTGGATAATTACCCGTGAAATACCAGTCGCCGTTATGTTTTGGAATAGCTTTATGTAAATTTTCAATATTCTGATAGATAATAACCAAATCTGCTTTTATTTTTTCCGGTTTTAGAAGATTGGCAATTTTTGCAGACACTTCATCATCGGAAAAAGGAGTAAAAATTTCTTTTACATAATTAATAAAATCTTCCTTGGGAAGGCTTTCCTGTTCTTTGCATTTGCGGTATACTTCATTAATGACATTGTACTTTCCTGATTCTTTCAGCATTTTAATAGCAGCTTCAAATGCAATGAAATCACCTAATTTGGCCATATCTATTCCATAACAGTCCGGATAACGAATCTGGGGAGCTGAAGATACAATAACAATTTTTTTAGGGTTGAGCCTGTCGAGCATGGTAACAATGCTTTTGCGTAAAGTTGTACCTCTTACAATAGAGTCGTCAAGTACGACAAGCGTATCTGTATTATCTTTTACAGCACCGTAAGTAACATCATACACATGACCTACCAATTCATTTCTTTCGGTGTCTTGTGTGATAAAAGTTCGAAGCTTAACATCTTTTACGGCTATTTTATCTATACGCGGACTTAAAGTGAAAATGTCCTTGAGTTTTTCAGGAGTGATTTCGTCTTTTTTGAGTTTAAGAATTTTTTCTTTTTTCACTTTGTCGCAATATTCATTCAGCCCCTCAAGCAGACCGTAGAAAGCTACAGAAGCCGTATTCGGGATATATGAAAATACTGTGTTTTTAATATCATAATCAATTGCTTTAAGAATTTGCGGGCAAAGAAGACGGCCAAGCATTTTTCTTTCCTTGTAAATTTCTTTATCCGTTCCGCGTGAGAAATATATTCTTTCAAAAGAACAGGGTTTGTGAATTTGTGTGTCTAGAATTTTTTCTTCGGAAATTCTGCAATTTTTTCTTGCAATGATCGCATGACCGGGCTGTAATTCTTTAACCTTATCAAAATCTACATTAAATGCTGTTTGAATAACCGGACGTTCGGAAGCGCATACAAAAAATTCATCGTCATAATAGTAAAAAGCAGGTCGAATGCCCCATGGGTCGCGAATAACAAATGCATCGCCATGACCAAAAAGCCCGGCAACCGCATAGCCCCCGTCCCAGCGTTTGCACGACTCGCGCAAAATTCTGGTAATATCAAGATTTTGAGCAATAAGTTCTGAAATTTTAGTGTTGGAGTGTCCCTCTTCTTTATAAATTCTAAAAGTTCTTTCATTTTCTTTATCTAAAAAATGACCTATTTTTTCAAGAATTGTTACTGTGTCGGAATAATCTTCAGGATGCTGACCGAGTTCAACAAGATGCCCGAATAATTCATCTACATTGGTAAGGTTAAAATTTCCGGCAAGGGCGAGGCTTTTTGTTTTCCAATTGTTTTCGCGCATCACGGGATGCACATTCGCGATGTTATTTTTGCCAAAAGTTCCGTAGCGCAAATGACCGAGGTAGAGTTCACCTGCAAAAGGAAGATTGTTTTTTGACCAGTGCGGATCGTTTAATAATTCAGGATTGTGCTCCCGGACAGAAGCAAAACTTTTATTGATTGTGTCAAAAACATCTTTGATGGAAGCATCTGAATTTGATCGTACCCGATGCATGTATTTTTGTCCGGGTTCAAGATCAAATTTTACACAAACAGCACCTGCCCCGTCCTGTCCACGGTTATGCTGCTTTTCCATAAGAAGGTATAGTTTGTTCAGACCGTGCATCCATGAACCATAACGTAATCTGTAATATTCAAGGGGTCGAAGCAGTCTGATTAGCGCAAATCCGCATTCGTGTTTTATCTGGTCGCTCATTTGGAGGAATTGAATTTTGCTGCAAATTTATGTATTCTCTACAGATTAAATCCTTATGTTAGCTTTCTGTTTAAAACTTTTTTAACAGCCTGAATAATATGTTTTGGCTTCATTTCATATTTTTCAAGAAGCTCATCGGGAGTTCCGGATTCTCCAAAACAATCTTTCATCCCGATAAATTCCATCGGAACAGGATAATGTTTTACAAGAATTTCTGCTACAGCACTACCAAGTCCACCAGTTATCTGATGTTCTTCTGCTGTAACAACTGCCCCTGTTTCCATTGCTGTTTTAACCAGAAGTTCTTCGTCAATAGGTTTTATTGTATGTATGTTGACAACTCTTACTGAAAACCCTTCTTTAGCAAGTTCCAGAGCTGCTTCGATAGCTGACCAGACAAGATGTCCAGTTGCAATAATTGCAGCATCTTTTCCGGGAAGAAAAACTTGTCCCTTACCTGCGATAAATTTAGTTTCAACACCTGTAAAATTAGGTACAGCTTCTCTTCCAAAGCGAATATAGCAGGGGCCGGAAACTTGTTCAACAGAAGCTATTGTTGCGAGAAAAGCCTGATCTGCATCGCAGGGAGAGAGAACAGTCATATCCGGCAAAACCCGCATTATTGCTATATCCTCAAGAGCCTGATGTGTTGCGCCATCGGGACCGACAGAAATACCTGCATGTGCGCCTCCGATTTTGACCGGTAAATTGTTATAACAGATTGAAACTCTTAGTTGATCGGTTGTTCGTAATGCAGCAAAAACTCCATAGGTTGAGAAAAAAGGTATTTTTCCGGATAGGGCAAAACCTGCTGCAACACCCGCAATATTTTGCTCTGCAATTCCGAAAGAGAAAAACCGTTCCGGAAATTTTTCTGCAAAAAAGTTCATACCAACAGAAGCAGTAATATCGGCACCAATTCCAATTATGTTTTTATATTTTTCTCCTGCTGAGGCAAGACCTTCTCCGAATCCTGTTTTTGTGGGTTTGTTTCCTTTGTTCTTGAAGTTCATGGTTGATTGGTTAAAGGTTTAAGGTTGCAGGGTAACCGGGGGGTTGAGCAGTTCGATAAACTCACTGTATCACCTGTCGAAACCCCGGTTGCACGTTGCAGGTTGACAGCGTTGCAAGTTGTATATAATGATTGTCATAATTTAGTCATGGTTTCAATTTGTATTTTGTAAATTATTAATTTATTGTTTTTGAGCTTGTTGCATAATATTTAAGTTTTTTTTAAAATACCGGACAACTTTTTATATTAAAAATTTGTCTATTTAGTGTGCAAATTGCAATTTTAAGTTATAAAAAGTATATTTGCCACAGAATCATACAAAAATATTCAAAATTTAACACTTATGAAAATATTTAAAAATTCACTTTGGATCGGGTTTTTCCTGTTAATTACAGGACATGTTTTTGCCCAGTTACAGGTTGTAAATACAGGTATAACTCCTGCGCAGATGGTGCAGAATGTTCTTGTTGGTGGAGGGGTTGTTGTTACAAATGTTGCATTTCAGGGACAGATACCACAGCAGATAGGAACTTTTACGACAGGAGGTACTCCCACAAATCTTGGGATGAGCAGTGGTTTGGTTTTATCATCCGGAGATGTTATGGATGCTCCCGGACCGAATAATAGCAGCAGTATTACTTCAAATACTTCTTCTGGAACAGACCCTGATTTGGCTGAGTTAGTTGGTTCGAGCTATACTATCAATGATGCTGCCGTTTTGCAGTTTGATTTTGTCCCTACTTCTGATACTGTAAAATTCAAATGGGTTTTTGGTTCAGACGAGTATCATGAGTATGTCAACTCATCTTTTAATGATGTGTTTGGGTTTTTTATCAGTGGACCAGGAATTACTGGCCCCTATACAAACAATGCTGTAAATATCGCATTAGTTCCAAACACTACATTGCCCGTTACAATTGATAATGTTAATAATGGTACAGGTGGAACTGGACCCTGTTCAAACTGTCAATATTTTGTGAACAATACAGGGGGTGGAACAATTGAATACGATGGGTTTACAGTGAAACTTACCGCATGGCGACTTGTAACACCTTGTTTAACATATCACATTAAAATTGCAGTTGCTGATGTCGGCGACTCATCTTATGATTCTGCTGTATTTCTCGAAGCAGGTAGTTTTACATCGAATGGATTAAGTTCAACTGTTAACTATTCTTCTTCTATTGACACCACCGCAATCAGAGGTTGTTCTCAGGCTGCTGTGAATTTCACGCTTGCAAACGCTGTTTCTAATCCTACAACTATTAATTATCAGATTGCCGGAACGGCTGTAAATGGTGTTGATTACACTACTATTGGTAATTCTGTTACTATTCCTGCTGGTCAGACTACTGCAAGTATTATTATTGATCCTTTAGTAGGAACAGGCAATGCTCCTATTGAAACAGTTTACATTATTACCTCTGCTACTCCTTGCCAGAGTGATACAATTAAGATATTTATAAGAGATTATCAGGATGTTGTTTTAACAGCAAGTAATGATACCTCAATATGCGCAGGAGGAACAGCAAATGTGAGTGTTGCAGCAAGCGGAGGAATTACGCCGTATACATACAATTGGAGCAGCTCACAAACGACAAACAGTATTTCTGTTTCACCTCCTTCAACAACTACTTATACTGTTACAGTTAGCGACGCTTGCCACCCCTATTATGAAGAAGTAATTGTAACTGTTAATCCAAATCCTACATCAACATTTTCTGCTCCTCCTGTATGCGCATCTGTTCTTCCATCTCCAATTAATTTATCTTATATTACTTGGAATGGCACTGCAGAAGCCGGAGCTACTTTCTTATGGACATTATCAGGAAATGCTCAACCTACATCTGTTTATACAACTCAGGGACCCATTGAAGCGTATTGGCTTTGGGACAATACCCAAAATACAAATTATTTTAATATTACTTTAACAATTACAAATCTTTCTGGATGTACATCTACTACGACAACAACTATAAGTGTTGTACCTGCGGATAATTCGAACTGTTGCGTTGCTCCAACCATGAATGCTGGCCCGGATGTAAGCGTCTGTGGTTTTGATTATGCTTTTAACGCATCAATTTCAGGTAGCAGCGTGGGTACATGGAGTATGGTTTCAGGTCCTGGCTCTGCATCTTTTTCTGATGTAAATAATTCTTCGGCAATTGTTACTGTAACGGCTTTCGGTCAATATACTTTTCAGTGGTATGGAGAAAGTGGCGCATGTAATGCTTCTGATAATATTGTTGTTAATTTCCTGCCTTTCCCGAATCCTATTGCCGGAGTTGATGCAGATGTTTGTGGAACAACTTACGATTTACAAGGGAATACGGTGTCGGGTATGACAGGAACATGGACATGTGTAACACCAGGAGTGGTTTTTGGAAATGCATCTAGCGGAACTTCAAATGTAACAGTAGCTTTTCCGGGAGAATACGATTTTATTTGGACTTTAGATAATAGTGTTTGTAATCAAAGTGATGGGGTAACGATTACCTTTTATCCTGTTCCAGCACCAAATGCCGGATCTGATCAAACAGTTTGCGGCAATACTGTAGATTTAACAGGAACACCTAATGGTTCTCAATTTACAGGTCAATGGACAGGTCCTATGGGCATCCTGTTTACTCCTAATGACACAACTCCGGTAACTACAGCAATGGTTTTACCCATGACAACTTCTGCTACTTTTTGGTGGCATCAGTCAAATGCGAATTGTACGGATTCAGATGCTGTTGTTATAACCTTCCAGCCTTTTGCCGGCCCCGGTCAGGTTGTTGCAGGGTTTGATACGGCTGTTTGCGATACTTTCGTTATCCTGAATGGCACAAATTATATTTCAGGTACAACAACTACATGGTCTACAACTGCAAGCAATGTAATAATAAGTGATCCTTATGCAGAAAACGCCACGATAAGCATCAATCCTTCTGTTACAGATTATGGAGATTCTTCTAAATATGTTGTTACTATGATTTTCACGGTTTCCAATTCTGAAAATTGTACAGCACGTGATTATGTGAATGTTACTTTTTATGAGTTACCTCAAGCAGCAGCAGGAATTGATGCAGCCGTTTGCATATTGACGCATAATCTTTCAGGTAGACCAAGCATTGCTATGGGAACAGGAACATGGAGTACACTGACTATCCCACCACCAGTTGGAACAACACAATGTATTCCAAACTTTACGAGTCAGATTTATCCTACTACCGCTACTAATGACCCGAATGCGACAATTACTGTTCCTTGTTATGGTATTTACACTTTTGTTTGGAGAGAACAAAATGCTTTTTATAATACATGTTCGACAACTGATACTGTTATAATTGAATTTGTTGAAACACCCAACATAAATGCAGGAGTAGATCAATATGTATGCGGAGATACAACGCAGTTAAATGCAATTTATGATCCCAATGCAGATATTTTTACCTGGAATGTAGCCACAGTTTTCTGGCTCAATCCTGTAACATTTGAAAGAGACTCAACACAAATAAGTAACCCCACAGCTTGGGTCAATCACATACATACTGTTAATGACAGTGTTGTTTTTATAGCAACGCAGGTTAATTTGTCAACTATTCCTCTTCCGAGTACAGTACCTTGTGCTGCATCAAATGAAGTAGTCGTATATTTTTATGTAGATTACCCTGCTTCACACACATGGAATCCTATTGATTCAGTACAGTGTGGACCGCAATTATGCAATTTAAATGCATCGCAGCCTCCGCAAGGAATCGGACAATGGGTAGATAATATCGGAACAACAGATTTTACCCCAGACTCTTATGCGTGGCTAAATGCATGCGCAGATGTAGAGAGCTATGGCAACCACGTATTCTACTGGGTTGTGAAAAATGGTATTAATCCCTACACCAATCAGGCAGTATGTATTGATTCTTCTGATGCAATACCAATCCGTTTCATCCAGCTACCAATCGCAAATTCAGGAGGACAGTTGTGGGCAGATAATCCTCAATC
>Ga0154551_1089_pt1 | contig 132630 bp, 88 predicted proteins | sample RifGroF2_FD_105694 | JGI IMG/M metagenome (GOLD analysis project Ga0154551, IMG submission 105694) | Bacteroidetes bacterium GWF2_35_48
TTTGAAAATTTTGCACTTGAAAATTCAAAAAAAAATTCTGATAAGAAAAAATTTTTACGCCAAATAAAAAATTTGGCTGACTGTATGGACAGACACTATTTAATGTGATGGTAGTTGAACCAGAACACGTGAAAGAACCTATTGCGGCCGATGCTGTTCCTCCTGTTGGAGTTCCGGAACATGGCAATAAAACTTTCAGATTATCGATACCGGTATTTTCAGCTGAACTTCCATCATCGGATGTTGCAAGAAAACGAATCACTGAAGTAGCAGAAGTTGTTGTTAAATCAACATATTGAGGAGACCATGTGGTATAAGGAGCAGGGAGTGTAAGCAAGGTTGTTGGGAAAGTTGAACCACCATCAGTTGATAACAAAACAACCATTTTGTCATTTGCATTTACAGATCCAGGATTAATATAATCAAATTTTAAAAGCTTGATTCCTGCAGGACTAAGGTTTACATATAAATCAAGGGAACCCGTAGTTCCATCGGTTGCATTATAGCTATTAAATTCGGCAGAATATGATCCAACAGTGCTTACTGGAGAATATAATCCACTGTTTGAAGTCCATCCTGCAGCTGCAATCCCATCATCATGCCTGCGCCATGAATTATCTCCGGTATTTGGAGTATTCAACCAGTTTGCAGTGGGCGCATCCCGAGTATCACAACTGCTGATCCAGGGACCCTCGAAACTTTCATTTACCGGAAGAGTAGCATAAGCAGGAAGTGTTACAGTAACAAGAACAGATGCAGAATAAAGGGTCGTATTTGCAGCAGTACAAGTAATTGCACAACGGTAGTACGTACTTGTTGTAGGAGAAGCAGAATACGTGGCAGAAGTAGCTCCGCTGATATTACTCCAGTTTGTGTTGTCGGGCGATGACTGCCAGAGATAGGTGCTATTTGCAATTGTACTTCCTGTCAGGGTAAGAGAAGAAGAAGCACTCGGACAAACCGTTGATGGACTAGCTGCTGCTGAGCCGGGAACATTTGCATTAATGGTTACTGTTGCAGTGGTAGAATAATCAAAAAGACTGCTGTTGGTACAGGTAACCTTACACCGATAATCAGTGCTAGCAGTCAGAGTTCCTGTGGAAACAGAGTTACTCGTTGCTCCCGATATATCCGACCATGTTCCTGCACCGGACGGAGAAGATTGCCATTGGAGGGTAATGCCTGTATTGTTTGTGTATCCGGCAACAGTAATGGTTGTAGATCCCGAACAGGTAAAAGAAATTGTTCCGGCTGATGCAGAACCACCTGTAGGAGTTCCGGTGCAACCGGAGTTGGCTACAATATTTACTTTATAATCCTGTGCCTGACCATAACTAGAGGATGAGGCCTCGCAGGCTTGTCCCGAAGTAACCTGAGAATCCTCACCACCCCTTATGCGCATAAGGGTTTGCCCGGTAGTAGCTCCAGCCGGGATTGCAATTGAAATAACAACAGTGCCATTTGAACCGGCATTGGAATTTGAAGTAAAAAACTCAGATGTTTCGAGGGTTCCATCCCTGTCAAAATCAATCCAAACTCCGTTGTATTGATTCCCATCACTTCCAAAAGTAAGGGAAAGATTATAACTGACACTCTGCGTCAAATCTGGAACAAGGTTTTGCGTCCCGGTGTAATTAATATAATATGGAGACGTATTTGAAGCTGTACCTTGTGAGAGTCCTTCGAAAGAAACCTGTGTAACATAATCACTCGAGCCACCTGAACTGTAGGTTGGTGTGCAATAGCAAGAAAACTCACTTGTGATAGAAACCAGTGCATTGGATGAATAAGCCGATAATCCGCTATTGGTACAAGTTATTTTGCAACGGTAATAGGTCGCAGTTGTTAATGTCGGAGTTGTATACGAAGTTGTGGTGGCACCGCTTCCCCCAGTTACGTTGGTCCAGCCTGTTGAGCCATCGGCAGATTGTTCCCATTGAAAAGAAATGCCGTTTGTTGATGTTTGACCTGTAACGGAAATTACAGATGTTAATCCTGAACAAACAGAGGTGGGCGTTGCTGAAGCAGAGCCTCCAGTGGGAGTACCAGAACAAGAAACGGGAGTCCAGGTAAATATTCCCTGAGGATTTCTATCTGTGTTTCCTCCGGTTGTCATAACATCCGCATTGGATGATCCAGAAGAGGACGACAACCAACTTGTAGCATCAGTTTTTGTTCTGTTATTATAATCAGATGATGATGATCCCCTTATTCCAACCTGAAATGTGTTTGCTGTTACTATAGTTGAGGAAGAATAATAAATCTCAATCGTATTGGATGTTTCTGTTAAAACAATTTGAAAAGAGTAGTCGTCTGCTCCTCCATAAAGCTCATAATGCAACCACTCAATTGTAAATTTTCTACTTGGCGAACTTCCAGTCAATTTAGATCGTAAACTACCTGTAGAAAGTCCTTGCAAATCATTTGCTAATGCTGCAATTACGTTATTACTTGAACCAGAACTTAAAGGATCGTAACTTTGAGATGCTGAACTCCCCATTGCAATCCATCCATCATTGCAAATGCTAATAATTGAATAAGAAGTACCGTTAAAGTTAAATGTAAATCCGATAGAAATATTATTATATGTTGCATTATCTGTTGTACCACTTGTATGCTGAGTGTATGTAGCTGTCAAGGGAGTTAGTGTGCCTGAGACCTGTGTAAAACTATAATTTGTAACCTGCCCGATCAAAAAATTTGCAGATAACAAAATTAATAAAGCAATAAATAATAGTTTTTCTATTTTCATTAATAAAAATTTTATCTCGAAAAATTATTTTATATGTTCAATATGCAGAAAACTTAAACTTCTCAATTCTTTAATTTTGAATATGATACTCTAAAAATATTAATATTCTCATACCCCTTATTCCTCTTCTTCCACTTTCCCACTTCCTCATCATATTTCTCCAGATCTCGCATCTCGTTTCCAGTATCAATAAATACAGGAAAATCATCCGGTAGTATCGCAGGTATAAAATATTTCGACTCCATTTTTTTGATGATAGACTCCATCTCTTTAAATTCAGCAGGGTGAGATTTTATCCATTCTTCTTTTGCATTTTCGTATGCATTTATATCATCTTCAAGGGTACGCCCGGTTTTCCCGTATTTATGATATTCAATAAAAGCAGGATATTGATGACCGTGTGTCCGAACCCACTCATTTACCTTTTTATTATAATTTTCTACATCGTCCTGCGAAAATCCATTATTAAGCAATTTTGGAAAAGGGGGATGGTTTTTACAGTATACTGCAGCTTTAAAACTATAGTCCCGCATGGTCTCATCCATTGTTTCTGAAAACTTCATCAGCGGATAGTCCGAAGCAAAATATTTATCCAGAATCTGCTTTTCTGCCAGGGTAAGCTGTGCAAAAGAAGAAAAAGATAAAAACACAAACAGGGAAGGCAATATAAATTTCAAGAAGTTCATATAGTTTAAATAGTAAAAAATTATGGCATAAGAGCCGTTATACTAAACCTTGCAAAAAAATCACTAAACAAATTCGATAAAAACGAATAAACAACAAAATAAAATTTAAACTTTTTAAAGATTAAAAACTGAATAGCCTAAAAGTATTTTCCCAATATATCAAATATACTGATTATTTATCAGAACAACAACATTTAAACAATAATTTAATACTCAATTTTATAAACTTGTCCGATTTTTATCAAAGAATGGCTTATGGTAAAGCATCTTTATGCTTATCGTTAAAATCAATATTCATATTGTAAGTATACATATTGCTAAACATCACAATCTTATTTTCAAACTTATTTTTGGAAAAGCCGGGTCAAAATACACATCTGGAATGGCTTTTTGCTCAATTGATATACCAATAAGTTTAGGTTCTTTAATGTCTTTATTAGAATAAACATTTAGAGCTACATCCTTCTGTTTTTGAGAGAGTACAGAGCATACCATGAAAAAAAGTATTAAAAAAGCTATATAACGCATAGGCTAAATAAATTTTAAAAAATAAAAATAACACACCGACTTGCAATGTGTTAGAAATCTAAATTATTGGTTTCTGTGACGGGTTAATCTAAACAGTAATTATTTACATTATTACAAATATAAATAACTTATTTCTTTTTATAAGAAAATTCTTAATATTTTTTTCGCCATGATTAAAAAAAAAATCTTTAAAAAAAATTTTACAAAATAAAAAAATCGCAAATCTTTCCTATTTCTATTTTTTTTTAATATTACTTTAAAAAAAAATTCGTACTACCCCTCCCTAAAAAAACAAATATATTAAAAAAAAACATCATTTTTTTGTATTACCCCCCAAAAAAATAATACATTTGCCGAAAAAATGATAAAAAATGATAACATTCCGAAAAAATGCAATTGAACGCGCATTGAATCGTTCGCCAAAAAATAGTTTGCACGATGCAAAAATTAAAATATCTGATTTATTCGGGTGTAATGTGTTCAGCAAAAATGCCATGAAGCAATATCTTTCCGAAGAAGCTTACAGAAGCATAATGGAAAGTGTAAACAAGGGAACAAAAATTGAATATAAGCTGGCCGACCAGATTGCAACAGCTATGAAAACATGGGCACTCAGTCGCGGTGCAACTCATTACACACACTGGTTTCAGCCACTTACAGGTGCTACAGCAGAAAAGCACGATGCCTTTATTACAATTCTTGATGAACTTTTGCCTGTAGAAAAATTTGAAGGAAGCCAGCTTATACAGCAGGAACCCGATGCTTCTAGTTTTCCCAGTGGAGGCATTCGTGCCACGTTTGAGGCACGAGGTTATTCTGCCTGGGATCCTACATCTCCTGCATTTATAATTGGCGACACGCTTTGTATCCCTTCTATTTTTATTTCTTATACAGGTGATGCATTAGATTACAAAACACCTCTGATAAAAGCCTTGAGCGCTCTTGATAAAGCGGCTGTTGAGGTGTGCCAGTATTTTGATAAAAATGTATCGAAAGTGTACGCGACACTAGGCTGGGAACAAGAGTATTTTTTGGTTGATGAAGCACTTTATCATGCTAGACCCGACCTCATGGCAGCAGGCAGAACTCTGTTCGGGCACGAGGCTTCCAAAGGGCAGCAGCTTGAAGATCATTATTTCGGGTCTATCAACGAGCGTGTGCTTGAGTTTATGAAAGATTTTGAAATAGAAGCATGGAAATTGGGCATTCCTGTAAAAACACGGCACAATGAAGTTGCTCCTAACCAGTTTGAACTTGCCCCAATTTTTGAAGAAACAAATCTTGCGAACGATCACAACCAACTTGTTATGGATTTGATGGAAAAAACAGCAAGGCGGCACAATCTGCGCATTTTATTTCATGAAAAACCTTTTGCAGGTGTAAATGGTTCGGGCAAACACAACAACTGGTCGCTTGCGACAGATACAGGAAAGAATCTCTTAAGTCCGGGTAAAACCCCAAAAACAAATTTACAGTTTTTAAGCTTTTTCATAAACGTAATAAAAGCGGTACACGACTATGCCGATCTTTTGCGCGCATCTATTGCCAGCGCAGGGAATGATCACAGGCTTGGAGCGAATGAAGCGCCTCCTGCAATCATGTCTATTTTTATCGGATCGCAATTGACAAGCGTTCTCGATGAGATTCTAAAAAAAGTTAAAAAAGGAAAAATGTCGCCGGATTTAAAAACAGAACTGAAGCTGAACATTGGTAAAATTCCGCAAATTATTTTTGACAACACAGACCGCAACCGTACTTCTCCCTTTGCATTTACAGGAAGCAAATTTGAGTTCCGCGCTGTCGGGTCTTCTGCAAACTGCTCTGCCTCTATGATTGCATTAAACACGATTATGGCACACCAGCTCACTGAATTTAAAAAAGATGTGGATGCTTTAATAGATGCGGGTCTAGATAAAGATGAGGCAATTTTTAATATCCTGCGAAATTATATTCTTGCTTCAAAAAATATTTTGTTTGAAGGCAATGGTTATTCTGAAGAGTGGGTGCGGGAAGCAGAAAAAAGAGGACTGTCTAATATAAAAACTACCCCTCAAGCGCTTAAGGAATATATTTCTGAAAAAACAGCTTCGGTATTTACTAAAATGGATGTGATGACAGCAAGGGAGCTTCATGCGCGTTATCTTATCAAACAGGAAAAATATTATAAAAAAATTCAGATTGAAGCCCGAGTTCTGGGTGATCTTGCAATCAATCATATTATTCCTACAGCACTTAAATATCAAAGTCTGCTACTCGATAATGTATCAAAAGTAAAAGAACTTTTTGGTAATGAATATATAAAAATTGCTGCAACTCAAATTAACTCTATTCAGGAAATATCAGCGCATATTGCAGCGATAAACAAAAAAGTACATAACATGATTGAAGCACGAAAAAAGGCAAATGTTATTGAGGATGAATTTAAGCATGCTTTGGCTTATAGCGAAAAAGTAAAGCCTTTTCTGGACGATATACGCTTGCATGTTGATACACTGGAGCTCATGATTGACGACGAATTATGGCCTTTGCCGAAATATCGCGAATTGTTGTATATTTGAAAATGTTTAAAAATATATTCACTTCAATAAAAATATAGTAGATGGTTGCAACTTGCAACTTGCAACAAAAAAATATAAAATTTTTAGTATGATACGTATTTTCTTAATCTTCCTTTTTTTATCTGTCGGCAATGCTTTTGCGCAGGTACAGAAAACTCCCGATGATTTGATTTCGCATTTTTTTGATGTTTTCAAAAAAGAGGGTTCGGATGCTGCTATTGAGTATTTTTTTTCCACGAATAAATACATGGAGAGCTCTTCTGATAAAATTGCTGAAATTAAAGATCGCTTGAAAAAAGCAATAGAATTGCTGCAAACCTATTATGGCTATGAAATTGTTTCAAGAAAAACACTGGGAGAAAGCCTCTTAATGCTCGACTGCATGGTAAAATACGACCGCCAGCCCATTCAGTTTACATTTACATTGTATAAACCCAACAATGAGTGGGTATTTCAAAACATCAAATTCGACTACAACCTTGAAGACGATTTGAAAGCTTTACCGGGGAAATGATAGAGTCCGCTCCAAAAAGTCTTTTTTTGCCTCGAAGTAATTATTTTTTACTAAAAAAATTAATGCTTCGTGCGTTTTTGAGGTTTTGCTTGCCGAAACGACAGTAAAGGCAGGTTCGTGTTTAACTTACCAGACAAACTAAACCGATTACAATTTAACACTTTTGTTTTTTCCGACTGAAAATCCAAGTCAAAAAAACCAAAAAAAGCGATATAATTTTAACCGATCTGATACAAAATCAGGAAATTTATTTTTAAATTTGCAGAAAACAGGTCAAATCGTTTTTGAATTAGATTATTAAAATGGCAAGTTTCGGACAATTTATTAAATCAGAAAGAGAAAAAAGAGAATGGACACAAACGGAGTTTGGTGCTAAAATTGGCATCAATACTAGTGCTATTTGTCGTATTGAAAATGGTAATCAAAAATTCAGTAAATCAAAATTAAAAAAATTGGCTGACCTTTTTCAAATAGACAACCAAAGCATAACAGACCTGTTTTTCGCAGATAAATTTGCTCGTGAAGCTTTCAAATACAAATGTTCTGATTCAATTTTTATTGTTGCAGAAGATACCGCAAATTATATAAAAAGTACAAATGTAAAACAAGGACAACTTGACTTATGAAGGACAAATTAAAATATATTGATTTGTTTTCTGGTTCAGGTGGTTTTTCGTTAGGTTTTGAGAACAAGGGGTTTCAAAATATTTTCGCAATTGATATAGAACCAAGTTTTTGTGAAACGTATAAATATAATTTTCCGAAACACAAACTAATAAAAAAAAATATTTGTGAATTATCTGACTCTGAAATTTCTTATCATAAAGAATTTGAAGAAATTGATGTTGTAATTGGAGGTCCTCCTTGTCAAGGATTTAGTATGGCTGGAAACATTGGAAGAAAGTTTATTGATGACCCAAGAAATAAATTATTCAAAGAATTTATAAGAGTTGTTAAAGTTGTGAAGCCAAACTTTTTTGTAATGGAAAATGTTGCAAGACTTTACAATCATAATAAAGGCGAAACCAGAAAAGAAATTATTAATGATTTTCAAAATATTGGGTATAAAGTAGAATGCAAAATACTTAACTCGGCAGATTATGGTGTACCACAAGTAAGGAAAAGGGTAATTTTTATTGGGACTAAACTAAAACAGGAAATTCTTTTTCCTAAAAAATCAGTAAAAAAATACTTAACAGTAAAAGAAGTGCTAGATAATTATCCGCCACTTGATTCTGGAGAAGAGTCAGCAATTCCAAATCATATTGCAATGAATCATTCAGGGCAGATGCTTGAAAAAATGAAATATGTAAAAGATGGAGGAAATAGAGCAGAAATACCTGTAATTTTAAGACCAAAATCGGGAGATATTCGAAAATATATAAGATATAAAAGTGATGAACCATCAGTTTGTGTTACTGGCGATATGAGAAAAATATTTCATTACGAACAAAATAGAGCTTTAACAGTTCGAGAATTAGCCACATTACAATCTTATCCGGATGATTTTGTGTTTAAAGGGACAAAAATTTCGCAACAGCAACAAGTCGGCAATTCTGTGCCTCCTAAAATGGCAGAAGCAATAGCCGAAATAATTATAAAAATGAGTAAAAATGTTTAAGTATCCAAAAGTTAATTACATTGGGAATAAGGAAAAGATTGCAAAATGGATATGCGACCAATTCCCTAATGATGCAAAAACATTATTTGACGCATTTTCTGGAGGTTGCTCTTTAAGTTACGACGCAAAATTTAGAGGCCTTGAAGTTTATACAAATGACATTTTAAAAATAAACTATCACATTGCAAATGCTTTAATTCAAAATAATTCAATATTACTAACTAAAGAAGATATTGAAATCATTTTTAGCGGAGAACCTTTTGAAGGATTTATGTTTAATAACTATTCAGAGGTATTTTTCTTTCCCGAAGAATGTAAAGAACTTGATTTGTATAGAGCAAATATAGAAAATTTAGATTCTGTAATAAAGAAATCACTTGCATTTGTTTTAATGCGTAGAACAATGATACGAAAAATGCCGTATTCTCGATTTAATATTAATTGGGAAAAAATTGTGCAGCTTAGAGATGAAGAGTATAGTTATGATAAATACAAGAGAAAAAGAGCTTACCATAACAAATCATTCAAATATCATTTTTTGCAAAATGTAGATGAATACAATAATGCTGTTTTCAACAATTCAAAAAATAATGTTGCATATAATGATGATATTTTTAATTTATTAGACAACATTAAAGCGGATATAATTTATTTAGACCCACCCTATACGGGAACTATGAATAATTATTTTGGTTTTTATGGGCTAATAGATGATTATATTAGTGGTTCAAAAACAGTTCCTTTTGAAAATAATTTTGTTGATAAAAAGACAGTTGGTTTGTTGTTCGATAAATTATTTTCAAAATTATCAAACTTTAAATATTGGTATCTAAGTTACAATAATTCTTCATTTCCTACAAAAGATGAGTTGTTGTATTTGCTTAACAAATATTCAAATAATATTCAAGTAATTGAACGAAAACACAATTACAAAATAACAGGAAAGGAAAAGAAGGAAAATAACAAAGAATATTTATTCATTGTGAAAAATGACCTTTATCAAGAAAATATTAAGAAAAGTTATGCAACAGCAGAATTATGAAGAGTATTGGAAATTAACCAATGCTTTTACGGATTATAACGGTAAAAAGTTTTTAGAAACTCTTGCTGTTTGTATTAAATTTATTGATGATTTTCGGGATGAACATTATTCAGAAGAAAAGTACAACAGACTTCAACTAAAAGTAGAAAAAGTAAATCAAATAAATTTAATTTCCATCCGAAAATCGATAAACCAATTAGTTAAAATGGGATTTATTAATTCATTTTTACTATCTTATCATCCACAAGCAAAGGAATATATTGAAGCAAAAACAAATAAAAAAAGAGAAACCCTTTTATCCAAAATAATCTATTCAAACTCAAGTTTTAATCGAGCTGTAAATAATGAATCCTCAATTAAACAAATTAATTTTTTAATCCAAACATTAATAGGAAAAGGAAAATTGTCAAAGGAAGAAATTATTGCTTTAATGTTAGTTGACATTGAAAAACATAATGAATCTTTCATTAAATCAGAAGAATTGCAAAAATATGTAAAAGAAGCAAAAGAGAGTGGGTTCATTGAAAGAAAATACAATCAAATAGGATACCTATATAACATTTTAGGTAAATTAGATGATTTAGTTTTTGTAAAAGATGATTTGTATTTTAGAGAAGATGCACAACAAATATTTGGAGAAGATTTTAAAGCTGTTACGAAAAGGCGAGACCCTTATTTACATAGACTATACAAAAATCAGCTTCAAGAAGAATGCGAAGAAGTATATGGCAATGCTATGTGTGTATTAGAAAAATTATCTTATCCCGTATTAATAGCAAGTCATATAAAACCATTTATTGAATCTAACGACATAGAGGCTTACGACCCAAATAACGGTTTGCTATTAAGCCGAACAATTGATTCTCTTTTTGACTTGAAGTACATATCATTTACAGATAAGGGAAAAATAATTTTCTCAAAACGATTATCGAAAGATGTTGTGAAATTTTGGAAAGGATATTATTTGGACGAAAGCATTTTAAGCGACCAAAGGAAAAAATATTTAGCTTATCATAGAGAATTATTGACTAAGATAGATGATGCAGCATAAAGCCATACATATTGGTAGGTCGCGCAAGATGACACACGAGTTAACCCTTGCCAAAGCTAAAGCAAAAGGAGGAAGAAGAAATATGTAAGGCGTGTATGTGGTAATAGCTAGTAACATTTACCATTTTTTTCTTCCGAATTTCAATTTAAACCATTATTGCTTTTTTAAAAAAAATCCCGTAGGTTTGGCAAAGAAAGTTTCCGATTATTAATTTATATTAAATAGTATTATGACTGAAGAAGTAAAAAAACTTTGGCCTGAATTAGAGTGGATAAACAATGCCGACCTGCGTGAAAAAATAGCAAAAACATGGGAAATTGCATTAAGTAAAAGTGTTTTAACTGTAGAAGATTTGAACACGATTCCTTTTACGCTGCTTGCAGGTCCTGACTTGAAAGTAAGTTTTATGTGCCACAAGCGCGCTGTTGTTCATTTAGCAAAAGAGTGCGGAGAAAAAATGAATGAATTTTTCAAAACCGATCTTCCTGTTGATATGGACGTGCTTATTGCCGGAGCAATACTGGCTGATGTTGGAAAACTGTTGGAATATGAAATGAAAGATGGTAAATCGGTACAGGGAAAATACGGTAAATACCTGCGTCATCCATTCTCTGGAGTAAGCCTTGCTGAACAATGCGGCTGCCCTGCTGATGTTTGCCACATTATAGCTACTCATGCAGGAGAAGGAGATATGGTAAAAAGAACTACAGAAGCATTTATTGTACATCATTGCGACTTCATGTCGTTTGAACCTTTTAAAGACCGCCTGAAATAAAAAAAATAAAAAAGGCAGATGTTTCATCTGCCTTTTTTATTCATATCACAAGAAACTTTTTGACATTTCTTTAACACCATGATTTTTCAAAAATTTTTCTCCTACATTTGTAAACATGTATTTGAAAAATTTATCTATTGTCAATTTTAAGAATTACGAGCAGGCAGAGCTTGATTTCTCCCCCAAGATAAATTGTTTTGTCGGCTTAAACGGATCGGGAAAAACAAATCTTCTTGATGCGGTTCATTATTTGTCGTTCTGTAAAAGCTTTTTCAATCCTATAGACAGCCAGAATATCAGACATGGCGAGGAGTACTTCGTTATACAGGGTTTATTTTTTAAAAACGAAGCGGAAGAGAATATTTACTGCGGAATGAAGATGAATCAAAAAAAGCAGTTTAAGAGAAATAAAAAAGAGTATTCCCGGCTTGCTGATCATATCGGACTTATTCCTTTAGTAATGATTTCTCCGGAAGATTCTTTTTTAATTTCAGAAGGGAGTGAAGATCGCAGAAGATTTGTTGACAGTGTTATTTCGCAATACGACCGGGAATATCTTGAGGATTTGATTATTTACAACCGCATTTTACAACACAGAAATAAATTACTGAAAGAGTTTGCAAATTCAGGAACTTATGATGAAGATTCACTCGAATTATGGAATGATCAGCTTATCGCTCCCGGGAAAAAAATTCATGAAAAAAGAAAACAATTTATCGAACAGTTAATTCCTGTTTTTCAGAAATATTATGAATACATTTCATCAGGAAATGAAAGCGTGAGCCTTACCTACCAGTCGCATCTCGAAAATGAAGATTTTAAAACTCTTTTATCTTCTTCTTTGAGAAAAGATATGATTTTGCAATATACGACAGTGGGCACGCATAAAGACGATTTGATTTTTACTGTCAATAATTTTCCATTGAAAAAGTCGGGCTCGCAGGGACAACAAAAAACGTTTCTGCTGGCTCTGAAGCTTGCGCAATTCGATTTCATAAAAAATATAAATAATTTAAACCCTTTATTATTGCTGGATGATATTTTTGATAAACTCGATGCAATAAGGGTTTCAAAGCTATTAGCTTTGGTTTCTGAAAATCATTTCGGTCAGATTTTTATTACAGATACAAATCTTGAAAGAACAGAGCAAATATTATCAAAGCTTACAATAGATTATCAAGTTTTTAATGTAACAAAGGGAGCTATAGCCTGAATATGAGAAAAAGCAACACGGAAAATATCGGAAATCTTTTACAGGATTTTGTAAGAATTCTGAATATTGATGAAAAACTCAAAGAAACAAAAATTATCAGTGCATGGGAAAAGCTTGTAGGGAAGCGCATTTCAAAAGCTACATCCAATATTTATATTAGGAATCATATTTTGTACGTTCATGTTTCGTCATCTATTGTTCGGCAAGAATTATCAATGGTAAAAGAAGATTTGCTCATGCGCCTTAATACAGAGCAAGCAGAGGGACTCTTGGATAAAATTGTGATTAAATGATGTTGTGGAAGTCGGCAGTCGGCAGTCGGCAGTCGAAGAAGTCGGCAGTCGAAGAAGTCTGCAGTCAGTCATAATGTAGACTGTAGACTGTAGACTGTAGACTGTAGACTGTAGACTGAGAGCAAGGCTACTTCGGACTTCAATCTTTCGGCATATTAAAAAAAAAAAAAGAGAGACTTAAGTTTTAAGGTATTATTTCATTGAAATGTTTAAAAAAAATATTTTTTTTTACCTTCATTGCGTTTTGTCCTTTATTTGGAAAATCGCAGTTTCTTGATTCTTTAAAATCATTTGTAAGCCATAAACCCCGCGTTGCTTTTCGCTTCGACTCAAAAACGACTTTTATTTCAAATAGCGGTGTGAGTATCTGGGGCTTAAATCTGGGGCTTGATTTCAATAAAAAATTAAAATCCGGGATAGGTTTTTATTTTTTAAGAAGCCGTCTTCACAAGAATCAATTGATAAGCCGGGAGTTTCTTTCTGATACAACGGTAAATTCTCGTTTGTTTGTTTATTACGGAGGTATTTTTGCAGAGTATGTTTTTTTTCAGAATAAAAAATGGGAAATGTCTTTCCCCTTGCAGGTTGGCTTCGGCAATTCGTGGTACAGATACGACGTCTCAGGTCGTCTTTATGACAGGGACAAGCATTTCATTGCATTGTATGAAGCAAATATTTCTGCGCAGTATAAAATTTTATGGTGGTTGGGCGTAGGCGCGGGTATAGGATACAGGCTTATGATTGTTAATAATAAAGCTATTGAAGAAAATTTTAACGCACCAATTTATACAATTAAAACAAAATTTTTTTTCGGAGATATTTACAGAAAATATTTTCCTAAAAAAAAGATGGAAACAGAACCCGCGAATGAATAGATAAAAGGTTTGGATATTCATGCTTGGCGCACTGCCATAATTTTTATTTGCCCGATACACAAAGGAAACGACGATTTTTCATAATGTTTTGAAATTGATTAGTGGTTATTGTCTATATAAATTGATTTTTATATATTTGATGTTTTAATGCACAAGCCAAACAATACTATGACAAAAATGATTTTGAGATATTTTTTTCCTAATTTCTTTTTCCTCATTTTTCTTTGCTCAGATGTTTTTGCGCAGGATTTTATTGATTTGTTCAGTGCGGGATCTAATATTGTTCCAAAAAACAAATACGAAACAACAGAGGGCAGCTTCAGAATGGTAAGCAGTTATATAAATCTTCAGTATCCGCATGTTTTTAAAAACAAAGACATTTTTCTGACAAAAGTATCTTTCAACAACTACAATATTAAAGATGACAGTACAGTGAACTTGTACATTACTTATTTGCAGTTAGGTGTTCAGAAGAATTTTAATGATAAAACAAGCCTTAAATTATCTGTAGTATCTAAAATGGCAAACCAGCTTACAGATATTGATAAAAATGATTTTGTCTTTCCTTGTACAGCAATGCTACAGCATAAAAAATCTGAAAATTTTACTTATGGATTTGGTTTATTTTACAGCCGTGAAATGTTTGGTCATTTTATGTTTCCTATTATTCATGCGAAATGGAAAATTAACGATGCCTGGTTTTTTTATGCTGATTTTCCAATTTATGGATACCTGATGTATTACCCGAAAGAAAAATTTAAAACAGGAATCTATATCTCCACTTCTACAAACAGCATTCGGTTAGCAGAGAAGTATAATAATAATTATATTCAAAAATCGTATGCTGATTTTTCTTTGTTTTTTGATTACTATTTCACAAAACATATTGTATTAAGAGCAAAAGGAGGCTATTCGATCATGCGGTCAATGGACATGTATTCGAAAGACGAAACAGTTCCTTTAACTTTTTCTGCTTTTAAATTTGGGGATAACAGAACACAGCTGAATGACAACATTCATGATGCTCCCTTTTTTGAAATTAGTTTAATATACAGATATCACTATTAGGATGTGTAATTATTAAATAACTAAAAATCTGATTGTCATAAAGACGAAATAGTTTAGATTTAAAAGCTATGCGTAGCAGTATTTATATAAAAACGCTTTCCCTTGTTGGCTTATTATTGCTGATGTTTTCTTCCTTTGCCGGAGATAAAACACCATTGGCCAATAACGGAATAATAAATCTTTCTGATTATAATTTTGAAAAGAAAGGAAATGCAAAATTAAAAGGGAAATGGAAATTTTACTGGGAGCGTTTTGTTACCCCGGGACTCGAGAAAAATGACAGTGATTTTTGTTTTATTGAAGTGCCTAAAAACTGGAAAGGGCAGATGTGTAATAATAACCCGCTGCCCGTGTATGGCTTTGGAACCTACAGTTTGCAAATTATTATCGGGAAAGAATACAGAGATGAACTCTTGAAGTTAACCACACGGTATATCCCTAATGCGTCAGCTGTATATATTAATGGAAAATTAATCGGGGAGGGAGGTAAAACAGGAAAAGATAAAACCAGCACACATCCTAGTCTTCAAATAATTTTTTCTGAATTTATTCCCGATTCAGATACACTTTTTCTTACAATTCATGTTACAAGTTATAATATATCAAAAGGTGGAATATATTATGGAATAGAGCTGGGTCTAGCTAAAGATATTATTAAAACAGATAAGATAGAAACAGCCAAGAATTTTTTTATTATCGGAGGAATTTTCCTAATGATGTTATATTATTTTATAATGTTTTTAATAAGGAAAAAAGATAAATCTTCTCTGTTTTTTGGTGTGTTGTGTTTTTTTGTTGCTGTATACGCTCTTTGCCTGAGCGATTTATTTTACGATATTTTCAGCTCTTTCAGTTTCAGTGTTAATTATAAAATAAAACATATTATTGTTTACATCGCTCTTCTTTCAATGAGTTTGTATGTTTATAACATTTTCCGACAGGAGTTTTCAAAAATAATCGTGAAAATAATAATCGTTATTTGTTTTATCCCAACGCTGGCAATGCTTATTTTTGATGTGAACCTGAATGCCTCCCTATTTTCTTACTTCCGGTATTTTGGGATAATTATTACGATTTACCTTATATTTGTAATTATCAAGGCAAAGATTAGAAAACGTGATGGCGCGGGCATTATTATATCAGGATTTATTATTCTTTTTCTGACGATTGTTAACGACTCCTTGCACAGTGTACAGATGATTTCAACAACAGATCTCATGCCACTGGGAATGTTTCTTTTTCTTTTTTTACAGACATATCTTTTATCTTCACGATTTAATAATGCTTTTGTGAAAACAGAAGAATTATCTGCCGAATTAAAACACATAAATAAAAATCTTGAAAAAATTGTTGAGGAAAGAACAGCTGAAGTGGTAATGCAAAAACATGAAATCGAAGAAAAAAATGAAGAATTATCGCAATTACTCGAAGAAGTGATAACACAAAGAGATGAAATAGAAGCACAGCGAGATCTTGTAACAAACCAAAAAGAAAAGATTGAAGTTATTCATCATGAAATTTCGCAAAGCATAGACTATGCAAAAAGAATACAGCAATCTATACTTTCTGACACCGCAATTCTGAAAAAGAATGTTGATGATTATTTTGTTTTATTCAGACCTAAAGACAAGGTTAGCGGTGATTTTTACTGGTGGAATGAAGTGGAAGGACATCTTGTTGTAACGGCAGCAGATTGCACGGGGCACGGTGTTCCCGGAAGTTTCATGAGCATGCTTGGCATCTCGTTTTTACGTGAAATTATTATCAAAGAATACATTGTTCATCCGGGTATTATTTTAAAAAGGTTACGAAAAGAAATTATTAATGTATTAAAACAAAAAGGTGTTACCGGCGAGCAGAAAGATGGCATGGATATGGCACTTGTGAGTATTAATCTCAGCACAAAAATGATGGAATTTTCAGGCGCTAATAATCCATTGTATTTAATTCGTTCGTGTGAGGCAAATGAAGATTTGAAAAATAATGAAACAACTTCGTTATCTTACAAGCTTGAATACAATACAACATCTTCAAACCAACTAATCGAAATCAAAGGAGATAAAATGCCCATTGCCATTTATGAAAGGATGGATAAATTTGATACAAAAGAAATCCAGCTTAAAAAAGGAGATCAGCTCTATATGTTTTCTGATGGCTATGCAGACCAGTTTGGCGGTCCTGCCGGAAAAAAATTCAAGTATAAAAGCTTTAAAGAATTGCTTCTGAAAAATAGCCATCTTGACATGGAGCAGCAAAAAAATGCCCTTGAAAACGGCTTCATTGAATGGATTGGAAACCTGGAACAAATAGACGATGTTGTTGTTATAGGTATAAGAATATAAAAAAAGTAGTTTCTGTTAAAATTTAAAACGCCTGAACTTTTAATAAATAAAATTATATCAATTATTCTGAACCAAACACCGCGATTATGAACATATAATTTACAAGATAAAAAACATTTTTTTTCCTTTCTATGAAAAAAATATTCAATCCCTATAAAAATATTAAAGATTACTTCTGCTTTGGTTGCTCTCCCGACAATCAAAACGGTTTGCAAATGGACTTTTACGAAGATGGAGATTTTATAATCTGTAACTGGAAGCCCAAACATCACTTGCAGGGCTATGTAAATGTTCTTCATGGCGGAATACAGGCAACACTTCTTGATGAAATTGCAAGTTGGGTAGTTAATATTAAACTTAAAACTGCTGGTGTAACCTATAACATGGACATCAATCTGAAAAAACCGCTTTATTTAAACAAAGCACCTTATCATATCCGCGCTGCACTGATTGAGCAGAAAAGAAAAGTTGCAATCATTCATGCTGAATTATTCGATGCAGATAAAACCCTGTGTACAGAAGGTAAAATCCAATATTATGTTTTTCCGGAAGCGTATGCAAAAGATACACTATTGTATCCAGGGCTTGAGACTTTTTTCGAGAAATAACAAAAATAATTTTCAAATAAATTATTTTTGTTATGAATGTTCGTTATTGGTTTATAAAAATTTTACTATTTTTTTAAATTCATTGATTGCCGTACTATCTTTGCGAAAATTTTAATGAAATGATTTATATTTTAGATTATTTTTATTCCTCCTGTTTTCCGGGTTCTATCCTAAAAATTAAAATAATACTCAGCGGATAAATTGTTTCTTTACTTTCTGTTTTTTCAATTTCGCTTTGCTAATTTATGTATTATTTTATTTATTAAAAAAATTGAAATGCCGTTCCCAGAGTTTGATTTCTTGTTAAATAGTTCTTTAGTCATTGCATTAATTTCTATAATTGCACTTTTTTTTGTTCCTGTTAAATTAAAATCAGGTATTGCAATTGCTGCTGTTTTTATTAATGTTTTATTAACGAGTTTTGTTGCAATTACAGTCCTTACAGGAAATACCATTGATTTATTATTTTGTGCAGGCAATTTATGGGGCGATATTCCAATAAAAATTGATGGTTTGTCCGCTTGGTTTATTTTAATTATAAATTTTACTTCATTAACAGGAATCATATACGGAAAAGGCTATTTAAAAGCCTATAACGAAACATCTCCAAAATTAACAAGCCATTTTATTTGGTATATTTTATTTCATCTTTCAATGGTGTGGGTTTGTATGTTACAGCATGGATTTGCATTTCTTGTTGCTTGGGAAATCATGTCGTTGTCCTCTATGTTACTTGTTATTTTTGATTATAATAATCCGAAAATAGTAAAGGCGGGAATGAACTATTTGGTGCAAATGCATATAAGTGTTTTGTTTTTGACTTTGGGTTTTCTCTGGGTTTATACACAAACAGGTTCTTTGAATTTTGAAGCTATCGGAACATTTTTTTCTGGTAATTACAACGTATGGCTTTTTTTAATTTTTTTTATTGGTTTTGGTTTGAAAGCCGGTTTTATTCCTTTTCATAGCTGGTTGCCACACGCACATCCTGCTGCTCCTTCTCATGTGTCGGGAGTTATGTCGGGTGTTATCGTAAAATTAGGGATTTATGGTATTCTGAGAATTATTTCTTTTCTGAAAGCTGATTTTATAGTAATAGGTGAAATTGTTTTGATTTTATCTTTACTTACCGGCATATATGGCATTTTGCTATCTGCGGTACAGCGCGATTTTAAAAAAATGTTGGCTTATTGTACGATTGAAAATATAGGAATTGTAGGTATAGGTATAGGATTAGGATTAATGGGTCTGGGAAATAATTCTTCTATATTGTGTTTTCTTGGTTTTGGGGGTGCTCTTTTGCATGTGTTGAATCATTCTCTTTTTAAATCATTGCTATTTTACTCTGCTGGTTCGGTTTATCAGCAAACCCATACACGTGATATGGAAAAATTAGGAGGATTGATTAAAAGTATGCCTCGAACAGCTGGTTTGTTTTTAATTGGCGCTATTGCTATTGGAGGAATACCTCCTTTTAATGGTTTTGTTTCTGAGTTTTTAATTTATAGCGGTATTCTCGAAGGAGTTAAATCGGCATCTATAAGTCAAACGAGTTTGTTCGCTCTCACTTTTGCTGGTTTGAGCGTTATAGGTGGCATATCTATTTTAGCTTTCACTAAAACGTTTGGTACAATATTTCTTGGTGTCGCAAGAGAAAAGCTTCATCATAAACCGCATGAGGTATCTCTTACAATGTTGATTCCTCAATATACCATTGTTGCTATTATGCTTTGTGTCGCTTTTGTTCCGCAATTTTTTCTTATTCCTGTTAATAATATTATTAATTCATTGTTTTTTTCTCCCCTTGCACTTGAGCCGATTTCTTTGGTTAATTATTCAAGTATAATTGTTAATATCAGTATTTATTCGGCTTTGTTTATTCTAATGGTATTGATGATTTGGATTATCAGAAGCAGGGTTGTTAAAACCCAACCTGTAGCAATCAGGGCTACCTGGGGGTGTGGATACGTTGCTCCTAACAATCGAATGCAATACACCGGAAAATCATTTTCAAAACCCTTTAGTAAAATTTTTAATTTTTTATTGATTGAAAAAAAACAATATTCCGAATTAAAAAACAAAGAAATTTTTCCAAAAAAAAGAAGCTATGTATCCGTTTATCATGATTTCTTTGAATACCGCTTGATTAAAAAAATCACGAATCGTATTTTATATACAGCCAATTATTTTTTGTTTTTTCAGAATGGAAGAACGCAATCGTATGTTATGTACGGAATACTATTTATAATAGTATTAATGGTATTAACTTTTTTAAATATCATTAAATGATATTAATAACGTCATTCATATTAATTCCATTTTTAGCCATTTTTATAATTCCATTTATTACTTTTAAATGGAAAGGATTTTTGTTGTTTGCTGCAATTCTGGTTGAAGCTGCTATCTCAAGTTATTTTGCGGTTAACACGTTAATGGGAGAAACGTATAATTTTGCTTTTCAGGGTAGCTTAATTACAGGAGTTATCAATTTACAGATAGATGCGCTATCCGGATGGTTTATTATGATTTTCAATCTTATTTTTCTTACGGGGAGCTTTTATGGTTTGTTCTATATGAAAGCATACAAAAATCAGAGCCACAATATAAGTATGCATTATATTGTAATGATTTTAACACATGCTTCGTTGTTAAGTATCTGTGTAATTCAAAATAGCATTGCTTTTTTAATTGCATGGGAAATTATGGCGGTATCTGCTTTTTTTGCTGTAATTTTTGAACATGAAAAAACAGGAACAAATAAAGCGGGTTTAAATTATTTGATACAAGCGCATGTTTCAATAGTTTTTCTAATGCTTGGATTTATTTATGTGGCTTACAAAACCGGAAGTTACGATTTCAGTGCCATATCCATCTATTCTGAGCAACATGCAGGAGCTGCTGTTTATGCTTTATTTATATTTTTTTTTATTGGGTTTGCCATAAAAGCAGGATTTGTTCCTTTTCATACCTGGCTTCCTTATGCACATCCCGCTGCGCCTGCACACATATCCGGTATTATGTCAGGTGTGTTAATAAAAGCAGGAATTTTCGGTATTCTTAGAATGTTGCTACTGATAAAAACAAATTACACAACACTGGGATATATTATTCTGACTTTTTCCGTTATTTCCGGTCTTTATGGTGTAATGCTTGCAATAGTACAACATAATTTGAAAAAGTTGCTGGCATATCATAGTATAGAAAACATAGGGATTATTGGTATTGGCATCGGATTAGGTTGTGTGGGTCTTGGCTCCGGAAATTTAATACTTGCATCCTTGGGATTTGCAGGCGCTTTATTGCACGTATTAAATCATGCCCTTTTTAAATCACTTTTATTTTATACCGCGGGAATTGTTTATCAGGCAACCCATACGTTAAATATTGAACAAATGGGCGGTCTTATAAAAAAAATGCCTCAAACGGCACTGCTTTTTTTATTAGCTGCAATAGCTATATGTGGTATCCCTCCTTTTAATGGCTTTGTATCGGAATTTATTATTTATAGCGGTTTATTTCATTGGTTGCAAAATCCATCTCTTATGTCAATTATTGCAGCCATAATGGTTGTGTTTGGTTTGGTATTAATAGGAGGTCTTGCATTGTTGTGTTTTACAAAAGCTTTTGGTGTTGTTTTTCTGGGAAGCCCCCGCCATCCATTGCATCATGAAGTGAAAGAAGCTCCTTTTTTTCAGTTATTACCTCTATATATTCTTGCATTTTTTATAGTTTCTATAGGTTTGTTTCCTAAAGTTTTTTTAAGTATATTATCAAGACCATTAAGTTTGTTTACAGGTGTAACGAACCTGTCTTTTTTATCTCCCAATTCAACAAGTATAGACAGCGTACAACATATAAGCTGGATGTCGTGGGGTTTAATATTATTTATTTTTTTCGTCTATTTAATTCGTTATTTTTTTACAAAAAATCGTAAAGAAATTATTTCCACAACCTGGGGATGCGGTTATATTGCCCCCACACCTAAACTTCAATATACTGCAAGTTCTTTTGTGAGAAGTTATAGTAAATTATTTGGCGTACTCTTATTTTTTAATAAAAAAGAAAAATTAGTTCATGGCGTATTTCCTAAGGAAGCTCATTATGAAACGCGTCCTTACGATAAAATGGAAAAGTGGTTAATTGATAAATTTTTACATCAATTAACAACAGGGTTCAATAAATTTCATTTTTTAAGTCATGGAAAACTTCAGTTTTACATACTGAATGGTGTTCTTTTTATTTTAGCTGTTTTATTTATTCCTGTTATTATTGATAATATTTTAAGTTTCATTGCATTTTTAAAACAACTATAATTATGTTGAGTTTACTATTAATATTAATTGCTGCTGCTTTTTTTTCAGGCATTATTGTTCGAACAAAAAGTATTGCTTCAGGGCGAAAAGGTCCAGGGGTTTTTCAGCCTATAAAAGATGTAATACGCTTGTTTAAAAAAGGTGCTGTATATAGCGAAACAACCAGTATTATTTTCAGAATAGCTCCAACTATTTACTTTGCATCTGTTGTTATGGCAATTCTTGTCATCCCTTTTGATGAGTCAAAAGGAATTATAAGTTTTAAAGGAGATTTTATTTTCTTTGCCTACGTACTAGCTCTGGGTAAATTTTTCAATATTATTGCGGCAATGGATACCGGCAGCAGTTTTGAGGGAATGGGCGCCAGTCGTGAAGCACTATTTTCTATGTTTGCAGAACCCGCTTTTTTTATTTTGATGGGTTCACTTGCATTACTTACCGGTCATACTTCTTTTCAGGAAATTTTCTATTCCTTACACGTTGGCTCTTATATATCTTATGCAATTACAACTCTGGCAACATTTGTATTAATAATGATAACAATGATTGAGAACAGCAGGATGCCCATTGACGATCCGAAGACACATCTTGAACTTACGATGGTGCATGAAGTGATGATTTTAGATAACAGTGGTTTTGATCTTGGGCTTATTCTTACAACGGGTTATTTGAAGTTTGCTATGTATGGAGCACTTATTGTAAATTTATTTATTGGGATGGTTCCTTATCAATACAGTATTCCTATGTTTTTTATTATTCAATTTATTATTGCAGTTGTCGTAGGTTTAATTGAATCTTTTATGGCTCGTTTCAGAATGGGCCACAACGCACAATATATTTTTGCTTTGACCTCTGTAAGCTTGCTTATTTTTTTCGGGGTGCTTCTCGTTTTAGAAAAATTTGTTTAATTTAATCTTAACACAATGGTAAACGTATTGCTTATAACATTTTTAATGACCCTTTTCTATATTGCTATTGCGAACAGGATATTAACATTTATAAGGGTTCTTGCAGTGCAAGGTGTTCTTTTATTTTTTGTTGTTTTGTTTCAATTAGAAGAAATAAATACATTTAATTTAATATTGATTTTAATGGAAACAATTTTTTTTAAATCAATTGCTGTTCCTTTATTTTTAGCTTATATTATTAAAAGAAACAAAATAACACGAGAAGCTGAACCTTATTTGCCTAATTTTGTATCTCTGATTATTACAACCAGTATAGTTGTAGCAACAATACTTCTCACAAATGCTATTAAAGATTCTGCACTCGATAAAATATTTTTTATTGTGGCGCTCTCTTCATTATTTACGGGGCTATATTTTATTATAACCCGCAGAAAAATTGTTACTCATATCATGGGTTATCTCGTTATTGAAAATGGAGTATTTGTACTTTCTCTTGCAGTTGGAACAGAAATGACACACCTTGTAAATGTTGGTATCATGCTCGATATTTTTGTTAGTGTATTGGTTCTGGGAATTTTTGTAAACAGAATTGGTAATACTTTTGAGGAAATGAGTGTAGATAATTTAACAAATTTAAAAGATTAAAAAAGATGTTTACGTATTACATTATTTTTGCGATTTTACTTGCAATAGGTTCTTTTTTTAATAGGAATATTCTCCTGCGAAAAATTATGCTTGTTGCTTTTTTGCTTTTGCAAACAGGTATAGCCGTTTACGGATTTTTAAACTTGCATAAAACAGAAATGGAATTTTTTACCTATGATTCCCTTGGTATTATTTTTCTTTGCGTATTAACTATTTTGAGCTATACTACGATTTATCATAGTTATATTTATTTGCAACACAGAAAAGATAATACTAGAAATCAAAGTTTGTATTTTTTCGCCTTGATACTTCTTATTATTTCTATGACTTGTGTTTATCTTGCAAATCATTTAGGAGTACTATGGGTTTTTATTGAAGCAACTACTTTAAGTGTGGCGGTATTGATTTATCACGAGCGTACGCAGCTTTCGTTAGAAGCTACATGGAAATATGTTTTTATTTGTTCTATCGGTATTACTTTTGCTTTTGTAGGGATTATTTTTTTAAGCAAAGGACTACAGGGCTCTGGTTCTTCAAGTCTTATTCTGGCAGATATTCCTGCTCATTTGAAAAATGCAAATGTTTTTTGGCTTAAACTTGCTTTTATTTTTATGCTTGTTGGTTTTAGTACAAAAATGGGGCTTTTCCCAATGCATACAATTGCTGTAGATGCGCATACTGTTGCTCCTCCTCCTATCAGTGCCTTTATTTCCACAACACTCATGAATGTTGGATTTATTTCTATTTTTCGTACCTATTCTCTTATGGCGGGCACAAGTATTCAACCGTGGATGAATTCTATCCTGCTTTGGTGTGGTTTGTTATCAATTTTTGTTTCAGTGGTATATATTCTTAAAGTTAATCATTTGAAGAGAATGTTTGCCTACTCAAGTCTTGAGCACATGGGACTCGCTGCAATTGGTATAGCTACTGGAGGAATCGGTTATTTTGCGGCTATTTTTCACATGGTGCTCCACTCATTTGTGAAAGCAAGTGTTTTTTATCAGATTGACCAGATTCATCGGGTTTTTCACACCTATATATTAAGTAAAACAGGAAATTATTTTAGCAAAAATATAACAGGCGCTATTGTAATGCTGATTTTATTAATTAGTATAACCGCAATGCCACCGTCGGGTCTTTTTGTTTCTGAATTTTTAATTTTCCGGTCTATGTTTGAAGCGCATCAGATAATGGCTTTATTGTTTATTTTGGTGTTATTTACTCTTGTTATGTGGGCGCTTGGTAAAAATATTTTAAAAATGTTATTTGTTCCTTCATCTCATCCTATTGAAACCAAAGAACCGTTGAAAATACGACCCATAGAATCCGTTTCTCAATTTGTATTATTAGCCGGTGCTATTTATCTGGGATTAAACCCTCCTGCTCAATTAGTAAATTTAATTAATGAAAGTATAATGCTTTTACCCAAATAATATGAATTATATAACTTTATTTAATCAGCAAACAGTCCCTGTTGCTTCCATTCCTGAAATAAACTATTTTGAGTTTTTGGAATTGAATACCGGATTCATACGTGGTCATAAAGAAAGGCATTGCGTTAATTATTTTGGTTGCATTGAAAATGAAAAGGTAAAACTATATTGCTGTATAGCCGACGACCTTACACATGAAATTTTTGTTTCATCCAGTATTGTTAAAACTTCTAGTATTTATGCCTCTTTTACTTCACGTTGTCTTTGTTTTGAAAAATTTGAACGAGAAATACACGAGAATTTTGGAATTAAATACAATGATCATCCGTGGTTAAAACCTGTTCGCTATGCACACAACCGTTCCGATAAAAATAAAACCATTGCCAATTATCCTTTTTATTCCATTGATAGCGAAGAATTGCATGAAGTGGGTGTTGGCCCTATTCATGCCGGAATTATTGAACCAGGGCACTTTAGGTTTTTGTGTAATGGCGAACAAATTTTACACCTCGAAATACAATTAGGATTCCAACACAGGGGGATTGAATCTTTATTTTTAGAAAAGAAAAAAATAAATCAACGGGCAACTTTAGCAGAAAATATTGCAGGCGATACAGTAATCGGGCACACAAGTGCTTTCTCTTATTTATGGGAAAGTTTATGTGGTTTCAACACAACGAATGACATAGCCTTTGCCAGAACTTTGGCGCTTGAAATTGAACGTATCGCTATACATACAGGTGATTTAAGTGCTGTTTGTACAGACATCGCCTATCAGTTGGGAAGCTCTGTTTTTGGTCGTCTGCGAACTCCTGTTATCAATTTTTTTCAGGAATGGTGTGGAAACCGCTTGTCAAAAAGTCTCGTGCGCCCGGGTTGTAATTTGTTCCCCTTTACTCCTACTCTTGCGATACGTTTAACAGATATTTTAAATGCTTTTGAACCTGATTTTACGGAAATGGTTACAGAGTTATTTAAATTGCCAAGCGCATTATCTCGCTTTGAACGTACCGGAGTTGTTTCGCAAGAAGATGTATTATCTTTAGGCACAGTAGGACCTTCTGCGCGCATGAACGCATTGAACCGCGACATAAGATTATCACATCCTTTTGGTTTATGGAAAAATATAAAACATGACCCGATAATTAAACATCATGGCGATGTATACTCACGTGTACAGATTCGAAAAGAAGAAGTTATTCAGTCTATTCAATACATACGCACATTGATTGAAAATATTCCTGAATGTACAACCTATGAAAATGTTTTAGAGAAACCAAAACCCGATTCGTTTGTTATATCACTAATTGAAGGATGGCGTGGTGAAATTTGTCATTGCGCAATAACCGATTCTTTAGGAGAACTAAAAATGTATAAAATCAAAGATCCTTCATTTCATAATTGGCTGGCATTGGCTTTAGCTGTTAGAAATAATGAGATTTCAGATTTTCCAATATGTAATAAAAGTTTCAATTTATCTTATTGTGGCCATGATTTGTAGGAAGAGTAATAAGGAAAAGGAATTGTAGGAATCGTTCCATACTTCGACTTCGCTCATTTCGACTACGCTCAATGCATCGCAGCACAGGTGGAACGATTGTACAATACGAGGCAAAAGGCAAAAGTTAGAAATTAAATTATTAGTAAATTTTCAAATTAGCACATTTTCAAATTTTCAAATTGGCACATTAGCACATAAAAAATATATGATTTCAAATATTAAAATATTATACCATCAGGGAAAGCAGTTTATACCCGATGTAACAACAGTGGAAGTTCCCGGTATTTTCAGGGGCAGACCTATTATTTCTGTTAATAAAATTGACGAGAATTTATTACGTGAATTATGCCCTACAGAGGCTATTGCAACGAACCCTGTTTCTATTGATTTAGGAAAATGCACATTTTGCGGAGCTTGCGCGGCAAAATTTCCAGACAAAATTTCTTTTACAAAAGAGTATAAATTATCTGTAAATAAAAGAGAAGATTTAATTATTTATGAAGGAGTAGATAAGCCGCTTGTATTGGATGAAAATCGTATTCGTAAAGAAATTCGAAGCATGTTTGGCGGCTCGTTAAAACTTCGTCAGATATCTGCGGCAGGCGATAACAGTTGTGAATGGGAACTGAACGCAGCGGGTAATGTTAATTTTGATATGGGTCGTTTTGGAATTGAATTCGTAGCTTCTCCACGTCATGCAGATGGGATTGTTATTACGGGTCCCATTTCCGAGAACATGGCAGAACCAACTCAGATTTGTTACGATGCAACACCCGATCCGAAAATAATTATTCTTGCAGGAACAGATGCCATTAGTGGTGGAATTTTTTCTGGCGCTCCTGCTTTAAATAGAAGTTTTCTTGATAAATATCCCATTGATTTGTATATTGCAGGTAATCCGGTTCACCCTTTGGCTTTTATCAATGGAGTGTTGGCGCTTATTAGAAAGAAGAAAAAGTGAAACACATTTTTTTTCCTGATTGTTTGCATGTCTGCAATAAAAATATTTGGCTCTTTTTCTTTTACTTTTTTTTTCTCTGAACTAAATAAAGTATTATACCTTCAGAACTCCTTACTTAGTGCCAGCAAGAAAACTCATGTTTTTTGCTCACAATGTATGTGCCTGATAAGAAAACATCAAGTTCAAGGCTTGCGAAGACCTGAAAATTAGGAGTGTACTAATGTACATGACTACTTTTCAGGTCAAGCGTAACGATGAAATTGATGTTTTCTTGCAGGCACTACTTAGTAACTAAAAATCAATTAAAAAAAATGTTTGTAACCCCGAGCTTTAGCTCGGGGTACAGAAACGAATTATAGCAACCGATTTTGGCGAAAAATTTGCCCAAGATTGTCTTTTGTGAAAAATGGTTAAACCGCAAATTTTATGACAAAATCCTGCGATTTTATTTTGCGACAGATTAGGAGTTCTGAAATTATTATATTCGTAGCATAATTTATTTCATGAAGTATTTTATAATAATATTGCTTTTTATTCCGGCATTTCTTTTTGCACAACCAGAAAACCTCGTCCCAAATCCGGGTTTTGAAAATGCGTGGACTTGCCCTGACACATATATAAAGGATATTGACCGGAATTTTCTACCTGACTGGTTTATCCCCAATAAAAGTACGCCCGATTATTTTAATAAATGCAGCGTTGGCGATGCCGGAATTCCGGATAATTTCGCCGGCTCTATGGAAGCAAAAGAAGGACAAGCCTATATCGGAATTATTTTAAAGGAAAGCTATCGTCCCAGCAATCCTGATTATTCTCCAAATATGGACGAATATTCTAGAGAATATCTATCTGTAAAACTTTTAAAACCCTTAAAAAGAAATAAATATTATTGTGTAAGCTTTTATTTCTGTCAGGCAAAATTTTGTGATTATTCCGTTGATGGGTTGGGAATTTATTTCTCATCAAAAAAAATAAATCTGAACGGCGATGGCGTAATTCGGGCTAAACCACAGATATTTTCAAAAAAGGGTATTCTTCTTAATAATAAAAAAAAATGGCAAGAGTTCTGTGGTGCAATAGCCGCAAAAGGAAACGAGAAATTTATTACTATCGGAAATTTTGCCCCAACAAAAACGGTATTGTATGTTAAAACCGATTCTGTCCAAAATCCTTCCTTATCAGAGTATGCCTATTATCTTATTGATAATATCAAACTTTATCCTGTAGAAAATGAGTTTGAGTGCGGATGTTCTGGAAGTGTTGCAGAAGTGAGAGAAGAATACCACCTGCCTCAATCTGCTAAAGATAAAAACAAGACGCTTGCAGATGCTAATTCTAAAAAAAACAGTAATAATGAACAGGATAGTGGCGATTCAAAGAAATCCGAAATTAGCAATATTTCTAAAAATGATTCTTTTGAGGGTATTGACAATGTAACTAATGTTGAAGAAGGTGTTTCTGTTACGCTGATAAACATCTTTTTTAAGCTTAATGAAGCAGTTTTAACAGAAGCCTCTTATCCGGAATTAGACAAGCTCGTTCGCCTATTGAATGAATACCCCAATATGCACATAGAAATTGAAGGGCATACCGACAATACCGGGACAGAAGCCTTTAATTTAAAGCTTTCTCTTGACAGAGCAAATGCTGTAGCTTCGTATCTTCAATCAAAAAAAATAAAGAAAAAAAGAATGACGATTAAAGGGTATGGAGATAAAAAACCTGTCGCAGATAATTCAACCGAAGAAGGCAGATATAAAAACAGAAGGGTGAATTTTACAATTTTAAAAAATGACTAATTATCGCAAGCGTACCACTCTGCATAGGAAGTAGGAGTTTCATGCAGACAAAGAGAATTCAACGTAAGATTTTTTGGCAAAAATTTAATGATTTTCTCTGCGAAATAAACAACCAGATTCTCACAAGTCGGCTGAAAATCAACAATCTCACAACGGTCAAACATTTCACGAATACTCGCAAGCTTTTCATGGGGCGCATCTTTGCTTAAAAATACAGCATGATCTGTAATAGAGATAATATGGGTTTCTATAATTTTTTTTAAATCCCCGAAATCCAGCACCATGCCTAACTTTGGATTTGATTTATCAATTATTGGCTCGCCCTTTACCGTAACTTCTAAAATATACGAATGACCATGAATGTTTTTGCAAAGTCCATCATAATTCCATAGAGCATGAGCCATTTCAAACTTAAATATTTTTGTTACCCGGATGACTGACATTTTTTTTTAATTATACTTAAATTTAATAAAATCTTTATTTTTCAGGTTGCAGGTTACACGGTGATTGAGCCTGTCAAAATCACCGTGCAATATGCAACTAAACGTGAAATTTAATTATCATACGCTTACAGTGTAATACTGATTATATAGTACATTTTTTAACACAATTAATTATTGAACTCAAGCTCTCGTGTTTAAGATAATAAAAAGTGTTTTTACCTTCTCTTTTTGACATAAGTATTCCTTTATCTTTGAGAATTCCTAGATGATGGGATGTCGTAGATTGTTCTATATCAAGTTTTTCATGAATTTCTGTAACAGTCAGCATTTTTCCTTCTTCAAGCAGACCTATTATAGCTATTCGCATAGGATGCGCAATTGCTTTGAGCATATTGGCCGAATGTTCTAATTGCTCTGCTTTTAATTCTTTTATACCCATGTTTCCTGATTGTTTGTTTTAAATTTTATGCAAAAATACAGAATATTTAGATATATAGATACTTTGGGTTGAAATAGTTTTTGATTTTCAAAAAATGATATATCGTTAACTGAATTTTATTCTTTTGGGCACTCGTTAAAGTTACCGCAGCAACGATCATCGGCTAATATTAATTTTACTCAAGTTATTGTAAATGATAACTGATTAGTAATTTATTGTTTTTGTTTAGAATAATTGCGTCGTTTACGCATATTTATTACTTTAGCACTCTTATTTACGAAAAACCCTTTTTATGAACACAAATAATTACTGCATAATAATGGCCGGTGGTATTGGAAGCAGATTCTGGCCTATGAGCAAAACATCCAAACCAAAACAATTTCTTGATATTCTGGGAATAGGAAAAACCCTTCTGCAACAAACTTTTGAGAGATTTTTAAAATTTTGCCCTCCCGAAAATATATATATTGTTACCAGCATTGACTACAAAAGTCTTGTTTTAGAACAGCTTAAAGGTATTTCGCCCCAACAGGTTTTGTTAGAACCCGCCCGCCGGAATACAGCACCATGTATTGCTTATGCAAGCTATAAAATAGGACAGAAAAACCCTGATGCAAAATTTATTGTAGCGCCTTCTGATCATCTTATTTTAAATATTGATGATTTTCATAAAGAAATAGAGAATGGGCTTGATTTTGTTTCTGAAAACAATGCTCTGCTTACACTCGGCATAAAACCCAGCAGACCGGAAACAGGCTATGGCTATATTCAGATTCAGGATAAAAAAACAAAATCAAAAATTGAAAATCTTAAAAAAGTAAAAACTTTTACTGAAAAACCTAATCTTGATTTAGCAAAAGTTTTTTTCCAGAGCGGTGAATTTTATTGGAATTCCGGTATTTTTCTTTGGTCGTATTCTTCTATTAATGAGGCATTTGAAAAACATCTTCCAGAGGTCAGCTCTTTATTTAAAGAGGGTATTCCTGTTTATAATACACAAAAAGAAAGCTCTTTCATTCAGCGTACCTATTCAGAATGCAGAAACATTTCTATAGATTATGGTATTATGGAGAAGGCTGAAAATGTATTCGTGCTTTGTTCTGATTTTGGATGGTCTGATCTGGGAACATGGAGTTCTTTATATGAAAACAGCGAAAAAGATGAAAATGGCAACGTGGTGTATGGTCGCGATGTTTTTCTTTATAATTCGAAAAACTGTATTGTAAATTTACCAGGGAAAAAAGCAGTGGTTGTAAATAATCTGAATGGCTATATTATTGTAGAATCAGACAATATGCTGTTGATTTGTAAAAAAGAGGAAGAACAATCAATAAAACAGTTTGTAAATGATATAAAAATATTGAAGGGCGAATCTTATGTATAAAAAAAAATTCCGGCGTTTCGTCGCCGCGGCGACAAGCTCAACGACCGGAATTTTTTAATAATTTAATTAGTGTCTGTCTATAAAGTGAGTGTTTGATTTAGAATGTTCGAGAGCAAGCCTGCCTTGCCGGTAGGCAGGGCTTTCGCAGTGTTGAAAACCAAGGAGTTTACTTTTGTAAATGACTGTTTTCAACACAAGAGTAACGCAGCTATCGGACATTATGGACAAACACTAATTAGTCAGATTAGTATTCCCAAAGGTTGTGTTCCATCTGGAAAATAAAATCTTTTACTTTTTCTCCTTCCAGCATAGCTTCCAAGCCCAGAGCATACGTTCCAATAGGTCTGTCGTTGTAAACATTGGATTCTTTAATTATATAGCTACTGAATTTCCGTTTCCAGAATAAATCGTCGAACGTTCTGCGCTCTGCATCATTCTTTTGGTTAAAAACCTCTGTTTTAGCAAATAAATCGCGGAATTCAGGAAAATATACCCAAAAAGGAACAGAATTTAAAAAAGCACCTGCAACTTCCGGGTTTTCATAAACCCGAAAAGGAGCCAAACCAATAATGCGAACATCCATTACAGAACGCTGCCTGTCAAAAAACCATTCTTCTTTCATGATAAATGAGTTTACCTCGAAAGTTCTTTCAATAGCCTTAGTGGAAACAACTGTATCTCCGATAACATTTCCATCAATATCTTTTACCGGAATCGTATCTATTCTGTCTCCAAGATCCCTCATAGCTTCCTGTGTCGTAATAGGATTTACTATTTCATAAGATAAGGGATTTGTCAACTGAAACTCATAAGCTGTTTTGCTTGCATTTTCAAAACCCCAGATAATAAGCTGTAGCAAACTTTTTCTGTCGGCCATTGGTTTTGTGGGGTAGTAAAGCGGATGGTTTAATTTTTCCTTCAGGTCTAATTTCCTGATAATTTTCTTAGACCACATTACATCAGCTTCGCGAAGCGATGTGTAGGGAATAGGGTTTCTGACGGGTACGTGTTCTTTTACATACACCCCGTCCAATACCTGTGCCTTAATCATAGAAAAAGGCGTTATCAGGATTAAAAATGAAAATAATAAAAATAAACGTCTCATAGTTGTATTATCTTATAGTAAATACTATGGGAGACAGGGGCATTACTTTTCCGTCCGGCCCTTTTGCTTTAATCTGATAGAAAGTAACAGGTGAACCAGGTCCTAATGTTTTTAATGAATTTTGAACAACGGCATTAAACATTGCGCCATTAATAGGAACTTCTTTTGTTAAGCCCCCTGCTTGCTGTAAAAATGTATAGCTGACAACATTAAATCTAAGGTCAAATGGGAAGTCCTTAAGAGTAGCTGCAATCCCAGGTGCTGTGGTAAGCTGGTTTTTTTGAATTCTACCTTCACTTTGTCCGTTAATTGTTGCAACAGGAGTAGGAATATTTTTAACTCTGAATTTTTCTGTACCGGCAGCTTTTGTATTACCCTCCATATTGGTAGTAACATTAATAACACACTCTAAACCTGCACCCGGCAAAACCTCCCAGCCTCCCTGAACTTTTCGGATAGAACCATTTGTAATACTGGCACTTACTTTTTCATCGGGAACACCTACAGCAGAAATTTTAACTGGATTAGGAATACCACGATAAAATACATTCATTTTTGTAGGAGAAACAACCACTCCGCCCTGCATTACGTTATACTCTGTTTTCCAAGGGAAAAATTTAAATCCATCAGGTGTTTTAATTTTAACAGCACCTTCAAGCTCGCGTTTTCCGGTTCCCTGAGCAACAACTTCGTAAACTCCTTTACCATTTTCTACTTTCATAGTGTCAGGGTTACCTACCATTTCTCCTTTTGTTTCATCGTATTTGGCACCCATGTAGATTGTAGGTTTTTGAGTAGAGTCATACGCAGCCATAAAAACACTCATTGTAAACTTGCTTCCAGCCATAACATACATAGAATTCTGATTTACAATAGCTTCAATTTTGTTAAATTTTAAATCGGCAGCATCAATATTATTATACAAATGCGCTAACATATCAGCTTCAGCATTACGTATATCGCCCTCAAGAATGGTCATAAATACCACACTGGCAATAAGAGGAAGATGTTCGAATCTTTCGTTTACCCAGGTTGCCATTTCCCCTTCTTTTGCCTCAGGGTCTTTCGTATCCAGCGTTTTTTCAAAATTGGCAATTAAATCCTTATATTTTTCAGGTTTATCAACAATGCCAATCAAAAATTTTCTGTACTCATCAATTTTCTTTCTCAGTTCCTCTCCTTTGCCTTCAATAATCATAATACGGGGTACATGATCCGTATTATCCTTTAACACAATATCGTCAACCTTAATAGTACCCGGGGTTTTTTCAGCTCCACCAGCCACTTCAACAATACGCTTACGAATGTCGTGCATAAACTTTACTGTTTCATTGGCTTTAGCCTGAACCTCAAGGGCTTTTTTATTCCAAACTGCTGCTTTGGCAGGATTTTCTGTAGCAGCTTTCATAAACATGGAATAATAAAGGTCGTTCTTTTTTGCAAAATTCTCTACGGTCTTGCCAACACCATGCTCTACAAGGATAAAAGAATCTAAAATATCCTTTGAAACGTTCATAGCAAGTAGTGCCGTTAAGAACAAATACATCATCCCGATCATTTTTTGACGCGGGGTTTCTTTTCCGTGACCCATATTCTCTTTGTTGTATTAAATGAAACCTAAAAAAAATTAACCCTTATTAAAATTCATTGCAGCAAGCATGTTACCGTAAATGGTATTCAATGCATTGAGATTCTGACCGAGTTTAGAAACTTCGGTTTTGTATTTTTTAGAATCGTCAATAGCTGTTGCTAAATTATCCATCATTTCATCCATACCAGCAAATAGTTGTTTTGAAACTTCAAGATGCTCGCTTGTGCCTTGCAATTGCAATTCATAAACAGCATTAAGGGCTGTAAGGTTTTTAGTCATCATTTCTAATTGTTCTCCGTAAGATTTATTTCCATCAGAAGACTTTCCAATTTCTTCGTTCATTGCAGATGTTAACTTTTCGTAAGCTGTTGCAAGTTGGGAACCAGATTGTTTAACAATTTCATGAACTTCTGTTCCTGTTTTTGAAATAATATTTGCAAGTTCATCTGCTGCGAAATTCAAAGTTTCTGTCGATTTCACGTGAGCAATAGCAATGTTTCCGGCAAATTCCTGACTGGATTTTGACACAACTTTTGCAAATTCATTTGCTGCATTGCTTATTGTTTCAGAAGAAGTGGTCTGCGCACGATTAAAACCTGAAGCAATTTCCTGTCCAGATTTGTTTACAATCTGAGCAAATCCTGAACTAGATTCCTGTAATGTATCCACAGATTTCATATAAGCATCTGTTAATGCATCAGCAGATTGACCAACACCTTGCGCTTTTTTTCCGTAAAATTCAGAAAATTCAAGTACTTTTTCTGATGCTTTTTCAAAATTTGTTACATAATTATTAGTTGCCTGTGTTGCATCTGTAACATCGTGCAATTTTTCTGTTGTTACATTTAATTTTTGAAGACCCATTCCAAGTTTTTCAAACAATTCTGGTGAAATTTGTGCTTTTTCAATCATTTCATCAAATTGCTCAAGTGCAGATTTTTTCTTATCCACCTTTTTCGTATCAAATTCTTCTTCAATTTTACCCATGCCTGCTAATTCTGGATAAACAAGCGTCCAGTCTAATTCTTCATGTAATGGCTCAAAAGCTGAAAAGAAGAAAATCAAAGCCTCTGTACCCAAACCGCAAATAAGCATTATAGATGCACCAGGATAGTGCTGGATTTTAAATAATGCGCCAAGAATTACAACTGATGCTCCCCATCCATAGAGCTTGGTCATAAATTTTCTGTACCCTTTACTTTCAACAAGTTCCGCTATACCCATAGTGTAAATTTTTTTTAATTAATAATTATTGAATAAACCCCTTTAATAATGTAATTGAAATTTTAATAAACTTTTGAATAACTTCCACCGTCATCCCTACTTCTTCCGAGAAAAGATCTGACACATCTGAATCCTATATAGGATTTTGCAGTATCCTGATATTCATAAGTACGTGTTCCGGTTTGAAGATAATAACTAATATCTTTCCACGACCCGCCTCTTATAACTTTTCTTTTAAGCGCCGGGGGATCATCGGGTAATGAGTTGTACTGGTAGTCCGGATTCAAGTCGTGTGTGTAGCTGTAGGCTGATTCATCGAAAGCATTGTTTGTCCATTCAGCAACGTTTCCGGCCATATCGTATAAACCAAACTCGTTTGGCTCATAGCTGGCAACAATCAGTGTTTGAATACCACCATCATCAACATAATTTCCTCTTAAAGGTTTAAAGTTGGCAATAAAACAACCTGTATAATTTCTGGTATATAAACCTCCCCATGGGTACATAGAAAGGTTCAGACCACCGCGGGAAGCGTATTCCCATTCAGATTCGGTAGGCAATCTGTAGTCCTGTACAAAAGTTTCATCATTGCCATTAAGGAACGCATTTTTTAATTGTGTTCTCCAGATACAGAAAGCGCGAGCCTGTTTCCATGAAATACCAACTACAGGATAATGATCATAAGCTGGATGCCAAAAATACATATTCGTCATGGGTTCATTGTAAGAATAAGTAAAGTCGCTTATCCAGCATAAAGTATCAGGATATACATTAATGATATCTTTCATGATAAAGGAAGAGCGATCGGTAACAGGAACTTTCTGTCCGTCTTCTTTAATAACTTCTCCGTCGTATTTATTTTCTGTGGCGTTCCAGCGGCGGCGCGATTCATTGTCGAAAGTAAATTTTTGCGCAGCTTGTTTTAAGTCAATCCAGAAATATACAAAATTGTATTTTCTTACATCAAATTCCTGTCTTCTGTAAAAGCGTTCCTGCTCGGGATAAAACATATCGGCAAGCAAAGGTCTTTGCTCATCGTCATCCCAAAAAATTTCTTTTTTCCAGTCAAGGAAATGGGGGCTTAGAGGGTCTCCGTAAAAATCCTCGGTTATGTGAAATTCATCAATTTGAGCACTGAGTTTTTCCCTTGCAATGGAATCTCTTACCCAGTAAACAAACTGACGGTACTCGTTGTTTGTGATTTCGGTTTCGTCCATCCAAAATGCCTGAATAGAAACTGTTTTTGCTTGAGCCGTCATTGCCCAGGGAACATCCTGATCGTTGGGCCCCATGTTAAAGCTTCCCATAGGGATAAATAGCATACCGAAAGGGTCTGGCTCATACCATACCTCACGGTCCATTACGCCTAGAAGTTCTCCTTCTCCTGTGTTCATACAACTACTTCCAAGCAAAGCCAGAAACATACTTATTAATAGAATCCTTTTCATATATTTAGGATTAAAATTTCCTGATAAAAAATTATAAGAACCTTACACTCTTGTAACGTCCGGGTGTTTTGTTCATGCTAAGGCTGAAACAGTATCTTACATAAAGTTCATGCGAACCACTGTTGTAGCTTCCAATATCTGAAAGCCCAAGGTCGTAAGCATAACCAAAGCTGACACCCATATTTAAATTCATACCAACCATAAAAGTTAAAGCGTCGTTTATATTATAAGAAACGCCTCCCCAAAACTTTCTATTGTATTCATAGGTTAAATTTCCTGTAAATTGTGTAGTTGCTAAATCAGATTTGATAAAAATATTCGGTTTAAGTTCGTGAGCGGGATTTCCAAGCCTGATAGGATAGCTTGTTACAATATAATAATGTCTTTTAATAAAGGGAGCTGTGCTGCTTGCTAATTTAACCTGAGGTTCTGTAAGGTGTGTTGTTGAAATACCAGCATAAAAGCCATTGTCATTATTTTTATAAAAAGCTCCAAAGCTCAAATCAAAGGCACCGCGACTTTCCATGCGAGGAATCATAGGGTCGTCGTAAGGATTTGTGTTTGGTCCGGGAACAATCCAGTCTCCGTTAAATGCAGTATTCTGTAAACCTAATCCTAATCCGATTCCAAGTACGCCTTCTCCAATAATAGCGCGGTATGCATAAGAAGCATTCAATACAAAATTTTTCTGAAAGCCTAATTGTTCCTGTAGAATAACTAAACCAACACCGCTTTTAATGCCCATTGGATTAATTGCCGCATGTCCGTTAAAAACGGTTGTCATAGGTCTTCCTTCAAATCCTATCCATTGCTGCCTGTGAATGCTTGAAACACAGATAGCATCATTGCTCCCGGCAAAACCCGGATTATAGGATAACTGGTTGAACATATTAAAACTGAATTGGGGATCTTGTTGAGCAAATCCAACTGCTGCGAGAAGCGAAAATACACATACCCAAAGTAATCTATTCATAATTAATTTGTTATATCAAATTATCTGTAATCTTACACACCTTAAAGGGCGTAAAATAAATAAATATTTTTATAGAACACAAATTTTATTAACAATTTCTTTGTTTAAAAATGCTTTTTTTTTATGCTGTATCTGTAATTTGTTAGTTGTTAATAACTTTGTTCGTAATTTTTTTTCCAGCAAATGTAATATTTATACGCCTTTTAAAAATAAAGGTTACAAAAGATTAAATTTTTATCAACAAATTTTCTGAAAAGTCTTCCACCATCTGTCAGGAATTTCCTGTTTACAAGCATTGTCATAATCTTTAGAAGAGCATGCAATAATCATACTTTTCTGATATTCGGCTTTCTGGTAGGGTATTTCCATCCACCAGCGCTGGGTGGCAGGGTTATTATAAAATATAATTTCGTAGTCGGGTTCTTCAACTTTTACAACTATTTTCCTGTATTCCTGTAGACTTGTAAAAGGATATTCTTTTTTACGCAAATAAAATCCTTCTATAAAATGCCAGATAGCTTGTGCTGCAAGATGTGATGTCTGATTGTTGATGTCTTGCTCTGGGTTTACTTCAAACAAACCAAACCATGAGACTTTATCACTAAGCCCGGCATACCTGCAAAGCTGGCAAAGTTCTTCGCCATAGAAACCGTTCGGCGATGGGAAAAAATGTCCCGGGGCGTCAGACTGTCTTACTGCGCTGATATCAATACTAACCATGTTCGCATCCCGGAAAAAAGGTTCTGCCTCACGAATATCTGCCTGAATATAGCCAAGCCTGTTGTAGTCAAACAGTATATTTTTCATCAAATCAATTTCTTCCTGAGAAACATAATATGCCTGATAGCCCAGATTTGTTACATTAAACAAACAATTACTTTTTTGTGTGATGATTTTGCTGAGGTAATTATTTGCATTCATGGGATCATTCACGTCTCCAAGATCAAAACGAGCATCAACAGTAACAAGGTTTACGGTTTGTTCTAATTTTTCAAAACTCTGAAATACGGCAAAGGTTAAATCCTGACTTCCCCCGATTATTATTGGAACAATTTCACTGCTTACCAACTCTATTATTACATCGCGGACAGCAATGTAGGTATCTTGAACCGTATTTCCAGATTTTAAATTTCCCAAATCGGCAATTGTGTTTTTTTCAAAAGCCGATAACTGATACAGGTATTTTCTTATTATATCGGGAGCAAATCCACAACCTTTATTTAATGAGTGTCTTTCTTCAGGAACTCCTAAAATGGCTATTTCAATTCCTTCCAAAGATTTTAATGGTTTTGAAAAAGAATTTATTTGCAAAGCACCCGAAAGAGGATATTTATTAAAAACATCACAATCTTTCAGTACTTCTGTTGAAACGGGCTCAAAATAATGAAGTAATTCCATGAAAAAAGTTAAAGGTTATTTTATAGTCTACTTCTTACTTTTTTTTGTTTTTTCTTTCGGTTCTTTTCCCCCCTTTTTTTCCTTTGTCCCCTGTTCTTTAATGATTTTCATACATTCTTCTTTTGAAAGTTCAGTGGGACTAAGCTTTTTGGGAATTTTATAATTATCTTTTTTATAGCAAATATAGGCGCCCCAGCGACCGTTTAAAACGCTAAGGTCGTCATCAAACTGCCTGATAATTTTATTTTTATCTTTTTCTATTTTTTCTTTGATTAGTTCAATTGAGCGAGGAAGAGTTACGGTTAGAGGATTGTCTTCTTTTTTCAAAGAATAAAATTTTGAATTATGACTGACATACGGACCAAATTTTCCTACGGCAGCCACAACTTTTTTATTCTCATACATACCTACTTCCCGGGGAAGTTTAAACAGGTCGAGTGCTTCTTCAAGAGTTATTGTTTCAAGATGCTGATCTTTTAACAGACTGGCAAAACGCGGTTTGTCTGTATTGTCTGTTTCTCCCATCTGAACAAGAGGCCCGTATTTCCCTATTTTAACATACACGGGTTTATTAGATACCGGGTCATTGCCTAATAATTTTTGTCCGGTATTGCGCTCTGTATGTTCCATGGTGTGAACAACCGTTTTATGGAATGGTTTGTAAAATTTTGTAATCATTTTACTCCATTCTAACTTGCCCAGTGCTATTTCATCGAATTCTTTTTCTACAGTTGCAGTAAAGCTGTATTCGAGAATGTCGCCAAAATGTTCAACAAGAAAATCGTTTACAACCATTCCGATATCTGTTGGAAAAAGCTTTGACTTTTCAACCCCAAAAAATTCAGATTTTTCGGTTTCCGTTATTTTATTGTTTTCGAGGTAAAGAACAAAATAATTTCTGTTATTACCTGCCCTATCTTCTTTTACAACATATCCACGCTGCTGAATTGTAGAAATAATCGGCGCATAGGTAGAGGGTCTTCCGATACTTAGTTCTTCAAGCTTTTTTACCAGACTCGCTTCAGTGTAACGAGGGAGATGTTGTTCGTAGCGCTCAATTGCAGCAATATTCATTGCAGATAATTTATCAGTGGTTTTGAGAGGCGGTAGCAAGCCATCTGCGCTTTCATCTTTTTCATCATCTGTAGATTCTGAATAAATTTTAAGAAACCCATCAAAAATAAGAACTTCACCCTGTGCGAGAAATTTTTCATTTGCATTTGAAATATCAATGGTTACAGTGGTTTTTTCAAATGCAGCATCAGTCATTTGCGATGCAATGGTTCTTTTCCAGATAAGATCGTATAATTTTTTTTCTGCTGCAGTACCGGAAATTTCGTGATTATCAATATAAGTGGGACGAATAGCTTCGTGGGCTTCCTGAGCACCTTTAATTTTCGTCTTATATTTTTTAATATGCAGATATTTTTCTCCGTACTCCTTCAGGATTTCTTTTTTTATAGTTCCAATTGCAAGATCAGAGAGGTTAAGAGAGTCGGTTCTCATGTAAGTAATTTTACCGCCTTCATATAATTTTTGCGCTACAGACATTGTTTGAGCAACCGAAAAATTTAATTTTCTGCTTGCTTCCTGTTGCAGGGTAGATGTAGTAAAAGGTGGTGCGGGAGAACGTTTCGCAGGTTTTGTTGTAATATCTGAAATTTTAAAGCCTGCTGTTTTGCATTTCAATAAAAAATCATTTGCTTGTTTTTTTGTAGAAAATCTTTCTGATAAATCAGCTTTCAATTCCGATTTTCCGCCTTTTTGGTGCAGAACCTCAAAAACCGCAGATACCTTATAATATGTATTGGTTTTAAAATTAATAATTTCTCTTTCTCTTTCAACAATAAGTCTGACAGCAACTGATTGTACTCTTCCGGCAGAAAGCGCCGGGCGAATTTTCTTCCACAAAATGGGTGAAAGTTCGAATCCCACAAGCCTGTCTAATACTCTACGTGCCTGCTGTGCATTTACGAGGTTCATGTCAATGCTGCGGGGATTTTTTACTGCTTCGAGAATAGCATTTTTAGTGATTTCATGGAATACGATTCTTTTCGTTTTCTCATTTTTTAATTCCAATACTTCGCTAAGATGCCATGCTATAGCTTCTCCTTCGCGGTCTTCATCAGATGCCAGCCAAACCATTTTAGCTTTTTTAGCAGCAGATTTTAATTCATTAACTAATTTGTTTTTGTCATCCGGAATTTCATATAGAGGCATGAATTGATTATCCGTTTCAATACCAAGTTTTTTCTTAGATAAATCTCTGATGTGTCCGTAACTGGATTTTACAGAAAATTCTTTCCCTAAAAATTTTTCAATGGTTTTTGCTTTTGCAGGAGACTCAACGATTACAAGATTTTCTTCCATGTATGTGGTGTTATGTTTAAGGTTTCAAGTTACAAGTTGCAGCCTGCCTGTCGGCAGACAGGGTTGCAGGTTTGACCGTAGACTGAGCGCCTGCCTGTCCGCCTGCCTGCCGGCGAGGCAGGGTAGGCAGGGAGTCGAAGTCAAGGTTGCATGTTGCATGTTGCATTGTAAATTTTAAAATATTGTATCAAAATGTTAAAAAAAAATTTCTGCAAAGTAAAGCAAATCGAACGCTAAGTTCAAAATAAAAATGCAAAAATCTGATTTTCAATGCTATGACACATGAATTTTGAGATTTTATTATATTATTGTAATAAAATGAGGAATAAAACAGAAAAAAATTTTATTAAAAAATGCGCCTAATATTTTTACCTTTGTCGTTTCTTATTCTTTAATTTTTATTTTTTCATTGTGACACCAAGGGCAGCTCAACTGGACAACAAAGATCCAAAGACAAAAAAATACCTCCGGATTTTCTGGAGCTTATTTGTTTTTCCTTTTATTTTTCTTGCCTTAATAATACTACTAATAGTAACCGGCGCACTAGGCTTTATGCCAACATTTGAAGAGTTGGAAAATCCGAGAAGCAATATAGCGTCTGAAATTTTTTCATCAGACCAGAAAATTCTTGGTAAATATTTTTATCAGAACCGTACTTTTGTTGGGTTTAAAGAATTATCGCCGCATTTAGTTAATGCATTGATAGCAACTGAAGATGCACGATTTGAGACGCACTCGGGAATTGATGGAAAAGCATTATTACGAGTCATGACTGGTTTGTTTACAGGGGGATCAAAAGGAGGCGGAAGCACCATTACCCAGCAGTTGGCAAAAAATCTTTTTCCACGCGATACCATTAAAGGAAGATCCAAAATATTAAAAATTCCCCGTCTTGCTATAACCAAATTCAAAGAATGGGTTACCGCAATAAAATTAGAAAGAAACTATACAAAAGAAGAAATTCTTGTGATGTATCTGAACACGGTTTCATACGGACATGAGTCTTTTGGAATTAAATCGGCTGCAAGAACATTTTTTAACACCTCCTCCGACTCTCTGAAAATAGAAGAGGCTGCTGTTTTAGTAGGCGTTCTGAAGGCGCCAACTTATTATAGCCCTGTAAGAAACCCCGAAAGATCTCTTGAAAGAAGAAATGTAGTTTTATCACAAATGAAAAAATATAATTTCATTAATTCTGCCGTATACGACTCTGTTTCAAAAATTCCTTTACTATTATCGTATAATTTTCAAGATCACAATCAGGGGCTTGCCACTTATTTCAGAGAGTATCTCCGGATGATGATGACCGCCAAAGAGCCTACCCGTAAAGATTATCTTGATTATCAACGTTATTACGAAGACTCACTCGACTGGCTCAATAATGCGTTGTATGGATGGTGTAATAAAAATTTTAAACCAGATGGAACTCCATACAATATATATAAAGACGGACTGAAAATATACACTACAATTAATTATAAAATGCAATCGTATGCAGAGCAGGCAATGAAAGAGCACATGGGAAAATTTTTACAGGATGCATTTTTTAAAGAGCAGAAAGGAAGAAAAAAAGCGCCTTTTGGTTGGAATGTATCAGATAAACAAATACAGCAAATACTGACCTCCACGATGCGTAGATGTGAAAGATACAGAGTGTTAAAATCGCAGGGAATGAACGCAAAAGATATAGAAAAGACTTTTCATGAACCCCTTAAAATGCGTGTTTTTTCGTGGAAAGGAGACAAAGATACTGTAATGACACCTTGGGATTCGATAATTTATTATAAATATTACCTACGTGCTGGTTTCATTGCAATGGAACCAAGCTCTGGATTTGTTAGAGCTTATGTCGGCGGAATTAATTATACGCATTTTAAATACGATCAGGTAAAAGTTTCCCACAGGCAGGTCGGTTCAACATTTAAACCGATTATTTATTCGCTCGCTATGCAAACCGGATATTCTCCCTGTTATAAAGTTCCGAATGTATCTTATACTTTTCTAATGCCCCCCGGTCAACCTGCTTACACACCCGCATATTCAGGGGGAAAACATCTTGAAAAATATGAAGGAAAACCTGTTACCCTTAAATTTGCATTGGCAAATTCTTTAAATCAGATTTCAGCCTGGGTTTTAAAACAATTTTCACCTCAGGCGGCAATTGAAATGGCTCATAAAATGGGCATTCGGAGCAAAATGGAACCGTTCCCTTCCATTTGTGTAGGAATTCCGGAAATAACACTTTACGAAATGGTTGGAGCTTATTCAACCTACGCTAATAAAGGCGTTTTTACAGAACCTCTTTTTGTTACACGTATAGAAGATAAAAACGGAAATGTTCTTGCGCAGTTCACTCCAAAGAAAACAGAAGCAATTAACGAAGAAACATCTTATTTAATGTTAAGTCTTATGTCGGGAGTTATTGATTATGGAACAAGTGGTCGTATCAGATATGTTTACAAAATAGAAGGAGATATTGCAGGAAAAACCGGAACCACTAATAATAATTCTGATGGCTGGTTTATTGGGATTACGCCAAATCTTGCTGCAGGAGCATGGGTAGGAGGAGAAGAACGCAGTATTCATTTCAGTCGTACCGATTTGGGGCAGGGAGCAAGCATGGCTCTTCCAATCTGGGCTTTGTTTATGAAGAAAGTTCAGGATGATAAATCTCTCGGATATAAAATAACGGAGAAATTTGAGAAGCCCAAATACCTTCCGGTTGAAGTTGATTGCAATAAATACGAACAGGAAGAAAAAAATAAAGGAGAAGAGGTGTTGTAATGCGTTGCATGCAACGCATCCACAATTCCGACAAACCACAATCATCCAATAAAAGAAAAATAATGATTATAAAAATTCCAATAAAAAATTTAGATATTGAGGGAGATGGATGTCATCTTCTGGTGAAAGCAGCGTTTAATTCAAAGCATAAAGGTTTTCTTATTATTGATACCGGAGCTTCCAAATCTGTTTTCGATATGAAACAATTGGAGAATATTATTGAAATAATTCCTCACGAACCGGAAACAATAAAATCATCAGGTATATCGCAGGGATTTCTAGAAAATAAAATGGGACTGCTTAAAAAAATCAAAATTGGCGAGCTTACTTTAACTGATTATCCTGTTGTATTATTAGATCTTTCTCATATAAATAAGCTCTATGAGGATTTTTTTAATAAACCTATATGGGGATTGCTTGGTGGCGACTTTTTAAAACAATATCAGGCAAAAATCAATTATAAAAACAACAGCTTAATTTTAGATATTCCTAAGCACCCAATAAAGAAGAATCTAAGAAGAAAAAAGTAAAAAAACACGAAATTTTATTATGTTTTTTTCAGAAACCAATGTATTTCAATGATTTAAACTTTTTCCTCTATCCGAAATATTTCAAATAATACTTTCTCTTTTAGACATTGGGTTTCAAAAAAAAAACTATATTTGCACCCTATTTTTTTTAGAATTATTAATAAAATTATCAACAAATGCAGAACAAAGGAGCAATCAGGTTATTTGCGATCGCACTGGCATTAGTTTGTATTTACCAGTTGTCATTTACCTTTATTACCAGTAATGTAGAGAAGAAAGCGAAATCTTTCGCAAACGGAGATTTAAGCAAGGAAAAGGCATATCTGGATTCAATGTCGGGGACAACTGTGTACAACCTTGGAATTCGCAAATATTCCTATGCAGAATGTAAAGAAAGAGAACTCAACCTTGGTCTTGACCTTAAAGGCGGTATGAACGTAACCCTTGAGGTTTCAGTTGTAGATCTTGTAAAAGCGCTTGCCGGGAATAACAACAATGACCCGAAATTTATTAAAGCCCTTGAAATTACAAGGACTTTAGAAAAAAGCAGTCAGGAAGACTATGTAACCCTGTTTGGAAAAGCTTTTAAACAAGTAGACCCGAATGCTAAACTGGCGTCAATATTTGCTACATTAGAAAATAAAGACAAGGTTACGTATCAGTCTTCAGACGAAGATGTTTTAAGTTTTTTACGTAAGGAAACGGAAGATGCTATCAGCAATTCTTTCAATATTCTTCGTAACCGTATTGACCGTTTTGGCGTTACACAGCCAAACATTCAGCGCCTGGGTCAGTCGGGAAGAATACTTGTTGAACTTCCTGGTGTAAAAGACCCGGAACGTGTTCGTAAGCTTTTACAGGGAACTGCAAATCTTGAATTTTGGGAAACTTACGAAAATTCAGAAATTGCAAAATCTTTGATTGACGCGAACGCTAAACTTAAAGAAATAAATGAAAGACTTGCCGGTACATTTAAAGATACTACTTTAACATCTAATGATACCACTCTTGGTGCTGACAGCTTGCTTCTTGCCAATAAAGATACTTCAAAACAAGAAGAGTCTGTTTTTGACCAGATAGAAAAAAGTGATACCTCAAAATCTACAGATACTACTGCAACAGCAAGACAAAAACAGGGAGAAAAAGAAAACCCGCTCTTCATGGTGTTAATGCCACGCGTATCGCAGGATGGACAATGGATGCCGGGAGCTGCTATTGGTATCGCTCATTTTAAAGATACGGCAAAAGTGAATAAAATACTTGCTATGGAAAATATCCGCATGGTATTTCCTGCAAATGTTAAATTTTTGTGGTCTATCAAGCCCTATGGAAAAACCAAAGAATTTTTTGAACTTATTGCCATTAAAGTAACCAGCAAAGACAGAAAAGCTCCTTTAACAGGAGATGTTGTTACCAATGCACGCCCTGAATTCGGCGAAGGAAAATCTACGGCAGAGGTAAGCATGACCATGAACGGAGAAGGTGCCAAATCATGGGCACGCCTTACAAAAGAAAACATTGGAAAAAGCATTGCCATTGTTCTTGATAATTATGTATATTCTTATCCTACAGTACAAGGAGAAATTACAGGTGGGCGTTCTTCGATAACCGGTAATTTTGAGATTACGGAAGCAAAAGACCTTGCAAACGTGCTGAAATCAGGAAAAATGCCCGCGCCTGCACGTATTGTTTCCGAAGAGGTTGTTGGTCCATCACTCGGTAAAGAATCTATTAATTCCGGAATTGTTTCTTTTATTATTGCCTTTGTTCTGGTATTGATTTATATGATGTTTTATTACTCACGTGCCGGAGTTGTTGCCAACATAGCGCTTTTAACAAACTTCTTCTTCCTTTTCGGTGTACTTGCATCTTTGGGCGCAGTACTAACCCTCCCCGGTATTGCGGGTATTGTTCTTACAATGGGTATGGCAGTAGATGCGAACGTTATTATTTATGAACGTATCAAAGAAGAGCTACGCGCCGGAAAAGGACTGAAGCTCGCAATTGCCGACGGTTACAAAAATGCTTATTCTGCCATTATTGACGGTAACGTAACAACTTTATTAACCGGGATTGTTCTTTATATTTTCGGAAGCGGTCCGGTACAGGGTTTTGCTACAACGCTGATTATTGGTATTCTAACTTCATTGTTTTCAGCAATCTTTATTTCAAGATTGATTTTCTTAACGATGATGCGCAAAAACTGGAACATTTCTTTCTACAACAGCAAAACAAAAGATTTACTTGCTAATGCCGGTTATCTTTTTATTAAAGCAAAGAAAAAAGCGTATATTATTTCCGGAATCATCATCTTAATAGGACTCATAAGTTTATTTACCAAAGGATTAAATTTTGGTGTGGATTTTACTGGAGGAAGAACCTATATTGTTCGCTTCGACCAGAATGTTAAAGTAAACGATGTACGTAGCTCGCTTAAAGCAGTATTTGGTGAATCTCCCGAAGTAAAAACTTTTGGCGGTGAAAATCAGGTTAAAATCACTACAAAATATAAAATTGATGATAACTCCACAACAATTGATTCTGTAATACAGGGTATGTTATACACAGGGTTAAAAGGTTTTTATAAGACAAGCATCAACGAAAGTGATTTCGACATGTCGAATGTTGAAATTGGTCTTATGAACTCCCAAAAAGTGGGTCCAACCATTGCCGACGACGTGAAACGTGCTGCGGTGTGGGCAATGTTATTTGCTTTGCTTGGAATATTCATCTACATAGCCATCAGGTTTAAAAAATGGCAATACGGTTTGGGAGGTGTAATTGCACTTTTCCACGACTCAATAATTGTAATCTCCATGTTTTCACTTTTCTCGAGTATTTTACCATTTAACATGGAAGTAGATCAAGCGTTTATTGCTGCAATCCTAACAATTATAGGTTATTCAATCAATGATACGGTGATTATCTTTGACCGTATCCGTGAATGGAACTTCCTGTATCCAAAACGAGATTTAGCAACAAATATGAACGGCGCGATGAACAGTACTCTTGGCAGAACATTAAATACTGCAGGTACAACAGCTATAACCCTGCTGGCAATGTTTTTGCTTGGTGGTGAAATAATCAGAGGATTTATCTTTGCACTTCTCATGGGTGTTATTATCGGAACCTACTCCTCTATATTCATTGCTACCCCTGTTGCACACGATTTAATTATGTGGGCAGAGAAGAAAAAAGCAAAGAAAGTATTAGCAAAATAGTGTTTGTCCATAATGTCCGATAGCAGCGTTACTCTTGAATTGAAAACGGTCATTTACCCAAGTAAACTCCCTGTTTTTCAATTCTGCGAAAGCCTTGCTCTCAGTCATTCTGAACCAAACACTGACTTTATGGACAGACGCTAATAAAACAAATTATAACGAAAAAAAACCCGCTGCATTAATTACTGATGTAGCGGGTTTTTTTATATTTCAGTTGTTGATTTCTTTAATACAGTGAATACCTTTATCCTTCCTCTTCTTTTGCAAATCAATTTGATAAAATTTCAATGCAGGTTGGTTTTCATAAACACCTCAACATTTATTTTCGGATCATTATTAGGGCTAAAATATTAAAGATTTCAAGCCTACCAAAGAACATATTCAATGTAAGAACAAATTTTCCAAAGTCTGGGATGTTTGCAAAATTACCGAGGGAGCTTACATTTTCAAATCCGGGTCCAACATTACCAATTGTTGCTATTGAAGCAGAAAATGCTGTCATACCATCAATATCTAAAGATGTTAAAATAATGGTTGTTATTAAAATAATTACCATGTATAAAACGATAAATACCATCGTTTGATGTTCCAATTTTTCATTAATACTCTTGTTGTCTACTTTTGTTAAAAAAACACCATTCGGATGTTTTAACATTTTAATTTGTTTCCCTAAAGATTTAAAAAATATATAAATTCTATCAAATTTTAATCCACCAGATGTTGAACCAGCCATTGCACATTGAATAGTGAAATATATGAGAATTATTTGTGTAAATACGGGCCAATGAGCGGAATCCTCTGTAGCAAAACCTGTTGTTGTCCCTAAAGATATTACCTGAAAAGCGGCATATCTTAAAGAATGAAGAAAATCATAGGTGCCAGAAAAATATAATTTAAATGTAATCAATAAAATTCCAATCAATAAAACAGCAATAAAATATCTTACCAAAGAAGAACTGAAAATATTATCTTTTTTAAAAAAAACAGTTCCATATATCAAACCAAAATGAATACCGCTGAGAATCATAAAAATCATAATAGTAATTTCTATTCCTACATTTTGATAATGAGCTATACTTAAATTTTTTGTTGAGAATCCGCCTGTTGCTATTGTTGCAAATGAATGATTTATGGCATCAAACAAACTCATACCAAAATAATTTAATACAACAGATTCCAGTAAAGTGAGGCATACATAAACCAATGCAAGTATTTTAACAATCTTTCTGGTTGTGTATTTAAAGTAAAGTTTAGATAGGGAGGATATTTCTGAATTATAAATTGTAGTTCTTGATCCTTTTGATTGAGGTAAAACAAGAAGAACAAATAAAATTATACCAATACCACCAATCCAATGAGTTGAAGAGCGCCAAAACAATAGCCCCATTGGTAAAATTTCAATATCATTTAAAATAGTTGAGCCGGTTGTTGTAAATCCGGAAACACTTTCGAACCATGCGTTAACAAGAGTAAATTCTCCTCCCCACATTAGGTAAGGAAGCATGCCCGCCACACAAGTAATCAGCCAACCGAAAACAACAATTGCAAGACCCTCCGAAAAAGTTATGCTTTGTGTTCTCTCAACAAAAATCAACGGAAAAACCGCAAATATACCACAAATTAAACTACTGAAAAGTAATGGAATTGCAGATGTTTCATCACAGTATAATGATATGAGAAATGATATAAATAAAAAAATACCATTTAAAAATAAAACATAACCCAAATGTTTAATTACGACTTCAATTTTCATTATAAAAACTTTATTATTTTTTGGATAGTCTGAATAATAAATTATTAATCGCTATTTCCAGTTTTTTAATTTCGTCATCAGAATTAATTTGACATCTGAGTGTTTGATGTTCTTCCCGAAAATTATTAACGGCATCCGCTAAATTAGAAATCGGGCGAACAAAATATTTTGTGATAAAAAAATTTAAAATAATAGAAAAAATTAAAGCAGAAATAATAGCTACAATTCCAGGCATAATAGCGCGTTTAGATTTTTCTTTTAATTCTGTAGCGCGTTTGTACATGCTTGATTGATTTAATAACATCAATTCATTTATAGATTGTTTTGTATTTAAAAAATGAACGTGAATATCATTTTTATACCAGGAAATGTTGCCTTGTTTATCTGTTCCGGCAATTGGACTTTTCCACTTCGTTTTAAAAAGCAAATAGTTTGTTTCGGTTTGTTTTAAATATTTTTCTTCGTTTAATTCCGTTAAATTATTTTTAGCAACATTTAAAGCCGTTAAAAATAAACTATCTGCTGTATATATTATTTTAAGACCCTCTTCACTTTCTCCCAGTAATAATAATAAAATACCGCTATCTTCTCTTTCTAATGTTTCGAGCATTGTTTTTGATGCTTCAATGGACTTATAATTGTCTTCTATTATCTGGTGAACAGATTGTGATAATTTTTTGAATTCAATTATTGAGATGGTTCCGGCAATTGCTAAAAAGGCAATTAAAAGCATAAAGCTTGCAAAAATTTTAATTTTTAATTTTTTCATAAAATGAAATAGATTTAAACAAAAATATTATCTTAAAATTTTGCGCGCAAAAGCAACTGTAAAGTACGACATCATAAAAACTCCGAAAAAAGGTTCAAGTCCAGCCACAAGCCTTGCTGCTCCTGTTAAAGGAAGAATTTCTCCGTATCCGACAGTAAAAAAAGTTATTGTACTATAATACACAGTTGCTCCAAATTGGGAAATAATATCAAGTTGATTTTTAGGATCAATGTTTCCGTATGCCTCGGAATTATACATAAAAACGATAAAGTGCAGAACAGAAAAAAACAGCAAAGTAAGCGCCGCACTCAATAACACGCGAAAGGGATCGGTTGCATACTTCCCCATTTTGTCATACAGCAGCCATTTCAATGCAAACATACTATAATGTAAAACTGCGACTTTAGGCTTTGATATTAAAGCCTCCTGCAATTCTGCCCGTTCTTCGTATCTTTTAAACAGCACGTAAGCTTTATCTTCATAATCATAATTCCCATTAGCATTAAAATTTTGCTTTAAAATTCTGAATTGCTCTGATTTTTCCCGGTTGTTTGTTTTTTTCTGATCTGTAATTAATTTTTCTACATTATTTGCTTTCCAGTCCATGTAAATTCTGCCTAACAGACACAATCCGGTTAAATTTAAGTATTTTATCTCTACAGGAAACTCTGATGGCTTCAACTCTACAAGATCGCGCACTACAACGCCGGATAAATCAATATAACTGCACTTTGCAACACGCAAATCGAAATGATCTGAAAAAATAGTTGATTTAAATGAAAGAATGTGAGCCTTTGTCCCGTAAAAAGAGACCTTCCCTTCTCCAAATTTTGCTTTATCGAAGGTTATATCTGAGTGTTCAAATTCCAAATAGTCAAAATTCATATCGCCTGAATTAAACTCAGCACTGTTGAATGTAATTTTACCGGAATTTAAACTACAGCCTTCAAAACTGATATCTCCAACGCCAAAAAAAGTTCTGTTAAAATTAATTTTCCCATCGTGAAAATCTACTTTACTGAAATCAACTTTTCCGTGACCAAATTCGGTACGTTCAAAACTCATATTTCCTTCTCCGAACTTAGCAAATCGAAAATCAATTTTTCCATCTCCGAACCTCGCTATTTTAAAAGAAACTTCTCCGTTATTAAAATCAGTATTTACAAAAGAAACATTACCGTTATTAAAATCAGCATTGGTAAAAGTTACCCTACCGGTTCCGAATTTTGCATCATCAAAATTTTTATATCCATTTCCGAGAATTGTATTTTTAAAATTTAACTCCCCATCGCCAAATGTTGTATTAGAAAAATCGAGATTCCCATCTTTGGTATGCACATAGCTGAAGTCAATTCCTGTAGCACCAAACTTGCTGGAGTGAAAATCTATGGGACCGTTTAAAAAAGCTGCATTATTAAAATTCAGTGGCGACTGAATAAATTCTCCATAAGAAAAATCATTTTTAGAATGGGTATCAAAAATAGTTTCTTTTGCAGAGAATGAACGTATTTGAATATATTGATCTTTTTTCAGTCCTCTTGATTTTCTAAACGTACTCAGGCTGAAATTTTCACAATAACAATAATCAATATCAATATCTTTTCCTTCGTCTATAAGTTTATAAATATCTTCCGTATCTATGTATCCAAGCTCAACATACGACAATTCCTTTTTGTTTTCATCAAAAAAAGAAATAGCAGCAGTATTTTCAAATTCTTTACCATCTTCTGTCTTAAATGGATTGTTTCGGATTTTTACTTTATAGCTGTGATAAACAGGCAACATAATTTTTTGATTTAAATCTGATACAAATATATTTATAATATCTAAAAGAAATATTTACAAGGTAAGGATTTTTAAAACAAGACCATTTTTTTTAATTATTGAGTCTTATCCGAAAAGGCTTTTTTATTTTTTATGGGAAAACTTTTTCATATAGTAGACTCCTTTTTTTGTTTAAGAGATTTATTATCTTTACCTCAAATTTTAAAACATTTATACTATGAAAGCATTGTTACAAAATCGCTATCTTTATATATTTTGTTTATTTTTCTTCTTTACTCTGGCACAATTTGAAATAACAGTATCTGCTTCTGAGCCACAACAAACGAGTACAGTAGTATCAGCAGATATTACAACCCAAACCGATTCCCACGAAAGTAAAAAAGAAGAAAGTCATGGAGGCATGGAACCCTTATTCTTTATTGTGGTGGCTTTATTGTTAGGAGCTGCTGCAAAACATTTTTTAAAGAAAAGTCCGGTTCCCTACACGGTTTTACTTTTGCTTATAGGGCTTGCGCTTGGTGCTACATCAAAGCTTAATTTATTTGCAGGGAATTTTCATACCATGGATGTTGCTCTAAATTGGGCAGGAAATTTTGATCCGCAACTTATACTCTTTGTTTTCTTGCCCACTCTTATTTTTGAAGCTGCTTTTGCGTTAGATGTACATGTATTTAAAAAATCGGTTGTTAATGCTACAATTTTTGCGGTTCCCGGACTTTTGGTTTCAATGGTAATTACTGCTGCTTTTGCAATAGCCTGTGGCTATTTTAATATCGGACTGGAAGGATGGAGCTGGGCGTTTGCATTGATGTTCGGAGCGGTTGTCAGTGCGACAGACCCGGTTGCTGTTGTATCTTTACTTAAAGAATTAGGTGTAAGTAAAAAATTAGGAACTCTTATAGATGGAGAATCTTTGCTGAATGACGGAACATCCATTGTTGTTTTTATGGTATTTTTCCTCGGTTTTACAGGAGCTGCCAGTGGGAACAATGCGATTGTAGAATTTATCAGAGTGGCTATAGGAGGCGTGGCTGTTGGTGTTATCATCGGATGGATTGCCATAAAATGGCTGAAAAATGTATACAACAATGCAATGGTTGAAATCAGTATAATTATTGCTGTGGCTTATCTTACGTTTTTTACTGCAGAACATTTTTTCCATGTATCGGGTGTAATGGCATTGGTTGCTTATGGCTTGTATATGGCCGGCTCTGGAAAAACGAAAATCAGCCCCGAGGTAACAGGCTTCCTTCATGAATTCTGGGAACTTGCAGCATTTATTGCCAATACATTAATTTTTATCATTGTAGGTGTGGTTGTTGCGCATCAGGCGGTATTTACAGCGGGCGATTTTGTTACACTTATTATTATTTATATTGGAATTCATGTTGCCCGTGGGGTAATGATTCTTTTATTTTTTCCTGTTGTCAGAAAAATTGGTTACGGCTTGACAGGCAAACAGGCTGTTGTAGTATGGTTCGGAGGTCTGCGCGGTGCTATTGCCTTGGCTTTGGCTCTTGTTGTTATGGGTGTGGATGATAAATATATTCCTCTTGAAATCCGTAACCAATTTATGTTTTTAACGGCCGGTCTTGTTGTATTAACACTACTTATTAATGCTACTACCATAAAATTTGTAATTAAAAAATTAGGACTTTCTGATGTTGCTGCCGAAAAAATTCAATTGTTTCAAAATGCACAAAAATATCTACAGGAAAATGCGTTGAGTCTTGTTGAACGACTGAAAAAAAACAAACACATTGCTCAGGCTGACTGGTCGCTTGTTAAAAAATATATTCCTGCTGTAGCTGAAATAAAAAATGAGAGTATTCAATCCAACACTATAGCAGAAATCAGAAGACGACTTCTTGAAAAAGAAAAAAGCAGTTACTGGAGCCAGTTTAACGAAGGTATGCTTGGTGCTGTGGCAGTTAAAAATCTTACCGACTCAGTTAGTCAGAAATTAGATGAAGAAGGCAGGATATCTTTGTCTCTACGAAAAAATATGGAAGATATTTTACACATGCCCAAATACTTGCTCCGTTTAAATAACATCTCCTGGCTTGCTTGGTTTGCACAAAAAGCTTTCAATAATCGTTTAATGCTGGGGTTTGACTGCGCCCGGGGTTTCATTGAAGCTCAAGAAGAAGTAACAGTACTCTTCGAAGAAATAAAAAAAACGATGACAGGAGAAGAAAACGAAAAAATCATTGAAATTCTCGATAGTGAAATTAATGAAAACAAAATTTTGCGCGGTACATTTATGCGTAACCTTAAAAAAATATTCCCTGACATCTACAAGGCATTATCTACCCAACATGCTATACGAAGCCTTTTAAATCATGAGAAAAAAATGATAGAAAAACTGCTGCATGATGGACGTATTGAAACGGATGAAGCAGAAGAAATGATTACGAAGGTGGACGAAAAAATTAAAAAGATAATGGCCATGCCACTTGGAAAGGTTGTGGGATAGCGAAGGTTAGGAAAATAAATAAACACACTCGTCCCCATGCGCAAAAGGCTATGCCAAAAGACGAGTGCGAACGGGGGAGGGTTTGATATTTTTAAAATATTATGCCTACTCTGAAAATTAATTAAACCTAATAATGACACGAATCTGCCTTGTCTGGCAGACAGGTTTTACAAATTTATTATGCTGATGATTAGTTGTTTTTTAATAATTCGAGTAATAATTCACAAATTAATTGTTTTCTAAGGTGTTCATGAGGGCTAAAGCCATTCGTGTCAAAAATACTTTTCGTAGTTGACCTAATAAAAAGATGTGTCCACACGGTAGCTTGTCAGCAGATTTACCTGATGTAAACAGGCAGGTTCGTGAAACCAGCCTGCGTCTGGCAGGTCGGTGGCAATTCAATAATATGATACTTTTCGGAGTGGACTTAGGTGTTTAAATTGTATTTTTTGAAGAAATCAGCGTATCTACATTAAATTTTCATAAAACTGCTTTTTACCATATAGATATTTCATTCATAATTTTATATTTGCCGTTTTATAAGAATTAAAATTTAAAATTATGTTAATTTTTCTAACCCTTATTTTTATTTTTGGTTATATTGCTATAGCCACAGAGCATACGATTAAAGTAAATAAAGCAGCCAGTGCGCTTTTTATTGGAGTAGCTACATGGGCTGTGTATATTCTGATGTTTCCGGGCTACATAGCATCGCAACCCGATTTGAGCCACATGGCAGGTGAAGCTTCTCATTATGTGACGGAACAACTGGCGCACCACTTGTCTGAAATTGCCCAGATACTCTTCTTCCTGATGGGCGCAATGACCATTGTAGAGCTTGTTGATGCGCATGACGGATTTGATGTTATAACAAGCAAAATCCGCACAAAAAATAAAAGAACTTTGCTTTGGATTATTTCTATAGTTACTTTCTTTCTATCTGCAGTTTTAGATAACCTTACCACAACGATAGTAATGATTTCTCTTGCCAGAAAATTAATTAAAGATCACGATGAACGTCTTTTTGTTGTGGGTATGATTGTTATTGCAGCAAATGCTGGCGGCGCATGGTCTCCTATCGGCGATGTTACTACAACCATGTTGTGGATTGGAGGACAGATTACAACCGTAAATATTATTTTAAAACTCATTATCCCTAGCATCGTCTGTCTTGTAATTCCTTTAATTGTTATCGGATTCAGATTTAAAGGTAATTTAACTGAGGTAGCAAGTGAAGAAGAGGTAAATACTAAAAACACAAGCTCCTTTGAAAAAAATCTGGTATTTATACTTGGAATAAGTGGTTTGGTTTTTGTCCCGATTTTTAAAACAATCACACATCTGCCTCCATATATGGGCATGCTGATTAGTTTAAGTATATTATGGATTGTTACCGAAATTATGCATAAAACGAAAAACGAAGAGGATAAAACATCTTTATCTGTGATTCATGCACTCAGAAAAATAGACATGTCGAGCATTTTATTCTTCCTTGGTATTCTTCTTTGTGTTGCATCTCTTGCTTCTGTAGGCATTCTTGATATGACTGCTCAATGGCTGAATGATGTGATCGGAAACCAAAGCGCCATTGTTATGTCAATAGGAGTTCTTTCTTCCATTGTAGACAATGTTCCTCTTGTTGCAGGCGCCATAGGAATGTATCCGTTGAGTGTTTTCCCTACAGACCATTTTTTCTGGGAATTTTTAGCTTATGCTGCGGGTACCGGTGGAAGTATTCTCATTATAGGTTCTGCTGCCGGCGTTGCTGCTATGGGTATGGAAAAAATAAATTTCTTCTGGTATATCAAAAAAATATCCCCTTTTGCTTTAATCGGATATTTTGCCGGATCATTTGCTTATATTTTATTAGAAATGTTTTTGCATTAAAAAATGCCTTTGTAAAATTTTCAAAAGGCGTAGTTTTTCAGACTACGCCTTTTTTCGTAATAACACAATTTTCAATATTTCATTAATTTCAGAACAACTGACTTCATAATATTTTTTCTCCATTATTTCAGCATTTTAATTTTTAAGGTAAGGATTATAATATGATACTATATTTGAAAAGTATCACTATATATTTTTTACCATCAATGTATTTATCTAAATAGGGTCTGCTGAAAATCACAAAACGTATTTGATATTAAATGATTAGAATATGTTATTCTTATAACAAGTGCAAGATAAAATCAATGATTCATTAAAAATCCTTGCACCTTCTTTTTATATTTTTGTTTTGTTAGTCTGTCGCATACCATCTTCTTTGTTGCCTGCGACTCGAAGTATTATTATACATCTTCGTCTTGTCGCCTCGAATCTGGCATACGACAGACTTTTTCAGCAGACCCTAAATAACAAACAACTATGATTTTGCAAAAGATTGTTTTCCTGATACCACTATTTTAGTCTGTAAATTTATATTGGGCTAAAGCCCAAACTTATTGAATCTTGTTTTATCCCGACCTTAAGGTCGGGGTAAAGCACAATTAAGTAAACGAGGGACTTTAGTCCCATTTATTAAAAGTTTATGATTAGCAATTAAACAGGTTAGGTATCATTATAAAATCCATAGAGGTCAGTTGTTCTGAATTTATCCCACAACATTAAAAATACATTAAAATATCTTTCTTTATTTCTTTCCTATATCTATATTTGCAAAATGAAAATTTTGCAAAGAATAGTAATAATTTCTGGCTTAATTATAATATACTGCTCGTCAGTTTGTACTTTAAGCAATCATAAACCTTTACAGGGAATTATTCATTCTTCTATTTCCGATAAGAACCAATATTTTTTCGTAGCCTTCGATTTTCTTGAAAATGCGCTTCAATCGGAAGAAATAAATCTGATAATAAACCTGATTCCCGCACAAGTATTAAAAGATAAAACTCAAGAAATAACAAAGGCTTTTTTGTTCAAAGATGTTTTCCTTATCAACACGGAATCACGATATTTATCAATATCTAAATCGCTTTTTTACTCTTTAACTCATTACGATATTATTTTCCCCTTCCATTATTTTTTATAATCTTCTTTTATTGTTTTTCCCGGTCAAATAATCTAATCACATATTGAATTGACAAATTGTGATCGCAGATAAATAATTCTTTTTTTATTCAATTTAAAAATTTAAAATAATGGATACTTTTTCAATAAGTACTATCATATTGATAGTGGTAATAACTATATTAATATTTGTCTGGCAATGGTTTTCTAAAAGAGAGAAAAAAAACAAAAACTATAACAATATTAATAGCATAGCAAAATTACATAATTGTAAAATTTCAGCGTATGATTTTACAAATAATATCATTATTGGAACCGATGAGGATTCCCGCTTTTTATTTTTTTTCAACAAAAATGACAAAACTTCTTTAGCCCTTCAAATAACTGAAATAGAAAGATGCAAAATAAATCTGATCAGGCATGGGATTGGTTCCGGAAATAATATACAAAGCGTAATTGACCTGATTGAGTTAGTTCTGACACATAAGGATAGTAAGAAATCTGATATTATTATAGAGTGTTATAATTCTAAAAGAGATTTTTATTATCCGGAAAAAGATCTCACGCTGCTGGAAAAGTGGGAAACCTTTATCAAAAGTAGTATTAAAAAAAATAATTCGGAAAATGCCCCGGAAAAAAAAATCATTTAACTGTTAATTAATTTTTACTTGTTTATATTTATTATGTTTAATTAATACGAAGTGTTATGTTAATAATTATTACTCTTATTTTTATTTTAGGCTATATAGCCATTGCCACAGAGCATACAATTAAAGTAAACAAAGCTGCCAGTGCTATAATGATTGGCGTATTATCGTGGACAGTATACATACTGATGTTTCCGGGCTATGTAGCATCTCAACCCGATTTGCTCCATTTTTCGGGAGAAGCAATGCATTATGTCAGCGAGCAACTTGCTCATCATCTTTCTGAAATTGCCCAGATTCTCTTCTTCCTGATGGGTGCAATGACTATTGTTGAGCTTGTTGATGCCCACGATGGTTTTGATGTTATCACCAGCAAAATCCGCACAAAAAACAAAAGAACTTTGCTATGGATAATTTCTATCGTAACTTTCTTTTTATCTGCAGTTTTAGATAACCTGACCACCACAATTGTAATGATTTCTCTTGCGAGAAAATTAATTAAAGATCACGACGAACGTCTTTTTGTTGTGGGTATGATTGTTATTGCAGCTAATGCTGGCGGCGCATGGTCTCCTATCGGCGATGTTACTACAACCATGCTTTGGATTGGCGGACAAATTACAACCGTAAACATTATTCTTAAACTTTTTATTCCAAGTGTTATTTGTCTTGTTATTCCTTTAATTGTAATCGGATTCCGATTTAAAGGTAATTTAACAGAGGTTGCAAGTGAAGAAGAGATAAATACTAAAAACACCCGTTCGTTTGAAAAAAATCTGGTATTTATACTTGGGATAGGAGGGTTGGTTTTTGTTCCGGTATTTAAAACAATTACACACCTGCCTCCATATATGGGCATGCTGATAAGTTTAAGTATTTTATGGATTGTTACAGAAATTCTTCATAAAACGAAAAACGAAGAAGATAAAACATCTTTATCTGTGATTCATGCGCTCAGAAAAATTGACATGTCGAGCATTTTATTCTTCCTTGGAATTCTTCTTTGTGTTGCTTCTCTGGCTTCTGTAGGCATTCTTGATATGACTGCTACATGGCTGAATGAAGTGATTGGAAACCAAAGCGCCATTGTTATGTCAATCGGAGTTCTTTCTTCCATTGTAGACAATGTTCCTCTTGTCGCAGGTGCCATAGGAATGTATCCGTTAAGCGTTTTCCCTACAGACCATTTTTTCTGGGAATTCTTAGCGTATGCAGCCGGCACAGGTGGAAGTATTCTTATTATTGGCTCTGCTGCCGGTGTTGCTGCTATGGGTATGGAAAAAATAAATTTCTTCTGGTATATCAAAAAAATATCGCCTTTTGCTTTAATAGGATATTTTGCCGGATCATTTGCTTATATTTTATTAGAAATGTTTCTGCATTAAAAGCTTTATGAATTTAAAAATAAAAGCAGAGTCCTGTAAGTGTACAGAATTTAAATATTCAATACGTCATGCGATGAATCCCAATGGGGAACGAAAGTGCGATGACAATGTAAAAAGGGATTCAACCATAGTTGCAGAACCGTCTGTTCATCATTAATATTAAGGATTATTCGCTGAGAGACTTTCCAAAATAATAACATTGAAAATTATATTTTGGTTCAGCATCAGATAGTGTACATATTAAAGAGGTTGTCCGTTATTTTTTGGACAACCTCTTTTGTTTTGTTGGGAATATTTACACAACGACTATATGAATTTCCTATATTTCGACCACAGCAAAAGCAAAGTGGGATGGTAAACAGGTATACACAATAACCGGAAATTCATTTTTCAGCATAGACAAACACACTAAATAAATCCCTGATGTTCTTTTCTAAGCAAATCCCAAATAGCTTTTACAGGGTTGAATGTTATAATAGGAACTTCAACAAAAATAGTATTCCAATCAGACATAGCACCGTTCCACAAGCCTGGTAATTCCATGGCTTTTAAATCTTTTCCGTCTTTAGATTTAATAGAAATAAAGCCCGTCTTTGGGTCAACAAATTTTTGCAGATTGAATTTTTTCCCTTTATAATTTTTCGTGGCGCAAACCAAATCAACAGGATTAAAATGTGTAGCTTTTTCCCAAAGTTCTTTTTGTTTTTTATTTTTTTGATCTATTTGTGAACTTTCAAGGATGTGTAAAGATGCTGTTCCATCTGCATTTTCAACCCAAAAAGGACCACCGCCCGGTTCGCCTTCATTGGCAACCATACCACAAACACGGATGGGTCGGTTAAGTTTTTCCCTGACAAATTCAATTTTATCGGCTTTGCTTTTCTTTTCAAAATTATCCGGAAGAGCAACAAATAAACCATCTTTAATAAAATCTATCATTTCTAAAAGCATCTCATTTTCCAGCTTTGGTGTTGCATCTAAATATCCAAGGTAAGAGAAAATTTTATTTTGATAATAAAACAAAAGACCTGCAAGCGCTTTTTTATAAATGTTGGTCTGCTCTCTTAACCTGTCGGGTACAACATTATCAATATTTTTTATAAAGATTGCATCTGCTTCCAGGTCGTTCAGATTTTCGATGAGGGCACCATGACCTGCCGGTCTGAAAAGAAGCGAACCATCTGCATTTCGGAATGGTTTATCCTGTAAATCTACAGCAATTGTGTCTGTTGATGATTTTTGTTCGGAAAAAGAAAGTTCAAAATGGGAGTCGTATTCACTTTCGTAAAATTTCTTTTCTTTCAGGCAGATTTCTTTAAAGTTTTTTTTATGTTCTGTTGATACCGTAAAATGAATATGTACGGTTTTGTCTTTTAATTTGCAGGTTTGCGCACCCTCGACCATGTGTTCTCCAATCGGGCGACGACTAAAACCATCGTATTTATGAAACTTTATTAGTCCTTTAGGCAGGTTGGCGTAATTAAGTCCTTCAGGGAAAAGTAGGAATTCAATAATTTTCTGGTATTCCTGTCTTTCAAGTATTTTTTCAATATCTTCTCCTTTTTCAAGGAACAAAGCTTTCAGGTCGTTGTAAAAAGCAAAAGTAGAGATGTTTTCGAAGAAATTAAACATGGAGAAAAAACTGCGATCCGTAATAAAATCAGCATATTCTGTTCCTGTTCCGTGATAGATTTCAAGGAAATTAAAAAGTGCTTTAAACATGCGGGTAGCAGCTCCTGATGCAGGAACAAATTTTATAATTTTATTTTCAGGCAGTGCGTTTTCGTATACATTTATAAATTCCTTTAAAGTATTTTCATTTAATTTAAGAATTCCATCGCCTGCAGATGCGGGTTTTACAATATTAAGAAAAGGAAAACCTTTTTTAAATTTTTCAATCTGGCTTTCTACGTCAGATACTGCAATACCTCTTTCTTTTATCTGACTTAAATCTTCTTTTGAAAACATAATAAGTACAATTTAGTTTTTACTATTAGGGATAGCAAAATTATAAAATATTCATGAAACACAACAAGAAGTTATAAACCGATAAATTAACTGACTAACAGTTTTTTGAGGGACAAAAAGCATCTATTATTTTTTCAGCTAGCACTTTGGAATGCTTTATATTCGATTCATGAGTCCATCCTGCAATATGTGGAGATAATATTGTTTTATCGCTTTTCATTAAGTAAAGCAGGGAGGGTGATACTTTTTCTAAAGCAATATCTTCAAAAGAAAAATTTTCATATTCTAGTACATCTAAGGCAGTACCTCTTATTTTTCCTGATTCCAGATTTTTCACAAGCTCGTCCGTATTTACTACTTTTCCCCGTGAGGTATTGATGAACCAGATATTTTTCCTGAAAGATGAGAAAAAAAGATTGTTGGCAAGATATTCTGTTTCTTGCGTGAGCGGAACATGAAGGCTTACAATATCTGCCTTTTCAAAAATTTCCGCCATATCAGTTTCCCTGATATAAGAGTTTGAATATGCTGTTTTATATTTGTCATAACCCAAAACCTGCGCATTAAAACCTGCAAGCCTTTGAGCAAATGCATTTCCCATGTTACCCACGCCAATAATTCCTACCGTTTTACCAGCAATTTCAATTCCCCTGTTTTTTTCGCGCAGCCACTTTCCTTCACGCACTTCTGAATTTGCACGGCAAAGATTATTCAACATGGACAACAACATTCCCAGCGCATGTTCGCCTACAGCATCTCTGTTTCCTTCAGGAGAATTAAAACATTGTATTCCTTTCGACTGCGCATATTCAACATCAATATTTTCCATTCCCGCGCCAACACGTCCAATAAATTTTAATAATGGGGATTTGTCAATAAATGCCGTATCAATTATAAATTTACTTCTTAAGATTATACCCTGAAAGGATACTGCTGTGCGAATAATTTCTTCTACCGGAAGATGGGATGCATCTTCACAAATAAAACCATTTGCAACAAGTATTTCTTTTAATACCGGATGCGCAGAATCTATTAATAAAATTTTAAACGACGAGTTCATTTATCCTATATTATTAATGAGTAATTATTTGTTTTATTGGATTAAGGAGTAGGAGTAGGAAGTAAAACGAATAATTCCCAATTCTTAATTCCTAATTCTTATAATGGTTTTTCGTTTGAGAAAAATTTTCGAACAATAAAATACACGATGGCTCCGGCAGCTACAATTCCAATGCCGATGTAGGTTTCAAAGGGTTTGAACAAATAGGCTCTGTACATAAACCAAAGGTTTGCTGCAATAAACAAAATGGGTGTGATAGGATAGCCAAACGTTTTGTAGGGACGCTCCAGTTTGGGTTCTTTATAACGGAGTACAATAACGCCCATTACAGCGAGTGTTCCAAACAGCATCAAAACAAAAGACGTGTAAAATAAGATGGTATCGAATTTTCCGGAAAGTAAAATTATAAGCGCGATGGCTGTTTGAATCCATATCGCAGTAACAGGCACGCCGTTTTTGTTTTCTCTGGCCGCACCTCTGAATGCGGAAATATCAGCGCCCATTGCCTTTAGTACTCTTGGTCCGGCTATTACCATCGCACTGATGGTTGAAACCAAAAGAATGCTTATTATAATACTTACCACTTTAGCGCCGAAAGGACCAAAAATATATTTTCCTGCAACAAAACCTGTATCAATATTTTCGGGTCCGGAGTCGGTAAATACTACTTGTAGTTCTTTAAGTGGCGCAACTTTTAAAAATACAAAACTCAACCCGACATAAAGCACGGTAACGATTAAGGTGCCAATAAGCAGCGAGCGGGGAATTGTTTTTGCAGGATCGCGGATTTCACCGGCTATATATGCAGAGGCATTCCAACCGCTGTATGCAAAAGAAACGAAAAACATTGCCCCGGCAAAGGCTATGCTGAAAGTACCCGGAAAAGTTGTGTCTGTCGGCATAAAACTGACTCCTTCCTGAGTATCGGCAAACATTCCGCATACAATAAAACCTCCCAGAAGAATTATTTTCAGCAGTGTGGCAACTTTTTGAAATCCGCCACCAAGGCTGTAATTGAACGATTGAATAATGGTTACAAATAAAATAATAATTACTGCTGTTGCTGTAGGAGGAATGCTCGGCACTACTTCGTGAAAGTATGCGCCTAAAGAAGCCGCTGCAAGCGCAATAGGAGCAGAAAATCCAATGGTGGCAGAAACCCATCCTGAAAGGAAACCCACGGAGGGATGATAAATTCGGGATAGAAAATTATATTCACCGCCTGATTTCGGAAGCGCGGTGCCGAGTTCGGCATAAGCAAAAGCCCCAAATAAAGAAATAATCCCACCAGCAATCCATAAAATTAATATGGTTGCATAGTCGTGAATATCCAATAGCTGAAACCCAATGCTTGTGAAAATACCGGTTCCGACCATATTCGCCACAACCAAAGCTATTCCTGTATTCTGACTGTATTTTTTGAGCATTTATTTAACACGAATTTTTTGCCCGATTTTTAATTTGATATTATCATCTATTCCATTTAAATAACAAATTTTATCAACGGTTGTTTGATTTTTTTTTGCAAGGTTATAAAGATTATCTCCTTTTTTTATTGTTACATAAACTCCTTTTTCGCCCTTATTCGCCTTATGTTTTATTTTTTTCTCAGAGCTTGTGATTGCTTTATTTTCAATTGTGGTTTTATTTTTCTTTTCCTGCTTGTACAGCCATGTTGCATTAAATTCATTTTTATCATCTTTTCGGACACTGTCTTCAATTTCTTCAATAAAAGCCCATGAATTATTGTCGTATAAAACAATTTTCCCGGTGTTGATTTCAAAGGTGTCTATAATCTTTGGTTGAGGCTGCTGAGCATGCACAAACGAATAAAACCCTATAAAGAAAAAGAAAATTATATATTTTAGTTTCAAAATATTCATGTTAAATTTTTATTTGAGTCTCCTCCGAAAGGTACATATTTAAAAAATAGCCACTAAAGCACGAAGACACAAAGAAACACAAAATTATGATATTCATATATATAGCATTTGTGAGACTTAGTGTCTTTGTGGCAAAAAATGATTTTTCGGAAAAAACTCATATTTAGAATGCGAAGTTATTTTTTTATTTTTTCATTTCAATAAAACTATCAAAAAACAATAATATTTCACTTGTAAGAGCACTCCAGAATTTATAATCATGACCGGCAATTGGGTCTATTTTAAGCTTGCTGCCTAATTGTGGATTCTTTTTCTCAAGCTCTTTGAAAAATAATTCTGTCTGGCTTACCGGAACAACTGCATCTTTTCCTCCATGAATCAGAAACAAGGGAATTTTATATTTCTCTGCATTTTGAAAAGGATTTTCATCGCCTGTCCACCGTTCGGGAAACTGTTCAAAAGAACCGTAGAAGCCATTCATTAGATTATCTTTTTTAAATTTTGTTTGATCATAATCGCCCGAAAGCGCTGCGCCGCCTTTAAAAATATGATCTGTATGTAGCGCAATTAACGCTACACCTCTTGCTCCTGTTGATATTCCATAAAGAAAGTTATTCCCCTTTTTTTGTAAAAATCCATATTTTTTTTGCAATTCCGGTAGTAAAACTTCAAGAATCCATGAGCGTGTCGGAAAGGTTTGCCAGTCTTTTCTTGTTTCAGGATAATTTTGTTTTGCATAAATACTTTTTCCCATTTCAGGAAGAATCAGCGTATAACCTGCTGCTTTGGCTTTTTGGCAGAAATCAGATTTTTTACAAACATCATTTTTACTGAAATTCCAACCGGGAAAACAAAGAATATTTCCCTTGCTTTGGCTGTCCGGCAGAAGTATTTCAACAGGAACACCACTGATATTTATGATTGTATCTTTTGCAATTTTCATAAACTGTATTGTATCTGCAGGTATTGTTGAATGAGGTATTTCTGCCTTATGTTCATGAGAAAAACATGATGCGAAGAATAACAAAAAAAATATAAGTTGTAGTTTTATCAATGAAGGTATTTGGGTTCTTTACACGATTCTTTTTTTATTTGTTTTCGTTTGCTTTTTTGGTGGCATATAGAAGATTTACCTCTTTATGCGTTACATTATATCCTATTCTGAAAGGAACTTTTCCCTTATAGGGACTTTCTGATATTGCTTTTTTCAGATCAGGCTGAAACCTGTGAGCAAACAGGGGGATTGTTCTTGTATAAGTTCCGAAAAGTTTAATATCCCATAAGTTATTTTCAAATGCTTTAAATGGAATTCCTGAATCATCCTGTAAAACAAGATCAGAATTTTCTATTATGTAATTCCGTATTTTAGAAAAAGCAGAACCATGCATAAGGTAAGAAGCGGCTTTCAGAAAAGTGCTCTGCTTTCCGAATTTTTTTGCAAACAACAAAAGCTCTGGGTGTGCAGCAAGATAATCATCTGCTATATTGTATGAAAAATAGTACAATGTTTGAGGTTTTTCTCTGTTTGTATCGCAAAAATCAATTCTTAAACCATAAGGTTTTGTTTTGTTTTTTCTGTCGTAAAATTTTTCATTTCCGGTAGAATCTAACTCAATATAATTAATTCCCGAAATAGTATAACCGCAGCGTTTGATATAAAATGTCAATAAATGAATTGTGCCATTCAGATCATACTGGTTTAACTGACTCCGCATACTTTGTGTTCTGAAAAATCCCAGCTTGTTTGAAAAATATAATGAATGCTCTATTTTAAATAAATATCTTTCTAATGAATTTGCATTTAAAGAATCCAGATTGTTTAGTTTTCCAACAGGTTCAAGCCCAACCAGAATATAATTTCTTGCATTTGGGAAAAACGAATTCGCATATAAAAAATCAGCTCCGGCAAAGGGATAAAAAAGCGTGTTAGAGTCTGTTGCGGGCTTTAAGGTAAGCGAATCTGTCCATTTTTTTATAGGTTTTATTTTATAATGACAAACAGTATCCCAGTCTGTTTTAACTGCTTTTTGAAATTTAGGCCAGAAGTTTTTCTGCTCAATTTGTTTGAAATGCTTAATCGGTACCTGAGCCGCGATAACAGATGCAAGATCATTGTGAAAAGTATCAACAGGGGTTTTAAGTTTTAAAGAAAGAGCTATTGTTTCGAAAACAGAAATAGATTTTCCGGATTCTTTTCGTTTCGTGTTATCAGGATTTGCAGAAATAAGTACAAAGCCTGCAATTATAAATGTAAGTAAATATTTTGTTTTATTCATCGTGAAAAATTTGAGTTCAAAATTAATGTATATTCTCAAAATTGCAAGATGCCGAGTCATTCATTTTTTTGGATGTAAAGAATATTTACCATAGGTTTGTTGAGTGGTTTCTGGAGACTTTGAAAAGGAGTGCTGAGGCAGTTTTCATTCCCTTGAAACAGAAACTAAGGGAAAAATTTATTTAATCGTGCGAATAATAATTGTAATTTCTGTTTTATTTCTACACGGCACAATGTTTTCTTGTAAGAAAGATCCATTACGGGAAACATTATTACACGAGTCATTTTTATTTCAAAAATTAATTGCTCACGATACCGTGGTTTCCAAAAAAAAAGACACTTGCCGTATTCAGATTTTTTCAAAAACATTTTTAGGAAATGAAAAACATAATTTTTACGGAGAAAAAGCGCCTGAAAAATTGAAAGTTTTATGGAAAATTTTTCTTGGTAGCGGCTTATCCGGAGGAGGAAAAAAATTAATTCCATGGTTTGGCGCCGGGTGGACAGGACAACCCCTGCTGGTTTTGGAAGATTCTATTCCGTTTATCATTCAGGGAGCTTATGATCATGGATTGCATAAATTTAATGCTATAACAGGAAAAGAAATCTGGAAATATAAATTTGATGATATTCTAAAAGGAACAGGTACAATATGGATGAATAACAATGCGAAAAATTATGCGGAAAAGTACCTGATACTGCAAGGAAGCAGACAAGGAATCAATAAAGCTTTTGCCGATGCGTATGTGCCAAGTTTCAGAGCTGTTTCTCTTATTACCGGAAAAGAAGTCTGGCGTTTGAATTCAAAACGGACAGAATCATACAGCCGTGATGTTGATGGCTCTGCATTAGTGGTAAATGATACTGCGTATATAGGTTTGGAAAATGGCTTTTTTACAGTGTTTTTTCCGCATCCCGATTCATGTTTCACAAGCAATAAATTTCCTCACCCTAAAATAATAAAAGAATTAAAAACATTCACAGCGCAGGAGGCTGGCAGTCATTTTGGGGAAGTAACAATTGAATCGTCACCAGTGCTGCTTGGAAACAGAATTTATTTTACGGCTGGTTCTGGTCATGTTTATGGATATAATTGTCAAACAAAAATTCTGGAATGGGATTTTTATATCGGATCCGACATGGAAGGATCGCCGGTTGTAACAGATGACAATTGCATCATCGTAGCAGTAGAAAAACAATTCATAAATGGCTTTGGAGGGGCTTTAAAATTAAATCCTGCAAAAAGTCCTGATGAAGCTGTGGTCTGGTTTTTCCCAACAGAAAATAAACAGTGCGCTGAATGGAAAGGAGGTATCATCGGTTCTGTTTCTGTGAATGATTTCTACCGAAAGTCCGGCAACGAGCCATCTCTCGCTGCATTTACAGCTACAGACGGCAATCTGTACGTGGTTGACCATAAATCAACACAAGCAGGCAAGCCAAATTCTTCGTGGGATTTGAAAAAAACATTTCCCGCACCAAAACTTGTGTACAAATTCCAGACAGGAGGCGCAATTTCAACACCTGTTTTTACGAAAAATAAAATTATTGCCTGTACCTATAATGGAATTCATCTGTTTGAGTACACATCGGATTTAAAATTTAAACGAATTGATCACAAGCCGCTCGGAAGTATTGAGGCTACTCCTCTTGTATACGACCATAAAATATTTGTTGCCTGTCGCGATGGTTATTTGTATTGCCTCGGTGATGAAAAGGCACTGATTGCCGATAATAAATCAAAAAATATTGAAACCAAAAAAATAGTGCCGGAGAAAATAATTGTTACAGAAAATAAAGCGGATAAAGAAAAAGAAAAAATTATTTCTATTAAAGAAAAACCAATCACAGAAAAAGTAAAAAAGGATGTTGTTGCAGCTTCTGAAATAAAAAAAGCAAAGACATCCGATAAAACATCAGGCAACATTATTGCAGGAAAATATTACATAATAGCAGGCTCTTTCACAATAAAAGCCAATGCAGAAAATTTCAAAAAGAAAATGCAAAAAGAAGGGTTCACTGCTGCTGTATTACAAAAAGATAATAAATGGACTGTTGTGAGTCTTGGAGAATACGATTCAAAAGATAAAGCAGAAGAAGAAAGCCACAGAATACGTTCTGCGGGAAAAGAGGTTTGGGTGCTTGGGAAGTAGTGGTTTGGGTATTTAATTTTATATTACTGCATAGAAAACGAATGCAATAGTGCCAGAAAAACTCAATACTTTTGATTTTTTAATCAATATACTCAGGAAGGCACAATTTTAGGTCGCCTTGTGTCCCTCTTTGTCATTTATTTTATCAATTAAATTATATTTTGCCTGTCTTGTTTTCCATCTATCTCTGGCAAATTTTTGCATATCACTAACACTGTCTTTTTCGTCTACTATTTCAAGGCCTAAAAGTGTTTCAATTATATCTTCCATGGTAACAACACCGTCTAATCCTCCATACTCGTCAACGATAAGCGCGATATGCTCTTTTTTCTCTAAAAGTTTTTCCCACAAGGCAAATAATACCATAGAGTTCGGTACAATAACTATTTCTCGTTTTAAATCAGCAAGTTTTAAATGATGGTTGTCTTCTGCCAGATTTTCAAAAACTGTTTGTCTGAATACATAGCCTGTAATGTTTTCATCTTTTCCGGAATAAACAGGAATTCGCGAAAACTTTAAATAATCTTTGTTCTTTAAGAAATCGCTCAAAGGCAAACTTTCATCAGCAATTGCAACAACAACTCTGGGTGTCATAATTTCTGAAACCCGTACATTTTTTAATCGAAGTATATTTTGGATGATTTTATTTTCTTTTTCAGAAAACAACCCTTCTTCTGTACCAATACTCGCTAAAGCAGCCATCTCTTCTCTGCTTATGGTTTGTTCGTTAGATTTCTTTGAAAATAAACGTGTAATAAAAGCAGACAAAAACACCAAAGGGTAAGTAACAACAATCATTGTCTTTATCGTAAAGTAAGAAAATTTTGTCAGACTTCTCCAGTATCTTGCACCAATAGTTTTTGGAATAATTTCAGTCAGCACTAAAATCAAAATTGTCAGAATGGCTGAAACAATGCCGAAGGATGCTTCGCCAAATACTTTTACCGCTTGCGCACCAACACCCGCAGCTCCTATTGTGTGAGCAACTGTATTCAATGATAAAATAGCAGACAGCGGCTTGTCAATTTTATTTTTTAAATCAATAAATAATTTTGCCCAGGCATGACCTTTTTCCTGTTTAACAATTAAAAAAGATTGTGGCGTGGAAAGCAAAACGGATTCCATTATTGAGCAAAGGAATGAAACAAATAAGGCAAGGAGTAAATAGGTAATTAGAGCAATCATTTTTTGGGCAAAAATAAATAAATAAATGGAATATGCCTTTATAAAAAAAATTGGAAAAATTTTCGCTCATCTTCTAACAACCTAAGCTTATCTGCAAATAATCATCATGATAAATTACCATCACATCTTTTGCAAAACTTACACTCGTGTGATTTTTTTATTTTGCATGAAAAATACCCGGAAAATTTTCCAAAATATGCGTCTAAAACTCCATTTACAGCATTCTTTCACACTAAATATAAACACTAAAAAACCAAATTATATCCCACACCCATTATAAAATCTGTAACAGGATTGACTTCATTGTATTCTTTTTGGATTAAATAGAAAAGATCGAAACTATGTCTGCGATTTAGTTTGTATTCAAAACCCGCGCAGTACCTTACCTTGTCTAAAAAAACCTGAATGGGAGAATTAAGTGGAGTATATGTTTCAATATAGAAATAGGGAACATAATTTTTATCAAGGTCTGCTTTTAGTGTGAATTTATTTCGTGAGTAGTAATAAAAACATAAATCATCGTCTGCTTCATATATTTCATTTTGCTGCTGCTGAAGCCTTGTGCGAAACATAAATACAAGCGGTTTTATTTTATGACGTAACGAAATATCAAAATAGAAGCGATGCCGGAGATTGTATGAATCATTAAGTTTTCTTTTCTGAATGAAACGATAATTGGCAGATAGCTTAACAAGTTTATTGATTCTATAACTCACACCTGCGTCTGTAAAAAAAGAACCCGGTTCAGAGAAATTTTCATTGAGTCTGGCTTCTTCACTTAACGTAATTGAAAAATCTGGTGTGATTTTTTTTTCTGCATTTAAACTGAGCCATGCGCCTGCATCATTTATTTGTGCAACGGACATTATTGGAAAAATAATTATGAAAAATATATAAAGATTTTTTAATTCCATTAAACTGTGTTTTTTACAGATTATTTAGTACATCTTGTTTTTAAAATTTTTATTAATTTAGATTAAGAATAAGGATTAAAGAGTGATACTCTTAGTCTCCTTAATCCTGCTCTTACTTCTTAATCTTGAATCCATTTTATTAACTATACTCAATTTTGTATTTATTCGGTTATTCGATAAAAAACTGTTGGTGCGTTTAATTTTTACAAAACAAGAAATTCGCAACTCTTCCATATTTCAATTTTTATTGCCACAGACCCGCCTGCTACGGGCAGGTCTGTGGCTATTATATTTTTTCAAATTCGGTTTTAATATCCTTTAAAAATAGTACCCACTAATTATGGCGAATTACCATTTATTCTTTATAGTAAACCTTAATAATCGCAGTATCTCGTAAAAAATTTATTTTGGTTATTGTAAATCTTGTGATATTCAAACCTGTTCTGTTTCTAAGGTCTGCAAGCAGTTCTGCTTTTTTTTCAGGTTTAATAAGTTCTATCTTTTCATAGTTGATAATTTGCGATGATTCCTTGCGAAGCAAAAAATTTCCGTCAAACAGAAATGTGAAAATGATTATTGTTCCATTAATTAGTGCCAGCTCATGATGTTCCAGTCTTATGGCGCTGACGAGTCCTATGGCTATAAAAACAAAAAGATAGGTCATGTCTTTTATAGATATTCCTTCTGTTCTGTATCGAAGCATGGAAAAAATAGCAAATAAGCCAAAGGCAGCCCCCATACTTATTTTTACTTTATCCAATACAAAAGTCATTAGAAAAATAACAATATTGAATATGATGAATGTAAAAATATAATCATTTTTTTTATGGATTGGATAATAAATGGCTCCGATAATTATCATTACTGTAGCAATATTTATCATCAGATTCCAGTAAAAATGCGCATCAAGGTCAATTAGATTTTTTTTCTTTTTCTTTTTAAGTGTTTTTGCGGCATCATCAGTGGGGGGGATAATTGTTTCCGTGAAACTTTCATCTGTCTGCGTAATCAAAGATTCTGTACCCGTTTCCTGAGCATAGGAAAATTTAACAGGAGTCAGCAAAGACAAGAAAAAAATTACTAATAAAAATTTATTTATAAGACTCATATCATAATTTTATTTAATGTGCGTAATTTTGGTTTAAACCTATTTTTCTTGATATGCTCATAGGTACTCACAATTCCATAGCAATATTTTGAAATAGAAACATCAGCAATTTTTTTTTCCTTCATCACGTTCAGAAAAGGAGAACTGGCAGATCTTTCCTGTTTAACTTCTGCAATAACAAGCCGTGGATATGCTTTTTCTGTTTTATAATTGTTGTAATGTAAATTCACATCAATCGTCAACCTTTCTCCTCCGGCTTTGTTAACGAGAGTTATTCTGGTATAATAAACCCATAGTGCGGGATGCAGTGTTGATGCGATAAGAGGCGATTTTTCCACAAGTAAATCTTCTGCCCTTCCTGTTATAGTCAATGGAATTTCTTTACGTTTTATTCTGCTTTTTATCGTGCGACCTTTGTTGGTTTTAAACTTCACTTCAAAAAAACATTGATTTGAATCCAGATAGGAACGATAGCGGACTTTGTAACGATTGAGCTTCCCGTTGTGATGCACTGTGTACAATCTGAAATCTTCCGTATCAAAATAAAGAGTTTCGTAGCGGCTGCTTTTAAGTCCATTTATTTCAAGTACTCTGTAATGCTCTTTTACAGCAGCCAGTATAGACGGCAAATGCCTCACGTTAAAAGTGAATTTTGTGTCCATGCGGTCAAGCAGTTTCACTGAATCCATTTCATCAAGTGTGATTGGGTCGAAAGAGGATAATATGTGTTGTGTGTTTGTCAAAGGTTTTCAGATATTAATAAAACTCATACGTGTACTTTTTTACCGATTTTACTGTGCCGTCAGGGTCTGTCGTTACTTTTGTTTCTTTCAGTTTTTTATTGTTATACGTATAAGTGATTTTCTTTTTCAGCGTACCTGATGCATCATAAACATTTTCTGAAACCACATTCCCATCTGCATTATGGCTGAAAATAGTTTTTGAAACAAGTTCATTGTTTTTATATTCCAACTCTTCGGTTTTATCTTTTAATGCATTGTATTTGCAAACTTTTTTTATGTTCTTTTTATCTTTAGCATCAAAAAGAGTTTCTTCAATTTTATTATCGTACGAATCGTAAACATGCGTTTCCTTTCTTTTTAAAGAACCATCTTTTTTATAATCTTCTTTTATAAGTAATTTCCCATCTTTTGAATAAACCGTGTATTGGTCTTTTCTTGTTTTACTGCCTTCTTCGCCTTCACTTGTTACTATTTCTGTAACAGATTTTATATTGTGTTTTTTTATGTCTTTTTTCTTCTGTGCAGATGCTTCAGAGATAAAAAATATAAAGATTAAAGAAAGATAAATCAGTTTCATGGTTTAATCAATTATAATAATTTCCGGCACTTCTAATTCCTGTTTATTTTTAGTGATTTCTATGGTTTTTATTATTGGAATCAGCGCGTTTGTTTGCGATGTTGAATCTTTAGAATATGCAAAAATATGATACGTTCCCGGTTGCAGATATTTGAATTCATAAGAGCCATCGTAGCTTGTACGCACATCATCACTTACGCCACGCGCATCTCCGTAAATTATGTAAACACGGACTTCCTGCGCGTAGAACTCATCCTGTAAAACTGTAAAAGTAGTATTGTAATCGCGTACTTTTACTTTTCCATATAAAGCGGAGCTTCCTCCTTTTCCTGCTTCTTTTTTACAGGATAGCAACAACAATGATGTTGTTGCTATTATTAACAAAAATAAACGTCTGTACATTGTGTTTGAATTTATATGTGTATGGTATGTAACATCGCTCCATGGAGCGATGCTACTACCATACCAATATCATTTTTACCTCATCTTCTGTTTTTACAAAATACATCCCTGCATCCCAATTTCGCGTATCAATAGTTAAACGTCCTGTATAATTCCCGGAATAAATAATTTTTCCAAGAGAATTGAAAACCTCAACATTCTTTATGGTATTATTACTTGTTTTCAAATTTATAAAATCGTTTGCAGGGTTCGGAAATACAGAAATTAAATCAGAAATAATTTCTTCTGTAATACCTGTATATAAATTCACTTTTGAAACTCCGTTTCCTGTTGCCACCCACGCGTTTCCAGTATTATCAATTGCCATTCGTATTATTTGTTTGTCTACAAGACCTTCTGGAACAGAATAGGAAGTAAATGTCTGCTGGTTAATGCTTGTAATTCCCCCTTCCTGATTGTAATCTGCATACATTCCTACCCACACAACATTATCAACAGGATTTACCTCAACATCGCGAACAAATTCTATATACAACCCGTCAATAAGTCTGTAATTTGCCACCCAGTTGTTATTATTGTCAAGCTTCGTCAGCGCATAAGGAAATGTTCCTACCCATTTATTATTATCGTCATCAATCGCAATGGCTGTAATATAATCACTTGGTAAGCTATCCATGTTTGCCTGATTTATAACCGTAAAGGAAGTCCCATTATAAATAACAATTCCCATATCTGTTGAAAACCATTTGTTATCCTGCTCATCAATAAAAATTGAATTTATCGAAGCACTGTTGATTGATACATTACCGGGCAGACCATCAGCATAGGTGTAGGTCGTCCAGCTTGTACCATTAAGTTTTGTTACACCTGAACCATAAGTCCCAAACCAGATATTTCCGGCATCATCTCCTGCAATAGCATACACGCCATCATTCGCAAGTCCATCACTTGTTGTAAAGGTTGTCCAGATTGAGCCATTGAACTTGCTTACACCATATCCATCTGTGCCAATCCAGATGTTATTGTCTTTATCAACCGCTATACAGGTAATATAATTATCGGCAAGACCTGTTGAATTGCTCGTATTAAAAACAGTCCAGGTATTTTCATCAAACCTTGCAACACCCGCTGCTGTGGCAAACCATTTGTTGTTTTGCGCATCTACAGCAATATCATTAACAAAATTATCGGGCAAGCCGTTTGATGTTGATTCTGCAGTAAAATTGTTGAAGGTTACCTGCGCATGAGCAAATCCGACCGTTATAGCGCACATTAAAATAGTAATTATTTTTTTCATGATGAATTTATTTTAAAATGATTATTTTATGAAATTCTTTGCTGTTATCTTTCATATAAAAAAATAAAGCATACATTCCGTTTTTCATGTCTTGTACATTTATTTCATATATGTTCGAGTCTCTTAAAAGCTCTTTCCCACATGCATCCACTAATGTAACATAATTTACTTTTTCCCATACATTTGCTCCTGTGATTTGAATTTTTTCACGTACAGGATTTGGAAAAACAGTAACACGATTTTCAGAATTTGTAACACTTTTTACGCTTGTTGCATTTACATTGATTGTTACAGATGCAGTAGCAGAACAACCCACGTTTGTGTCTGTTATTGTAACGGTATACGTACTTGTCTGAACCGGATTGACAATAGGATTTTGCTGACTGGAATTATATCCGTCTGTACCGCTCCAAGCATAACTGTACGATGGATTTGTTTCAGATACTGATAATGCCGAAGAATTCAGATTAACAGTATTTCCCGGTTCAATATTCTGCGCAGAAGCATTTGCAGAAACAACAGGTCCCCGTATCTGGCATTTTGTAAATCGGTATGCATGCGATGATTTTGCATTTGTTTTGGTCCATAAAATAGTTCCGGCAGAATTAACTTCATAAATATTTGCCTGAAAATTATTAACCAGCATATTTCCGTTTGGTAATTGTTGTGAATTTCCTTCGTTTGTTGCCGTAAAAACAGCATTGTACTGGTAAGCTGATGTTGAAGGAGTGTAGGCTGTTCCGGAAGTATGAAGATAATTATATCCATTATAAGGAGGACCCCAGATATTTATTGCCGTTTTTCCACCCGTTCCCCCCTGATTATTATAAGCAGAAAGAAAATTCGGATACGTGGGATGATCGGAACATACCCAATGCGCATCATGAACTGTCGTGAAAATTTTAGTTCCGCTTGCGCTATATGCTGCCGGATTTCCCCAACGATACAAAAAGTCACCACCTTTTCCAGAATTTCCTCCGGTGTGTCCAGCGGCTTCTTCTGTAGTTGTACTGTGATCTATTACATAAACTTCATTCATGTAATGAATACTTATAGCTATCTGATCAAGTGCTGCATTATAATCGAGTCCGTTCATGTGCCAACGATCAGGAAGCTGCCCTGAGCCTGTATAATTAATATTCAACAACTGCGGATTATCAACAATGGAAGCAACATAATTATCTTTCGATGCATTATAATTCTGGCACAAATGATCCCACAAATGCCATTCCCAAACAATTTCACCTGTAGTGGCTCCGGTAGGTTTTACTTCAATAATTTTTTCTGACCAGAATGTAGCAGCAGTAGAAGAACCCGCCTGAGTAGCCTGAGTTGAAGATTTTACATCATACGAAATAAACAAAACATTTCCATTAGGCATGGGACAAATATCATGATGCATTTGTGTTGTTGTGGAAGAATATTGATACGACCATGCAACAGTACCATCCCATGTAACTTTCTGAATTTTTCCGGTAGTGCCTCCCTGCCCTGGCGCACCAGAAGCTTTATAAGAAGTTGTTCTGACAAGAGTGTCGCCCGGAATCAGATACGTTGAATAGGTGTTTTTGGCAGTAGAAGGGAATGTCCAGTCATGAAATGCTACAGGACTATCTGCTGTATCTATCAGGTATGCCTTAACGCCGTCTTTTGGTGCATAAAGCGTGTAGAGCCCCCATTGCTGAGAATACAAACTCATTGAAAAAAATAAAAAGGATAACACGGCTGAAAAATAAATTACTTTTCTCATAAAAATTTCAGATTATTGAATTATACATTTTTTATTCTTTATTTTATCGGGATATATCACTTTTATGAAATACACTCCCTGTGTCAGATGCCTTATATCTATTTCTTTTAAAATTACGGTACTGGCATTTTCCTGTTGAGAGAATACGGAATATGCAAGTGTTTCACCTTGAACAGATATTAACTCAAATGATTCGGGAATTTTTGAAGCAGCAAATGTAATGAATAATTTATCATGTGCAGGGTTCGGGAAGATTTCAAACTCTGAAGTGAGTGATGGAATATTTCCTGTAAGATTATACTTTGCAGGACTTGGTTCCATATACACAAATGCGCCCGTACCATTCGGATAGCGACCTATGGACATTGCATCAAGGGAGTGCGCAACCGGAAGTTCATCAATTATCAAATCATTGCTGTATGACAAATAAAGAGAGCTGATTTCTGATAAAAATAAATCCGAAAAGATTGTTTTATTTATCAAAAAATAATTGAAACCTTCAATACTTGTGTCTGGTAAAGCCCACTTTAAACGATTTGTTTTATCGTCTGAAAGAAAAAGATTTTTCAGATTGAGTTTTTCCGGACTTGTGTTGTACAATTCAATCCAGTTGTTTTCTGCAAGGAAATCAGAGTGGAAAAGCTCATTAATATTGATTGTTCCGGGTGTTACTTTCTGAAAAATCGTGTGAAATTCGTATTCGGCTCTTTCAGGAGAAAATATTCCGGCACTGTCATTTTCTGCCCAGATAAAATATTGTATCGTATTTTTTTCAGGAAAGATTGATGCCCCGAAAATACTGTCACCGGCAAGTTCATCGTTATGATTGCCATCATCAAACATCTGAACCTTTTGAAATAAATCATATTTTGAAAAACGGTAGAAAATAACTACGCTGTCTGCGTCCGAAATTTTTGTGGTAATATAAGTTTGCTGATTTTTTTCAGGAAAAGAAGGATACGATTGCAATTGAGAAATAACCGGAGAACCGCAAAAACCGGGAACAGTTTCAAGATATCCGAGCCGTCCGTTTTCATCCATCAAATTTTTTATTCCGGGATAACCCGAAGAAATCGTTGCAGGCGATGCAGCAGGTCGTACCGTAGAATCAATATTATTTATAAAATCTGCATGAGAATAAAATTTATTCGTATCATTCAAAACATACGGTTCAAGAATGTTCTGAAGACTTTTACCAAGCTCAAAGTATTCACTATTCCTGATGTTTTCATTCATAATGGTACGTATGTGCGCCATGAACATTTTACGGTATGTACTGTTTACTATCAAATTTTTTATCAACGGGCGCGGAGGAAATGTAGGAGATGAAAAAGTTACAAACTTTAGCGGGTTCAGCTTCTTCATGTTTTCAATGTTTATGGTATTGACGGATGTCCCATCAGTATACCTGAAACTTCCGAAAGACATATTCATATCCCACGGAATGGTATTGTAGCGACCGTGTTCATCCATATACAGATAATAATTTTGCGCATAGCCGATATAACTGTCGAGATTCAGTATTGAATAATTCAGCGCGTGCATCCACAGGGCACGATCTACATTCAAAACATTTTCTATATTATCAGAATTATTATTCAATATTTGTATAAAATTCACAAGACTTAACCAGCCTGTGTCAGACTCCATTTTGTAAAAAGGCTGGTATGCTGTGGTATCTGTTCCCGGAGCACTGCCCAGATTGGAATTGGGTGCTAGTGGACTTTCAACAAAATTTTCAGGAGCTCCTTTAAAAAACGGATTTGATTTAGAGCCGAAATGTTTCTTTACAAAAGCTTTATCAATAGCCTCCACACAACTGTACAAGCCGATTAATGTATCATTAACATAAACATTAGCAAAACCAGATTTTGGAACAGGCATGTATTTTCCCGCGATATGATAAGCTATTGCTTCGCGTACAAAAGAAGGGTCGTGAATAACATTGCTGAGTTTTATTTTTTTATATCCTCCGTAGTTCTGATCTTCAAAACAATAATCAAGATCAATATTGAAAGGATTTTTTGAAAAAAGAGAATTATGAGAACTGTTTCCTTTATATCTTATACCTGCTTTTTTTAATAATTTTTCATTAATAATAATATCTCCGATTAAGCGTCCGTCTTCGCCAACATGCTCGTATAAGCTATCTAAAATATAGTCCCAATTGCGTTCTTTAAATGTAATCCTTATATTATGAACACTTGTCGCATTATAAAAATCATCCTGTGCAAAAAGAGCGAAACTCATCAGAAAAAAGAAAAACAATGAGAATAAAAAGTTCATTTTAATTATTGTTTTAAGAAACCGATTTTAATAAGACAAAACTACATCGTTTTAACAAAGTGATTGTTATAGAATTTGGTGTAAAGTTTATATTTTAGTAATGTTAGCTTAAAAATCTCTTAACATAAGACTTTAAAAACGCATGAAAAGCTGCATTTACAAGCATTTCAGGTTGTTCAAAATTTTTTTAGATATATGTTTGTTTTTTACCGATGATGTTGGTAAATGTAGGTACGTTCCATGGAGCGTACCTACAATACCGATATCAATCATCGGTAAAATCCATTAAAATATTATTTTTGTAAAAAAAACAACATGAAACAATCTTTAATTTTAATATTTTTAATTTTATCTGGTGTTTTATTTGCGCAGCATCCCTCTATTGGTGGGTACAATGTATATTACGGGCATTTACACAATCACACCAGCGTATCTGACGGTACAGGAACAACTACGCAAGCATACACCTACGCAAGAGATTCTGCGCATCTTGATTTTTTCAGCCTAGCAGATCATTGTATGTTTTTCACTTCTTCTTCATGGAGTGATTATAAAACCACCGCACAAAGTTTTAATCAGGACAGTGTTTTTGTTGCATTCTGGGGCTTTGAATGGTCGAGTAACTTTACCTATGGTCATGTTGCAGTGATAAACACAGACGATCACACCTCATCTCTTTATACGGGTACAACAACGTTTTCTGGTCTGTGCGACTGGCTTTCAACACGTGAAGGGGTTGCATTTTTTAACCATCCGGGCAGAGAAAATTCTTTCGACATGGAGTTTAACCTGTTTGAGCCTCCTGTCAGTGAAAAATTCGTTGGAATGGAGCTTTGGAACAAGAGTGAAGGGTTTACAGGTTTTTATTATAATGATGGCTATTATGAAAATGATGGCAATCTGGGTTATTTTGACGAAGCGCTGGTTCGCGGTTGGAAAATAGGTGCAACAGGCTCTGAAGATAACCATGATGCAACATGGGGAAATGGTACTGAAAGCAGAATGGCTGTATTATCACAACATTTAACAAAATCTGATATTTATACAGCATTTAAAGCGCGGCGATTTTTTTCCACGCTCGATAAAAACATTGCGCTCTCTTTTAAAATAGATACGTTTGAAATGGGCTCCACTACTATAAATGGAAGTAAAATTTTTCACATTCAGGCAACAGATGGTGATGGAGAATTGTTTACAAAAGTGCAACTTTTCCGCAAAGGTTTTTTATTTCAGACATGGGAGGGTCTTTACCCTGTTATTGACATCAGCTTTGAAATTCCGGTATACGGAAACGAATATTATTACGTAAAAATCACACAGGAAGACGGACAGGAGGCAATATCTTCACCGATTTGGGTAACAGGAGCAAGCAACCAGCCTCCTTTTATCAGTATTATAACGCCACAAAACGGAGCTACTTTTTACGCAGAAGACAGTCTTACAATTTCTGCAACAGGAAATGATTCTGATGGCACAATTTCTTTTGTTGATTTTTATTTTGACGGAATCTTTATTGGTACAGACTCTTCCGTACAATATCAATTTACAGTTAATAATCTTTTAACCGGAAATCACTGGTTGTTTTGCAAGGCTGCTGATAATGCAGGAGCTGTATCATTTTCAGATACTATTTATTTTACAGTACAGCCCGACTCAGGAATAATTTTTATAGAAACGCCTATCTCCATCGGAAACAATGATGCAGAAGAAATTCTTCTGGGACAGATTTACCTGACAAGTTCAGATATTGAATTGGTCTATGATAGTTTTGTTACAGGAGATCAGACAGTGGGCTTACGCTTCGAGAATACAGGGCTTCCAAACGACGCAACCATAACCCGGGCTTATATCCGGTTTACAGCTTCCGATACAAATAGCGATGCATGCGACCTTGTCATAAAGGGAGAAGCCTCTGACAACGCAACAATATTCTTGAGTCAAACATCTGATATTTCTTCCCGGATTACAACATCGGCTTCTGTTTTGTGGTTTCCCGCAGCATGGAATACAGTCGGTGCATCGGACAGCACCCACACGACACCGGATTTATCTTGTATTGTTCAGGAAATAGTAAGTCGTCCGGGGTTTGGAAATAACAGTCCGCTTTGTTTTATAATAACCGGATCTGGAACACGTTCTGCTTATGCTTACGAAGGCGATCCAACAAAGGCTGCTATTTTGCATATTGAATATGTTCAGTCTCTTCATGAGAATAAAAATAAAACGAACACAACAGAATTTATTATTTATCCCAATCCGGCACGAAACAAATTGTTTATTAAAGCAAATCATTTTACGGAGCCCTGCCTTGTTGAAATTTACAATTTTTCAGGTCAGAAAGTATCAACATTTTCTCTTATTAAAAATAATCAAGAAATAGATTTGCATAGATTTAACGCGGGGATTTATCTTTTGAAAATTATAAATTCCGATGACATATTGTATGCTTACAAGATTATGTTATGGTAATGTAGGTACGCTCCATGGAGCGTACCTACAATACCATAACAGGGATCTTACAATAAATATTTCATGCATCCGGCAATACTTTCACAGATTTAGTTAATTTTGAGCCGGGTAAAAAAATGAACCTTATTATAATATTTTTCGTATTAAGGATATTTTTAATTAATAAATTTATGTTGCAAGTTACAGGTTGCATATTTAATATCAGTAAAATTAAATTAAGTTCCGAAACCTGCAACAACTAATAACCTGCAACTTGCAACACATAAAAAATTACTGTATTTTTGAGTTTTATTTGAATTTTTTTTATAGCACTTATAATCAATTATGAAAATCAAAGCATCTCTGAGACGCCTCATCCTTTCTAATTTTAAACTTGATGTACTGCTTGCCATCAGTCAGGCTATTAATGAGAACCTGACCAATGATGAGTTATTTCACAAATTTGAAGTATTACTCAGGAATGACCTGAATATAGGTAAAGTTGTTGTTTTTTCCTATAATAACATTAAGTGGGAGTGCGTACTTGAATCTGGCTACAAAGTTAATTCTGCCACTATCGGTAACCTTGAAACCGAAATGCTGAAATATCGTGAGATTACAAATATTATTTCAGTTAATCATCCGGTTTTAGATGTTTTTGATGTTATTATTCCTGTATTTCATAAAGACAATATTATTGCGTATGTTCTTATCGGGGATATTGAAGAAGAACGCGAGGGAGTAAGCCCAACAATCAAGCACCTGCATTTTATTCAGACACTGGCAAATCTTATTATCGTTGCCGTTGAAAACAAAAGGCTGAATCAGAATAACCTTCGCCAGGAAGCCATGAAAAAAGAAATAGAGCTTGCTTCAAAAATGCAGGCCATGCTTATTCCGAGTTCTGCCAGCCTTCCTGAAAATAAAGAAATTGTGGTTGCAGCTTATTACCATCCGCACTCCGGCATTGGAGGAGACTATTACGATGTTATAAAACTCGGCGAAACAGAATATGGTTTTTGCATTGCCGATGTCAGTGGTAAAGGAATTTCTGCAGCGCTGCTCATGTCGAATTTTCAGGCAAATGTACGCGCCCTGTTTTCTTCAAAAATTTCTTTGAAGCTCATGGTAACACGCTTGAATTATACCGTTATGAATAATGCCAATGGAGAAAAATTCATTACCTTATTTATTGCAAAATATAATGCAGCAACACATACGCTTGAATACATTAATGCCGGACATAATCCTCCGGTTTTATATAAAGCTTCTGCAAAAAGCATAGGCTTTTTAACTCTTGGTTGTACTGGAATAGGTATGTTAGATAGTATCCCTGGTATTATTGAAGGAATTATTACTGTTGAAAAAAATGATAAACTGCTTTGTTTTACGGATGGTCTTGTTGAAACCGAAAATGAGCAGGGAGAAGAATTCGGCGACGATAATGTTACAGCCTGCGTTTTAAAAGATCAAAGCATCAGTGAAATGGTTGCTGATTTAAAAATTCAGTTAGATGCTTTTAAGGGCAGCAATGCGTATATTGATGATATTTCTATTCTCGGCATGGAGTTTTTTTGATAAGCTTTTCAAAAAAAATTCACACGTACCTTGCGAGTAGGAAGACATAACGTAATTAAACACTGTATAAAGCCCTTAGACATACATTATGCAATGAAATTGATAATCGGTGGCTTCGACTCCGCTCAGCCACCGATTATCATTTTCCACAAAAAGCAAAGCAACTATTTCCACTCTTTCGTGTCTTATTATTGGATGTGCAATAAAATTTCTTTAACTTGCAGGTTTGTTTGTATTTGCCAATTCAAGAATATCTTAAAACTATGAGACTTATTTTTTTTGTATCTCTGCTTATTTATTTCAGCTCTCTGAAAGCGCAATGTGTTTCATTGATCAATCATAATGAATGGGACTCTGTACAGTGTGGTAGCTCAATTCAGTTATCAGCTCAAGATCCCAGAGTTGGTTGCACTGGTTATTGGTCCGGACCGACGGGAACTGTTTTTATTCCGGATGCAAATTCCGCAATTATTACCGCAACAATTTCATTTGTAACAAATACTAAATTAGCAAAATTCACATGGACTGTTACTGATGGAAATATTTCTTCATCTGACAGTATAACTATTCATTTTTATAAAATGCCTGTTGCAAATTCAGGGGGTAATTTATGGGTAGATAATCCTGTTTCCGGTTCAGAAATAAAATGGGATACGATATGTGGTAACAGATATTCTCTGCATCCAAACCTGAATGGTGTAGGCGTTTTGCAATGGTTAGCTCCTTATACTTCGAATATACATTTTGCAAATACCTATACAAACACAAGCCCTTGGCCTACCGATACGGTAATAGTAGGATTAAATAATTCAGACCCCGGAAATCCACCATACTATGAATTCTATTTGCAAATGGACAACAGCCAAATAAATGTGGCTCCATTCTCACACGGTTGTATAGATAAAGATACACTTCGTATAACCTTTGCGCGTATACCAACAGGAAATATTTTTATTCGCCCACCGTATTGCTATGGAGATACCGCTTTGATTACTCCTGACTTTGATCCACTAGGTCAACCGAGCCATTTTACCTGGGACTTTCATGGAGGAACTGTAGAATCTTGTCGCCCCAATTCATCTACACTTTATCCGAATGATTCTATTTATTTAATAGTTTGGGATACTACAGGAATCGTCATGGAACATACCGTATCATTAGTAACAAACAACCCCTGGGGCTGTTACAGTCAATTAATTACCGATACGATATTTGAACCTACGCCTGTTTATCCTATGGTTTCAATAGATCCGACTACATGTATGAATTGCAATGGGAAAATCATGGTTTACCCGATAGATTCATTGTCTACATCGTATTTATGGGTTAATCCACCTGATGGCCAATCGTCATCTTCCGATTCATTGGTAAATTTATGTTCGGGGTATCCCTATAATGTTCGTTTCCGTTATCAGTCCTGGTCGCCAAATATTTTCTGTACAGACACAATATCACTAGTTTTACCTGATACAGGAATGATAACTGCATCATTTGCTATAGACAGCGACACTGGTCATGTAATAGCAGGGCTAACCGAAGTGTTTTTTCAAAATACAACAATAAACGGTCAGTTATTTAATTGGCATTTTGGAGATGGCACTATTTCAACCGCAAGCAATGTTTCTCATATTTATCAAACAAATGGTACTTATTCCATGTATCTGATTGCATGGAGTTCTTTTGGTTGTGAAAGCATCTCTGATTCTATTATTATACAAGTTGAAAGTAACAGTGTTGAACAAAATGACAGAGATAAATTTAATATTTCGATAGCTCCAAATCCATTTTCAAATAATCTAAAATTATCTTTCAAACTGCAAAGCTATTCTGAAGTAAAGGCAGATATTATTAATTCAAAAGGACAGACAGTAATTCAGTCTTTAATTGATAATCAATGTGAGTCAGGAAATCATTTTTTTGAATTCAATACTGGTTCTTTAAACTTAAAACCCGGAATTTATTTTTTAAAGATGAAAATTAATGAAGCTATTTATCATTCAAAAATAGTGATGGAATAATGGTAAAAGATTTAATAACAAAACAATTTTGTGAAACATCGCAGATTGTGTTGCGAGGGATAATATCCTACAGGTTTTTCAGGAGTTTTTTACCAAAAATATTTCAGGAATACAGATAAAGATTTTTTCAGATTTTTATAGGATAATGCAAGCACTAAACAATTTTTTTTTATATTGTATATTACTTATCTGTTACAGCTTATCAGTAACAGCCCAGCGTTCCTATATCTTTATTGAAAATAAAAATCAGTGGCCGGAGAAGGTACTTTTTAAGGCAAACATTCCCGATGGAACACTATGGCTGGAAAAAAATTGCTTAACCTATAATTTTGTAAAGCGTACTGATTTGGAAAAATCCTGCGCACATCATAATGCAGCATGCGGGCATAATCATCAAAAAGACAACACGATTAATTACCATGCGTACAAAGTTCATTTTGAAAATTCCAGATTATCTGACGTCAAAATTAAACCAGAAGAAACCGCTCTCGACTACTGTAATTTTTACATTGGCAGAGATCGCTCCAAATGGGCTTCAAGAGTGAAAAAATACGATGTCGTAAACTACGAAAATCTGTATCAGAATATTGATATGAAAATTCATGTTTCTGAAGGAAAATTCAAATACGATTTTATTGTTGCCCCTTATGCCAATCCCTCTGTTATAACATTACGTTTTGAAGGACACGACAGCATTTTTCTCGACAATAATGATTTGATAATACGCACTTCTGTAAATGAGCTTTCGGAACTTAAGCCCTATGCCTACACGGAAAAAAACGGAATCAAAAAAGAGGTCTCTTGTTTCTTTAAATTAGATGGGAGTAAATTATCTTTTATTTTTCCGGAAGGGTATGACAAATCAGCGAAGTTAGTTATTGACCCGGTTCTTATTTTTTCTACCTATACAGGTTCTACTACAGACAACTGGGGCTTTACGGCAACCTACGATAATTATGGAAATGTTTTTTCCGGAGGGATTGTTGAATCTGGAGGATACCCGGTCTCTACAGGTGCTTTTCAGATTACAAACGGGGGCTTGTGGGATGTGGGTATTATTAAATATACGCCCGATGGAACAACAAAAATTTATGCAACCTACCTTGGCGGAAACAGTTCAGATATGCCCCACAGCCTTGTTGTGAATGAATATAACGAATTGCATGTATTCGGAACAACCGGTTCCGACAATTTTCCGATGCTGCCCGGTTCTTATGATTCTACGTTTAACGGAGGTCTTACCATTTCTTATGATTGGACTGTAATTTTCAGTCAGGGTACTGATATTTTTGTTGCAAAATTAAGCGAGGACGGCACAAATCTTTTAGGTTCCACTTATATCGGAGGTTCTGCGAATGATGGTTTAAATTACAAGCCACACATGGATACAAACGGTGCATTGATGCATGGTTCTGATTCTCTTTATTATAATTATGCAGATGGTGCCAGGGGAGAAATTATATGCGACTCAAAAAATAATGTTTATATCGGCACCTGTACTTTTTCTTCTGATTTTCCAACAACTTCGGGCGCATTTCAGCAAACGCATTCAGGAAAACAGGAGGGTGTAGTTTTTAAACTGAACAGCAATTTGTCGCAATTGGTATGGAGCTCTTATATAGGTGGCAGTGAAGACGACGCTGTGTATTCTGTTGATGTGGACAGCAATTTCGATGTGTATGTTGCCGGAGGAACCGTATCGCATAATTTTCCAACAACACCCGGAGTTTTAAATCAGAATTTTCTTGGTGGAAATACGGATGGCTTTGTTGCGCATATTACTGAAAGTGGAAATCAATTGGTCAAATCAACTTATTTTGGTTCGAATATGTATGATCAGGCGTATTTCGTGCGCTTAGATAAATATAACAATGTTTACATTTCCGGACAGACAGAAGCTACCGGAAATACACTTATTTATAATGCGGCTTATAATACACCCAACAGCGGTCAGTTTATTGCAAAAATCAACAATGATCTTAATACCTTACTTTGGTCAACTGTATTTGGTACAGGTTCGGGAAAACCCAATATTTCTTTAACCGCATTTACCGTGGATGTTTGCAATCGTATCTATTTATCAGGTTGGGGGCGAATATGGGGTGATTATATCGTGGATGGTGTTACATACACCTGGGGCACAACATTCGGAACAGTAGGAATGGAGGTTACGCCAAACGCGCATCAGAGTGTTACAGATGGGCAGGATTTTTATATTATGGTGCTTGCAGATGATGCCTCTGCATTAGAATATGCAACTTTTTTTGGAGAGCAACATTATGCGTCTTGTAATTACAGCGGACATGATCACGTGGATGGAGGAACCAGCCGCTTTGACCGGAAAGGAAATATTTACCAGAGTGTATGCGCAAGCTGTGGCGGTTGTCAGCAATTTCCAACTTACCCTCACACAGGTTCGAGTCCCTGGTCTTCTACAAATAATTCTTACAACTGCAACAATGCTGTTTTTCGTTTTTCGTTTATGGATGACTTTTCGATTGCCGATTTTATATTGCCTCCAACAGGTTGCGCTCCATATATTGTGAATTTTCAAAACACAAGCCTTGGTACAAATTATTTGTGGGATTTCGGAGACAGTACTACATCTACAGATGAAAATCCCGTTCACACGTATGCAGGTTCAGGAACATACAACATAACACTAATAGCAAGCGATCCTGGTACCTGTAATCTTGCAGACACCATTGTAAAACAAATTCAGATTATTTCCAATAATACAGATTCCCTTGCCATGGCTTCTGTATGTCCGGCAGACAGTGTTCAGATTGGTGTTCCGCCCGGAGTAGATCCAAATATCACGTATCACTGGACACCCGAAACAGGATTGAGCAATCCCGATATTTCAAACCCCTGGGCATATTTTTCTTCATCACCTGTAAACTATATTCTTACCATAACAAATGGCACTTGTATAGATACTTTTTTTCAGACTGTAAATCCTGTTATCGGGAATTATTCAATCGCTGCTATTAATGACACAACAATTTGTGAAGGAGGCAGTGTTACGCTTTCAGCAAACTCGCCTAACCAGACTGTAAGTTATTTGTGGAACACGCAGAATAGCTTCAATACTCATATCAACACGAATACATCCACAAGTGTTTTTGTTGTGCAGCCGCAAGGAAATACAACATATTATATTCAGGGAATCGGCGTCAGTTGTGAAGGCATGGGTGTTGACAGTATTTCTGTTTTTGTAAACCAGGTGCCGATTCTGGCTGGAACAGATTCCTTGATTTGCCTTGGCGATACGATAAATCTACATGTAACAAATCTTAATCCTTCAAACACGTTGAGTTACTCCTGGTCTCCAGGTGCTGCCATTGTGAGCGGGGGAAACACGAATGCGCCGCTTGTTAGTCCGGTTGTGCCAACAAATTTTCTTGTTACAGCAACAAGTCAGCATAATTGCTCGCGGGTTGATACAGTTTCCATTGCTGTAGATATGGTTTCTGCAACAATATCGGGAGTTGGCTTTATCAGTTGTTACAACGAGTGTGACGGAAGTGCGACGGTATCTACAGGAGGCATTCCTCCTTTCAGTTTTTTGTGGAATAATAATCAAACCAGCCAGACTGCGCTTGGTTTGTGCGATGGTTTATATACAGTAACCATCACAGACAGTATTGGCTGCAAAGCAGTAACAAACGTAAGTCTTTCAGAGCCATCTGAACTTATTCCGGCTCTGGTTGTAACACCCATTATTGATTGCAATGGTTACTGCACGGGGCAAATAATAGCAAGCGTATCAGGAGGTACGCCCGGGTATTATTATTTCTGGTCAAACGATATGCAGAATGATACTGTTTCTGCACTTTGCGTGGGTAATTATAATGTTACAATAACTGATGCGCATGGCTGCGATACAATTTTGTCCGCGCAGATTGTTGATCCCTCAGATATGGCAACAACGGTTACGCAAGGCAGCTCTATATCCTGTTACGGATATTGCGATGGCGCAGTTTCTGCAAGCGCTACAGGAGGAAATCCACCCTTTATTTATACATGGAACAATGGTTCGCATGAAACTTTTATAAATAATTTATGCTCCGGATTATATGTTGTTACGGTTATGGATAATGAAGGGTGCATTCGTGTTGTGCCGATAAATGTATTACAGCCACAGGCATTAAATCCTTTTATTATTGCATCAACAGCAATTAATTGCCATAATGATACTGCCACGCTTTCTACTATTGTTTCAAACGGTTTTCCTCCTTATACGTTTCAATGGAACGATCTTCAGCAGCAGACAACACAGGTAATTCATGGCGTTTTACCGGGATCGTATCAGGTTATTGTTACAGATTCGCACAATTGTTCTGACACAGCCATTATTAGTCTGCCAAATCCCGAACTATTAGTTGCCGATACCTTGTTTACACACGCAGCCTGTACTTTTGCATGCAATGGCACAATCAGCATAAACCCACAGGGAGGCACGTCGCCTTATCTTGTTACGTGGAGCGACAATGGCAGCGGCATGCAACGGCAAAATCTCTGTAACGGCGATTATTATGCAACCGTAACCGATGTTAACGGGTGCAGGATTCTTTATCATTTTTTAATTGACACGCTTGATTACGCACCCCCGCTCGATGCAACAGCCGACCATATTGTTATTTACAGAGGGCGCACCACAACGCTTCATGCAAATGGACTGACAAATGCTTATTATATCTGGGAACCGGAAACCTTGTTTGTAAATAACAATCTCACAGACCCGGTGGTTTCCCCATTAAACACTACACTTTTTGAAGTATGGACTACAGACTCGTTAGGCTGTAAAAACCGGGACACTATTACAATTTTCGTGAACGATGTTTTTTGTGCGGAACCCTATATTTTTGTACCCAATTCATTTACCCCGAATGGCGATGGCAACAATGATCTTTTGTATTTGTATACAAATATGGCCGATGATGTTTATCTTGCAATATATGACCGATGGGGAAATAAAGTTTTTGAAACCACTTCTATTGCTCAGGGCTGGGACGGCACTTATAACGGAAAGCCCTGCGATCCCGCAGTTTTTGTGTATCACCTGAAAGTACGCTGCCTTAACGAGGAAATATTTACCAAGGTGGGCAATGTAACACTGCTGCGGTAAATTTACCTGCAAGAAAACAACGCAAAAATAAATGTGATAGCAATTAAGGCAATATCAAAGTTAACGGTAATGCTCAGATACCGTACTAACAAAATTTTTGATAGCACATTTGAATTTTTCCTGACGAAAGTAAAATATATATCACATTTTTTTTATATCTTGCACTTAGAAAAACAAAACTTATGCATATCAAAAAATCAAATCAATCAGAACTTAAATTAGGTATCGGAGATTATACCTGCAATTGGGGTGTTCAAATTTTCGGTTTATATGAAACCGAAAAAGAACGTAACGACATCGTTCATGGATATCTTAAACAGAGCTGTTTGGCAAACGACAAATAAATTTATATTTATTGCGAGCAAACCGAAGAAAATTTCAAAAAGGATTTTCATGAATTTTGCCCCACTTGTTTATCTAAAGCAGAAAAAACCCTTTAACATGACTACAAACATAATTAAATTGTATAATCAGGCAATATTCGATACTGATAAAAAAACAATATACAAAATTATTGATGAAGCTTTAGCGCAAGGTATGCTACCCGAAGAAATTGTATTTGAAGTAATTGTTCCGGCAGTAGATAATATGATGCTTGTGAGTGAAAAATTGGAGGTCAATTTGGCTCAGCATTTTTTTGCAAGTCAATTAGCCGATGAAATAACAGAAAATATGGTCGCTCAATTTAAAACTGTTCCTGAAAAAATCGGAAATGTAATAATCGGAACTCCGATTGGCGATTTTCATGGATTAGGTAAACGTATTGTAACAGGGTGTTTAAAGGCGCACATGATCAATGTATTTGATTTAGGATTAAATATTGCAGCAGAGAAATTTGTAGAACAAGCGATTTTGAATAAAGCTAATATAATCGCTATTTCTTCGATGATGTATCATACGGCAACCGGAGAAAACGGATGTTTGAAAGTTCGTAAACTTTTAACAGAAAATCATCTCGAAGAAAAAATAAAAATTATTGTCGGAGGCGCTCCATATCGTTTCGACCATAAACTTTATCAGAGTGTTCATGCAGACGCATGGGCAGAAAATGGAAATTTAGCAGGAATTATAATTACAAATTTATTGAAAAAATCACAAAAATGGTAACAGGTATTGAACGTTTAACTGCTTTGGTAAATGGAACAATTATTGACCGTGTTCCGGTGTTTTGTAATTTAATTGACCAAGGTGCAAAGCAATTGGGTTTGTCAATTCAGGAATATTTTTCAAATGGAGAGTATGTTGCAGAAGCACAACTAAAAATGCGTGAGAAATATGGTTATGACAGTCTCTGGAGCTTGTTTTATGCCGGGAGGGAAGCGGAATTGCTTGGTTGTAATAAAATGATTTTTCCCAAAAACGGACCACCAAATGTGGGACACATGATAATTAAAAACTATGATGATATTCATAAACTCCAAATTCCCGAAGACATAACAACGCATCCTGCTTTTGAACAACCACTAAAATGCTTGAAAATACTTAAAAAAGAAGCGGGTGGAAAATACCCTATTTGTGCCTATACTACTTCTTCAATGACTTTACCCGCTATGTTAATGGGAATGGAAAAATGGATGGAATTATTATTGTTTGGTCCAACAGATATAAGAGATGAGTTATTGGAAAAATGTTCCGATTTTTTCGCAAAACATCTTTTAGCATATAAGAATGCAGGCGCCGATATTTTTGTTTATGCAAATCCATTTGGTTCAACTGATTTTGTTTCTTTAAAGCAGTTTAATGAGCTAAGTATGCCATGGATGAAGCGCGATATACAACAAGTAGGCATTAACGGTGTAGTGTATTATTGTGGTAGTTCACGCATGAACAATGTGATTGATTTAGTTATTAAACATTTAAATTTAAAAACATTTTATCTAAGTCCAATGGATAATATTGCCGAAGCAAAACGGATAATTGCAGGAAGAGCAATAGCTGCCGGTGTTATTAATGATATTGAACTAATCAGATGGACAAAAGATGAAATCAAAACAGAGGTAAAACGAATATTTGATGCAGGAATGCCCAGCGGAAAGTTTTTCTTTGGTACATTGGTCATGCCTTATGAAATTCCTGAAGAAAATATTAAATACATGTTGGATGTTGTTTATGATTATGGGAAAAAATAAATTTTATAATTAATTTGAACTTTGGTATGGATATTATTATTTCTGAAAATGAATTATCTGCCATAAAAGAACGGGCTGATAAGTTAGCAAAGCAAAAAGCATATTTGCAATTGATTATAAATATGATGCAAAAGCTTGGCATGGTTTCAGGTTTGGAAAATACAATTGAAACACTGCTGAAAATAATTATAGAAAATATCGGTGGAACAAATTCAACAATTTACTATTTGATAGAAAATGAAATTTATACAACCAATTGTCAAAATGAAAATAAACTGATTGAAAATATTACTGATCAACTTGTAAAAAAAGTATTTAAAAAACATGAATTTATTGAAATTGAACACGAATTTAAAGATACTTTGTTACAAACATCTGAATTTACAAAAGCATTTACGTGGATTTTTCCACTCAATGTTGGAACTAAATTCATAGGCGCAATTAAAATTGACAATTTGTATATTACAACACAAGAATTTAAAGAAGAACTTCCGACATTCTTTAATTATGCAGCAGCTGTACTTAAAAACGATATTCTTAGATTTATTAATCTTAGAAACATTAACGATAACTTTATAAAAGAACAAAATTTAAATTATAAATTAACTGAGAAAAATAATGAATATCTGGCTTCAAACGATGAATTAATTCAAAGAAATAATGAATACTATGCCCTTAATGAAGAATATACAGCAATTAATAAAACGCTTATTAAAACTAGTGAAAAACATTTAATTGCCAAGGAAAAAGCAGAAGAAAACGAAAATAAACTTAAAGAAGCACAATCTCTTGCACATATTGGCAATTGGGAATTAGATTTAATCAATAATAATTTAACTTGGTCCGACGAGATATATAGAATATTTGGGTGTAATCCACAAGAATTTGGAGCTACTTACGAAGCGTTTTTAAATTTTATTCATCCCGAAGATAGAGATTTTGTAAATAATTCTTATTTGAACCACATAAATACAAAAGCACCATACAACATTGTTCACCGAATATTATTATCAAACAACGAAATTAAATATGTAAACGAACGATGTAAATCAGATTTTGATGAACATGGAAAACCAATTCGTTCGGTTGGAACTGTTGCCGATATTACCGAACAAAAAAAAGCTGAAAAGGAACTAATTATTAGTGAAAGAGAATTAAAAAGAGTACAGGAAATTACTCATATCGGAAGTTGGTATTTAGACGTTTCAACAAATCAGGTTATTTGGTCAGACGAACTTGATAAAATGTATGGATTCGACCCAAAACTTCCACCTCCACCTTATACAGAGCATAAGAAATTGTTTACACCGGAAAGTTGGGAAATATTATCAACTTCACTTGCATCAACAAGAGAAACCGGAATTCCTTACGAGCTTGAATTGAAAACTGTAAGAGAAAATGGTAGTAATGGCTGGATGTGGGTACGTGGAGAAACTGTAGTTGATAAAGAAGGTAAAACTATTGGACTGTGGGGAGCTGCACAGGATATTACGGAAAGAAAAAACAACGAACAAGAATTAATCAAAGCAAAAGATATAGCCGAAGAAAACAAACAAAACCTACAAATTAAAAATGATGAATACGAAGCAGTAAATGAAGAGCTTAGACAAACTAACAATGAATTGGTTATAGCTAAGAATATCGCGGAAAAAGATAGAACAAAGCTTAAAGAAGCACAATCTCTTGCACATATTGGTAATTGGGAATTAGATTTATCGAATAATGAATTAATTTGGTCCGACGAGATATATAGAATATTTGGGTGTAATCCACAAGAATTTGGAGCAACTTACGAAGCGTTTTTAAATTTTATTCATCCCGAAGATAGAGATTTTGTAAATAATTCATATCTGAACCACATAACTACAACAGAACCTTATAACATTGTTCACCGAATATTATTACCAAACAATGAAATTAAATATGTAAACGAACGATGTAAATCTGATTTTGATGAACATGGAAAACCAATTCGATCGGTTGGAACTGTTGCTGATATTACAGATAAAGTAAAGTCTGAAGAAGTATTGCACCGAACTCAATATTCTATTGATAATATTACAGACAGTATTTTCTGGACAGATAAATCTGCAAATTTAATTTTTGCAAATCAGGCAGCGTGTAGAAATCTTGAATATTCTATTGATGAATTACTTTCTTTAAAAGTTTTTGATATTGACCCTGAATTTCCAAAAGAAAAATGGGAAGAACATTGGAACGAAATATTTTTGCAGGGTTCTTTTACTATAAAAACCATTCATCGTACAAAAACCGGACGTCAATATCCGGTTGAAATTACAACCAATAAAGTTGAATTTGGCGGAGTTCAATATAATTGTGCCATTGCTCGTGATATTACTGAACGTAAACTTACTGAAGATACATTGCGTTTTATTGCTCAGCGAGGTTGGTTGAATGATTCAGAAACTTTTTTTAATGCTCTTGTACAATATCTTGGGAAAGTGCTTTCTGTTGATTATGTTATAATTGATCGCTTGGAAGCTAACAATGAATTTGCAGAAACGGTGGCCTTATATGCAAATGGGACTATTGTCCCTAATATGCGATATGAATTAAAAAATACTCCTTGCGAAAATGTAATTACAAAAAGCTTATGCTGCTATCCAAAAAACATACAAGATTTATTCCCTGATGATCTTTTATTAAAGGAAATGAATATTGAAAGCTATGCAGGGATTCCTCTTTGGGACTCAACGGGTAGTGTAATTGGACTTATAGCAGTTATGGATAGCAAGCCTATTATTAATGAACGTTTAATTATTCAACAAATACAATTGGTTTCTACTCGTGTAGCCGCAGAAATAGAAAGAGAAAGCACTGATAAGAGTTTAAGAGAAAGTGAAAAAAAATATCGTAGCTTGACAGAAAATTCACCCGACAACATACTTCGCTACGACAAAAATTGTCGACTAGTTTATGCGAATTCGAACCTTGAAAAAACAATAAATAATTCCATTGAAAATATTATTGGCTTACTACCTACCGAAAAAAAATTTGGCGATAGTTATTCTGTTTATGAAAAAAATATAAAAGATGTAATTACAACTGGTCAGTATATAGAATTTGAATTTTTAGTTCCGGATTTATTATCAAAAGAAGAAATTCATTTGATAAAAATGATACCCGAATATAACGAAACAGGTGAAATAATCGGAGTTTTGGCTATCGGCAGAGATATTACCGAACGAAAAAAAGCAGAAAAAGAACGACTTTCAAATATTCACTTTTTTGAAAGTATGGATAAGATTAACCGAACTATTCAAAGTACAAATGATGTAGAACAAATGATGAGCAATGTACTTGATGAAGTTCTTAATATTTTCGATTGCGACCGTGCATTTTTATTATATCCTTGCGACCCAAATGCAAAATATTGGAATGTTCCAATGGAACGTTATAAACCTGAATATCCGGGAGTATTAGCATTAGGTATTGATATACCAATGGATGACGATGTAGCAAAAACTTTTAAACTGCTTTTAGCTTCTGAAGATGTTGTAAAATTTGGACTAGGAACAAACAATTCTTTACCTGCTGATGTTTCAGAACAATTTGGTATCAAAACATTTATGTCAATGGCAATTTATCCAAAAATCAGATTGCCATGGGAATTCGGAATACATCAATGCTCTTATGCAAGAGAATGGACAAACGACGACGAAAAGTTATTTCAGGAAATCGGCAGAAGATTAGCAGATGCTTTAACAGGATTATTAATGCTTCGTGATTTAAAAGAAAGCGAATGGCGATTTCGCGAGATATTTGACAATGTTCTTGATAGCCTGTTTTTGCTTGAAGTTACAGATGACGGGCACTTTCGAAATTTGGAAATAAACCCCGCATTTGAAATGTCCACAGGAATACCTCGTTCTCAATTGATTGGTAAACTTATTGAAGAAACGGTACCACCGGAAGTTGCCCAGATTGTGAACACTAAATACCGTCATTGTGTTGAAGCCGGTCATCCCATTGAAGAAGAAGCACATCTTGATTTACCTTCCGGCAAACGTTATTTTCATTCTACACTTATTCCGGCACGTGATGAAACAGGACGTATCCATCGCATTATTGGCATTTCTCGTGATATTACCGAACGCAAAAAAGCAGAACTTCTACTCAAAGAAAAAAACGATGAATATTTAGCATTAAATGATGAATTATCATTAAGAAACAATGAATACTATGCGCTTAATGAGGAATATAAAACTATAAATAAAGAATTAAAGAATAGTGGTAATTATAACAGAATGTTGTTTGAGTTATCATCAATTGGACTTGCTTTAACAAAAATAACCGGTGAATTAGTTGATTTTAATCAGGCTTACGCAGACATAATAGATTACACAATTGAAGAAACGTTTCGATTAACTTATTGGGATATTACACCCGAAAAATATGCTGAACAAGAACAAATTCAGTTAAAAAGCTTAAACGAAAAAGGGGTTTACGGTCCTTATGAAAAAGAATATATCAGTAAATCAGGAAAACATATTCCGGTTCGATTATCGGGAAGAATAATTGAAAAAAATGGTGAAAAATTTATTTGGTCGAGTGTTGAAAATATTACTATACAAAAACAGTTTGAAGAAGAAATTTTACGAAATGAATTTAGATTAAGTACCCTGATTGAATTAAGCAATCAAAAAACCTTACCGTTAAATGAAATTTATAATTACATTTTAAATAAGTCAATTGAACTATGCAAAAGTAAAATCGGTTTTTTAGGCTTTGTTGATAAAACAGAAGAAAATGTAGAAATTTTTGCATGGTCAGAAAATGTTATGACCGAATGTGCTGTCCTAAACCATACAATAAATTTTGTTGTTTCACAATCAGGATTATGGGCAGAAGTGTTAAGACAACGTAAACCAATAATTATCAATGATTATTCTGAACACAATCCGTTGAAAAAAGGATTTCCTGCCGGACATATAAATATTAACAATTTTGCTTGTTTCCCTTTTTTCGATAATGAAAAAATTGTTGCAATCGTTGCATTGGCAAATAAAGAAACAGATTATAATAATAGGGATATTGCACAGATAAACTTGCTTTTAAACGGAATGTGGACAATAATAAAAGAAAGAAATTATCAAAGTGATTTAATTACAGCCAAAGAAAAAGCCGAAGAAAGCGAACAAAGATTAATGACTTTTATTAACACTATACCTGATATCATTTGTTATAAAGACGGAATGGGACGTTGGTTATTAGCTAACGAAGCCGATTTGGAACTTTTTTGTTTAAAAGATGTAGATTATTTTGGGAAAAACGATTTACAGTTATCAGAATATACCGCCGAAATATATAAAGATGCGTTTACAAAATGCATGGAAACTGATGAAAATGCATGGAATAATGAAACTATCTCGAAAGGTATCGAAATAATACCAACAGTAACAGGCGAAAAAAAAGTATTTGATGTTTATAAAGTTCCGGTTTTTCATTCAAACGGCGAAAGAAAAGGTTTAGCGGTTATCGGAAGGGATATTTCAAAATTATATGAAACACAAGAAATTTTAATTACAGCAAAAGAAAAAGCCGAAGAAAGCGACCGTTTGAAAACAGCCTTCCTTCAAAATATGTCGCACGAAATCCGCACACCAATGAATGCAATTTGCGGATTCTCAAATCTTCTTAACAAACTCGATTTATCAATAGAAAAACGGAGTAATTTTATTTCCATCATTCAAAACAGCAGTCATCAATTGCTTTCAATTGTTACTGATATTCTAACTATTTCATCCATTGAAACAAAACAGGAAAAATTAAATATTAGTAAAGTTAGTATCAATAATGTAATCGTAGAAATACTAACGGTGTTTAAGCAACAATCAATAAATCAGAAAATTTCACTCTATGCAAAAAAGGAACTGACCGACATCGAATCGGAAATATTTTCTGATAATACTAAAATTATTCAAATCTTAAGTAACTTACTCTCAAATGCTTTTAAATTTACGCACGAAGGATATATTGAATTTGGTTACACTTTAAAAACAGATGTTAATCCTGTCGAACTGGAATTTTATGTAAAAGACAGTGGTATAGGCGTTAAACCCGAAATGCACGAGAAAATATTTGAACGTTTCCAGCAGGCGGATAAATCAATACAATTAGGTTACGGCGGAACAGGGTTGGGCTTATCCATTTCAAAAGGATTTGTGGAATTACTGGGCGGTAAAATTTGGGTGCAATCGAAACCAACAAAAGGAGCTACTTTTTATTTCACAATACCTTATAATCCTGCAAATAAAATTGATAAAACAATATCGCCGACTACACAAAACGAAAATTTCAAAACTGTTTTGGTAGCAGAAGACGAAGAATACAATTTTCTTTTAATCGAAGAATTTTTAAGCAAAATGAACTTAAAACTTATTCATGTAAAAAACGGAAAAGAAGCCGTTGACGTTTGCAAAGCAAACCCAAACATTGACTTAATTTTAATGGACATTAAAATGCCAATAATGACAGGAGATGCTGCCGCAAAATTGATAAAAAAAATTCGCCCTGATTTGACAATAATAGGACAATCGGGTTACACTTTACAAAACGAAATTAAAAAATACACCGGAATATTTGATGATTATTTAATAAAACCAATAAATGAAGATATGTTGATTGAAATAACAAGTAAATACCTGCATAACAACTGATTGGTGACAATAACATGTTGCGTATCCTTATAATCAAGTGTAAAAAATCTCCTGACAAAATCCAAAACGCCAATTATATGGCAGTAATACGATTGATTTTCTTCAAAATAATATTTCCTTTTTAAAATTCTATGACTATTTGTCAGTATTCATCCTGTGGCACAGCCTTTGACTAGATGCGCTGCAAATTTACTATTGTCTAACCAAAAATTATAAAAATATGCGTAAAGGAAATATTGGTGTTACAACAGAAAACATCTTCCCGATAATCAAGAAATTTTTATACTCTGATCATGAGATTTTTCTACGTGAAATTGTTTCCAATGCTGTTGATGCAAGTCAGAAACTTAAAACCCTTGCAACTGCCGGAGAATATGCCGATGATGTTTCAAACATTAAAGTAACTGTATCTGTAGATTCAAAGAAAAAAACCATTACGGTTTCTGACAATGGTATTGGAATGACACCTGAAGAAGTGGATCAGTACATCAACCAGATTGCTTTCTCGAGTGCCAATGATTTTCTCGAAAAATATAAAACCAATGCAAATGCCATTATCGGTCATTTTGGGCTTGGTTTTTACTCTGCATTTATGGTTTCTGAAAAAGTGGAACTTGTAACAAAATCATACAAAGAAGGCTCGAATGCTGTAAAATGGGTTTGCGATGGCAGTCCGGAATATAAAATTTCTGATGTAAAAAAAGACAGCATTGGTACAGATGTAATTCTGTATCTTGATGAAGAATCTAAAGACTTTGCAGAAGAATCTAAAGTAAAAGAACTGCTCACAAAATATTGCAAATTTTTACCTGTTGAAATTGCTTTCGGAAAAAAGAAAGAATGGAAAGATGATAAGTATGTTGATACCGATGTTGATGACATCATCAATGACCCAAAACCTGCATGGACAAAGAAACCTGCTGATCTTAAAGACGAAGATTATAAAGCATTTTACAAGCAATTATATCCTGCATCTTATGATGATCCTTTATTCAACATACATCTCAATGTAGATTACCCTTTCAACCTTACGGGGATTCTTTATTTTCCGAAAATCCGCAACAATTTTGAAGTTCAGAAAAATAAAATTCAACTCTACTGCCGTCAGGTATTTGTAACCGATTCTGTAGAGGGAATTGTTCCAGATTTTCTTACGCTTTTGCATGGCGTTCTCGATTCGCCAGATATTCCGCTGAATGTGTCCCGCAGTTTCTTGCAGAGCGATCAGAATGTGAAAAAAATATCTTCACATATCACTAAAAAAGTAGCAGACCGTCTGCATGATATTTTCAAAAGCAATCGTGAAGATTTTGAGAAAAAATGGGACGACCTCAAGCTTTTCATTGTATATGGAATGATAACAGATGAAAAATTTTACGAACGCGCAAAAGATTTCTACCTGTTTAAAAATGCTGACGGTAAGTATTTCACAATGGAAGAATATGAAAATCTGATAAAAGAAAATCAAAAAGACAAACACAATACAATAATTTACCTGTATGCTACAAACCGTGATGAACAGTACACGTTTATTGAAGGCGCAAAAAATAAAGGCTACGATGTTTTAATGATGGACGGTCATCTTGATATGCACTTCATAAATAATATTGAACCAAAAATTAAAGATTCCCGCTTCACACGCGTTGATGCAGACGTAATAGATAAACTCATTCACAAAGACGATAAAAAAGAGTCTGCATTAAGCGAAGACCAGCAGAATGAATTGCGTCCCGTGTTCCGTGGTGTGCTTCCTGAAAAGGCTTATTTTTCTGTTGTTTTTGAAGGATTGGATGCAGATGAACCTCCTGTGATTATCACGCAAAGCGAGTACATGCGCCGCATGAAAGATATGTCGAAAATGGGTGGTGGTCAAATGGGTTTTTATGGCGATTTGCCTGATAATCTCAATCTGGTAGTTAATACAAATCATAATTTAATACTGGACATCATTGAACAAACTCAAAGTGCTGTGGGCATTAAAGCGACAGAGGTACAAAAAGAACTGGAGCCTGTAGAGACAGAGCTAAATAATCTGAAAGAAGCAAATAGCAAGAAAAAACCTGAAGAAATTCCTCAGGATGTAAAAGACCGTCAGGAAGAGCTTGAAAAGAAACAACGCGAGCTCAGCGATAGAAAAGAAGGCATTTTTCAGGATTACGGAAAAGAAAATAAATTAGTAAAACAAGTTATTGATTTGGCGCTGCTTGCTAACGGAATGTTAAAGGGCGAAGAGCTGACTAAGTTTGTGAAGAGAAGTATTGAGCTGATTGGAAAGTAACGGTGGCTTCGGCTCCGCTCAGCCACCGGAAAAATCGGCTCCGCTCAGCCACCGGAAAAATCGGCTCCGCTTAATCACCGGGTTAATTTTTTATTCAATCACAATTTTTTTAACAGCAACAGCACTCTTGCAGTAAATTTTCACAAAATAAGTACCGGGAGAAATAGTATGATTCTTTAAAATGATTAAACTATTATTTTCTGAAAGCTCCTGCTGAAGCACAATCTGACCCAATTGATTTACGATTTCTACATACTCTGCATTGTTGTGAGTTATTGTAAAAGCAGCATGCGCGGGATTCGGATATATTGTAATATTTGAATTTTCGCTATTCATTCTCTGCTCCCCATCAGGCATCCATGCGGAAATAATGATTGCTGCTGTTGAATTCATCAGATTTCCTGCAACATCAGAAATTGCTCCATTCCCTCCGGCAACATACCATACTCTTAAACCTGTTAATGCAGAAGAAACGGAATTGTTAACAGTTAAAATAATTTCACGATCTGTATTTCCGGAATTTGCAGCAGTAACGCTATAATTCATAAGCGAATCAAATATATTTGTTACAATAAAACCTGCATCATTTGCAACTGAAATCGTGTTAGCATCAGCAAACTCATTCAAAAAAACCAACAGCTCTGTATCGGAAATTCTTACAACAGAATCAATAAGAGGTCTGTGGGCATCAATGCTGACGATTCCTGTTGGCACTGTAGTGTAGGGTGAATTTTGTGAACCCTGATTATCGAGAACAAGTGAAAGCTGAATTTCAGAAGCATTTGCAACATCATTGTCGTTTTCAAAAACCGAATAATAAACGGTATATGTGTTATCGCCATTATCTGTGAAATCGGATGCAGCTTGTCCTTGTACAGTCATTGCTCCTGCTGTATAACCGCTTGCATCTGCATGTATGATTACAGGCACATTGCTGCCAATTTTATAATTTCCGTTTACGGTTACAGAATTTATTACAGGAGCAGGAAAATTCGTAACATAGCCATTACAGAGAATGCTGCTGTTTCCGCCACCTCCTGAAATGGTAATGTATTCAGAATTATACGTATTTACTGCAAGCCCGACTTTAAGTCTTATGTACACCGTTGTTGTGTCAAGTGTGTCGGAATAATAGTGAATGGCAAAGCTGTCATAGAAATTAGCATTATCGGTTGAAATTTCATAATCTTCAGGAGCTGTGAGTGTAATATTTCCGGGGAATCCGGTGAGCCATGTTCCGCTCAGTAAAAAGATTTGTGAAGCAGAAGGCCCGGAGCCGAGTACGTAAGTAAATCCAGAAAGGGTTTCTGTGCTTACGCTGATAGAGGGATTGGGAACAGCATACACCTCTCCGTTACAGCTAACTTTCACTAGACTTGCGCCTCCTCCTGAGATGTCAATAAACTCTGAATTGTAGATATTTACAATTAAATCTGATTTTAAACGAACATAAATTGTTACAGACGTTAAATTTTCACTATTAAAAGGAAGTAATAAGCTACATGCAAAAATTATATTGTCTGTGGAAATTTCGTAATTTGTAGGAGCATAAACTGCAATGTTTTCAGGATAACCGGTTAATTCACTCCCGCTGAGTTCAAAGCTTTGTGAGGCAGATGGTCCATATCCGTAAATATAAGAAAAACCGCTCAGTGTCGCAGTACTTAAAGTAAGAATCGGTGTGGGAGCAGGAACATAGCATGTCCATGAAAGATCATCTATTGCAGGGCGTTTGATTCCATCGCTTTGAAATTTAACTTGAATATTTCCTTCAATATTTATATCGGTAATTGTTGTAGTAGTTACTGTTGAAGACACAGGAACTGTTCCGATCTGGATTTCATTTACGAATACAGGTAAATCCATGGTTCCATCGCTGAATGGAAATTTTGTTGTGATGGTTAACGAGCCGATACCATTAGCTGAAACAGGTGATTCGGCATAGCCTTTAAAACAAATTGACTGTGAGGTAATCGTCTGATCTGTTCTTGCATTTGTTGCGTTCCACGTTCCTCCGTCATCACCTGTCCATGTCCTCGCAAGATAAGACGAGGAGCTGCTTGTGGGGATATTTATAAAAGTTTCATTCCCGCATTCTGTTGACATTTCTGTAACCAGACCGCTGCAAAAAATGGTTATTGTGTTAGCTCCGCCACCTGAAACAGTTAATCCTTCATCATTGTAAGAACCTACTGCCAGGCTTGATTTCAGGCGCATAAATAAAGGAGTGGAAGTTAGTGTTGCTCCACTATAAGGTATAGTCAGGCTCGTAGAAAAAATGGAATTGTCGAGTGAAATTTCATAATTTGTGGATGCAGTTACCGTAATGTTTCCGGGATATCCTGTGAGATTGGTGCCTCCGATATTTGTTGTTTGTGATGAAGAAGGACCGTTTCCTACAACATACGTGAAGCTTGTAAGAGCTCCCGATGATGCGCTGAGATAGGGCGGAGGAATCGCAGTAACACTTCCGCTACAAGTAACTGTAATATTAGAAGCGCCACCTCCGGAAATTGTAATAAGTTCAGCATTGTAAGAATTTACACCAAGACTCGCTTTTAAGCGTACATAAATGGTAGTAGAACCTAATGTTGCTGATGTATAGGGAACAGTAACACTATTTATAAAATTCGTGTTATCTGTTGAAATTTCATAATTTGTTGGCGCAGTTATCGTAATGTTTCCGGGATATCCTGTGAGCCAAGTTCCGCTAATAGTGTAGCTTTGCGAGGTTGATGGACCGGAGCCGACAATATAGGTAAAACCCGATAATGTTGTTGGATTAGTAACAAGCGATGGAGAGGGAACAGGTGTAACACTTCCGCTGCAGGAAACAGTTACATTGCTTGCGCCACCGCCGGAAATGCTTATGTTTTCAGAATTGTAAGAGCCAACCGCCAAACCGGCTTTTAAACGGACATATACTGTTGTTGAAGCAAGACTTGCAGATGTATATGGAACATTCAAGCCAGATGAAAAAGTTGAATTATCAAGTGAGATTTCATAGTCAGAAGGTGCTGCAACATTAATATTGCCAGGGGCTCCGGTAAGATTGCTCCCACTAATAGAAAAACTTTGAGAAGAAGAGGGACCGGAATTGGAGTAGTAGGAAAAGTTGGTGAGGGAAGATGGATTTATTGTCAAAGTTGGGTCAGTAATTATGCTTGTAAGTGTTAATTCATCAACAATTAGAAATCCTGCATTGTTATCACTAAGAATTTTAATACGGATATTATTGTTTGCGTCATTAATTGTCAATGTATACAAGGCATAAGTAGTACCACTAAATGCCTGCGTTTCGACATCTACAAATGCGCCCCCGTTAACAGATTTCTGAACTTTAAAAGTTCCACCGCCTGAATTTAATTCACGATAATTAAAACTAATAGTTTCAATTGTATTTACAGAGGGAGTTATTAGATAGGAACCACCTGAAATCAATCTATTTAAGCGGGCTGCACTTCCTGTTCCATTAACAGAGTTTGCAGAAATCTCACCCCGAATCTGATTGTAATCCCATACCCCGCTACTAAGAGTAATCGTTCCGCTATTGTATGAAGATGTGTTAAAAGCAGCTGTAAAACTTTCTGTAAAATGTATTTCTGCACGCAAATAGGTATTTGAAAAAATCAAAGCAATGAAAATCAAAACAACTCTTATCATAAAAAAGTATATTAGTATCACATAATTCAGGTATCAACATGTAAACATGAATCAAAAGAAAGACAAAATGTTATTTAATAATAAATTTATTTGTTATTTGTTTATCGTGGTAATAAATCATTAGACAATATAACCCAGAAACAAATCCGGATGTAGGTATCGTAAGTTTTGTGTAGTCTTCTGTAATATTCAGAGATCGGGAATAAATTATTTTGCCCGTCATGTCTGAAATTTTCACACTTAATGGCAGTTCCTCGGTCGAATTTATAGTAAATGAAATATTATTTGTTTCAGATGAAAGACCTGAAACATACACCTTGCTGTCTTTATTAGCTTCAACCGCAACAAGTTGACTATATTTCAATTCGCCATTATAATCTACTTGTTTTAATCTATAATAATTGACACCTAACAGCGGATATTTGTCTGTTTCTGAATATTGATTTACAGAGCTGCTATTCCCAAATCCAGAGACAATGGCTATATCTGAAAAATTTCTTGCATCACTACTTTTTTGAACAATAAAATGACTGTTATTTATTTCTGTGGATGTTGCCCATTTTAAATCAACGTAACCAGTAGAATAAATATATTTTCCACTAAAATACATCATTTCTACAGGAAGTGGATTTTTTGCTGTTTTTGATCCAAATGTAATAGGACTGAATGAAGGAACAGTTCCATTAGTAATAATTGTTCCATCATTTACATCTCCGCTAGTACTTCCCAATCCCAGATCAATCCATTGTGCTCCATCCCATTTTGTTACAATTAAATCGCTCAGATATGCTGTTTCAACTAAACTGGCTGTATCCCATGCAAGGGTAACTGAAACGGCAGAAGAACCGTTTGTTCGGTTTAGCATCCAGTATTCCAATTGACTGACATGATTAATTCCTGTACCCAAAGTAGTACCAAATGTTGTTTGTGGATTTGCTTTGAAATATTCTGCTGTAAAATGATCTGTTGCAGCAGAGGGTGCAGAAATTGATATAGGATGATAACTACTATTCTGACCCGTAGGAAATGTAAATGATGTATTACCAACTTTTCGCACAGGGCCTTTTGCAAATGTAGCATCACTGCCACCAGATAATGAAGATCCTGCCTTCATAATTAACGTGTCATTTCCGATAATGTAACCGTCTGTAAGTGTTAATGTGCCGGCAACAGATACTTCTTTATTTAAAACAATTCCTGTTGATGAAGAATTATTTATTAGCAAATTATAAAACTCAGGTGAAGTTGTTCCACTGATTATTTGTTCGCTGCCTCCTTTAAAAACTACAGAGCCTGCCGAATGAGAGAATGTTGAATTGTTAGAAAAATCACCAAAAATATGAAGCTTACTTGATGCATTATTTACATAAAATTCATATCCGGATAACTCAACTGTTAAGTTCCTGCAAGAAGCTTCTGTAAAATCATATTCAGCAGGGTCTCCAACAACACAGTCATTCGAAACGCCTGTACTTGAAAGATTAACATCTGTTGTTGAATCAGGAATTATCATATTGTCCCAGTTACTGCAATCAAACCAAGTGGTATTACCTCCGGCGCCTGTCCAAATTCCGGGATCAACACCAACTTCACCTCCAGCATCTGTGTCAATAACAATACTGGTTTCTGAAGCAGTAAAATTATTAATAACAGGATAAAGTGAGTTCCCATTATAATATTCATTACAATTATTAAATTTTACCCAGTTATCAGGGTCTTTAATCGCCTCAATCCATCCCCTCTGAGTATGATGAGGAATTGGATCGGCAGAAAGGTAAATGTTAAATTTAATATAATCTGTTGCAACTCCAGGCATCATACTAAAACAATCAAGATTTGGAAGTAATCCGGAATTTTGAGAAGATCCGTCACCGGAAGCATTATTTGATACACTGCAAACATCAGGAAGCCATTCGTTGTTAGTGTTAAAACCGAAAAGCACTGTCCCTCCTGTATACGTAGCATTGTTGTCTCCAGCAGTACCATTATTCCATGTTCCTCCAGTCATAAAGAAAATCTGATCACCTGCTGTATTTAATATCAACGAACCATATCGGATATCAATCTCCCATTCATTATCAGGATAAATTCCAACAAAGTAGGGGTAAAGGTTTTTAAGTCTGAATGTAATTATACTGCCCTTGTTAACAGTGCCACCTGTTCTTCGTATTCTTAAAAATCCTTCTGCATTACCAAATTCACCTGGTTCACACCGACTGAATCCATTGTCTGTCATATCAAATACCATTCCTGTAGTAATATCATTAAAACAAACAATGCTTATTTCATCATCACCATTGCTATAGCCTGAGTTGCAGTCTTGAATTTGTGAACAAACACCGACAACTGCGATACTACCCGGAACAAATTCAACAACACCGTCAATAGGTGTTGCACATTCGTAAACTCCGGTAGACCATGTTGAGCCACTTCTTGTAAAGACTTTAAAGCAATAACTTGTTCCATTGGTTAAGCCTGTAACAGTAACAGAATTTGATGTCCCTTTAAAAACAACTTTTCCATCATCGAATATTGTTCCGGAGCCTGTGAAGACAGGATCTGCCGTATACAAAGAGCCATCGCCTGAAGGGCTAGCTGTTACTGCGGATGTAGCTTTTGCAACCACCATTATTTCATCAAAACAACCGGTTTGCGGATTTGCCCAGGTAACCTGAACTTCTTCATCTGCTGGTGTTGTAGCTATAGAGCTAACATTTGGTGTTCCCAGTGATGCAATTGAGGCTGTTGGAAAAACTGTTGCCCAGGTTGTTGAGTTTTTAAAGGTATAAGCTTTGATTTCATAAGCTGTTGAAGCTGTTAAGCCGGTTACGGTAACAGATGTTCCGTTTCCTTTATAAACAACTTTTCCGTTTGTCCCTATTGTTGAACCAAGCGGATATTGAGAATTAGCCGAATAGGAACTTTCATTTTCTGTCCCGGCTAAATCATTTGGCATTGTTGTTCCAAGCCCAATTATCACACCATCATACGACCCCTCGGGAGCAACCCATGAGATTGTTGCAGTATTTGTTGTCTGACATACAACTGCTAATTCAGTTAAAGGGCTTATTTTGGTAGTTGCAGAACCTGTTAATATAGTTCCGCTTGTCAAATAATTTTCTATACCCGGAGCGCATTTGTATTCATAAACAGCAAAGTAATAGGTAGTACCAGATGCCAATCCTGATATTGTTCCTGAAGACCCTGTGTTGTTGTAAACAACCTTATTCCCATTACTTAAGTCAGCACCAGCATCATAATCTGCCGAAATATACGTAGTACCATCAACAGGGGTGAAATTAACTGCAGAACTCGGTCGCGCTATAACAATCCGTTTTGTTCCATTTCCGGTTGTTCCTATTGAAAAATCAACAGTTGTATTTGTAATATTTGTAAAAGATAAACCCGTTGGATTTGTTGTGGGTTCTTCGCATGAACCACAAGTAACAGAGATATCATCAAGATACCAATATGATGTAGTAGACGAGGCTTTTCGGAATCGTAGATAAACAGTACTTTCACCACTATACAAAGATAAATCTACAGTACAATTTGTTGTGCCATCATGTGTAGTGTTCGCATGGGTATATGTTGCAACAGTTGAATAAGTACCTGTTTGTGATGTTGTGCAAACTTCAACGTACATAGTCTTGGCTGTTGTACTTGAAGTACGTGCTAATGTAAATGTTAACAATGTTGGATTAGCAATCACAGATGTTGATAAACTGCCATTATTTAGAGGAAATTGTGCTTTTCCACTTGCATAGGTAACTTCATTGTCAACCGATTCAAGCCAGCCTGAAGGAAGACTGTTGGCCGTGAAGCCTTCTGCCATACATGCTTGCGGCAAAGTTGCGCAACTAGTGGAAAGAATAGTTCCATCAATTTTATAATTAGATGCAGCGCCTAAATTTGTATAAGACCAAATTTTGAAATAATACGTTGTTTGAGGGTTCAGACCTGTTACAGCGTATGTATGTATTCCCTGATTAATGCTTGCAGCATTTACTGTGTATGTTGTCCCATCAACAGGATTCGTTATGGAGCCTAATCCAACAGCACTCCACTGAATTAGATATCTATCTGGTGGAATTACTCCGGTGGCATCTGTCCACGTTAAAGTTATTGACGAGGATGTTGATGAGCCACAGGTAAAATTAGTTGGATGATCGCTTGGTTCAGCCTTTGCTGTAGGTGTAGCAATTGTTTCGATTCCACTGCTCCACACAGAGCCTTTCCGTGTAAATATTTTTATATAATAGGTTGTTCCACCAACAAGATTTGTCAGGACTTGAGAGGATGTTGTTCCATTATAAATTAAATATTGTCCTGCTGCCAGCTCTGTTCCTGATCCGTATGTGAAACTAGCCCCACTCGCATACGATGTTCCATCACCTGTAGGTGTATAAGTAACAGATGAAGTTGATGCAACAATTATCAAACCATCGAAACATAAAGGATTCGTCCAAGTGATAGTAGAAGTGCCTGTGTTTTCATCTGTGGCATTTGCGCCGGTAATATTTGTTACTGATGTTGCTAAAACGGTAGTTTGTGTTCCACCTGCACTGTATGGGCCGGATGTGTTAAAATTAGCTGAAGTAAATGTGAGATTTGCATTATCAATAGCATCCACACTAATAGTTTTGTCTACAATTGTATTGCATGCAATATCTGCAGTAAGCCATAAATAACCCGTACCTGTTCCGGCTCCAACAATTGAAGTATTTAATGCTGAAAATGAAATCGGATCACCTGTAGGGACATAAGCTTGTGAGATGCCGATCTGGCTTGCTGATCCAAAATTATCGGTAGCACTGTACCAAAGTTTGAATGGGTTTGTTTTTAAAGTAGTGCTTGTATAGTTGCCTCCTAAATCAAATGTTGCTCCCTGCAATGCAGCATATGTAATTGTACTTGTAATAGCAACTTTGTAAATTATATGATTATCGGCATTTTGTTCAACATTTCCGGCTGTTATTGAAGGTGTTGATATAGAAATTCCGGGTGTTACATTGTTACAATAAAGAATCACATCATCAAGCAATACTTGACCGCTGGTATATGAACTAAATTTCCATTTAATATAATAGTTTCCTGAAAGACCTAATGTTATCTGTTTTTCAGAATAGATAGTAGTAATATCCCCTGTATTGGAACCATTTGCTGAATAACTTCCTTTTTGAGTCCATGTGGATCCATCAGGGGAGGTTTCAACAACAAAAGTATATGCATCACTCGTACCATTAGCTCTAACCCAGAAATTTAAAGTTTGTGGATTTGTTTTTAAATCTGTGTACATATAGTCTGTACTAGGTGTAAACAGTGCATGTATTGCACCGCTGGGAGTATGGTCATAAGCACTATAACTTGGAAAGCTGACATCCGATTTTGTCCATGCAGAGTAATCCCCTGATGTTTCAAAATCAACATCAACACATGGTGCATCTAAAGTTGCACAAGTAGTTGTAGCGGCAGAGCCTGTTTTATAATCAATATTAGAACCAGTATTCGTATATGACCATATTTTAAAATAATATTGAGTACCTTGTGATAATCCGGTAGCAGTACCTTCGCCATTGCCCTGTAAAACGTTTAATGCGCCTGAGGCAGAGCCGGGTGCATCAGCGACTGTAATTCCATCAACAGGGTCTGTAATTGCGCCATAGCTTGTATTACTCCATTTAATTAAATAGCCATCAGGAAGAGTGCCAGCAGAAGCATCTGTCCATGTAAGAGGAATTGTAATTGTAGTCCCTGTTTCACAGTTAAAAGAAGTGGGATCATTCGTTGGTTCTCCTTTAATTACAGCACCGCTTACTGCAACATTTTTAGTTGCAGCACCACCACCTGCGTTTGTAATATTACCTGAATAAGTACCAGCCGATGAACCTGCTGTTAATCTTGTATAAATTGTAGTATTTGAAAGAGCATTACTTGCATAAGCAACATTAATACTAGATGCATAACCTGAACCTGATGATGTAGAAACCTCGAAACCACTTGGAGCAGTAACCACTATATTTCCTGATGCTGGAGATAAACCACTTGCACTCAAAGTATAAGTTTGATTTGCAGAAGGACCAGCACCAACTAAATAACTAAAATTTGATAAAGTTGTTGGAGTTACCGTTATTTGACTTGCCGATAAAGTTAATGTTCCACTAATATTTACATCATCAAGTCTAAAAACTCCACTCCCAGCAGAAGACCTACTTCCATTAAGCCATCCTTGAATTTTAATAGTAACAGCGCTAGTTTTACCCGTAACGCCGCTAATTGATTGATTAATTGTTGCCAAAGAAGCGTCCGGAGCGTTAGTAGTATAAGTTGCAGCTCCATTATCAATATCAAATGAAAAAGCAGATGGTCCAGCGCTTGTTGCATATGCTTTGAAAGAAATTCCTGTGATATTTAGTTCATATCCGGCAGCTGGTGTAATAGTAAAATAAAAATTCTTTGCTGATGCCTGATCAGTAGCAGTCCAACCACCAGTTTCCGCTATATATGGCATATCTGTAAAGCCAGACGATGTTGTAACATTTGTTTCAATTGTTCCGGTCGATAACGCCATATCTGAAACTGTTGCATTTGCAGGAACAGTACTTGGTGATAAATATGGTGAATTATTAAACGTAAAAGTTACAATTGGACCAGCAACTGGAGTAACAGTTGTTTCTAAACCACTAGACCAAGTTGATCCATAACGTGTCCAAAATTTAACAAAATAGGTTGTTCCATTTGTAAGGTTTGCAACTATTTGTGATGATGTTGACCCTTTATAAACTACATATCCATTGCCTAAAGCTGTACCACTTTGGTAATTTAAATTTCCAGTATAATCAGAACCATTACCAGATGGAGTTCCTGTATTAGATGCAGGAGCTACAACAATTAAAATTTCATCATAACAAACAGAGGGGTTTGTCCATGTTAATGTTGCTTGTGCGTTTCCTGCAGAAGCAGCAGCAGAAGCGACATTAGAAATGGCATTAACCGTTGCTGTAACAGTAGTTCTTGAAGCAGTTGTACATCCTGCATCGGTAGCATCAACATAATAAGTGGTTGTTGAAGAAATTGAGGGAGTTGTAAAACTGGTACCTGTTCCCTGGCTTGTACCTCCACTTGATGCTGTATACCAATTGATAGTTCCTGCGCTGGCTGTAGCGCCAAGATTTACAGTTCCTGAAATACACACAGACCCGGGTGTTGTACCTGTGATGGTTGGTACAGCAAGTCCAGTTCCTGTTACAGCACAATTTTCAGGTGTAGATACGCCTGCGCCAGAAACAGCAATATTTCCATTATAGCTTATAGCTGATGATGGTGTGAACTTCACATTAATTGTTGTCGGTCCATAGGTGCCACCACCATGTCCGCTAATAGTTAAAGTGGAGGTGTATGTCCCTCCGGATGTCGTACAATAAGTATAACCAGTAAGAGCAGCTATTGTAATATCGGCTGTTGTTAAATTGGTTCCTGAAATTGTGAATGTGTTTGGTCCGGCGGTTGTGCCTACACAAATATTTCCGAAACCTGTTATAGTTCCAAGAGTAATTGATGGACCGGCAGGTGTTGCTTGGCTGCTTGTTAATGGTGCTGTTGCCAGATAAAGAGGGCCTCCGGAACAAGAGGTGTTTTGATAGGCAAAAACATAAAAATAATAAGTAGTCGAAGAACTTAACCCGGTTGCAGTAAATGCGGCACTTTCCCCAACACTGACAACCGTACTTGTCCCAAGGGTTGAGCCGGCTGTGTACGTTGTCGTATTCACCGGGCTCGGAACCGAATTATCGGTGTTTCGGAACACAAGATAACCGTGTGCAGCCGGTGTTCCTGCTGAAGCAGTAAAAGAACCGTCAATACTATTATAAAGTATATTGCTATATATTAAAGAGGTTGGCTGTGCTGCAGGAGTTGCACAGGCGGATGCAATTGTCCCAACCAATTGGACATCATCAATTCTGAACGAGGCAGTAGTTTGATTTTGGGTAAACCTGATACATAGTGTGCTGGTAGATGGTATTGTTCCGGTACAGGTTTTAATACCCCAAGTTATGCTTCCTGCCGGAACAGTGAGAGCTGTCCAGTTGGAACCGTCTGTACTCACTTCAACTGTTGGCTTATAAGTGGTGCCTGAACTGGCATACAATCCAAAACTTAACGAGAGATTTGTGTAGGCGGAAGTATTGATATTACAAATGATAAAATCCTTACCGACAGTGTTGGTTAGAAAAACATTCCCCAACCCTGATGCACCTGAATAACCTGACGAAGCTGTTGTATTTCTGACATCACCTGATCCAGACATTGTAAATCCATCGTTATCAAAAGCATTTGCAGTTTCATGATCGGGAATTAGTGTTGTTGATGGTGCTGTTCCCATGGTTTCAGTAAAAATAGTTACACTAGCCGATGTTACACTTCCACTACAAGTAACTGTTTTATCTGTAGCTCCAGTTGATGAGGCAGTAATTACTTCGTTATTATAATCTGCTGCAGACAAACCGGTTTTTAATCGAATGTAAACTGTAGTTGCATTAACTGTTCCTCCACTATGCGTAAATGTTAATGGAGAAGTAAATCCGGATCCTGATGTTTTAGAAATTTCGTAATTTGTTGGAGCGGTCATAGAGATATTAGCAGTAAGGTTTGCACCGCTTACGGTAAAAGATTGCTCTGGAGATGATCCAGAACCTTCTACATAAGTAAAACCTGTTTTTGTTGATGCTGACAATGTTATTGTTGAAGTCGCAGCTAAAGTGGCTAATGCAGTTGTTCCACTGAAAGCAGTTTCTGTACCTGCTCCATTTCTAGCTTTAACATCAAAAGTATAGGTAGTTGATGCCGTTAACCCGGTAACGGTTTTAGTTCCCCATGTTGCTGCAGTTTGCCAAACAGCAGAAGCCCCTAATGACCCATTTGCCTGAACATACTGTCCCCCTGCTTCGCGAATAGCAAATACAGTAATACTTGGATTACTGTTTACATTTACAGTAACATTTAATGAACTAGATGTTGCCCCATTTACGGTTGGTGCAAGAGGTACATTTGCTAGAGTCCAGAAAGTCCCATCAGACGAATAACCAGTCCCATTGGCATTAATAGCATAACCCCTATAATAATAAAGTGTATTTGCTGACATACTTGTTCTTGCATGTGTAAATGCAGAAACTGCTGTTCCTCCTTCTGCTAATAAATTTGTGGTTGGAGATGCAGTGGTTGCCCAAACTGTTCCTCGTGAAGTAATAGTAGCTCCTCCATCAGATGTTATGGTGGCACCCAAAGTTGCTCCTGTTGTTGTGATGGATGAAGATGTGGGGGTTGTTAGGGTTGGGGTAGATGAACCTGAGACTGTTCCTTTTATATCAATATCATCTATACCTGCTCCAATGGTATTACTTGTACCAGCAACAGAAAACTTAACTAAAACTTGAGTTCCACTATAAGAACTTAAATCAATTGGAGTTTGTGCAGTCATAGTACTAGATGCAGGTAAAACTGTAGTAATCAATGTCCAATCAGTACCATTGTTAATTGAAATCGATATTGAAATCGTATTTTCAACAGCATTAGCCCCTCCATAGGTTCTTGCCTTATAATTTAAAGTTTCTGAAGTGTATGCATCAAAATCCATAGCAGGTGTCTTTGTAGAAGCTCCTGCTACTAACAATTGAAGATATATTGTCCCTGCAACTGACACATCAGTCCAAGTTGGAAAACCAGAAACATCTGTTCTGACGGGTGTAATATTCACCTGCCCCCACCCCCTAAAACTCCCCCCAAGGAATATCACAAACAGCATTAACACAGAAAAAAAATAAAAGCTTGATTGTTTAGTTGTTGTTGGTTTGCCGAGGTGTGTCATCTTTTTCATAACTTTATTTTTTGTTACAAAAAAAAATCAAGCATCTGTGTAGCAATTTAACATCTATGTAGCCTCTGAAACCGATCGCTGATGAACCCTGAGCGAAGTCGAAGGGTCGAAGTGTCGGTTGTGAAGACATCTATGTAGCTAAGAGTGCATCTATGTAGCTTATTCTTTTTTATTTATTTATTATTTCCTTATTAAACGGTATTTTTTATACGTTTATAATTAGAAAAAGTTTCATTTATTTAAATATTTGTTTGGAGCGTTGTAAAAATAAAACCATGCACGATTGAAAAGGATGTTATACAGAGTTATGGTGCTTGCAATACTTGAGTCTCGTTAAAATGTTTGTTGCCACATAACAGCCTGTTTATCATCCAGCTTTGCAGGAAAAAAGCTTTTGAAGCAATTAAAAAATTATCAACAAATCACTTCTTTACCAAAACTTTTCCCCTCCCCGACCATTGCGAAATCATGACTCCAGCAAAAACAATAAAAATACCCACTATTTTTTGAAGTGTAATTTCTTCTCCTATAAGAAAAAATGAAAAAATAATTGTAAAAACAGGAATAATATTTACAAAAACCATAGACCGGATTACTCCTAATTTCTGCACTCCGTAAATGTAAAGAATATAGGCAAAAGACGAGGCAAATACAGCGAGAAAAATAATTGAAAGTATTGCGCCCTGATTATGGTTCGCGCTAATAAAATGATTGTAATCTACAAGAAAAAACACGGGTAAAAAATAAAATATACCAAACAAATTCTGATAGGTAATAATAGTGCCCGCATTGTATTTTCCTGATAATTTTTTTAGTACCACAGCATAGCCTACTGCCGAAAATACAGCAAGAAATAATAGCGCAATGCCATAAAATGGGACATTTAGCGACATACCCTTTACAGCAATTACAAGATAAATTCCAACCACGGAAAGCAAAATTCCTGCAATATTCATCAGGCTGATTTTTTCTTTTAAAAAAAACACAGCGGCAAAGGGTGTAAACAAAGGAATTGTTGATACAATAACCGATGCGGTTGTTGGAGACACATAAAGCAATCCATACGACTCGCCGATAAAATATAAAAAAGGCTGAAATAAAACCAGAAGAAGAAAGTGCTTGATGTCTTTTCTTTCAAGAGGCTGTAAAATGCCCATTATTTTAAAAAGAATCCAGAGGAAAACAGAAGAAATAATAAGGCGGGAAAAAATAATAGTTATTGGCTGATAGGTATCCAAAGCAACCTTACTCCATACGAAAGAGATGCTCCAGAAAATCATTGAAAAAGAAATGGAGAGATAGACCTTTATACTTCGACTGGGCATAAATAGAGTTTAATAATTCTATCGTATAGCTATCAATAAGCTGTTTGCAACATTTAAAAACATAGTTTATGCCCGCTCAGCATAAACCTGCTTATTCATACTTTTTTGTCAAGAAATTTTTGACACAAATTTGCTTCAAAGCCTTTCCCTGCCATATAACGAAGCGTTTTACCCTTTTTCTCAAAATCATTTTTTCCCTTCACAGAAGCAAGCTTTGCCTTTATTTCTTTCTCTATAAAATCGAAGTACGCCTTTTGATCTATTGTATTTAAGCCGCTTTGAATATGTTCTTCCGAAATATTTTTTCCTTTGAGTGCATACACAATTTTAATTTTCCCCCATTTAGAAAAACGAAATTTATCTCTTGCAAAAGCTTGCGTATAGCGCTCCTCGTCAATATATTTTTCTTTTTTAAGGTCTGATAAAATATCGTCGAACAAAACAGGATTTGATTTCCATTCCTTTAATTTTTTGCGAACATCATCTTCACATTTTTCGTTCAGGCTGCAATATCTCTGCGCTCTTGAAAGAAACGTGATGAAATCTTCCTTTAATTCTTCTTTCATTGTGAAAAGGGTTTATTATACTTAATTCTTCAGGTTGCAGGTTGCAGGTTGAAAGGGTTGCAGGGTATAAGGTAATTTAGACGACCTGTCATCTCGTCTTTCCGGACAGGTGCTTTGCGGTGGTCGAAATTACCATTTAACCTGCAATCTGATAAGTTAAGCGAAACTTGCAACCTGCAACTTAAAATATCATACGTTTACTGTACATAATATTACCCCCGACTAGCACTCATCATGCGAAATTTCCCATTAATATCTTTTCTAATATCTACATTTTTAAAGCCTTTTTCAAGAAATAAAATTTTACAATCCATAAACAGTGCTTCGTTTACCTCAAAATACATTTTGCCACGCGGTTTTAAATGGATTTGTGCAAGATCGCAAATTACTCTGTAAAAAATCAAAGGGTCTTCATCGCTTACAAATAAAGCCTGATGTGGCTCATAATTCAAAACATTAGGGAGCATAAAGTTTTTCTCACTTTCACGCACATAAGGCGGATTGCTAACTATAATGTCGTACTCCTGAAAAAAATCGTATTGCTGCCAGTTAAGAATATCGGCTTTGTAAAACTTAACTTTCGCATTAATGTTTAATGCATTTTCTTCTGCAAGAGTCAGTGCTTCATCAGAAATATCACACGCATCAACGATGGAACGAAAAATATTTTTGTTTATGGTAATGGCCAGACAACCGGAACCTGTTCCGATATCAAGAAATTTTTTCAAATGCGTATTGTTTTCGTGAATAATCCAATCAGCAAGCTCTTGTGTTTCCTGTCTGGGAATAAGTACGCCGGGTGTAATAAAAAACTGTAGGTTGTAAAATTCTGTTTTCCCAAAAATATACTGAATGGGCTTGTAGTTTTTTAATTGTTCGAACACCTCTGCCAGCTTTTCCATACCCTCTGCTTCAGGTATAACATCTGATTTTGCATACACATCCACTTTTGAAAAGCCCAGCACTTCTTCAAAAACAATATAAATAATACTTTGTATTTCACGCTCAGGATACATTCCTGATAATTCTTTTTTAAAAAATTTTACCAGTTCTGAAACTGTTTTTTGAGATTTTTTCATTTTCTACGAATTATATTGCAAATTTGTCAAAAATTTAACTTTTGTAAAAATATAAAAAAACATGACATCCCTTACCATAGATGAAAAATATATGCATCGTTGTCTGCAACTTGCTCGATTGGGGTTGGACAGCGTTTCTCCAAATCCAATGGTTGGAAGTGTTATTGTTTTTAAAAACCGCGTAATCGGCGAAGGCTATCATGAAAAATATGGACAGGCGCATGCCGAAGTGAATGCGATTAATTCTGTTAAAAATCAGGAACTGCTAAAAGATTCTACTCTTTATGTGAATCTTGAACCGTGTTCTCATTATGGAAAAACGCCTCCCTGTGCAGATCTTATTATTGAGAAAAAAATTCCCCGTGTAGTAATTGCGTGTAAAGACTCGTGTTCGCTTGTTTGTGGTGCGGGTATAGAAAAATTAGAGAAAGCAAAATGCGAGGTATTAGTTGGAATTCTTGAACCGAAAGCACGCGAACTGAACAAACGATTTTTTACTTTTCATGAAAAAAAACGTCCGTATATAATTTTAAAATGGGCGCAGACAGCAGATGGATTTATTGATAAAATACGTAGAAAAAAAGGCATAAATGCAAGCTGGATAACCAACGACATTTGTAAAAAATTAGTGCATAAATGGCGCAGCGAAGAAGATGCATTTATGGTGGGAACAAATACAGCTGTTCTTGATAATCCGCAACTCACAACACGCAATTGGACAGGCAAAAATCCTCTCAGAATTGTAATTGACAGAACTTTAAAAATTCCGGTTACACACTACTTGCGAAACGATAAGGCAAAAACATTTTTTTTTACTGAAAAAACACATAAAAACACAATAAATACTGAATTCATTCAAATTGATTTTTCACAGAATATTTTACCGCAAATTATTAAAGAACTTTTCAATCGTTCAGTGCAGTCGCTTGTTGTAGAAGGAGGGACACAACTGCTGCAAAGCTTTATTGATGCCGACTTATGGGACGAAACCAGAATATTTACCAATACAGAATTATTCTTTCAAAAAGGAGTAGCTGCTCCAAAAATTGGCGGAACTGTTACGGGCAAAGAAATGTATAGTGAAACCTGTCTGGTTATGATGGAAAATAAAATGTAAGCAGTTTTTGAATTTTAAAGAATTTTCGCTCTTTCTTTTTGTAAGTATTAAATATTACCGATCTGCATTTCGGGTCAACATATAACTAACAACACTGAAAATAAAAGCAATGGCGCAGATAATAAGTATCACGATAGATGTTAACTTGTACAATTCATTAGTTGCCCGGGCTATTAAAAATGCATTTATTAGAATCCCTATGAGGCTTACTACAATACGTTTTATATTTGCGCGTTGCTTTTCTGTTTCCATATATTTTTTTTATTTTCCATCACTACTAATCTGATTATTTTTTAAATAAGAGTATTACCCAAAAGTATTACCCTGCTGTTGTATTTTGCTTTAATTCCTAAAAGTTATAACATGAGCAAAGATAATAAAATATTAACATTTGATAAAACTTTTTTTTGTTACGAATAGGATTTTTTTGAAAATTCAATCAATGAATTTGAGGAAAGAAATCAATAATTTTCTTGTCTGGTGCTTGGTAAAAATTTGTTTGGTTGTGATGAAAAAGAATTTCAGGTTTTGTTTAATGTTTCTTAACAACATTATATAAAGGCAAAAAATTAAATTCTGCTTTCAAATAAATTTATACGATATAACATAAACTTTTACAAATATTATATATTTTGTACGATATAACATAAACATATATCAAAAAATATATTTTTATACGATATATCGTAAACTATTATCTATTCAAAATAATATTCCGGTGCGTTGCACTTTTGTAAACAACGCAGCTATCGCAGCTACAAATGTTATCGCAGCTCTGCTGCTATATTTGGAATGCAGCGGCAGAGCCGCATAATATTTGTAAAACTAAAAAGGTATAAAAGATCCATGGTGCAGAGCACCGTAATATCGCTTGCCTAAATTACTGATTACACTAGCTTATATGTATGAAAATGGAATTATGATTTTTCTTACGAAAGTTCAGTTAATAAATACTAATCGAAAACTTTGCCAACTCTTTAGACAGCGTGGCTTCTCCCGGGAGAATATTTTCAAGGGCATTATGAAAACGCGGGCTGTGATTTTTATGAATGGTATGCACCAATTCGTGCAACAGCACATAATCAATCAGGTTTTGTGGCAGTCGTATAAGGTGCAATGAAAGTGAAATGGAATTATCGGAAGAGCAGCTTCCCCAGTGTGTTTTGCTGTTCCGAATATTTATTTTGCGAAACGAAAAACCGTGTTGTTGTGCCAGTTCGAGCAGTCGTTTTGGTAAATAGCGTCCGGCTTCTATGCGCCAAGCCTCTTCTATGCCTTTGCGAACGCAGCTTTGTATTAGTTCGTGTTTAGGGTCTACATGAGCAGGATAGGATATTTTTATAATGCCATCTGCAACCTTAATATTGATGTTTTTTCTGTCTTCAGGATGCATTAGCAATTGATGCTTGCGCGTAGAAAAGGGAGTGTCTTTCTGAAAAACAGTAAAGCCCTGTTCGAGTTTGTTTTTTTTACTCAGCGTTTTTATCAGCCAGGCGCGTTTGAGTTCAAGAAAACGCTCACCCTCTGCAAAAGAAGCATAACCGGGAACCGTAACTTTTACAGGGTGGAAAGCTTTAATGGCAATACTAATATTCCGGGCTTTAGAGCTTTTAACAATTATAGCAGGACCGATTCCCGGGATTTCAATACTTTTTTCTGCATCCATTCTAACGCTTCGTCAAATAGGTCTGCACGCCTTTCTGTTGTAATTTTGCATATTCTGCGTTTGCCATTTTCTGATCGTCAAAAGTATTATATGCAACCAGATGTAGCCCATTAACTTTTCCAATATACGAAGCGTTTTCAAAACCTTTGGTTTGAAGTTGTGTGGCAAATTTTTCTGCCAGAATTTGTTCTTTAAAAGATCCTGCAACTAACACAATGCGCCCTCCGGAAGAAGCCTGTTTTTGGGGTTCTTCTTTTTTAAGTTTTGGCTCTGGCGCAGCTTTTTCCTTTTCCGCAGGTTTTTCTTTTTCCTTTTTTTGTTCTTTAACCGGAGGAGTTTTATCAGCAGGGGCATCAAAACTTCCTTCAGATGTTTTATTTTCTGAGGCTTTGACTTCTTCACCGCTTCCAAAAGAGTTACTATTGTCTGCCGACGCATCAAAGCCACCCTCTGAGCCACCGGATTCCCCATCAGAAAAACCAACATTATCTCCTTGTTTTTTTGATTCGCCTTCTGGAAGCATCAACTTGTCGCGGTTCTTCTTATTGAAATCATTCAGGTCGGCAGAAAGTTTATCATTCACAGAAACCCATTCATTTTTTGAAAATAAATCAATTTTCACACCTTTAATAAAACCAAACTTAACAGCTGCCATAAATACCAATGCCAGAAACATCATTCCTGATGCGCTCCAGATAATAACAGGAAACAATACTGATTTTTTCTTTTTCGCTGCATTATCATCTGCTTTTGCTTTTTTGACGGGTTTTACGGGCTGATTTTCTGAGACAGGAATTTTTTCTTCTTTTGGTTTTATTTCTGTTTTCTTTTCTGTTTTTTTCATTTCGACAAGCTCAATGCGACGCATTTCGTCAAGCTCAATACTAGGTCTTTCCGGAGCAAGAATTTTTTCCGGTTCTTTTTTCTCAACGGGTAAGGGCGGAGGTAAAACTTCTTCCTTCGTTCTTTCTACTTTTATAACATCATCTGAAATTACAATTGGAGGAAGCTTTTCCTCTAAAACAGGAGGAAGCGATTCAACATAAATTTCCGGAGGTGTTTCTTTTATTTCTTCATCTGAAATAATTGGCGGAGGCATTTGTACGGGAGCTTCGGAAACAGTTTCTTCCGTGTTTTCAATTTCTTTCTTATCCGTATCTTCAGGCTGTATATACAAGGCTTCAGGCTCGTCAATAACCTGCACCGTTTCTTTTGTTTCTTCTTTATTTTCTATTAATACAGGTTCTTTATTTTCGACAGGAACTTGAATGGTTTCATCCTTTATATTATCAACAATGGTATTCTTTTCTAAAGCTGGAGGTAAAATTTCTTCTTTACTTTCAGTCTCTGTGGCAGGTGGATTTTCATTAATTGTAAATTCGGAAGGAATCTCTTCAGAAACATTTTGCTGTAGAGAAATATTACCTCGTTTATCACGCGATAATATTCCTACTCCCGGAATCATAAAGTTTTTATCCTCTTTAAGGGTTGCTAAAACATTTGCCGAAAAAGCAGAAACATCATCAAGCGCAAGGTTAAGGTCAACATCCTCTTCCTGCATAATATGATTAACTAAAAGCCCATCGTTAAATTTAAGAATATCGTTAAACACGATTGTTTTTCCAGATAGTGAACCACCTTGGGCAGAACCAGAAGATGCCCGTGCAATAAAAGCTCCAAGATCAGGTACTATTACTCTGTGGTTATTTAGCAATAGATTTTTAATATACGTTTCTATGGGTTGTTTCATGTGTTTAAAATTTTTGAATCATTTTGCGGCGGAGGCACATAGTGTTATTTTTTTTATCACATTTCAATAAATTTATACTGTAAAAATAATAAATAATAATAAATTTCAAATAAAGTTTTTGCACGGAATAAACCATCACCTACCCTAAAATCTGCTGCAAGACAAGTAAAATCAAAAATACATCCAGCCAAATTTCTTTTACCCAGAATTTGCGGATAGAAATTAATAAATAAGAGAGAAGGTAAGCAACCGGCATTGCAAGAAAAGTAAAAATTTCAACAGAAGAAGAAGCTTGTAAAACAAAAATGGCTGCTGTTGCCGGAACAAACAAAATAAAAATAAGATAAAATCTTCTGATAGCAATTTTTTTCATATTAACTCCCTGAACATAATATAAAACCGCCGCAAGAAACATTAAACCTATAAAACTAAACAATATCAGATGATAATTATTCCAGACTAAAATCGTATTTTTTATTTGGAAATTTACTATCAGCGTATCAGTAAAAAAAGTTATTTTATCAGTTAGGTAGTAGTACGATGCAACAAAAAAATAAGGTGTAATAAAACCAAGCAGAGATAAAATAAACTCGTAAGGTTTCAGTGATTTTACGATCAGAAATCCAATCCATATAAAAACAATTAAAAAAGCGGCATTCAAATAAAAAAGACTGGCGCAGGAAATAAGCAGGGATGCATCAAAAATTCCTGAAAGGGCTTTATGTGTTTTATAGGAAGCTAAAACTTTATCCAGTGCCCATATCATAAAAATATTCGCACATAAAGCAGGATGTAAACGTTGTAGGTGTACATAACTTCCCATCAAAAGGATAAAAAGAAAAGCCGGTAAGTAGGAACGGTTCTCAATAATGATGTATTTAATGTTCAGCCTTATAACAAGTGCTGTTTGAAGAGCCACCAATAACAATCCTGCAAACAAAGAAGCAAGCGTGTTATTAAATGTCAGCATGTTTGTCCATTCATAAAAAGGCATGGGTATACTTTCTGAATGAAATACAGTAAATGAACCTGTATACAATGTTTTTGCCCATACCAATATCAGCAAAACCGGCATAAGGATAAAAACAACAGGATTATTATTGTTAAATATTTTATATAAAAACATAAAAATTCAATCAGAAAAGCCTGTTAAAAAAAACAAAAATAACAATTAATACTGTAAGCGTATGATATTTTAACTTTTTCACTTTTGTTACATGTTGCAAGTTACAGGTTACAGGTTGATAATAACTTGCAACATGTAATCTGCAACTTGAAGGTAAAGGATTTATGCAATTTGAGTATATGATTCGGAGGGAAAGAAATTTTTCCTTAATAATTCATGTTACGCAAAATGCTTTTTTTATTTATTAGTCGGAAGTCAGAAGTCAGAAGTCAGAAGTCAGAAGTTGGAAGTTGGAAGCACTGAACGCAAAGCAGCTTCAGACTTCCGACTTCGATCTTCGGACTTCCGACATTATTAACCAGAAAAAAAATACTTGCAAGAAAACACTAGGCTGGACATTACCTTTCAAAATTTTTGTAATCGGCAGGAATCTGAAAAATAGAATTATCAAGTTTTGATTTTTTAATATCTATTACAGAAAGTTTCATACGCTGACTTCTCAGCAAGGTTCTTTCTTCTGACAGTAGAGGTCCCAGACATTTTGTTCCCGGAATTTGAAGAAAAAACTTAGCTTGCTTCTCTGAGCGGTTAAGGAGCTTCAGTAAATCACTAAAAAAACAAAAATTATTATCTGCCACCCAGTAAGATATTTCTGTATTCTGCGCTTTGTTTTTCACCCTCCATTGCTCACATTCATATCCTAAAATTGTCTTTTTATTGTCCGTTTTTATGATCTCAAAATTTTTATCGGGCTCGGGACTGTAAGGATTCACGTGCATTTTCATATATAATTTACGTGCAGGATTTACTGCTGTAAGTTTCTGATTTTTTATATCAACCAGCAAGCTGTTCATAATAACTTTATTCTTATCAAGCTCATCAATGCGCACCATATCGCCTTTGACATGATAAGCATAATAAGTTGTATCAATATTTGTGATACGGGCAAAAAAGATACTGCCTTCAAAATTTTGCTGAGAAAAACATTGAAGTGTAAAAATCGTTAAAACAGCTATTGAAAGTATAATTTTAATCATCAAAAAAAGACATTTGGTCAAATAATTAATCTAAAAGCAAAATCTTATACGTTATTTCAAAAAAAAAGTTTCAATTTTTTTAAATTATATTTATTCGCAATTATTAGTGGTTAATATTTTTCTAATGTATAAATAAAAAATCCTGATTTTCAATAATATAATTGCCACAGATTCACAGATTCAAAATTATTCCATGAGTTAGAACGGTTATTAATTAGTGCCAGCAAGAAAACTCATGTTTTTTGCTCACAATGTATGTGCCTGCAAGAAAACATCAAGTTCAAGGCTTGCGAAGACCTGAAAATTAGGAGTGTACTAATGTACATGACTACTTTTCAGGTCAAGCGTAACGATGAAATTGATGTTTTCTTGCAGGCACTAATTATCACAAAACAAACAAGCTTTGCTTGTTTGAAACCTGCCAGACGCAGGCTGGTCTGTGAATCTGTGGCAATAAAAATTGAAATATAGTAGAGTTGCGAATTTCTTGTTTTGTAAAAATTCAACGCATCCACAGTTTTTGTTGAATAATCTAAAATTATTCATGATGATATTTTTCGTTGCGTATTATAGTCATAGCGCGGTATAATTGTTCTAAAAAAATTACTCTGATAATCTGGTGTGAAAATGTCATTTTAGATAATGAAACCTTGTATTGCGCTCGCTTATATACTGTTTCGGAAAATCCGAAAGGTCCGCCAATTATAAAAATCAATTTTTTCCCTTCCAGTGTTCTTGATTCAATAAATTTTGAAAAATTCACAGAAGAATATTCACTGCCCTTTTCATCAAGTAATACAACACAATCCTGCTCACGAATATTTTTCATAATTAAAAGCGACTCTGCATTTTTTTGTTGCTCTACGGTTAAATTTCCAGGGGTTTTTACATCAGGTAAAACCTTTATATCAAAGGATAAATAATGCCGAATTCTTTCTGTATACATTATATTCAGGCTTTCAATGGTTTTCAGGTCGGTTTTTCCAACAACAATCAATTCAACTTTCATATTTTCATTGCCTTATAAATAAATCGTCTAATACTTTTGATATAAGCTATAAAAAATGTAGGTTTGCTGCTTGTATTTTCAGTATCAACATTAAATTTTGGTTCAATTTTTGCAGTAAAATTCTGCTTTACAAAAATATAACAAATTACCGATAATGCTATTGAGGTTGATAATTCCCATATTATTTTTTTATTCCTTTTCTCTATTTTCACTCTCTGACAAAACCAAAGACAATATTCCTGAAGTTATTATTACTGCTATAAAAACAGGCAATGCTAAAGAACTTGCAAAATATTTTAATCAGAATGTTGAACTTGTAATTCTAAACCAGGAAGATGTTTACAGCAAAGCACAGGCAGAATTAATTATAAAAGATTTTTTCGCTAAAAATACACCCAGCGATTTTTCTGTTTTGCATCAGGGAGGAAAAGAGGGAGCAAGGTTTGCTGTTGGGGAAATAAAAACCAACAATGGAAATTATCGTATTTTTTTCCTGCTAAAAATCATAAACGAACAACCCTATATTCACCAGTTTCGGGTTGAAAAACAATAATTCCGCCATCATGAAAGACCACATCGAAATATTTATTGAAAACGCTATAAGAGAAGATATTGGCAATGGCGACCATACTTCTCTGGCCACAATTCCAGCAAACACAACCGGTAAAGCAAAGTTAATTATTAAAGATTCCGGAATCCTTGCAGGTGTTGATATGACGCAACGTGTTTTCTATTTCGTTGATAATGAAATCATTCTTGACATTATTCTTGATGATGGCGCACGTGTTTTAAAAAACGATATTGCATTTACAGTTGAAGGAAAAGTACATTCCATATTAAAAGCTGAAAGATTGGTATTGAATATATTACAGCGGATGAGTGGTATTGCAACAGAAACCCGGCATTACGTTGAAAAACTGCAAGGTCTGAAAACCAAAGTATTAGATACCAGAAAAACATCTCCCGGTTTACGTTTTATGGAAAAAGAAGCCGTTATAATTGGCGGAGGAGCCAACCATAGAATGGGTCTGTATGATATGATTCTAATAAAAGACAATCATATTGATTACGCAGGAGGCATTGCAAAAGCCTTAAAACAAACACAGGAATACCTTGTTGCACAAAACAAAAAATTAAAAATTGAAATAGAAGCCCGCAATCTGAATGATGTAGGTACAATTCTTGAAATTGGTAATATTCAGCGTATTATGCTCGATAATTTTTCTATTGAAGATACACGTAAAGCCGTAGAAATGATTCATGGAAAATTTGAAACAGAATCATCAGGAAAAATTACGCTTGATAATGTTAGGGATTATGCTGAGTGTGGAGTAGATTTTGTTTCAGTGGGTGCGCTCACGCATCAGATTAAGAGTTTGGATATGAGCTTGAAAGCTTATAAATAGTAGTGTTTGTCCAATCTGCTTGCTTGCAGCCTTCTTGGTATACTATTTATACGTTTAATATTTTTTACATTTTATCTTTCTATTATGAAGGCCAATTTAGGGTTGGAACAGATAAGTTTTGCCACTAAGGCACAAAGACTCTAAATCTCACTATATTGAAAGGAATGATTTGAAATTTATTTTGTGAGCTTTTGTGGCTTTGCGACTATGTGGCTATTGATTTTTAAGTATCATCATTTAATTCTTAATTCGCATTATGAATATTCAAGCAGAAAAAATACAGATTATAGAACAATTTAGAGAAATCAACGATATTGAACTAATTAGGGCTGTTAAACTTTTACTAAACTATGGACTAAAAAAAGAAAAAGAGTTAAGCGTTTATAATATACCTGAAGAACATAAACAATTGGTCAGAGATCGTATTAAAAACACAAAACCTGAAAACATGCTTAACTGGGATGATGTAAAAGATAATTTCAGGCTCTAATGAAAGGTGCGTTTTCCATCAAAACAGATCCAAAGGCTTTTGATGATATTCAAAATGCTATTGACTATTACAATTCTCAACAACAGGGCTTGGGCAAAAGATTTTACTCTGCTGTAAAACAAACTTTTTCGACTATTAAAAAAAATCCGGGTTACCAAATCCGTTATGATAATATCCGATGCCTGCAAGTGAAAAAATTCCCTTACATGGTACATTTTCATGTTGATGATCAAATTGTAAGTGTGAGGGCTGTTGTTAACACATACTTAGAACCTGAACAAAATTGGGTCAAATAATAATAAAACCAAAAACGCCAAGTTTATCTGGCGTTTTTATTTGTTCTTATTTGCAGCTTATCGCACGGATTGCAAATCTGCGCTAGCGGAGTATGAGCCTGAAAGCTTATAAATAGAAGTGTTTGTCTTCTTTATTGTTTCACGTGAAACTGACAATTGTTATCAGCTCTACAAAAAATCCGAGAAAAAAACCGGCATATACCTGCGCCGGAGTGTGCGCCTGAAGCTGTAATCTTGAAAAACCGATAAATCCGCTTATTAATAAAATTATTGCCAAATAGCCCAATTGATTGCTTGAATAAATAATGGATAAAGCCACCAAAACACCTGCAATTCCACCAATTCCAATCATGTGCGTACTTATTTTCCACTTAATAGTAATTATAAGAGACAGCGCAACGCAAACAGCAACAGCCAGCATATAGCTTTTAACGGCATCCGGTAGCGGGAGCTTTGTAAATAAAATATAAGCTGCCGAGTAAAAAATAAGTGTGCCAATCATAGGAAAAAACCTCTCATTTCGCTGGTGCATTTCCATTGACTGAATAAAATTCCGGTATAAAAAAAGAGGAACCATGAGCACAGGAAGAACGAAGGTTGCAAGAAAAACAATTATATACAATAATTTCTGATATTCAAAAGGCAAAAAAGATAGATAGGTGCCTGTGTTGAAAAGCAATAACATTCCATAGGTCGGCATCAGCAATGGATGGAAAATGTAGGAAAATATTTTGGCTAAGGTGTTGGTCATATATGTTACCGATACTTCAAAATTCAGATTACAATTCCTTTCTCAATCTGCCAACAGGAATATTAAGTTGCTCTCTATATTTTGCAACAGTTCTCCTTGCAATATGATAACCTTTTTCCTGTAGTATTACGGCCAGTTTATCGTCTGTTAAAGGTTTTCTTTTATCTTCTTTACTTAGACATTCCTGTAAAATTGTTTTTATTTCCCGCGACGAAGCCTCCTCGCCGTTTTCGGTTTGCAAGCCTTCTGAAAAGAAATATTTCAATGATAAAATTCCAAAATTTGTCTGAATATATTTGCTGTTAACAACTCTTGAAATGGTTGAAATATCAAGCCCTGTACGCTCGGCTATATCTTTCAGAATCATCGGACGAAGTTTTGTTTCATCGCCCTCCATGAAATATTCTTTCTGAAATTCGATAATTGAATTCATTGTAGAAAGAAGCGTATTTTGCCTTTGCTTGATTGCATCAATAAACCATTTAGCCGAATCGAGTTTTTGTTTCATAAAAAAGGCGGCTTCTTTTTGTTCTTTTGACTGATGGTCGCGGTTATAGCTATACTCCTCCATAAGGTCAGAGTAGGTGTTGCTGATTCTTAATTCCGGGGCATTTTTGGAATTTAAACTTAACTGAAATTTTCCATCTACAATTTCAAGTAAAAAGTCGGGGGTAATATGAATGATGATTCGATTTCCTGCTTCGCTGAAAGTAGATCCGGGGCGCGGGTTCAGTTTTAAAATTTCTGTGATAACCGGCTTTAATTCTGCTTCAACAATACCCTGTTTTGCTGTAATTTTTTCATAATGTTTGCGTGTAAATTCCATGAAAAAATTTTCCAAAATATCTTTAGCGCGTAACATTATATCGTTTTGCTGTTCCTGTAAACGCCGGTTTACCTGCAACAAAAGACATTCCTGCAAAGTTCGGGCACCAACACCGGGAGGATCGAGATCTTGAATTTCAGTCAAAAGTTTTTCTAAATCTTCTTTTGTAGTTTCAATGTTATACGCGAAAGCAATGTCGTCAACCATGGCATCAAGTTCTCGTCTGAGGTAGCCATCGTCATCAATATTACCGAGAATATATTCAGAAAGCTGAATTTCTTTTTCAGAGAGTGATTTCAGGCTAAGCTGCGCTTTTAAATATTCGTAGAATGTAATACCGGAAGAATAAGGAATATCTTTCTTCTCGTCATCTTTCGAATAATTATTTACAGAATATTTATAAGAAGGAATATCCTCATCGCTCAGATAATCTTCAAAAGAAAATTCATCGTCATTTTTTTCATCTGATTCTTCAGCCTCTGTAGCTTCAATCGGCTCACTCTTTTCATTTCTGTCTTCAGCGTCTTCGAGCAGGGGATTATCTTCAAGCTCTTTTTTTATACGCTGTTCAAGTTCCATAGTTGGAATTTCCAGCAGCTTAATCAATTGAATCTGCTGTGGTGAAAGTTTCTGTAAAAGACGTTGTTGTAATCGTTGGTCTAACATGAGATAATTTTACACAATATGTTGCAAGATATGACAAAAATAAAATATATGCAACAGGTACAGATAATTTTCAGAATGAAAGCTATATTTTTTTAATTAAAATACTTAATGATTACATTTACTTTTTGATATATTGCAAAAAAAATTCAACAAAATATAATATAAATAAAAATTAAGGAAAAATTATCATGAAAAAAATAGTTGTAATTATATGTTTTTTTATTGTATCAGTTTTTAGTACTGTAAATGCGCAGCCGGTAAATGGAGAAGTGGTTTCTGATACCGGCAATATCATGGTTGTAAAAATATGGGGAACTCATTACGAAAGGGGGTTTGCTTACGGTTATTTATGCAGCCATAAAATATTTTCAGTATTTTCAAATTACATACTTCCTAACTATGGAGGACTGCTTCCATTGGCGAGATCAATAATAGGAAATGAAAATTATTTTTCTATAGATTCTATATATGTATCCGAAGGAAAAGCTATGGTGGCAGGAATGGCTGCAGCAGGAATTGACACTACTAATATTTCATATCTTGATTTATTTGTAGTAAATTTTATGACCGACCTTCAGGGATTTTATTCCGCAAAAGGGATTATTCAGAATTGCTCCAGTCTTATGAACTGGGGAGATGCCACACTGGGAACAGATCTGAACGGGAAAGCGGTAATAGCCCATCATTTAGATGCAAGTCCACTTGATACTAATTTAACGAACAATCAGGTGGTAATAATTCACGTTCCCTCTGAAACAGACGAACAACCCTGGATACTAACCGGTACAGCGGGTCAGATGGCGGCTTCACAAGCGTTAAATATTCATGGTATTGCTGCATTTTTAAATACAGTTAATGGCTTCAATGCAGAACTAAATAAAAGCTATGAGCCTGTAACGCTTGCTATACGGAAAGGTCTTGAAAAAACTGATTTCAATAACGATGGATTTCATAATGTTAAGGATGTCCGCGATGCTATTTCCTCTAATGTTAATGGTTATGCGAGTGGTTTTATTGTCTGCTCGCTGGCTCCTTCAACAGCAGGAGAAGACAGCCTGATTGCCATGGTTGCAGAACTGGCTCCTCAACAACCTTACACGACTTTCCGCTATAATAATTATAATGATAGTATTGATGGAGATAATTTATATGCCTCCAATGATATGGTTAAAAGAAACAATGCACAGGTATATTGTCCCCGTTATTTAAATGTTAGCCATGAAATAAACACAAATTATAACGGACAAAATATCGGTTCCATGGATAACTGGAATATAATGAAAACACAATCCATCCAAAACATAAATCTTCAATTTATTCAGGTAATTCCTGAAGATTGTGTATTTAAAATAGCAGTTAGTCATTATGGAAATCCTGCATATCAATATTCGCCTCAGGTATTTAATTTTTGTGAATTATTTTTAACAAATAAGACAACTCAAATATTAGCTGATCTGGCGAACATATATATTTTCCCCAACCCTGTTAATAATAAGCTAAATCTTGAAATAACAAATGATGTGGATATATACTCGATTGAAATCTTTAATATGTTAAACCAATTGATGTATTGTGCTAAAGTTGAAAAACAAACCAGTGTTGATGTTTCAGCTTTTCCTAAAGGAATTTATCTTGTAAAAATATATTCAGAAAATATTACCCGGATATTGAAATTTGTAAAACAATAATATTGATTCTACTCCGAAAAGTATTTTTTCCACCACTGGTTTTAAGGGGTTAGTAATTCGTACTAATAAAGGGGTAAATTATTTAGGGTCTGCTGAAAAAGTCTGTCGTGTGCCAGATTCGAGGCGTCAAGACGAAGATGTATAATAATACTTCGAGTCGCAGGCAACAAAGAAGATGGTATGCGACAGACTAACAAAACAAAAATATAAAA